>Ga0316628_100001477_pt1 | contig 16608 bp, 13 predicted proteins | sample OWC_Aug_M2_C1_D5_FD_207648 | JGI IMG/M metagenome (GOLD analysis project Ga0316628, IMG submission 207648) | Wetland soil microbial communities from Old Woman Creek delta, Ohio, United States - OWC_Aug_M2_C1_D5_C | ecosystem: Environmental > Terrestrial > Soil > Wetlands | place: USA: Ohio... | reverse complement strand
TCCTCGCGGAACTCGATCGTGGCCGCGCCCAGACTGAGAGTGCCGCCGCCGGGCATCGCGTCGCGGGCGTTGGTGGCCAGGTTGAAGAGAATCTGCCTCAGAGCGCCCTCGTCCACCACGGCGACCGGTCCGGTGACGGGCGTGTCCACCCGAAGCGCGATGGTCTCTGGAATGAGCCGCCGGGCGGTGCGCTCGAAGTCGCGCAGCTGCTCGGCGAGGTCGAGCGGAGTCGGGGACAGCTTCTCCCGGCGGCCGAAGGCGAGCAGCTTCTTGACCATCGCGCTGCCGTGCTGCGCCGCCTCGTCGAGATCGGCCACGTATCCGAACAGGTCGGTACGCTCGGGAGGCAGGTCGGACTTGAGGAGCGACGCGTTGGCCAGGATGATGCCCAGGAGGTTGTTGAAGTCGTGGGCGATCCCTCCGGTGAGGAGCCCGACGGCCTCCATCTTCTGGGACTGCCGCAGCTGCTCCTCCAGGTCCCTCTCGTGCGTCACGTCGCGCTGCAGTCCGATGTACCGGATGACCTCGCCAGCCGCGTCGCGGACCGGCGAGATGACCACCTCCGCGACGTAGTGCTCCCCGCTCTTCTTGCGGTTGACGAACGTGCCGCTGTACACGCCGCCGGAGGTCAGCGTCTCCCACATCTGCCGGTAGACATCGGGGCCCTGTATCCCGCTCTTGAGGATGCGGGGATTGTTGCCCACCGCCTCGGCCCGCGCGAAGCCGGTGACGCGCTCGAACGCCGGGTTCACGTACTGGATCGTCCCGGTCGTGTCCGTCACGATCGCCACCTCCGCCGCCTGCTCGACGGCGGCGCCCAGCAGGTCGCGGGCCGCCTCCGACCGCTTGCGCTCCGAGATGTCGCGGACGAACGTGAGCACCGCGTCCCTGCCGAGGAACCGGAACGGGACGGACGCGACCTCCACGTGCACCGCCGTTCCGTCCAGCTTGAGGAACTCCTCCTCCACGAGAGGCACCGATCGATGCGCCTGCTGGAGAACGCGCATCCGCTCCCTCACCGCTTCGCGGAAGCGCGGCTGGATGCGCTCGATGACGGGCGTGTCCAGAAGCTGGTGGGCCGACGCGGCGCCGAACAGCGCGAGCGCCGCCGGGTTCAGATACGCGAACCGCCCGTCCGAGTATACGAACACGCCGTCCGGTGCGTCCTCAACCGCGAGCCGGAATCGCTCCTCGCTCTCTCGCAGTTGGGCCACCACGGCCTCGCGCTCCGAGACGTCGCGCAGGACCTCCACCTGCAGCGGCTTGCCGTCCGCGTCGACGATGGCGCTCACGGACATCTCGACCGGGGTGCGCCGGCCGTCGGGCCGCAGCACGTGACGCAGCGGCAGGGCGCGCCCCGGCTCCTGGGCGGCGGCAAGGATGTCGGCGCGAACCACCTCCGCCTCGTCGCGAGGGTGCAGATCGAACAGGCGCATGCGGCGCAGGTCCGGCAGGCGGCGCCCGGTCAGCTCCACGGCCCGCCGGTTGGCGTCGACGATCGCCCCGGTGGCGGGCTCGGCCACCACTATCGCGTCGTGCGCGTCCTCGAAGAGCGCGCGGTGCCGGCTCTCGCTGGCGCGCAGCTCCCGCTCCTCCTGCCTGCGGCGGGACGTGTCCCTGACGATGCCGACCAGCCGGCGCTTGCCGTCGGCGTCGGTGAACGCGCCGCCCCGGATCTCCACCGGAACCAGGCTCCCGTCGGACCGAATCAGGTCGACCTCGATTGCCCCGGCGGTGCCTCCTTCCGCCGTCAGACTCCAGGCCTGCTTCACCCGGTCCAGCTGGCCGGGCGTCGCCACGAAGGAGAACACCGGCACGCCGACCATGTCGTCGTGCCTGCGCCCGATCAGCTCGAGCACGCTTCGGTTCACGTCGAGGAGGACGCCGCTGTCGGCGTCCGCGATGAAGATCCCGTCCCGGGCCTCCTCGAAGAGCGCCTTGTACCTCCGCTCGCTGGCCTGGAGGGCCCCCTCGGCCTTGCGTCTCTCCTCCGCCACGCGCCGCCGCTCCAGCGCCGAGCCGACAGCCGCCGAAAGTCGGCCGAGGTGTCCCTTCAGCACGTAGTCCCACGCGCCGGCCTTGATGCACTCGGCGGCCGTCTCCTCGTTGACGGAGCCGGTGACGATGATGAACGGGGTCCGCGGCGCCAGCTCGAACGTCAGCGCCAAGGCCTCCATCCCGTTGAAGGCCGGCATCCGGTAGTCGGCGAGGATGAGGTCCGGGCGGAACTCGCCCATCGCCGCGATGAACTCCGGGCGCGTCTCGACCCGGCGCGAGGTGAACTCGAGCCCCGACCTGCGGAGCTCCTGCTCCTGCAGCTCGGCGTCCGTGGCGACGTCCTCGACGACCAGGATCCGCAGTTTCTCGGCCACCTATCCCGTCATCTCGGCGGCTCGTTGAGGAGCAGCCAGTAGAGGCCCATCTGGTGCACGGCGCCGGCGAACTGCTCGAAGTCGATCGGCTTCACGACGTAGCTGTTGGCGCCGAGGAGGTACGCCGCCCTCACGTCCGGCTCCTCGCGCGAGGACGTGAGGACCACGACCGGAATGGACCGCGTCCGCGCGTCCTCCTTGATGCGCTTCAGCACCTCCAGTCCGGACACCTTGGGCAGCTTGAGATCCAGGAAGACGACCTTCGGCGGTCGCTCCCGCGCCGCGCCGGCGTCGATGCCCGCGCCGAGCAGGAAGTCCAGCGCCTCCGCTCCGTCGCTCGCCACGTGGACGGGATTGGCGATCTGGGCGCGCCGCAGCGAGCGGAGCGCCAGCTCGGCGTCCTGCGGGTTGTCCTCGACCAGGAGAATGTCGATTGCCGCTGCGGCGGTCATGTACCAGGGTGCTCCGTAGGAAGCGCGAAGTAGAAGGTCGCGCCCTCGCCCGGGGCGCTCTCGGCCCAGGTCTCGCCCCCGTGTCGCTGCACGATCCGGCGCACCAGCGCGAGGCCGACCCCGGTGCCCTCGAACTGCGGGCCCGAATGGAGCCGCTGGAACACCCCGAACAGCTTGTCGGCGTAGCGCATGTCGAACCCGACGCCGTCGTCCCGCACGATGTAGACCGTTCGCGTCCCCTCGAGCCTGAAGCCGACCTCGACGCTGCGCCGGGGTTGCGGCGCGGTGAACTTCACCGCGTTGGACAGAAGGTTCGTCCACACCTGGCGCAGCAGCGAGGCGTCGCAGTCCGCGTGGGGCAGCTGCGCCACCCGGAGGACGATCTGCTCGTGCTCCAGCGGCGACGTCACGTCCAGCCACACCGTCCGCACCAGGGCGGCCATGTCCACGCGCGTGCGGCTCAGCTCGTGCCGGCCGGCCCGCGAGAAGGCCAGCAGGTCGTCGATCAGCCGGCCCATCGACGCCGTGCTGTCGCGCACCACTCCCAGCAGCCTCAGTCCCTCCTCGTCGAGCCGGTCGGCATGGTCCTCGGCGAGCATCCGCGAGTAGCCGTCGATGGCCCGGAGCGGCGCCCTCAGGTCGTGCGAGACGGAGTAGGAGAACGCCTCCAGCTCCTGGTTGGCGGACTCCAGCCTCTCGACCGCGGCGGCCAGCTGGTCGGTGCGCTCGGCCACCCGCCGCTCGAGATCGGCCGTCAGGCTCCGGATCTCCTCCTCGGCCTTCTTCCGCTCGGACACGTCGTCGAATATCGCCACGACCTCGCCGGAGGGCAGCCGGAACACGTAGTTCTCGGCCCAGAACGTCAGACGCCCGTCCTGGTAGAGGTCGGTGGGATGCCGCTCCGGGACCCCGGTGTGCGACACGCGCTGCAGCGCGGCGAACAGGCCGAACCGCTTCACGTCCGGGAACAGCTCCGACACCGGTCTCCCCAGCGCCTCGTCGCGCCGGACGCCGGTGGAGCGCGCCGCGGCCGGGTTGAACTCGCGGACGATGAACTCGGCTCCCGCGTCCACCGCCTCGTACACCGCGACTCCGCTGCTCATGTTGTTGAACATCTCGCGGAACCGGTGTTCGGAGGCCGCCAGCTCCACCTGCATCCGAGCGCGCTCCGTAACGTCGAGACCCCAGCCCAGGATGCACCGCTCCGCGCCGAAGCGCACGACGTCGAACGACGCGAGGATGTCGACAGTGGCGCCCGACTTGACCTGGAGCTTGAGGTCGAGATCGTGGACCCGCCCGTCCCTCTGGAGCCCCCCGCGGATTAGCTCGGGTTGCCCGGCCTGCGAGTAGAGGCCGAGTTCTTCCGGCGTTCTTCCGATGAGCTCCTCGTGGCTCCAGCCGGACAGGCGAACGAAGGCGTCGTTCACCTCGAGCCAGGCGCCGTCGGCCAGCCGGTTCAGCGAGATGGCGATCGGACTGGTGTGGAACATCCGCGAGAACCGCTCCTCGCTCTCCCGGAGCCTCACTTCCGCCCGCCGCCGCTCCGCCAGGGCCGCCGCGGCCTGGTGGGCGAAGCCGACGTCGGTCGCGAGCTGGGACAGCAGAGCCATGGTCTCGTCGTTCACGGCGCCGGGGTTTGAGGCATACACGCCCAGAACCCCCACCGCCCGCCCGCCCGCGTGAATCGGGCAGGCCGCGCACGAGCGGTAGCCCCTGGCCAGGCCGAGGTCGCGCCACGGGCCGTAGACCTCGTCCACCGCGCAGTCGTTGACCACGGCCGCGCGCCCCTCGCGAATCGCCGTTCCTTCGGGACCGCGCCCCTCAGGAGTGTCGTCCCAGCGGATGGAAGCTGCGTCCAGGTAACCGTCCACCGCGCCCGCAGAAGCCACCTGCTCCGTCCGCCCGTCCGGCTCCGCTGTGCCGATCCACGCCATGCGGAACCCGCCTTCCTCCACCAGCACCCGGCACGTCTCCTCCAGCACGCGCCGGCGGTCCGACGTCTCTCGCATCATCATCTCGTTCACCTGCGAGAGCACGCGCAGCGTCCGGACTAGCTTCTCGATCTTCCCCTGTGCGGCCTTGCGCTCGCGGATGTCTCTCACGACCGAGACGATCTGGTCCCCGTCCGGGAGCGCGACGCGCCTGCTGCTGACCTCGACCGGCACCTCCGCGCCGCTCGCATCCACGTGCGCCGTCTCGAACACCAGTCCGGCGCCGCCCTTCACGGTCGCGAACTGCCCCTCCGCCTCGGCGCGGAGCGCCGGCGCGCGCAGCTCGTAGATGTGCCGGCCCCTCGGCCCCCCCGACTCTCCCCCGTAGAACTCCTCGGCGCGCCGGTTGGCGCCCACGATGACGCCGTCGAGGTCGATGAACAGCACCATGTCGTTCGCCTGGTCGAGCGCCGCGGCGGTCCGCACCTGGCCGCGGGTCACCGCCATCTCGGCCTGGCGGATCTGCCGCCTCCACAGCAGCCACGCCGCCGCGGCCACCGCCAGGAGCACCGCGGCCCACTCCGCGGCGGAGCGCAGCACCAGCCGGCGGAATCCGCTCAGGGCGTCGGCCTGGTCCACCTTCACGACGAGGCCCCAGGGGGTGCCGGCGATCGGCCGCGTCGAGGCGAACACCGGAGAGCCGCTGTAGTCCTGGTACGCGCCGAACCTCCGGCCGCCGCTGAGCGCCGCCAGGGCCGCGAGACCTTGGGACTCCGCGAGCGACCGGCGATACTCCATCGGTGCGGCGCGCGTCTTGGCCAGCGGCGCCAGGAACACGACCGAGTCGCCCGTGCGCTGCACCAGGACCGCTTCCGCGGTCGGGTTCTCGGTGATGTCGGCGGCCAGAAAGCTGTAGAGCCACTGCTGCGGGTCCATCTCGGCCACCACGGCCCCGATGACGCGCGACGGCGGCCCGCTCCGGATCGGGGCCGCGAACGCCGTCGCCGGCCGGCCGTCGCCGTGCAGGTGGAACTCGGCTCGCGGCGCGCCGCTCTCGAGCACCGCCCGCACCAGTTCCCGGTCCTGCCGCTCCATTGCTCCCGCTCCGGCGGCCCCCGCGACAGGCTGCCCGGAACGGTCCGCGACGATGACGCGGCTGAGACCCTGGATCCTCGAGAAGTCGGACGTGATGCCCTCGATGTGGCCGCGCTCGGCCGCCGCCCCCGACCGGGGCGCCAACAGCAGCGTCGAGGCCGACGGGAAGGTGGCGACGGTCGCTGCGTCCTCGAACCCGTCGGCCACCCAGCGGTCCAGGACGAGCGCCCGCCGCTCCGCCGCGGTCGCGAGAACGCGGGCGATGTCCCGCATCGCCGCTGCGCGTTGCCTGGGCACCCACGACAGGAAGAAGTAGGCGGCGGTCGAGGCTATGCAGGCGGCCACCAGGAGCGGAATCCCCACACTGGCGAGTCGCGGCTGCATCGCGGGCCTGCCAGGAGCTTCCGCCATCGAGAGCACCTCCCTTCGGGGGTGCGAATTCGTCCCGGAGCCGCGGCCCTTGACGCCGCCGATCGTCTCTACGATGGGGGCGCGATGGGCCGGGTGTCAAACCGATTGCGTCTCAGCAGGCCGCCCCCGCCCCCATCACCCACCCAGCTTCTCGAACACCCTCCCTTCCACGAACAGCCGCAGCAGGTCGCCGTCGAGCATCCCCGTGTTCACCTCCCCGTGCATGATGTCGAGCGCGCGCTGGAGCGGCACGGCGCGCTTGTACGGCCGGTCCGCCGCCGTGAGCGCGTCGAAGATGTCGCTGATGGTCATCATCCGCGTCTGGAGCGGTATCTCGGGTGCCAGCACCTTCCTGGGGTAGCCGCTGCCGTTCAGCTTCTCGTGATGCCCGTAGGCGATGTTCGGAACCTGCGCCAGTTCCTTCGTCCACGGGATCTGATAGAGGAACCGGTAGGTGTGCGTGACGTGGCTCTCGATCTCGAGGCGTTCCGCCTCGTCGAGCGACCCCCTTCTGATCGTGAGGTATCGCACCTCGTCGTCGGAGAGGTACGGCTGCTCGCGCTCCTCGATGTCGAGGAACCGCCGCTCGGCCCAGGCGAGCAGCTCCTCGAAGCTCCCCTCCGGCAGGACCGTGGGCTCGTTCGACGAGAGGACGGTGCGGAGGAACTTGTCCAGCCCCTCGATCTCGCGACGGTACCGACCTTCCAGCTGCGACAGATAGTCCTCGTACCCCTCCCGGCCGCGCGCTTCCAGGTAGTCGGCGCGAGCCTTGTGGTACTGCGACTCCGCGGTGCGCTTGATGAACCCGTAGCGGCTCCGCAGCAGCGCGAGGTCGGGCGGGTACAGCTTCTTGGCCTTCACGAGCACCTGCTCGCGCACGCCCACCTTGCCGAAGTCGTGGAGCAGGCCGGCGTAGCGGATCTCCTTGATCTGCTCGCGGGTGAAGTTGACGCTCCGGAACAGGCCCTCGGCGGAGCGATCCACCAGCTCGGCCAGGCCGACGCTCATGGTAGCGACGCGGCCGGAGTGGCCGAAGGTGGTGGGGTCGCGTTGCTCGATGGCCGTCACCGCGGCCGTCACGAACCCCTCGAACAGCCGCTCGATGTCCTCGTAGAGCAGGCTGTTCTCGATCGAGACCGCGGCCTGGCCGGCCAGGGCGGACACGATCTCCACGGTGCGCCGCGAGTACGGGACTACCTGGGCCTGGACGTCCTCCGGCGTGGCGAGCTTGGCGGTCGCGTCCCGCTTGCGGTTGATCAGCTGGAGGGCGCCGATGACCTCCTCACGATGGTTCTTCATCGGCACCGTGAGCATCGACCTCGAGCGGTAGTTGTTGCGCTCGTCGAAGCTGCGATTGAACGAGTACTCGACGTCGGGCGGGAGGAAGTACACGTCGTCGATCACCAGCGGCTCGCCCGTCGAGCAAACGAATCCCACCTGGCTCGCGTGGTCGATCGGCATGGTGCGCTCGACGAATCCCGTGCTGGTGAGCGTGTCGCTCTGGGTGAGCTTGAAGCGCAGCCTGGGATTCGGGCTGTCGCGCCCCTCGACCAGGTACAGCGAGCCGCCGTCCGACTGCGTGATGCGGCGCGCCTCGGAGAGGATCATCTCCAGCAGGACGTCGTAGCTCCTCTCGGTGCTGAGGGCCACCCCGATGCGCGTGAGCTCGGCGATCTCTCGCGAGCGTGCGGCGACCTCGGCCCTGGTCCGGGCGCACTCGAGTCGCGCGGCGGATTCGCGGTACGCGCCCTTGATCGCGACGAGCAGCTGGCGCCGCCCCGCGGGATGGGTGAGGAAGTCGGAGACGACGTCGGCGCCGGGCAGGTCGGGCGGCAGGTCGGTCTCGCCGGGCGCGCCCAGCGCGACGACGGAGACGCCGGCGTCGGCCGCGGCGCGCACGCCCTGCGGGCCGAGCAGGCGCCGCAGGGTCTCGTCCAGGAGGAGCACCGTGGGGCGATCGTCGGTGGCGCCGGGCGCGATCGCGGTGATCGCCCTGCGCTCGACGTGCTCGGCGTCCAGCGCGGCCCCGAGGTCGCCGGGCACCCACGTGGGGCCGTGGAGCAGGACGTACTTCACGGCCGTCCGGCGGGCGTCACGGCCGCCGCTCCCGGCGGGGGGCGGCGGGCCGTGTCGGCCGGGGCACGTGCGGTGTCCCCCCCGGGAGGCCGCGCGCGGCTCGTGTCCTGCGGCGGTGCCGGTGCGGGGGGCCGGGCGCGCGCCGAGTCCTCTGCGGCCCGCCGGGCGCGCGCCGAGTCCTCCGCTGCGATCTGGCGCCGCGCCTGGTCTCCGGGCGTGATGGAGTCGGGCACGTCCACGCCGAAGATCAGGCGCATCGGCCGCCGCCCGATCTGGTCGAGCACGTACTGCAGCTGCACCGAGATCTGCCGGAAGTTGGCGAGCATCGCCGCGATCTCGGGTCGCGCGTCGCCACCCATCGCCAGGGCCACCTGCGTCAGCGAGTCGAGGCGCCGGATCAGCACTCTCGACTGCGCCATGGTGGAGTCGAGGCCCCGCATCGTGACCCCGGTGCGCGTGTTGGTGCTGTCGAGCAGGAAGCGGAGGCGCTCCAGATTCACCGACACGTCGCCCATGATCTTCTCGACGCCCGGCTGGATCCCGACGAGGAAGCGCCGCCCCGTCCCGGTCGCGATCGTGAGACTGTCGGCCAGCACGCGGAACGAGTTCAGCGTGGCCGTGGAAGCGACCAGGGTTGCCTCGATGGTCCCCTTGAGGTCCCGCGCCAGCGCGCCGAACGCGTCGAGCGCGGAGCCGCCACGGCGCAGATCGATCGTGTCGCCCGGCGCCAGGGTGCCGCCGCTGTCGGAACGCACCGTGAGCTGTACCTGCGAGCCTCCGAGCGGGCTCGACTGGACCACCTCCGCATCGGTGCCGCGCGGCAGGCGCAGCGGCGTGCCGTCGGGGAACCGGTCCAGCAGCGAGAGTCGCAGGATGAACTCCAGCTGCCCCGCGCGGCCCGCCGGCCGCGGGTTGATCTGCGTTATCCGGCCGACTTCCAGGCCCTGCAGGAAGATCCTCGTGTCCACGGTGAGGTCCTGGGCGCTGGCGGTGCGGACGAAGATGTCGTACCGGTCCGTGCCCCATCCGCTCGTGGCGACGAGCGCCGCCACCACGAGGGCCACCATCGACACCAGGAAGACGCCGACGTATAGGTCGGACCTCTGCACGTTTGCGCTCACGGGGCCTCTTCCACTGCCGCGCCGTCCACCACCTTGACCACCCGATCCACCAGCCTTCGGACCGACGGCACCAAGTCCTGGGCGGTCACGAACACGGCCCGCCGGGAGCCGTCGTCGCGCCGGCTCACCTTCTCGAGGATGTCCTGAGCCGCCCGCCCGGTCAGGCCGTCGAACGGCGCTTCCAGCACCACGAGGTCCGGATCGAGCGCCACCGCCCGGGCCAGGGCTGCGCGGCGGCGATCCTCCTCGTTCGCCTGCGCGGGCCGCAGCGTCGCCACGGAGCGGAGGCGGAAACTGTCCATCAGCTCGCCGACTCTGCCGTCCACCTCGGCGAGGCGGTGGTCAGACGCGAACCGGAGCGGCAGCGCCACGTTGTCGCGAAGGGCCAGATTCTGCAAGAGGCCGTCCCCCAGCGGGTGGTATCCGATCCGCCGCCGGAACAGCAGCAGGTCGTAGTACTGCATCGCGCCCACCGGCGCTCCGAACACCTCCACCCTCCCCGATATCGGCTGCCGCAGCCCGAGCGCGTAGGCCCCCAGGTCCCCGACGCCGCTGGCCTCGTCGCCGACCACGGCCACCGTCGTTCCCTGCCTGACGGTCAGGTCGAAGCGTCGGTCCGGGTGGTCGGGGCGATCCCGCAGATCGAGGCCCGCGTACACCAGCGGAGGAGCGCCTTCCCTCCCGAAGGAGAGCGCCTGGCTGAGCCAGGCGGTGGCGCGCGCCCGGAGCGCCGGGCTCACCCTGCCGCCACCACCACGAAGACGGCCGAGCTCACGAAGATCGCGACGATCGTCGCCACGACTCCCCTCGTCACGGCCTGGGGAATCTCGGTGGGCCCGGCCTTCACTGCCAGGCCATGGTAGCTCGGGAACAGCGCCACGGCGCCGCCGAAGACCACCCCCTTCGCGAGTGTGAGCCACACGTCCTTCGCCGACATGGTGGTGAGCACGATGTTCACGTAGCGCTGGAAGGCCATCCCGCTGAGGGCCGCGCCGAAGTAGCCGGAGGCCAGCGCCACCGCGTCGAAGACGATCATCAGCGCGGCCACCGACGCGGTGGCGCCGAGCATCCGGGGCAGCACCAGGTAGATGTACGGGTCGATGCCCATCGCCTCGAGCGCGGTGACCTCGCCCAGCACCCGATTCGTGGCCATCTCGGCCGCGATGGCGGTGCCGGAGCGGCTCACCACGATGAGCGCCGTCAGCAGCGGACCCAGCTCGCGGATCACCGCCACCACGATGACCGTTCCGATGAGGTCCGTGGCCCCGACCCGCCCCAGCTGCCGGACGGTCTGGGAGATGACCAGGAACGACAGGATCGCCGCCAGGAACGTGACCAGCCCGATGGCCTGCAGGGCGGTGAATCGGATCTGGTTGATGAGCACTCGAACGGTGACCCACCGCCCGGCGCGCGTCAGCCGACCCGCCGCCACCGCCGTGCGAATGACGAAGCGCGCCAGCCCCCCCAGAACGGAGAGCCGGCGCGCTCCCGACCGGCCTATGGCCGCGACGACAGCTGTCACGGCCTCAGCGAATCACGAGCAGGCGCCAGCCTGCAAGCGGTTGCACTCCGACCGGGCCTGCGTGTACTGCGGGAACGCGGTCAGCGCCCGGCGGTACTGCTCCACTGCCCGCTGGGTGTCGCCGCGGTCGGCGTACAGCACCGCGCGGGAATACGCCATCACCGCCTGCTGGGTCGGGGCCCCGCTCGCGGGTCGCACGGGGGCCGGCGCGTCGGCGCGGCGCTCGAGCGGCGGCAGGTTCGCGGCCTGCATCAGCTGCGTGGACAGCTGCGTCACCAGGTCGAACACGTTGTCGAGACGCCCGTTCACGCGGCGCGTCTGCAGGATCTGGCTCGTCTCGACGTCGAACAGCCGGGCGTCGATCCGGAACGCGCCCCGCACGTCGTAGATCGTGCCCGTCACCATGTACCGCGCGTTGAGGAGCCGTCCCAGGCGCAGCGCGGTGGACTGGTCCACGGCGCTGTCCCGGGACAGGTGCTGCTCCTGAAGGATTGACTGGAGCTGCGCCCGCTCCACCACCCGCACCGCAGGGTTCGCCGCCAGTTCGGAGATCGTCATCCCGGCCAGGCCGCGCCGCAACGCCTGGTAGTCCTCAGGATCCTGGCCGATCGTCGCCCCGATGTCGAAGTCGAGGATGGCGATCGTCGGCCGGAGGTCTTGCGCCGGCTGGGCGGCTGGCGGGTTCGCCGGCCGCTGCTGCGCTTGGGCGGCGGCTGCGCCCACAAGCGCCGCCAGCGCCAAGGCCGAAGTCCCCACTGCCAACCGCTTCATTGGACGCGCTCCTTCAGAGGGTGATCTGCAGGTTCTCGGCGGCGGCAACCACTTCGAGCCGCCCGCCGCCGCGCGCCGCAATCTCCCGCGCGCGCTCGGCTATCTCGTCCACCGCCCCGTCGCCGTGGTCCGGCTCGTGATGGAACAGCGCCAGCCGCTTCGCTCCCGATTCGAGCGCCAGCTCGACCGACTCGGCGAACGTTGAGTGGCCCCACCCGGCGAATCTGGGGTACTCCTCCGGCGTGTAGGTGGAGTCGTGGATCAGCAGGTCGGTGTCGCCCACGAACTCCACGAACCGCTTGCGCCAGTCGCCCGGAACGTCGTAGTGCCCGCCCGTGAGCTCGTCGTCCGTCACGTACACCAGCGACGTGCCGTCGGACAGCCTCAGCCGGTACGCCAGCGTCACCGACGGGTGCCGCACTCTCATCGACGTGATGGTGCAGCCGCGCCCCGTGATGGGCTCCGAATCCACATGCCTCACCTCGAGCGTGGCCGCCAGCGCCTCGAGCGGCACCGGGAACACGACCGGCTGCATCAGCGACTTGAGGATCGCCTCCATCCCCACGTCACCCTGCTTGGGGCCCCACACCTTCAGGACGTTGCCCTTCCGGAAGAAGGGAGCGAAGTACGGCAACCCCTGGATGTGGTCCCAGTGGGCGTGCGACACCAGGATGTCGGCGTGCACGCCCTCCGGCCCGGCACGGCTCTGGAGGTGCCTCCCCAGATTCCGGATGCCCGTCCCCGCATCGAGGATCACGAGCTGGCCGGTCTGATCCCGAACCTCCACGCACGCAGTGTTGCCTCCGTAGCGCGTCGTGTGAGGCCCCGGCGTGGGAATCGTCCCCCGGGTGCCCCAGAAGGTCACGCTGGTCACGGCCGACGCCCCGGGAAACGCACTCCGCACGCTACCGTGCGACGGGGTCGCGCTTCAAGGAAAGGGGTCACGGTCACGTCGTGATGTCCCTCACGACCGGTCGCCTGAGAGCATGGCCAGGCCGTCCCGGTCCTTGATGGTGATCTCCCGCCGGGTCACGTCTATGAGCCCGCGGTCCACAAGCTCGCGCATCGCCCGGGAGACCGTCTCCCGCGAGGACCCGATCATCTGGGCGATGGTGTGGTGCGTGAGCCGGCGCGTGATCCTCGGGCCTCCGCCCTCGACCGCGAGATCGAGGAGCAGCCGCGCGACCCGGCCGTTCACGTCCAGCAGCACCAGGCCGCCGATCTTGGCGTCCGCCTGCCTGAGCCGCTGCACCAGCACCCGCAACAGCTTGAGGGCGACCGAGGGGTGCTGCTGGATCTGCTGCTGGAAGTCGTCGCGCCTGAGCATGAGAAGGCGGGAGTCCTTCATCGCGATGACGTGGGCGCTGCGCGGCTCGTCGTCGATCAGCGACATCTCGCCGAAGAAGTCGCCCTCCTTGAGCACCGAGAGGATCACCTCCCGACCGTCCTCGCCGATCAGCACGACCTTCACCTGGCCCGACGAGACGACGTACAGCGCGTCGCCCGGATCGTCCTCGAAGAGGATCACGCTGTTCCTGGGGTACTCCCGCTCGCGCGCCACTTCGGAGAAACGCGCCAGCTCGGCCTCGGAAAGGTCGCTGAACAGAGGCACGCGCTTGAGGTCGTCGTGGGTGGACATAGGCTCGCAGCGAGTCAGGCTAAGTTGCCGAATTCGCGTAGTTTACATGTCGCTCAGGGCGCTGTCAAATCACCCCTGACTCTCGGCTTGTCGGCGCTCCCCGCGGCTGGTTATATTTCCCGATTGTCCATCACCTTCTGAAGCCTGGAGTTATCGCGTCGTGAAAGCCGGCATCCATCCTCAGTATCGAACCGTCACGGTGGTGTGCGCCTGCGGCAACACGTGGAAGACGCGGTCTACAGCACCCGCCATCCACCTGGATATCTGCCACAAGTGCCACCCGTACTTCACCGGCAGGCAGAAGCTCGTCGACACCGCCGGCCGGGTCGAGCGTTTCCGTGCCAAGTACAAGGGAGCCGAGGCCTGATCTGCTCCTGAGGCGCCTGGAAGCCGCCCTGCAGCGCGCGGACCAGCTGGCCGCCGAGTTGTCGGCGCCGGAGGTCGCGCGCGATCCAGCCAAGCGAACAGCCCTCGGTCGCGAACACTCCCGCCTCGAGCCCATAGTCGGCTCGGGGCGGCGCTACCTGAAGCTGCGCGCCGACCTCGAGGCGGCGCGGGACCTGGCGGCGTCCGGCGACGGCGAGATGGCCGAGCTGGCGCGCCAGGAGATCGCCGCGCTGGAGCCGGAGCTCGCCGCGCTGGAAACCCGGCTCACCGGGCTGCTCACGCCGCACGACCCGCTCGACGACCGCGACGCGATAGTCGAGATTCGCGCCGGGACGGGCGGCGACGAGGCGGCGCTGTTCGCCTCCGATCTGTTCCGGATGTACACGCGCTACTCGGAGCGGCGTGGCTGGAAGACGGAGGTCATCTCGCTCTCGGACGGCACGCTGGGCGGTCTCAAGGAGGTCGTCTTCGCGGTGCGGGGAGCCGACGCATACGGCGGGCTCAGGAGCGAGGCGGGCGTGCACCGCGTCCAGCGCGTGCCGGCGACGGAGTCGCAGGGGCGCATCCACACCTCGGCCGCTACCGTGGCGGTCCTTCCGGAGGCCGAGGAGGTCGACGTCAGGATCGAGGAGAAGGACCTCCGCATCGACGTCTTCCGCTCGGGCGGACCCGGCGGCCAGAGCGTGAACACGACGGACAGCGCGGTCCGCATCACGCACCTGCCGACCGGGCTCGAGGTGAAGTGCCAGGACCAGAAGTCGCAGCTTCAGAACAAGATCAGGGCGATGGAGGTGCTGCGGTCCCGTCTGCTGGACAAGCGGGTCGCCGAGCAGGAGGCGGCGCGCTCCCGCGACCGCAAGGCGATGGTCGGCACCGGCGACCGGTCCGGGAAGATCCGCACCTACAACTTTCCGCAGAGCCGCGTGACGGACCATCGCATCGGGCTCTCGGTGCACAACCTGCGTGACGTGATGGACGGTGATCTGGGCGAGTTCGTGAAGGCCCTCGCGGCGCGGCGCGCGGAGGAGCTGGAGGGTGGTTGATGACGGGGGCCGACGTGCCGTGGGCGGGCTGTGACGTGCCGGCTCCAGATGCCCCCCTCGCCGTGGAGGCCGCGCCGCAGTCACGCACGGTCGGCGAGGCGCTGCGGCTGGCCGAGGAGGCGCTGGAGCGCTCGTTCGTCCCCGACCCGAGGCGCGAGGCCGCCGAGCTCTACGCCGCCCTGGTGCGGCGCACGACCAGCGCGGCCTGGACGGATCGCGACGCCTGTGTCCCGGCGGAGCTGCTCGGGGAGCTGTGCGCCGCTGCGCGGCGCAGGGCGGCGGGATGGCCGCAGGCCTATGCGGCCGGGTGGGCCTGCTTCCGCGGCCACTGGCTGAGGGTGGACCGGCGCGTGCTCATCCCCCGGCCCGAGACCGAGGGCCTGGTCGAGTTGGTCCTGGCGTGGGCGCGGGGCCGTGTTCCGCCGGGGGGCGTCTTGCCCGCGGGCGCGGCGGCTGCCGGTGCCGCTCCGGCCGGCGGGCCGGGCCTCGTCGCGGCGGACGTGGGGACCGGCTCAGGTGCCATCGCGGTGGCGCTGGCGCTCGAGGGGCCGTTCGAGCGGGTGTGGGCCGTCGACAGTTCCGCCGGCGCGCTCGAGGTGGCGGAGGGCAACGTGGCTCGGCTGGGAGTCGCGCCACGCGTTTCTCTCGTCCGGGGCGACCTCTTGGAGCCGCTGGCCGGCAGGAGGCTGGACGTCGTGGCGGGCAACCCGCCGTACGTCGCCACGGCCGAGCTGGCCGCCGTCGACGCGGCGGTGCGCGATCACGAGCCCCTCCTCGCGCTCGACGGCGGCCTCGACGGCCTGGGTCCCACGCGCCTCCTGGTGGCGGCGGCCGGCGGCGTGCTCGCGCCCGGCGGCTTGCTCGCGCTCGAGGTGGACAGCCGGCGCGCCGGGGAGACGGCGGCGCTCGTCGGGACGGCGGGCTTCTGCGGTGTGGAGTTGAGGAACGATCTCTTCCAGCGCCCACGCTACGTTACGGCGCGGCAACCGGGGGACGGATGATCCTGAAGCGGGCGGAGGAGCTCGGCCGGCTGGTGGGCCAGAGCGAAGAGTACCAGGCGCTGAAGCGGGCCAACGACCGGCTCATGGGCGATCCCGGCCTCACGGGCAAGCTGGAGCATCTGCACCGCCTGCAGCTCGAGATGGCCCAGGACGCGGAGCGCGGCGAGGCGCCGTCGCAGGCGACCCAGAACGAGATGGAAGGCCTGATGGGCATCATCCAGGCCAGCTCCCTCTACCAGGGCATCGTCGCCGCGCAGTCGAACTTCGACAAGCTGATGGGCCGGGTGAACGAGCAGATACTCGAGGGGATCAAGCTCGGCGCCGAGAGCCGGATCATAACTTTGACGTGAGCGGACGCCCGATGTCCCCGCCAGGCGGAGCCGCGATGGGCAGGGGCCTGTTCATCACCGTCGAGGGCGTCGAGGGTGCCGGGAAGACCACGCAAGTGGCCCGTCTGGCCGTCCGGCTCAGGGGCTTGGGGCGCGAGGTTCTGGTCGTGCGGGAGCCGGGCGGCACGCCGCTCGCCGAGCAGGCGCGGCGGCTCGTGCTCGACCCCGCGCAGGAGCTGGCTCCGGCGACGGAGCTGTTCCTGATGCTGGTGGCGCGCGCCGACCTGGTGCATCACGTCGTGAGGCCTTCGCTCCGGTCGGGCGCCACCGTAATCGCCGACCGGTTCGATCTCTCGACGCGCGCCTACCAGATCGGGGGGCGGGAGCTTCCCGAGGCCGAGGTCGTGGCGGCGAACGGCCTGGCCACGGGCGGACTGGTCCCCGACCTGGTCGTGGTG
>Ga0316628_100001476_pt1 | contig 16610 bp, 17 predicted proteins | sample OWC_Aug_M2_C1_D5_FD_207648 | JGI IMG/M metagenome (GOLD analysis project Ga0316628, IMG submission 207648) | Wetland soil microbial communities from Old Woman Creek delta, Ohio, United States - OWC_Aug_M2_C1_D5_C | ecosystem: Environmental > Terrestrial > Soil > Wetlands | place: USA: Ohio... | reverse complement strand
CTCGTCCGAGCCAGCGCTGCAGCACCGTTTCTCCGCCGTCGGCCACCTGATGCGCCCCCTGATGCGCCGCGTGTCGCCAGCCCGATGCCCATAAATGACGGAGCGCGCAGCGAAATCAAGGCGCGCTCGCGCACGGCGCTGGAAGGGCGGCCCCGACCGCCCTATTTTCTATATAGGAGATACTCGACGGACCGGCGATGGCGGAAGGAAAGGACAAGCTGCCGGACAAGGCGAAGTCGACGTCGGACGATGTCGCCGCCTTCCTGGACCGGCTTGCGCATACGCCGGCGGTGCGCCCGGCCGGTGAACGCGGCCGGCTGATCTTCGCCATGGATGCCACGGCCAGCCGCGAGCCCACCTGGGACCGCGCCTGTCATATCCAGGGCGAGATGTTCAAGGAGACCGAAGCGCTCGGCGGGCTCGAGGTGCAGCTCGTGTTCTATCGCGGCTTCGGCGAGTGCAAGGCGAGCCCGTGGCTGGACAATCCCGAGGCGCTGGTCCGCCGCATGACCGCCGTGCAATGCCTCGGCGGCCAGACCCAGATCGGCCGGGTCCTGCGCCACGCCATGGCCGAGACCCGCAAGCGGCGGGTGAACGCGCTGGTGTTCGTCGGCGACTGCATGGAAGAGGACGTGGATCGGCTGTGCCATGAGGCGGGTGAGCTCGGGCTGCTCGGCGTACCGATGTTCGTGTTCCACGAAGGCGCCGATCCGGTGGCCGAGCGCGCCTTTCGCCAGTTCGCCAAGCTGACCGGCGGCGCCTATTGCCGGTTCGACGCTGCATCGGCAACCCAGCTCCGCGCCTTGCTGGGCGCGGTCGCCGTCTACGCCGCCGGCGGCCGTCGCGCGCTCGAGGATTACGGCCGGCGGGCGGGTGCCGACGTGCTGCGGATCACCGCGCAGATCAAATAGCGGAGCTGGCCATGCCGTATCTCGTTCTCGGCGTCGCCATCGTCATCGGGGTCGTCCTGCTGGTGCGCGGGCTGCGGGGGCTCGACCCGCGCCGCGCCATGGTCGTCTTGCGCTGGCTGCTAGTCGTGGCGGTCATCGGCGGGGTCGTGTTCTTCTCCATCGAGCACGGCGTCGGCGCGACCATCGCCGCAGGCATGTTTCTGTTTCCGTTGCTGCTGCGCTGGCGCGGCTTCGCGCGCTGGGTGAAGAATCTCGGCGGTCCCAGCCCGGGTCAGAGCTCCGGCGTCGAGACGCGCTATCTCCGCATGTCGCTCGACCACGACAGCGGCGTGCTCGACGGCACCGTACTGACCGGGGCGTTCCGCGGCCGCCGTCTCGGCGAGATGAGCCGGACCGAGCTGGTCGCGCTGCTGACCGAATGCCGGGTGGAAGACGAGGCGTCTGCGACCATCCTCGAAGCCTTTCTCGACCGGGTCCATGGCGATTGGCGGGCCGGGGCGCGGGGTGAGGGCGGCGGCCCCGGCGCGGGGGCGCGCCAGGGCGAACGCGCCTCGGAGGGCTCGCCGTGGTCCGGCGGCGCGATGACCCGCCAGGAGGCGGCCGAAATCCTCGGCGTCCGGCCGGAGGCATCGGCGAAGGAGGTGAAGGCGGCGCACCATAAGCTGATGATGAAGCTGCATCCCGACCAGGGCGGCTCGAACTACCTCGCTGCCAAGATCAATCAGGCCAAGGACGTGCTGCTCGGCGCCAAGCGGTAGGGTTGACCGGCATGCATCGGTGGGCCACGCCGAATCTCAATCTTGAGACTGGCCGATTCGAGCGCGCGTTAGTACCCAATGGCTTCCGACGGGCGGGCGCCGGGCTCGCCGAACCGCCGGAGGCCTCTCCTTGGACACGCTGCTGATGCCGATGATCGAGGTCCCCTGGCGACGCGCCGTCGTCTCCATCGACCAGTTTTCCCGCAAGGACATCGCCGAGATTTTCGACCTCGCCGATACGCTCGCCGGTACCACGCGCCTGCCGCTCGCCGGCCGGACCCTCGCCAACCTGTTCTACGAGCCCTCGACCCGGACGTCGTCGAGCTTCTTCGCCGCGATGACGCGGCTCGGCGGCAGCGTCATCCCGATCAACGAGGTCAACTACTCGTCGGTGACCAAGGGCGAGACGCTCGAAGACACGGTGCGCACGCTCGAATGCTATGCCGATGCGATCGTACTGCGCCATTACGATAACGATGCGGCCGAGCGCGCCGCGCGGGTCTGCGCCGTGCCGGTGATCAATGCCGGCAACGGCACCGGCGAGCACCCGACCCAGGCGCTGCTCGATCTCTACACCATCCGCAAGGAGCGCGGCGGCATCGATGGCCTCACCGTCACCATGATGGGCGATCTGAGACACGGCCGCACCGTGCACAGCCTGACCAAGCTGCTGCGGCTCTATGGCGCGAAGATGCGGTTTGTCAGTCCCGAAGGGCTCCGCATGCCGGCGGAATATCTGCAACCCGGCGACACGGAGCATGTCGATCTCGGTGCTGTGATCCGTGACACCGACGTGCTCTACGTCACCCGCGTGCAGAAGGAACGTATCCCCGGCGCCATCGCCATCGACTTTTCCTACTCGGTGACGCCAGCCGACATGCAGCGCGCGCGCGGCGATATGGTGCTGATGCACCCGCTGCCACGCGTCGGCGAGATACCGACCGAGCTCGACTCCGATCCGCGCGCCGCCTATTTCCGGCAGATGCGCTATGGTTTGCACGTTCGCATGGCCCTGCTGGTCGCCATGCTGGCCCGGCCGGGAACCTACTGATTCCGTTCCGTGAGGCTTGCCTATAGCGAATTCGGCGCCGGACGACCGTTCGTGGTTCTGCACGGGCTGTTCGGCTCCGGGCGCAACTGGTCGGGCTTCGCCAGACGGCTGACCGGCTATCGCGTGATCGCCGTCGATGCGCGCAACCACGGCGCTTCGCCGTGGGCGGACGACATGGATTACGCGGCGATGGCGGGCGACGTGCTGGAGCTGATCGAGGCGCTGTCGCTCGGCCGGCCGGCGCTGCTCGGTCATTCGATGGGCGGCAAGACGGCGATGACGGCGGCGTTGATGCGTCCCGAAGCGATCGGCGCGCTGATCGCGGCCGATGTCGCGCCGGCGGCGTATTCCCATTCTCATCTGCCGCTGGTGCGCGCGATGCAGGCGGTCGACCTGAGCAAGGTTCACCGACGCGCCGATGCCGATGCCGCGCTTGCCGGTGCAGCGCCCGAGCCGGCGATGCGCGATTTCATCCTGCAGAATCTGGTGTTCGAGAACGGTGCCGCGCACTGGCGGATCAATCTCGCATCGATCGCCGCGCACATGACGCCGCTGATCGGCTGGTCGGTGCCGCCCGGCGCCGGCGTTTATGACGGACCGACGCTGTTCGTCCATGGCGGAAAATCTGCCTATGTGAGGCCGGAGCATCGCGGCGAGATCCGGCGGCTGTTCCCGCGGGCGGAGATCGTCACCATCGACGGCGCTGGTCACTGGATCCATTCCGACCGGCCGGTTGAATTCGTCGCCACCGTTGCAAGATTTTTGAAAGATTAGAGTCGATCATTGCTGATGCGACGTTAACATCTCGTCAGCTATCGGCTTGTGCCGGTAAGAATTCCAGAATATGGTTTCAAGCTGTGGCGACGGGTGCGTGATGCGCGATCCGTCGCACCGCAGATCCGAATACAAAGGACAGGGGGAGCCTCGCTGAAACCATCCGTCCGAGATTTCTCCGGCCCGCGATTTGGTCGGTCCGGAGGCGGACGGTTGGGTCCACCGGGGAGAAGAATGACGTTTTCGGAACCGACCGTCCGGGTCGAGCGCGAGCCCGTCATATGAGCAAGGCCGAAGCGAGATTGGCCGGGCGCGTCCTCTTTGCGTCCGTCAGATTCGGCGCGCTGCTGCTGTTCGCTGCCTTGCTGCTGAGCGCGGGCGGTGTCGTCGACAAGGTAACCGGTGGCACTGCGCTACGAGCGCATGCGGTAGCGCACGTCATCGAGAACTGGCCCGAGCCTACCTTGCACACGCGCATGCCGCGGCATGTGGCGAGCGAGGAAGGCGCGCGAGTCCGGGTGAAGGTACGCGTCGGAGAAACCGATGCGAAGATCGGCGTTCTCGTATCTATTCCCGCCGTGGCGGTCCGGCAGGCCGACAGGCTCCCTGTCACGTGGCGGCCGGCAATCGTTCGTGCCGGATATCGGCCGCGGCCGTACGATCCGCAGGGTCCTCCCCACCAGGTCGTGTGACGACGGCTCGTGCCCACACCGGGCACGGATATTCACCGCTTTTTCGTTCACGACGCGCGGCGTTTGCTTTCCGCCGCGGACACGACTCGGTGTTTGATCATGGAAAACATATTGCATGCTGCTTCCACTGCGCTGGGTATCCTGTTCACCCCGTTGCGCATGGGCTATCTCATCCTCGGAGTCATCCTCGGGCTGGTGATCGGTCTCATTCCGGGCCTCGGCGGTATCGTCGGGCTGTCTCTGTTGCTGCCGTTCACCTTCAACATGGATCCGTATTCCGCGATGGCGATCCTGATGGGGCTCGCCGCCGCGGTCAGCCACGGCGATGTGATCCCGGCGATCCTGTTCGGCGTGCCCGGAACGGTGGGCTGCGCCGCGACCGTGATGGACGGCTATCCGATGGCCAAGCGCGGTGAAGCCGGCCGGGCCTTGGGTGCGGCGTTCAACGCGTCGCTGCTCGGCGGGCTGTTCGGCTGCCTGATCCTGGCGGTCAGCATTCCGGTGATCCGGCCGGTGATCCTGCTGTTCGGTTCGCCCGAGATGCTGTCGATCTGCGTGTTCGGCATGACGATGGTGGCCTCGCTCAGCGGCAACGCGCCGCTCAAGGGCCTGACGGTGGCTTCGTTCGGGCTGCTGCTGTCGATGATCGGCGACGACCCGCAGACCGGCACGCTGCGCTATACGTTCGACACGCTGTACCTGTGGGACGGCATGCCGATCGTGCCGGTGGCGCTCGGCACCTTCGCCATTCCCGAGCTGTGCGACATCATGATCAACCGCACCTCGATCGCCGCCGGCGGCAAGATCGACGCCATGAGCGGCCAGTGGCAGGGCTGGAAGGATGCGTTTTCCGCCTGGTTCCTGGTGCTCCGCACCAGCGCGCTCGGCACCGCCTGCTCGATGGTGCCCGGTCTTGGCGCCTCGGTGATCGACTGGCTGGCCTACGGCCACGCGGCACGGACCGAGAAAGGGGCGAGCCTCACCTTCGGCAAGGGCGACGTCCGCGGCGTGATCGCGGCCGAAGCCTCGACCAACGCGCGCGAGGGCGGGTCGCTGATCCCGACCATCGCGTTCGGCGTTCCGGCCCATGCATCGATGGCGATCCTGCTCGGCGCGTTCCTGATCCAGGGCATCGTTCCGGGCCCGGACATGCTGGGCAAGCATCTCGACGTCACCTACACCATCGTCTGGAGCCTGACGCTGGCGAACGTGTTCGGCACCATGATCTGCTTCATGTTCGCCAATCAGTTCGCCCGCATCTCGACGGTACGCTACACGCTGCTGCTGCCGATCATCATGACGCTGGTCTACATCGGCGGCTTCGAGGGCCAGCACAGTTGGGGCGACATCATTACGCTGCTCAGCATCGGCACGCTCGGCTGGCTCCTGAAGAAGTGCGGCTGGCCACGCCCGCCGCTGGTGCTTGGCTTCATCCTCGGCTCGCTGGTCGAGCGCTACACCTTCATCTCGGTGGAGCGCTACGGCTGGGACTGGATGACCAACTGGTTCGTCCTGATCATGTTCGCCATGTCGGCGCTCGGAGTCTTCCAGCGGGTATTTTCCGGCCGGCAGAGCGGCAACGGCAAACGGCAGACTTGGTCATTCGCGAAACCCATGCTGTCGCTGAGCGCCGGCCTGTCCGTCAGCCACTTGATCGTGTTTTTGATCGCCCTCGGCATTGCCGTGCAGTGGGATTTCGGCGCCCGCCTGGTGCCGGAAATCATTTGCGGTATGGGCATCCTGTTCGCGGGAGGTCTGACCTTCATCGAGCTGTTCAAGCTCAAGCCCGAGCATCAGGAGTCGGAAATGGAGCACGCGGCCGCCGCGGCGACCGGCGGACAGATGAAAATGGACCTGCATATGGGTTATGGGACCATGTCCGAACGGCAGGTCTACGGCCGCGCGCTCGGCTATTTCGGCTGGGTATGGGGAGTCCTCGTCGGGGCGTGGATGATCGGCTTCCTGCCGGCGCTGTTCCTCTTCCAGGTTTCCTTCATGCGCTTCCACGGCAAGGAGAAGTGGTTGATGGCGCTGATCGTTTCGGCGTGCATGAGTATCTTCATCTGGTTCGTGTTCGATTACATCGTCAACGAACCCTGGCCGCAGACCGTGATCGGCGATCTGTTCCCGGTGCTTCGCACCTTCCTGCCGTGGTGGTGATCGGCCGCCGCTAGGTCTCGTACGGATCGGTCCCGGTGGGTCGGAAAGACCCGCCGGGACCTCTTTTTTCGGCAGTCATTCTTTTCCCGACAGCGACGTCATCGCGGCCTTGGCGCGCTTCACGACCTCGGCCGGGGCGGCGACGACCTTCGCGATCGAGGCCTGCACCGCCTCGCCCGGCGTCGGCGAAATGACGGCGCGCCGCTTTCCCGCCAGTGCCAGCAGATCGGGATCCTTCATCGTGACCAGAAACGCCGTGCGCAGCGCGACGATCCGCTCTGCAGGTACGCCGGGTGGCGCGAACAGCGCCCGGCCGACGGCACCTGGCGAGGAAATGAACGCGAGCACCGCCTTGTCGGTGTCATTCAGCCCGAGCTCGGAGAGCAGCGGCACGTCCGGCAAATCGGATTCCTTCCGCGTGCCGACCTGGAAAAGCGGTACGATCTTCTTGTCCTTGAGCCACGCCATGTGGCCGACCTTCCAGCTGATCCAGGTGCCGGAATAGGCCTGTACCTCGCCGCGCTCCATGGCGAGCGCGACAGACGCGGAGCCCTTGTAGCCGAGCACGATCTTGAACTTGGTCCCGGCGAAGGCATTGGCGAATGCCGGATTGATGTAGTTCTGCGACGCCTTGCCCGAAGAGCCGACGATGACCGTCTTGCGGCGCGCGGCGTCGGCGGTGGCGACGCCGGCGGACGACAGCGCCATCAGCACCGGATTGTCGATCACCATCGAGCCGATCGCGGCAAACTTGGTCGCGTCGTATTTGATGCCGGTGCCGGTCAGCAGCTGGGACATCGCGGTCGATTCCAGCAGTGCGCCGAGATAGGTGCCGTTCTTCGGCGCCGCGTTGTACAGGTAGTTCGCAGCCTTGACGCCGCCCGCCCCCGGCATGTGCTGGACGACGAAGGCCGGATGGCCGGGAACGTGCTTCGGCATGAACTGCGCCGCCATCCGGGCATAGACCGAGTAGCCGCCGCCTTCGCCGGTGGCGACGATCACCGTGACCGTCTTGCCGGCGTAGAAATCGGCGGCCGTGTCGGCTTTTGCATGCTGCGGCGCGATGGCGAGCGTTGCGGCGAGGACCGGGGCGCCGAGGCCGGCCGCGATGCTGCGCGACATTTGAACCTCCCTTTTCGACATTGGAGTTGTTGGACGACGCGATGTCGGGCACAGTAACATGACGCATCTACGGCACAATCCTCGGATAACGGAAGCCGGCGATGGCCATGCCCCGCACGCTGTTCGACAAGATCTGGGACCGTCACGTCGTTGCCGTGGCGGAAGGCGGCGAAACCCTGCTCTATGTCGACCGTTGCTTGATCCACGAAGGCTCGCGCCACGCCTTCACGATGATCGAGGAAGAGGGCCGCAACGTGCGCCGCCCGGCGCAGGTGCTTGCGGTCGCCGACCACTACGTGCCGACCCGGAATCGCGCCGCCGGCCTTCCCGGCATCGGCGACGAGCGCATCCGCGGCATGATCGAGCTGCTCGAGGCGAACACGCGGCGCCATGGCGTCACCCTGTTCGGGCTCGATGACGACCGCCAGGGCATCCTGCATGTGGTCGGGCCGGAGCAGGGCATCACACAGCCCGGCATGGTGATCACCGGCGCGGATTCGCACACCTCGACCCACGGTGCGCTCGGCTGCCTCGCGTTCGGCATCGGCCAGTCGGAGGCGGCGCACGTGCTCGCCACCCAGACGATATGGCAGCGCAAGCCGAAGACGATGCGCGTCTCGGCCGGCGGCCGGCTCGGCGCCGGCGTGACGGCGAAGGACGTGATTCTTGCCGTGATCGCCCGTATCGGCAGCGGCGGCGCGGCCGGCCACGTGATCGAATATGCCGGGCCGGCGATCCGTGCCATGTCGATGGAACAACGGCTCACCGTCTGCAACATGTCGATCGAGGCCGGCGCGCGCGCTGGAATGGTCGCGCCGGACGACACGACGTTCGCCTATCTGGCCGAGCGGCGCTGCGCGCCCAAAGGCCCGGACTGGGATCGTGCGCTCGCGTTCTGGCGGGCGCTGCCGGGCGATTCCGAAGCCTCGTTCGACGTCGACGTCGATATCGACGCCGCGGCGCTGGCGCCGATGGTGACCTGGGGTACCAACCCCGAGCATGCGCTGCCGGTCACCGGCCGGGTCCCCGACCCCGAGGCGCCGGAGAACGCGTCGCGCCGCGCGGATTTGCGCGCCGCACTCGACTATATGGGCCTCGCGCCCGGGATGAAACTGACCGACATCGCCATCGACCGCGTCTTCATCGGCTCCTGCACCAACGGCCGGCTCGACGATCTGCGCTCGGCGGCCGTGATTGCCCGACACGGCCGGGCCAAGATACCGGTGATGGTGGTGCCGGGCTCTGCGCGGGTGAAGCAGCTGGCCGAAGCCGAGGGACTGGACCGGGTGTTCCACGACGCGGGCTTCGAATGGCTCGATGCCGGTTGCTCGATGTGCACGGCATTAAACGGCGATCAGCTGCGCCCGCGTGAGCGCTGCGCTTCCACCTCCAACCGCAATTTCCGCGGCCGGCAGGGGCCGGAGGGCCGCACCCATCTGATGAGCCCGGCGATGGCCGCCGCGGCCGCGCTTGCCGGCCACATCGCCGACGTCCGCACGCTGGGCTGAACGCCATGGAACGGTTCGTCACGCTGACCGCAATCGCCGCGCCGCTGGCCGAGCCCAACGTCGATACCAACCAGCTCTGCCCGACCCGGTTCAACAAGGTGGCGCGCGAGGCGCCGGATTATCAGCGCATCCTGTTCCACGACCGCCGGTTCGACGCCGATGGCAAGGAGCGACCGGAATTCCTGCTCAACCGGCCGCCCTGGCGGGAGGCGAAGATCATCGTCGCCGACCGCAATTTCGGCTGCGGCTCGTCGCGCGAAAGCGCGGTCTATGCGCTGATGGCGTTCGGGATCCGCGCGGTGATCGCCTCGAGCTTCGGCGACATCTTCCGGTCCAACAGCCTGAAGAACGGGCTGCTGCCGGTGCAGCTTCCCGACGACGCGGTAACTGCGCTGCGCGACGCGGTCACCGCGAGCCAGGGCGGCGCCGTCGCGATCGACCTGCCGGCGCAGACCGTGACCGGCCCCGACGGCACGGCGTACCGCTTCGATATCCATCCGCTGCGCAAGCGCTGCCTGGTCGAGGGGCTCGACGACTTCGCGCTCACCGACCGCTATGCCGACGAATTCGCTGCGTTCGAGGCGCGCTATCGCGCCGAGACGCCGTGGCTGTTCGGCGAGCGTTGATCGCGGCGCCGCTTGATCACGGCGCGACGGCCACCGCGTTGATCTCGACCATCAGCTCGGGGCGGTTCAGCGCCGCCACCGTCACCAGCGTCGACGCCGGGTAGCGGTCGGCAACGAAGAACTCTTTGCGCAGCTCGACGAACCGGGCGTTCAGCCGTGGATCGGTGATGAACACCGTCATGGTGACGATGTCATCGAGCCCGGCGCCGGTCTCCTGCAGTGTACCGGCCAACTTGCGGAACACGCAGCGCACCTGGCCGTCGAAATCGCCGGCAAGCGAGCGGCCCTGCTCGTCCTCGGCGGCGAGATGGCCGGAGAGCCAGATCGTCCGCCCGCCTTCGGTGATTACCGCCGGTGAATAGGCGCGCGAGGCCTGGTAGGGAGCGGAGAGCTGGGAACGTTTCATAACGGTCTTGCGCAGTGCCTGCCTCAGCGTGCATCCCCTCACCCCAGCCCTCTCCCGAAAGCGGGAGAGGGAGAGCGCTTCGTCACCGGACGCTCTCCCGTAAGGGAGAGGGTGGCGCGCAAAGCGCGCCGGGTGAGGGGATCGACGCGCGGTGCGGCCTATTTCGTGCCGATCCAGGATTTGGTGGTGATGTCCATCATGACGCCGTACGGGTCCCAGTAGCGGCTTTCCGAGGTGTGGTCGCGGCCGGGGCTGGCCGGCATGTCCACCGGGCGTCCGCCATGCGCCTCGATCTGGCGGTTGGTTCCCGGGACGTCCTCTACCACGAAGCCGAGATGGTGCAGCCCGACAAAATCCTCGCGTGGGTCACCGACGCGGTCGTCGCTCGGCATCAGCGTCAGATTCATCGTGCCATCCGACAGATTGATGCGCTTCGCCGTCTTGAGCACTCGTTCGAGGCCGAAGGTCGTCTCGTAGAACCTCGCCGCTTTCTCGATGTCGGGCACGGCGATGGCGATATGACGCAGTTTGGCCATTCGGTTGTCCTCCTGCGGTTCGGCAATTCAGCGCTTGGCGCCGTCCCAGCCGTGCGACGAGATGTCGAATACGATGCCGTTGGGATCGCGGAACTTGTGCTCGGCGTTCTCGGGCAGGTGGGCGGTCGGACCTGGGTGATACTTGCCGCCGTGCGCCTCGATTTCCTTCCGGCTGGTACCGATGTCGTCGACCCAGAAGCCGAAATGGTGGACGCCGACGAAGTCCTTGCCGCGCTCGTCGCCGGCATCTTCCTGGGTCTGGAACTGCAGCAGGGTGAGGTTCATCACCCCGTCCGATAGCCGCGTCGCGACCCGCGACTCGGATATCCGCTGGAAGCCGAAGGTGTCCTCGTAGAACTTCGCCGCCTTTTCCTTGTCGGGCACCGAAATCGCGATGTGCCGAAGCTTGCCTGTCGCCATGACCGATTCCTCCTGCCGGAGTGCCTGCGCGCGCAGGCATTTGCGGCGATGGTGCCGCAGCGAGCCGCCTCCGGCAAGGGATTACCGCACGCTATCCCGTCGCACTTGGCAAAAGACGCGTGGGCCGAGACGCCCACGGCGCGCCCGCTCTGGCCCGGCCCCTGGATCAGGTCCGGGGCAGGCTCTCTCCACCCGATCAGCGGAGACCGAGCGGCACGCGGAACGACAGCCTTACTCGAACGTCGCGTGCGCGCGGGTGCGGCCGGCGCCCATCTTGGCGGCTTCCTCGGGCGGCACGATCTGGTCCGGCTTCGGCCCCTTGATGCCGAGCAGCTGCCGCGTGCGCTCGAACACCACGTCGTGACGGAATTTCGGGTCCTGCCCCTTGAACATCTTGTAGAAGATCGGGTCGGGATCCGGCCACGTGCCCTGCGGGTGCGGATAGTCCGCGCCCCACACCAGCATGTCGCGCAGCGTGCATTCCTCGTGCTGGACCAACATGCCGGCGATGTCGTCCTCCTCGAACGAGACGCGCACCTGCCGGCGGCAGTATTCCGACGGCAGCATCTTGAGCCCGGTATCCTTGAACAGCCCGCCGCGCTCCAGCGCCTGCCGGTCCATCCAGTAGACGAGGAACGGCACCCAGCCGGCGCGGCATTCGGCGAAAAGAACCTTGAGCTTGGGATGGCGTTCCAGCGCGCCGCAATAGACGATGTCGGCCATCGGTCGCGCGAGGCTGAACGGCGCGATGGAGAAATAGGCCATGCGCTCGCCGCGCTCGGCCGGCGGGATGGTCGTCTTCACGTTGCCGCCGATATGGGCGCAGAAGGTCATGCCGGTCTCTTCCAGCGCCGACCAGGTCGGCTCCCAGCATTCGTGCACCAGCGGCTCGGCGCCGTCATAGGGCACGAATTCCGCGGCGCGGCAGCCCATCTTCGCCAGGCGCTCGATCTCCTTCGGCACCGATGTCGGGTCGAACACCGGCAGATGCGGCAGGATCATCAGCCGGTCGGGGTCGAGCGCGTTCAGCTCCATCACCCAGTCGTTGTAGACGCGGTGCACCTCATGGCGCAGCGCCATGTCGGTGATGTCCCACTTGCGCGTGCCGCCGAAGCCGACATAGCCGTAGATGGCGCCGAGATCCATGTGCTCGAGCAGCAGCTTCGGATCCGACGGGGGCAGAGATCCGGCCGGAGTGCGCGCGCCGGACTTGCCGAAGAACTGGTCGAGCAGCTTGGCGTTTTCCGGTCCGTCGGCGGTGCCGCCGTCGCGGCCGCCGAACACGCGGCCTTCCCACGACCACAGGTGCTGGCCGTCCTTGACCACGATCCTGGGCGCGGCCTCGCGGAACTTTGCGGCCACCCGTTCCTGCCACAGGTTCTTCGGGATCCAGCGGTGGTCGAGGTGGTTGTCGGCGGAATTGTATTTGTAGCGCACCATGTTCGACTCCCGTTCAGCGTCCTGCTTTTCCAATTCGGATTGATCTTAGCGCCTTTCCGGCCGGGGAAAAGCCCGGCGGCTCGCTGCAATGTCGCAGGCGCGCAGACAAGCAAAAGCCCCGCCCGGACGGGCCGGACGGGGCCTGTTGCCATGCCGGGCCGGCTATTTCAGTTTCAGCAGCTTCTTGGTGTTCTTGAGGTAGAGCGCGTCCTTCTTGGACTTGGCCATCTTGATCGAGTCCAGCACCTTGATGGTCTCGCGGATGTACATCGGCCCGCCCTCGGGATCGAACGGACAGTCGGAGGCGAACACCACCCGGTCGGTGCCGAAGAAGTCGAGGCCGCAGACCGTCGCCGCGCGCGCCCCGAACACCGCCGTATCGGCGTAGAACATCTTGAAATAGTCGATCGGCCGGCGGCCTTTCGACCGCATGCGCTCCCGCATCTCCTCGAAGGTGTCGTCGGCGTCGCGGGTGCCGATCTGGTCCCAGCTGGTGCCGACGCGGCCCTCGAAATAGGGCGCCATCGCACCGAGATGGTGTGTGATGATCTTGATGTTCGGCAGCTTGTCGAAGATGCCGGAGAACACGATCCGCGCCATCGCCGCGCTGGTCTCGTAAGGCCAGCCGAACACGAACCAGATCTCGTAGAACGACTTCTGCTCGGTCTTGTAGTCCGGAAAGGTCTGGCCGCGGGTCGGGTGCAGCCAGATCGGCAGGTCGTACTGCGCCATCTTCTCGAACATCGGATAGAATTCCGGCGCATCCAGCGGCTTGCCGTTGATGTTGGAGAAGATCTGGATGCCGCGCGCGTCCAGTTCCTTGATCGACCGGTCGATCTCCTTGAGCGCCTCGGGCATGTTGTTGAGCGGCAACGAAGCGATGAAGGCCGGGAAGCGGTCCGGGTACTTCTTGCACAGCGCCGCCATGCCGTCGTTGGCGAGCCGAGCCAGGCCCGGGGTCACGTCGGGACCGGCCATGTATTCGATCGGCGGGGCCGAGAGGGTCAGGATCTGCTGGTACTCGCCGAACTGCTCCATCATCCGCAGCCGGGCGTCGACATCGTACAGAACGGGGATGTTGAGCCAGCGCTTGATCGGCCGCTTGTCGGGAACGACTTCCTCCATGCGCTTGAAGAATTCGAGCGGGAAGATGTGGGTGTAACAGTCGAGCTTCATCGGATGGGCGCTCCGTCTCCTCGGGTTCTTTGCCGCGAGCCTCGCGGGAGGCGGCACAATAGCTGATTCAGGGGCCGATGCCAGCCCCGGAGACTGCGCAAAAAGGCGGGTTTCGCGCAGTCGGCTTGCGGGAATCTTTATTTCTTGATAACCGGTCTCATCTATTCACTACGTCCCTGGGTTCTGGGGGAATTTTCGATGCAGGTGGCAGCCGGCGCCGCGAGGCGCGAATTCCACGTCGTGTGGCTGATCAGCGTTGCCCACTTCCTCAGCCACATCTACATGCTGGCGCTGGTGCCGCTCTATCCCCTGCTGCGCAAGGACCTCGGCATCGGCTTCACCGAGGTCGGGCTCGCGGCCACCGTGCTGGCGGTGTTCACCGGCGGGCTGCAGGCGCCGATGGGCTTCCTGGTCGACCGGATCGGCGGCCGCAAGATCCTGATCGCCGGGCTGTTCGTCAACGCCGCTGCGATCGGGCTGATCGGCTTCGTCACCTCGTTCTGGCAGCTGCTCGCGCTGCTGGCGATCGCCGGCGTCGGCTCCAGCGTTTTCCATCCGGCCGACTATTCGATCCTCTCGGTCGCGATCAGCGAAAAGCGCCTCGGCCGCGCCTTCGCCGCGCACAGCATGGGCGGCCAGCTCGGCGCGGTCGTCGTGGCGCCGCTCATGGTCGGGCTCGAAATGCTCATGCCGTGGCGTCATGCCGTGATGGTCATCGGCGTTGTCGGCGTGATCCTCGCCGTGGTCATGCTCGCGCTGTCCAGCGTGATCGGCGAGGGCGGCCATACGAAGAAGAAGGAAAGCGCCATGGCGCGCTGGCGGGCGCTGTTCACCTCGCGCCCGGTAATGCTGTTCTTCATCTTCTATCTCGGCTCGTCGGCCGGCAATGCGGGAATGGTCCAGTTCTCGATGACCGCGTTCAACGAGATCTATGGCCTGCCGCTCGCGGTGACCGCCTGGGTGCTGACCGTCTACCAGGCCACCTCGCTGCTCGCCGTGCTGCCGGGCGGCTGGCTGGCCGACCGGACGCAGGCGCACGACTGGGTGCTGGTGTGGTGCTATGTCGGCGCCGCGGTGCTGGTCGTGCTGGGCGGCATCGGCATCGTCTCGTTCTGGCCGGCGGTGGTGCTGATCGGCATTGCCGGCGCGCTGCGCGGGTTGATGAACGCGGCGCGCGACGTCTCGGTCCGCCACGCCGCCGGCAACGGGCTCAGCGTCGGCACGGTGTTCGCCTTCGTCACCACCGGATACAGCGTCGGCCAGTCGTTCGGCCCGCCGATCTACGGCCTGCTGCTCGATTACGGCTCGCCTGAGATCGTGTTCTGGGCGTCGGCCGTATTCTCGCTGATCTCAGTCTCGACCGTGTTCATCGGCCGCAGCACCCGCACCCGCGTCGCCGTGGCGGAATAGGACTGCGCCTACAGCCCCGCCTCGCTGCGCGGCAGGCGCAGCGCGCCGCAGATCCTGCCGAGGATATCGCGCTCCGGCTCACGCAGCTCGTCGTCCGACTTGCCGATCGCCAGCGCGACCTTGAGCAATATATGCGCCGCCTCCGGTTCGTCGGCGATGCGCGTGATCGCCTTCAGCGCCCGGTCGCGCGCCAGCACCGGCTGGTCGTGCAACGCCTTGGCGTAGTCGCGATAGATGTCGACCGCATGGTGCGGATCGTAGATCTTCAGCGCGCGCACCGTTTCCAGCACCTCGTCGATCATGGCGAGCTCGGCGAGCTTCGCCGCGCCGTCGGCGGTGGCGACCAGCGCGCTCGCCGCCATCACCGCCTCGAGAAACTGGCGATTGCGGAAGCGCTCGATCTCCAGCTCGATGGTACCGAGCGCCTCTCTGAAAAAGCCTGACATCTTCGTCTCTCCCATTTCAGCCTAACATGGCTTGGGCCGGCGGTCACCGCGCCGCATCGGGTGCCAGGTCCTCGATCATGACTGCCATGCGGTCGCCCAGCGCCCGTGCGACGAGCGTGCGATGGCAATGTTCCGGGTCGCGCTCGAAGCACATCAGGCAGGCGCCGCCCGCGGCCGCGAACTGCGCGGCTTCGCCCAGAGCCGCCTGGGCCTCCGGCGTCGCCAGCCGGGCGAAGAAGTACCGGTGATAGGCGGCGATGTCGCCGGCGCGCCCGGCATCGCGTCCTGGCTTCGGATTGCCGAGCCAGCGCAGATGCACGTAGGCGATGTCGGCCGTTTGCAGCGCCGCCGCCAGGGCGTTCTTTGAAAAGCCCTTCTTGCGCGAGACCGGCGCATCACGCACATCGATCAGCGTGGTCACGCCGGCTCGCTTCAGCGCGGCGAGGAACGCCGGCAGTGTCGTACCCTCGTAGCCGATGGTTCGCAGCGTTGCCATGGCGCATGATTCCGTACGCCCCGTCGATTGCCAAGGCGAAAGGCTTGCGGCAAGGTCGGCGCGGGGGAGGACATCCATGGCCGATTACGACTACATCATCGTCGGCGGCGGATCGGCAGGCTGTGTGCTGGCCAACCGGCTGTCGGCGAAGCCTGCCAACCGCGTGCTGCTGATCGAGGCCGGGCGCGACCTGCCGCCGGGGCAGGAGCCGCCCGACGTGCTCGATTCCTATCCGATGGGCGCGGCGTTCAACCCGGCCTATCACTGGCGCGCCCTCCGCGTGCGCGTCGGCCCGCGGACCGGCAACGCGCCGAGCGCCGAAGTGCCGCGGTTCTTCGAGCAGGCGCGCGTGGTCGGCGGCGGCTCGTCGATCAATGCGCAGATGGCCAATCGCGGCGCGCCGGCGGATTACGACGACTGGGCGGCGATGGGCGCGGCCGGCTGGGCGTGGGACGACGTGCTGCCCTATTTTCGCAAGCTCGAGACCGATCTCGACTTCGACGGCCCGTTCCACGGCAAGGACGGCCCGATCCCGATCCGCCGGGTGTCCGAGTCGCAGTGGACCGAATTCTCGCGCGCCACCGCCGCGGCGCTGGAGCTGTCGGGCTTCCGCCGCCTCGCCGACCAGAACGGCACGTTCGAGGACGGCTGGTTCGCGGTCACCATCTCCAACCGCGA
>Ga0316628_100001475_pt1 | contig 16624 bp, 1 predicted proteins | sample OWC_Aug_M2_C1_D5_FD_207648 | JGI IMG/M metagenome (GOLD analysis project Ga0316628, IMG submission 207648) | Wetland soil microbial communities from Old Woman Creek delta, Ohio, United States - OWC_Aug_M2_C1_D5_C | ecosystem: Environmental > Terrestrial > Soil > Wetlands | place: USA: Ohio... | reverse complement strand
GTCCCGGGGCATTAACGGATACTTCGGTGACTGGTGCGGCTTTATCTAATGAGGGTACAGCCGTTGGTGCCGCAAATACTACAGTACTTCGCTCCAACCAATACCGCTTACCTTCAAAAGGATATCCAGGTAAAGATACACGATACCTGGTCTCATCCCGGTAGAACTCTTTCCAATCGATGTGTAGACCATACAGCCATAACTGCCCCAGTCTTTCTAATAAATACTGATCATCCGCTGCTTTTTCCTGCTGGTGCTTCAGGGTATTCATTATGACATGTCCCGGTTTCTTGTCCGGGTGCACCCGTACCATCATTCCCAGGATCCTGCCGGGCCCAATTTCTATAAATATAGAATTATCCTGTTTTAATAATTGGGTTAGCCCTTCTGAAAACCGCACCGTGGAACACAAATGAGTTCCCCAATATCCAGGGTCTTTGGCTTGCTCCTCCTGGAGCCATTCCGCGGTTACATTGGATATATATGGGATTCGAGGTTTATGTAAACGTATATTTTTCGTTTCGATCATGTTTTCAAATTCTTTTTTGATGGGTTTCATCAAGGGAGAATGCATGGCATTGGATATATTGAGTCCCACGCATAATATTCTCTTTTTTTTCATTTCTTGTTCAAATGCTTTGACATCCGGCTCAAGACCTGAAACAATGCATGTGGGTCCATTGACAATGGCCAATGATAGATTTTTATCCAACAGCGGTTTCAATTCTTTTTCCGGCAATGGCACACTGGTCATGGCTCCTACAGGGGTTCGCTGCATTAACTGCCCCCTGAGGACGATCAGTTTTAAGGCGTCTTGCAAAGATAACACACCGGCGATACATGCAGCAATATATTCTCCCAGGCTGTACCCGATCATGGCCCTGGGGACGATCCCCCATTTCATTAGCAATCTCGCCAGCGCATATTCAAACGCAAATACCACCGGCTGGGTGATTTCGGTTTGGTGGATCAGGTCGGACCGGTCTGACTGGTCTGACTGGTCTGACCTCTCGGACCTCTCGGGGGGATAAAGAATCTCTTTGAGATCGTAATCCACCAGGCCGTTTAATATCTCAAAACATTGGTCCATCTCTTCACGGAATACCGGTTCCGTCCGGTAAAGATCGATTCCCATATTCACATATTGAGAACCTTGACCGCAAAACATAAAAATAACCCCAGGGATTTCTTCTTTGGCTGCCAGGGTTTGAGGTTTTTTAATAACCAGGGGCAGCCCATTTTCTTTTCCCGGGCTTTCCTTGAAATTTTTAGGCTCACATAAGAACATTCTCCGGCATGGGAAGTGTTTCCTGCCTATTTGCAGTGTATAAGTCATATCTGCAATATTAATACCAGGATGAGTTTGCAAATAGTCTACCAGGCTTTCGGTCTGTTTATCAAGCGCGGTGGGAGTTTTAGCGGATAATAAGATCAATTGATAATCTCGTGATTCTAAGGGTGGGCACAGAGACCCGCCCCTACCATCCGTAGGTTGTACACTGACCCACTGACCCACTGACCCACTGACCCGCTGATTTACTGACTTACTGGTTTGCGGTGCTTCTTCCAGGATAATATGGGCATTGGTGCCGCCGATGCCAAAGGAACTGACCCCGGCCCGCAGCGGATAACCATTATTCTTCCACTCCCTTAACTCCGTATTCACATAGAAAGGACTGTTTTTTAAATCTATTTGGGGATTAAGACTGTTGAAATGAAGTGTCGGGGGCAGCAAACGGTGTTTAAGCGCCAATACCGTCTTGATAAAACCTGCCGCGCCAGCCGCCGAATACAGGTGCCCCACATTGCTTTTGACTGTTCCTACAGCACAGAAATTTTTTTTACCTGTTTTAAATGCCTGTTTCAACGCTTCGACTTCTACGGTGTCCCCTAAGGGTGTAGCCGTGCCGTGGGCTTCTATATAGGAAATACTTTCGGGTTCTACTTCCGCTGTTAATTGCGCTGCCTTGATTACCTGGGCCTGGCCTTCTACACTGGGGGCAGTGTATCCCACTTTTCGCAGCCCGTCATTATTGGTGGCTGTGCCTTTGATGATGGCATATATATGGTCCCGGTCCGCCAGGGCGTCCGCCAATTTTTTCATTACGACTACTCCTACTCCGTCTCCAAACACCGACCCGGTGGCGTCGGCGGCAAAACTTTTATTATGTCCATCGGCTGAATGAATCATGCCCGGTTGATAATGGTATCCCCTTTTTGACGGGTAAGTAATAGAAACTCCCCCGGCTAACGCCATTTCACATTCTCCTAACAGCAGCCCCTGGACCGCCCAATGAATAGCTACCAATGACGTAGAACAGGCTGTTTGCACGGAATAACTGGGTCCTTGCAAATTTAATTTATATGAAATATGCGTACACATGAAATCTTTGTCGGTCAATTGTCGGGTCATAAAACCACTTAACCCCTGGCTGGCACTGGAAAATGTCGTTAATGCTTCCCACTGGAGATTGGGCGAAGCCCCGGCATATAAACCGATGCGCTGGTCATAAGAAAAAGGGTCATACCCGGCATCTTCCAGTGCATGCCAGGTACATTGGGCAAATACACGAATCTGCGGGTCCATGATCTGCGCTTCCCTGGGCGTATATCCAAAAAAAGCAGCATCAAAATACTCGGTTTCGGCGATAATCCCCCTGGCCCTTATATAATTAGAATCTTCCAGGGTTTGTTCATCGATGCCTTCTGCCGCCAGTTCCTCTTGCGTGAAAAAACCAATACCTTCGATACCGTTTTCCAGGTTCTCCCAGAACTCATCGATGTCCCGGGCACCGGGGAATTTGCCGGCCATACCTATGACAGCGATTTCAAGGCCGGTTTTATTTTCTTTCTTTAATATTTGTTTGCCTTTTTCCAGGGCCCGGGAAAGTTCCTGCTGTTTCTTCTCGGGGATTCCCGTTTCATTTTCCTCTTCTTCCAGGTAACGGACCAGCGCCCGTACCGTGCTGTGCTGGAACAGTGCGACTACCGGGATGGCCCGGTTAAATGCCTGGTTTATCCTGGCATTAACTTTAAAAATATCCAACGATGTCCCTCCCAGGTCGAAAAAATTATCATCTAATCCGACACGGTCTACTTCCAGCACCTCTTTCCAGGTTTGTGCCACAATTTTTTCTTTTTCGCTGCCGGGGGCCGCATACACCTGGTCTGTAATTGCTTCCGGCCGGGGTGACGGCAACCGCTGCCTGTCGACTTTGCCGGAAGGAGTTAATGGTATTTCTTCTATTTCCATGATATAAGCAGGTATCATGTAAGCGGGTAATTGTCGGCCTATTTGCTCTTTCACTGCTGCTGGTTCTATAGGACCCTGGCAGACCACATAAGCCGCCAGGAAATTCTGACCGGTGGCACGTTCTGATTCTACTACCACGACCTTTTTGATGTTTTTTATGTTTAATAGTTGGGTTTCGATTTCTCCCAATTCGATGCGATAGCCTCTTACTTTTACCTGCCGGTCGATGCGCCCTAAGAATTCAATATTGCCGTCAGATTGCCAACGCGCTAAGTCGCCGGTCCGGTAATAGGACAAATGGGTAATATAGGACTTATGGGACTTATTGGACCTATTAAGAATAAATCTCTCTGCCGTTAATCCCGGTCGGTTTAAATAACCGCGGGTAACTCCTGCCCCTGCCACACATAGTTCACCGGCTGCTCCTACCGGTAAAAGATTTCTATATTGGTCCAGGATGTAAATGCGGTAGTTGGTTATGGGTTTGCCTATAGGGACATCGGCGGGAAGCCCGGTGGACGCCAAACACCGGTAATAACTGGCACAAACCGTGGTTTCGGTAGGTCCGTAAGTATTGTATACCTCCCCTACTTCCAGGAGATTTTCGATATAGTCAGCCTTTAACCGGTCACCCCCGCTGATTAAAATCCGCAGCGGCGACAACAGGTGAGCATAATTGTTCAACTCATTCAATAACTGCGGTGAACAGGTTATCATGGTTACCCGGTGTTTGACTATAAAATCACATAAAGCCTGGATATCCCTAACCACCTCCTTGCCGGCTGTGGCCAGTTTACCACCCTGCAATAATATGGGATAGAGTTCCTCGACAAAAGCATCGAAAGCATATGAAACTTGCTGGATGACTGTGTCATTTTCCCCTAAGTGAAATTCCTGGTCAAAGGCATCGATGTATGCCGTAAGATTCCCATGCTCCACCAGGACACCCTTGGGCCGCCCCGTCGATCCCGAGGTGTAGATGATGTATGCTAAATTGGCCCTTTTTAATTGTAAATTATTAATTGTTAATTGATAATTATTAATTGAATTGGCCTCCTTCGGAGGATTATTAAGCCTTCGGCGGTTAGGTTGTATCTCATTAACAATTAACAATTGACAATTGACAATTAACAATTTTTCAAATTTTTCTGATAATCCAGGCGTCGTCACTAAAAATTTTGCACTACTGTCAATGAGCATGTATTGAATGCGTTCTTCCGGGTAATCTGGGTCGATGGGTAAATAGGCGGCGCCGGATTTCAAGATGCCTAATAAACCAATAATCATTTCTACAGACGGTTCCGCCATGATCCCCACAATGGTATCGGGTTGAACACCTTTCTCAATTAACACATGGGCTAATCGATCGGATTTCTCATTTAATTCCCGGTAGGAAATATAGGTCCTATAGGACTTATAGGTCCTATTTTTTTTCAGCAGTGGTCCAACAACGGCAATATGATCGGGTGTGTCTTGCGCCTGGTCTGCAAACAGTTCATGTACCATTTTCCCGGGTTTATATTCCCGGGTGGTATCGTTAAATAGTGCCAGCAATCGATGCTTTTCTTCAGGACCGATTACCAGGATATCCGACAATCGAATGGCAGGATTATCGACCACTTCTCTGATAATATTAATAAAATGCCTGGACAACCTCTCCATGGTTTCTTTTTTGTAAAGCCGCGTACAATATTCCAGTTTAAAATAGATTTCTCCTGCGGCTTCCCCGGCTTCGATGGTTAAGTCCACTTTTGACATGCGCGGCGACTCTTCTTCAGACGCCTGGTATGGCGAAAAGTTCAATCCTTTCAATGCAAAAGCAGTCCTTTCTATGTTCTGGACAATGAGCATGACATCGAATACCGGGTTCCGGCTGATTTCATTTTCAGCCCCTACTTGCTTAATCAGCTCTTTAAAAGGATATTCCTGGTTATCGTAAGTATCCAATGTGGTTTGTTTCACATCTTTTAAAAACGCTTCGAAAGTCTGTTCACCGATAGGATAATTTCGCAGTGCCAGGGTTTCGATGAACAGGCCGATGATCGGCTCCAGGTCTGCGTGCGACCTGCCGGCAACCGTAGTCCCGATGATAATATCCTCCTGACCCGTATACCTGGACAATAAAATGTTATATATTGCCAACAGCAGTATGAATAAAGTGGTGCCGGTGTCTTTTAACAGGTGATTGATTTCATTGGTTAAGGATTTGTCCAATACGAAATTGAAATAATTGCCTTCATAACTCTGTATGGGGGGTCTGGGAAAATCAGTGGGCATATTAAGAACCGGCAGTTCCCCAAGAAATCGCTCCAGCCAATACGCTTCTTGCTGCTTTAATTGGCCTGTGAAAAGCCGGTTAAACTGCCATTGGGCAAAATCTTTATATTGCAGTCTCAGCGGCGGGAGAGGTTGGCTCGTATAAATCGTCATAAACTCCCGCAGTAAAATCGCCATCGAAGTGCCGTCAGAGATAATATGATGCACCTGGAACATCAAAATATAACGATCTTTCGAGATATCGATTAATCCGAATTTCAGCAGCGGTGCCTGCTTGAGTTCAAAGGGGCGGATGAAAGAACGTATAAGAGCTGCTGCGGGTTGCGAGTTACGGGTTGCGGGTTCTAAAGACAAGGGGGCAAGCCCCCTCGTTCCCTCTAATCGCTCTTCCTCAGCCTCAACCTGGTAATACTCAACTGCAAATTCCACACCATCGTGGACCCGCTGCATCGGCTGACCATCGATTAATTGAAACGAGGTTCGCAGCGTTTCATGCCTCTCGATCATTTTTTTCAAGGAGGCTTCAAAGCGCTCCTTTTCTACTTTGCCTTCCAATTGGTGAATTTGTGTCATATGATAAGCGGTACTCCCCGGCGTCACCTGCTGGAGAATATAAAACCGACCCTGCGCTGAAGATAGAGGATAATATTCCTTCCTCTCTGTGGCCCCTATCGACTCAAACACCTCTCCTCCCGGTTCATCGATATTCCTGGCTAATTCCCTTATAGTTGGGGATTTAAACATCTCTGCCAGGGATACTTTAACTGCCAATTCTTTATGAATTCTTGATGTCACCAAAATGGCCTTTAAAGAGTTTCCCCCCAGTACAAAAAAATTATCATCGATTCCCAATGCATCATCTTTATTTAATACCCGGCTCCAGATTTCTGCCATTTTCTTCTCGATTTCACTGCGTGGGGCTGCATAGGCAATACGGTTCAACCGTTGAACCATGTTTTTATCCGACAGCGCTTTCCGGTCGATCTTTCCGGTGGGTGTGAGCGGGAATTCATCTAACCGGTAAAAACCACCGGGCACCATATAATCAGGCAATACCGCTTTCAATTGCCGCACCAGCTCGTTTTCATCCAGGTCGATTCCCCCGGCTGATTGGTAAAAAGCCGTTAAATAATTCTCTCCATCGGCTTCCTGCTGACATACCACTACACTTTTGGTGATTTGCTCGATACGGTCCAATTTACTTTCGATTTCCCCTAATTCTATCCGGTAACCCCTGACTTTAACCTGGAAATCTTTTCGGCCCACATATTCGATACTCCCGTCCTCTAATCGCCTTCCCAGGTCGCCACTTCGATATACCCTGCCGCTGCCCTTTCCCGGCCGGGGATCGGTTACAAACACCTCGTTTGTTTTTCCCGGTTTTTTTAAATATCCCAATGCCAGGTAATCGCTTTTGTAAACAATCTCTCCCACGGCATTCACTACTGTCTCTTGACCGTTTTTGTCCAATAGGAACACCTCGGTTTCATCGGCCGGATACCCCACCCCAACAGCCTCCCGGGTAAAATGAGTATTTTTGTCGATAAAATACTGCAAGGTTACCGTGGATTCAGTGGGGCCCAGGCCATTGACGAATAAACAATCATCCGGGAAATGTTTCTTATATTCTTCTATATCATTTTTATATACAGCTTCCCCTCCTAAAACAATAAATCGCAGGCCCGGGAATGCATGGGGTGATTTTATCGCAGCATTCCCACCACCACCGCTGCTGTTCAACTGGTTGATAAAATACCTGTACACCGTAGGTATCGAATGATATATAGTGATTTGCTCTTTCCTTATCCATCCCGGCAGCCGGTCCAGGCTTCCCTCTTGTTTGATATCGAAAGGATAGAGCACTGCCCCGTTTAATAAGGCCCCGTAAATATCCATTTTGGCGGCATCAAAACTGTATGAAGAAAATAAAGTAAGCCTGTCCCCCTCATGAATGTGCAGTGCATTGGTATATACCCTGGCAAAATGCAGCACATTGCGATGACTCTGCATCACCCCTTTTGGTAAACCCGTTGAACCGGACGTGTACAAAACATAGGCCACTTGCCCCGGTTCAATGGCTATCCCGGGTCCTCCAGGTATCATTTCCCCGGTTTTCATCTCTTCGATGTCGATTACTTTTATGTTCTTATTGACTTTATTTTTTAATGCCTCCGCTAACGAATAATGACGCCCCTGGGTTACGATAACCCGGGCTTCCGAATCCTCCAGCATATATTCCAGGCGCTCTAAAGGATAAGTAGGGTCCAACGGCACATAAACTTTTCCCGATTTTAATACCCCCAACAACCCGATAACCATTTCAATACCATGCCCGAACAACAACGCCACCGCCTGCCAATCTTTGGCCTCCGGCGGCCAGGGGGGGCGCTTTTTAGTAAAAACTGCCCCCCCTGGACCCCCTTGCAAAAACTTTTTATTATTTTTACAAACCGGGCAAAGAGGATCAGGTTTAATCCGGATTTCTTCAACCGCCGGCCCTTCCCAACCCCGGTCCCAATCCTTGCCCTGCTCCCGGCTTATCTTTTTGAAATGTGACGTAAAAGGATAAGTTAACCGGCGATAAGCATCGCTGTCGACAATATCCCGGACCCCCCGCTGGTTAAACAACACATATTTATTGTAAGCAGGGTTTTCAAAGCCCAGTAAGATTTTAATGGCTTCATTAACGGCAAAACCGGTGCATAGGAACAAGGCGGGAGATGCCACCGGGTTGGGACTTTTTTGATAATCCCTTGAATAGGCTTTTATGGTCTCGATCTTTTCCAGTATTTCCCTATCATAGAGACAGTGAAAACAAGGAGTATACGGAGCATGCAGTACAACCGCATAAGCATTTAAATCGATCATGGAGGAAAGGATGTGGGGAATTCTCCTGCCGACCGCATATTCCGATAAAACAAATTTGGCTTCCAGGTCATCGACATTATCGAAAATGATTTGTGCGTCCCCTGCCAGTTCCTCGATGTTTTCCCGGGTTATCTTCCCGGGATAGGCAATCACCCGCACATGGGGATTGATTTTATTTAATGTTATTTTGGCGGACAGTGCTTTGTTCATCCCGATCCTGGATTCATCGTGCAGGACCTGGCGATTTAAATTGGACAGTTCGACCTCATCATGGTCACATACGATGATGGTCCCGATGCCAATGAGGGCCAATTGCTGGAGCAGCGGTGAACCTGAGCCGCCTGCCCCGGCGGCAAATACAACGGTACTTTTTAATTTCTCCTGCGAACCAATACCCCACTCATGAAGCAGCATCTGCCTGGTATACCTGGTCTTTTCACTCTCACTCAATCGATAGCGGTCATCATACTCTTGAAGCACACCTTGCGCCACCCGGTTGGCATATGAGTTGAGAAACCCATAGGTGATACTCTTATCATTTGACTTCACCGCCACTTTGTCCGCATATGTCTTAACCTTTTGCTCAAAACAAGTACCAATGGATCGATCGATATCTTCCTTTTTAAACTCGATAAACTCATTGGTGGGTTTGACCCGGTTACCCTTTATTTCTATTTTCCCCACATCGAAAAGGGCTAAATCTTTAAGTCTTCGTTTAGGTTTATCTGTCATCTATTAAACTCCTTATCACCACAAACTAACTGACCCACTGACTCACTGACCCACTGACCCACTGACTTATTGGATTCTCCACAAATAACTGGCTTTAAAAAACAGGCCGTCTTTCATTCTCAGCAGTTCTCCCTGGCCGGGCACCCAGCGGTCATTTTGCCACTGGTTTTTCAAATAAAGACTGCCATAGCCAAAATGCACCACTGTCCCGGGGATCAAGGTAAAGGAGGCAAGAAAATCCGTCAATAATTTCTCCTGTAAGCTGTCATAGCGAAGAATTCCCCGCAAGAAAAAATACTTATTGAATTGATAGGTGGTTTGGAAATTGTAAATGTTTACAGAATAAATCTTTTCCCGGGTCTGTTTATTTTTAAAGTCCGCATAAGAATAATCGAGTCCTAGTTTAAGCTTGGAATTGGGTTCCAGGGTAAGACCGATATCCACGTTCCGCTGATTACCTATATAGGGGGGAGAGCCGGGATAGAAAATTTCCTCGCCGTGATATGAAGAGAGTCCCAGGAACAGCCATTTAAATAGCTGAATATATCCATAAGATATAAAGTAATTCTTGTTCAACGGTATACCTTTCCAGGCTTCATCTTCCACGCGGTATTCGAGATAGAGTTCGCTTTTGGGTCTAAAATTCATGTACAAACCATATACCCGGCTGATATCCTTCATTTTAGTTCCCAGGTCAAGGAGATGGGCGTAATGAAAATAGGGTACTATCCGCTTCAGCCAGGGTATTTGTTTTATTTTTACATCGATATAGGGTCCGATTCCCAACCAGAACCGGCTGATGCCCACGCGGTTTTGGAAGGCCGTGGCCATATAAAAATCAGTGCCGTACCGCTCATAAGAGGTCATAAAAATAACCCGGGGGCTAACATACCTGATAATGGCATTCCATCCGTCAGCTTGTTTCACCGGACTGCCTTCTTCCTGGCCCGTGGCACTGTGAAGGTATGACATGCCGACGCGCAGGTGTTTGGAGAAACGGTAACTGAAGTCCATTCCGCCGACATCGTTGCGCTCCCCTTGAAAATGCCGGCCCGTATAAAGGACTCCCAGGTAGTTATCCGCGCCCAGGTTATATTTAGCCCTGGCAATGCCAAACAGTGCGGATTTTCCTTCAAAAGGATTGGCGCCGGTTTCCCAGGGACGTCCGGCTGACCGGTCATTGGCCGCCAGTACGGCAAAGTGCAATTTACCGGTTGAGCCGCTCACTTTGGCTGCCCAGCCCGGGTCCAGGATGAGGCGCGTATGAATCGGCGATACCAGCATCCCATACTCCAGGAGGGATGCCATGGCTTCATGTACGATGGTAAAATCCAATACCTCCTGGGCTTCCATAAAAAACGGCCGCTTCTCACTGTAAAATAATGGATAGCGTTGATTCACTTCCACCTGGAACACATCGCTCTCCACCTGACTGAAATCCGGGTTTATGGTTCCTTCCGCTGTAATGGATGAGGTAATTCCATACTTGAAGCCTACCCCTAGATTGGTATCGGTGCTCTTGTCCCAATGGCCGGCCTCTACCCGGTCCGCGTCCCTGTTGTAGGTGACATTGGGTAGTACTTCCAATTTAAGCCCGCTCTTTTTCAGCCCCGTATATACCAGGGTTGCCATGACATTAAAAAATGTTTGCCCGGGTGGACGCTCGGGCCAGGTGCCGGAAATTCCCAGCCGCGGCACCGATCGAAAAAATATAATCCCCATTTTCACTTCCTGGGACTTTCCTTTAGTCCTCTGGAAACGGATACTTTCCAGCGGGATGCGCAATTCCACCTGGTAACCTTCACCGGTGACCTTTCCTGCACTGTCCCAGACAAAATCAGGGGTTATATCGAAACGACTCGCCGCCGAGCTGACCGCGTCCATCTGGATGCCATTGGGATTGATGTAAAATTCCTGGCTGGTCTGGCGGGTTCCTAACGTATCCAGCGAAATCCCCACATAATCATCCCTGTAAATCGTATCCCGCTGGGCAATGGCGGTCTTGATCTTGCCCGGTTCCGGGTCCGAGCACTTGATGGCAAAATAGAGGTTTCCTTTGTCGTAAGCTGCCCAAATCCTGGTTTTCACTTCCATGGACTGCCCGGGATTGGGAAAATAAGTTTTGAATTCTTCCGCCAACGGCGCCTGGTTCCAGGCTTCCTCCGACAACTCGCCATCGATGACCATTGTACCGGTCACTTTATCCGGCACAATCACGCGGCCTTCCTTTAACAACTCCACACCCCACTGCAAATGAGGCATGAAAATCATTACCAATATCATTACCAATACATATAAAAATCTTTTAAATTTAAACATATGCTTCCTCCCATATCGATAAAATCTCGAAATCCTGTTTATATTTTTATTCATTGGTGATTTCTTCCATCAACTGTAAATACTTCCCGGCAATACTTTCGATGGTTTCCGGTTTAAACAAGGCTTTTTGATACTCCCACCTGATCTCGATACCATTTTTATACTCGGTTATATATAAGACCAGGGGGAATTTTGCCTCTTGTGTCTCCTCCAGGTGAAACGACTCTAAAGAATCCAATTCGATTCCCCTGGAGATATCCTGCATATTCAGCATGTTAAAGGCAGTGGCCACTTCGGGATAAGGGATATTCAATGCCTCCAATACGTTCTCGAAGGGATAAACCTGGTGCTGAAATACTTCCAACACATTACTGTTCACCCGGGCCAATAGGACCTCGAAATCCGCTTCAAGGTCTACCCGGGTTTTTATAATCACCGGGTTAATAAAATATCCGACGATTGGGTATAGGGCCGGGTGTTCCCGGCCGGCACTTATGACCGCGGTGACGATTTCCTCTTCTCCGCTGAGGTAAGCCAGTAATAGATTATACAGGGCAAACAACAGGGTAAACAAGGTGGTATTGTTGTTTTCAGACAACCGCAGCAGCCGGTTTTTAATGCCGTATTCCACCACGCTCCTGTAACCGGCTGCGCTGCTGTCCCCTTTTTTTCCACTTTGATAATAGGGAAGATTAAGCGCCGGGAAACCGGTTTTCACTGCCTGCTTCCAATATTCAAGCGCTTTTTCCTTAATTTCCGGGTCCTGGATTTGCCGGTTGTGCCATTGGGCGAAATCCCGGTACCGGTGAGACACCGGCGGCAATGGCAGCCGGCTTCCTTTTGCATATGCTTCATATAACAGGCTAAATTCGTTTCTTATTATTTCCATGGACCACCCATCGGATATGATATGGTGCATATTGTAAACATATATATACGCCTCATGGTCCTGCTTTATTAGCACTGACCTGAACAATGGGGGTTTTTGCATGTCAAAGGGCCGGGTAACCGTCTGTCTAATAATTTCCGCGGTCTTTGCCTGTTTTTCATTATGCGCCAATGCGGCGATATCTATTACCTGTAAAGGAATCGCTGCCTTGGGCCGGATAAACTGGACGGGTTCACCGCCGATTTCCTTAAACCCGGTGCGGAAACTCTCATGCCGGTTAAATATCACGGCTAGAGTTTTTTTCAAGGCCTTAATATCAACCGCATGATTAAGGGTAATCCCCCCGGGCATATGATAAGATGAACTGCCAGGTTCCATGCAGTAGATTACCCAGAGCCTTTTTTGATTATAAGAAAGTTCATAATACTCCCTTTTTTCTGCCCCCGGCATTCCCGGTAATTTGACCCGGTCCGACTGCGATATCTTCACGGCCAATTCCCTGATGCAAGGCGTTTTAAATATATCCGCCAGGGATATTTTCACCTGGAGTTCTTTGTGAATTTTCGCTGCCATTACCGCGGCCTTTAACGAATGACCGCCTAACGCGAAAAAATCATCTTCTATCCCTATTTCCCCCGGGACTTTTAACACATCACGCCATATTTCCAGGAGTTTTATTTCGACCCAGGTGCGGGGAGCGACAAATGTCCTGCGGTTTATATCCCCGATTCCCGGCAATGGCAGCGCCTTCCGGTCTACTTTCCCTCCCGGGGTCAGCGGCAGCCGCTCCAACCGGATAAAAAAGTTGGGAATCATATAATCCGGTAATAACCCCGATAAATATACTTTCAATTCGGCTGAAAGAATTTCGATCCCTTTGTCCGGCACACCGGGATTTTTACAAACGATATAGGCACATAGGTAATTGTCCCCGCTCTCATCTCCCGTTTCCACCATTTTTACTACCGCCCCATCGATGGTCTCATGTTTCAATAACCAACTCTCTATTTCTCCCAGCTCTATCCTGAAACCCCTGATCTTTACCTGGTTATCTTTCCTGCCGGAAAATTCGATGCTTCCATCTAGCAGCAGCCGGCCCATGTCCCCGGTCCGGTACATTTTTCCATATACCGGGTGAATAAAGAAGACTTTATCGGTGGCTTCCCGGTTCTTCCAGTATCCCAAAGCAAGATGGGGACAGGCCACGACGATTTCACCGGTCTCCAGCGGCCCCAGGGTATCCTGCTCTTCGTCCATCAAAACTATTCCCGTATTATCCAGGGGTTCCCCGATTATCGCTTTTGAAAATCCCCGGCTGTCCCCCGGATGTGGATGAATGAGCCATATCGAACTGACCGAGGACTCGGTTTGTCCATATATATTGGCCAGGGTGGTATTGGGAAAATATTTCCCGGCCATTGCCACCTCATGCGCCCGTAAGGGCTCTCCTCCCAATAATATAAAACGTAAACCGGGTAACGTCCCTCCTGTAAAGTTATTCACAAAATACCCGAATAAGGAAGGTACCGAATGCCATATGGTTATCTTTTCCTTGCTTAAAAACCCGGATAGATCCGGGGCACTCTCTTCCCGGTTTTTCATGTCATACGGATAAAGGACCGCCCCGTTCAGCAGCGCACCGAAAATATCCTGCACCGAGCCATCATGACAAAAGGAAGAAAAAAGGGTCATTTTGTCTTCCAGCGAAATAGAAAATACTCGCCCCCAATTGCGTGTGTAATACAGTACATTCTCATGACTTTGTACCACTCCTTTGGGATTCCCGGTGGACCCGGAGGTATAAAGAATATAGGCCGGCGATTCCCCGGTAATCCCGGGCTTTTCCATGAATACGTCACTGCTGTTTCGATCCGGCCCATCCACATCCCCTACTGCGATTCGATTTTCCTCCGCCAATACCGCGGCTAACCGTATATTATTCGTGTTGGTGAGAAGCAACGATGATTCCGAATCGGACAGCATGTATGAAAGACGCTTTACCGGGTAAGATACCGACAGCGGCACATATACCTTTCCTGCCTTTAGCGTCCCGATTATGGCCGCGATCATATCGTATCCATGCTCGAACAAAAGCCCTACCCGTTCATTTCCCCTGCGTTTATCTCCAGGACGCCCTTCCAATTTTTTCCCTATTAAACACGCTATTTGACCGGCGTACCGGTTGAGTTCATCATACGTAAAGTGGGCGTCCCTTACCCTTATGGCAATTCGATCCGGTGTTTTGTTTACCTGGTGCTCAAACGCCTGTGTGATTATTGCAAAGCCCGGTTCCCATGGATGCGGTTTTCTTTCCAATACCGGTTCGCCGGGGGGGATCGACTTCCGGTAATCCAGGTAACTCTTCCCGGGATTCCCGGTAAGGGAATCGATCATGTTTATATATTCCTTCGCAATAAAAGCAATGGTTTCGGGGCGAAACAAATTTTTCTTATAACTCCAATATATATGCAGACCGTTTTTGTATTCGGTGATATATGGCTCCAAATCGAATTTGACCTGCACGGGATTCTCGATATGTGCGTTTTCAATAGGTCCCCATCCAGGGGCCGCCAGGGATTCTCCCATATTCAACATATTAAAAGTAACAGAAATTTCCGGGTATCTCATGCCCAGTTCTTCAAAAACCGGTTCCAGGGGATAATCCTGGTGTTGAAACAGCTCCAGCGTGTCCGCCTTCACCCTTTCAAGGAAATTATCGAAAGGCGTTCTAAAATCCACCTGGGTGCGGTAGATAATCGAATTGACAAAAAAACCGACAATCGGATGAAGAGATGCATGTTCCCTGCCGGCTCCGATTATGGAACATACCACTTCCTGTTCCCCGGACAACCGGGACAGTAAAAGAATATATACCGAAAACATCACCGTAAACAACGTGGTACTGCGATGTTCCGCCAACAGCCTTATTCCTTCGGTAATATCTTTCTCGATCATACATTGGTATCCTGCGCTTTCCCTGGACTCCCGCCCACCGGTAAAATCCCCGGGTAAGAAGAACCCCGGGATGCCATTCTCCAATTTTGTTTTCCAGAACGAATGGGAGCCTGCTTCATTTTCATTTAATGGACCTTGCAGCCGGTCATTATACCATACCGCGAAATCCTTATACCGGAGCGGCATGGATTCAAGTTCTTCGGTTTTCCCGGTCCCGGCCCCTTCGTATAAAAGGGTAAAATCCCTTTTAATGATTTCCATGGACCAACCGTCGGTAATGATGTGATGCATATTAAACATAAACTCATGCATCCGCTGTTCCAGTTTCAAAAGTACAGCGCGGAATAGGGGTGCTTTAGTCAAATCAAAGGGTGCCCCTGCCATTTCATTAAAAATTTCCTCCTGTTTTTGCTGCTTTTCCTCTCTCGCCAACATGGAAATATCGATTTTTTTTAAGGGAAGGAGCACCTCCTTTATTAAGCGCTGAACCGGTCGATCATCGACGACTTTAAAGTAGGTTCGCAAACTCTCATGCCGGTGTGCCAACAGCGCCAGTGTCTTTTCGATCCACTCAGCCTCCACCTGGTGATGCAATATAATTCGTCCCGGCAAATTAAAAGCCGAACCGGCGGGTTCCATTTGCTGGATAAACCAGAGTCTCTTTTGATTAAAACTAAGTTCATAAAAATCCTTTTCTTCCGTCTTTTTAATATCCGTGAACAGGGTCTGTTCCGCTCCTGGAATAGCCGATGCTATTGCGCGTATCGTGGGGGCTTTAAATAATTCACCCAGGGATATTTTTACATTGAAGATGCGGTGGATCCTGGCCGTCAATTGAGTGGCTTTTAGCGAGTGGCCCCCGAGGTGAAAAAAATTATCATCGATTCCTATCCGAATTTCCGAACCGGACGAAGGAGTTAAAATCTCATTCCAAATTTCTACCAATTTCTTTTCGATCTCATTCCGCGGCGCCTTATAACTTTCGCCAGCTTTCAATACCGGTTTCGGTAATGCTTTACGGTCTATCTTCCCATTGGGAGTTAAAGGAATTTTCTTCACCGGCACAAAAAATGACGGGATCATATAATCCGGCAATTCCTTGGCCAGGTTTTCCCGTAATCCCGATATTCCATATTCTCTATCGGAAACAAAATAAGCACATAAATATTTATCCCCATTCTCTTCCTCTTGTATCGACACCACGGCCCCTTTTATCCCGGGATATTTCGCTATCCGGCTCTCTATCTCTCCCAGTTCGATCCGGAAACCCCTTATCTTTACCTGTGTATCGATCCTGCCCAGGAATTGGATATTTCCATCCGGCAGCCATT
>Ga0316628_100001474_pt1 | contig 16630 bp, 20 predicted proteins | sample OWC_Aug_M2_C1_D5_FD_207648 | JGI IMG/M metagenome (GOLD analysis project Ga0316628, IMG submission 207648) | Wetland soil microbial communities from Old Woman Creek delta, Ohio, United States - OWC_Aug_M2_C1_D5_C | ecosystem: Environmental > Terrestrial > Soil > Wetlands | place: USA: Ohio... | reverse complement strand
GAAGCGGGACACCGTGGTCAAGCTTCGCATGTGGGATAAGAGCAAGGCTCTGGAAAACCTCATGAAGCATCACGGGCAACTGATCGAGAAGGTTGAGCACAGCGGCGGCATCGCGATCAAGTGGGAAGGGGAGGATGGCTGAGTCTAGCCCAGTGGCAGTTGTAGTCCCCTACCACCCCAGGAATTGGGCTAAGGGCTTGCATGCCTCGCTGAAGCGTTGGGGTGTGCTACTGCTTCACCGCCGGGCAGGGAAGACGACTGCTGTCATCAACCACCACCAGAGGGCAGCTCTAGACGACGGGTGGGAGAAGCGCCGGCTGTTGAACCTGCGCCCCGACCTGACCGAGAAGCAGTTGGACGAGTTGATCCATCCTCCTGGGGGCAGGCACTACGGGCACATCATGCCATTCCGGACGCAGGCGAAGCTCGTGGCGTGGGACAAGGTGAAGTACTACGCGAGGGTGATCCCGGGTGTTAAGTTCAACGAGTCAGAGCTACTCGTTCGGTACCCTAACGGTAACAAACTCCAGCTCTTTGGAGCTGACGATCCTGACGCGTTCCGAGGCTTTGCGGGTAGCGGTCTATCCTTCGACGAGTACAGTCAGCAGCCCGCCAACATCTTCAGCGAGGTACTATCTAAGGCCCTCGGCGATCATCTGGGATACGCGCTCTTCGTCGGGACCGTGAAGGGCAAGGATCACCTGTACACGACCTGGCTCCAGGGCAAGGACGATTCTGACTGGTTCTCTCTGTGGCAGGACATAGATGGCAGCCTCGCATCTGAAGATGGGGTCACTATTCAGATGCTTCAGACAGCCATGGATGATGACCGGAAGCTTGTCGCCAAGGGTCTCATGACTCAGGACGAGTTCGATCAGGAGTGGTACCTGAGCACAGACGCATCGGTCAAGGGCGCCTACTACCTGAACGAGATGGCGGCTGTTCTGAAGGACGGGCGGATCACGCGCGTTCCCTACGATCCCTCCCTGCCAGTTGACACGGATTGGGACCTCGGTATGGATGACTACACGAGCATCGTGTTCAGCCAATCCCTGCGCTCTGGAGAGGTACGGTTGATCGACTACTACGAGTCGAGCGGCGAAGGTCTGACGCACTACATCAAGGTCCTAGCCGAGCGTGGCTACGTGTACGGCAAGCATTACCCGCCCCATGACATCGCTGTTAGGGAGCTGGGCACAGGGAAGAGCCGGAAGGAGACTGCGGTGGGGCTTGGGCTGCGCTTCGAGGATCCCCTACCGGCGCTCGACGTGATCGACGGAATCGAGGCTGCACGTCTGATCCTGGCACGCTGTTGGTTTGACGAGACCAAGACCAACCGGCTGATCGAGAGCCTTCGGAACTACCGCAAGACGTTCAACGCCAAGCTGGACGCGTTCACTTCGGTGCCGGTACACAACCAATGGAGCCATGGCGCAGACGCTTTCCGTGGGCTGGCGGTGCGCCATCAGGTGCCGAAGGCTAAGCGTCAGGTAGAGAGCACGCCCATGCCCACGAGTTGGAGTTGGACATGAGAGAGAGGACATTTCAGGTGTGCCACTGCGACGCAGAGCACGAGCGCAAGGTGGCGGATGAGCTGTTGAAGCTGTATGAGAAGCTACGGGAAGAGCACCCCGAGTACCGCTTCGACTTCATACAGATCGGGCTGGCGATGGGCACGCGCGAGGACGCCTCGAAAGTAGGCCACGCATGATCTACAGCCTCAACTTCGGTGACGGCACGTCTGACCTGCGCTGGGGTGGTCAGAAGCTAGAGGTGTGGGTTGGGAGTTACCTCGGGGGTACTTCTCCCAAGCTGAGTCTTCACCAGAGACTAGGCGAGCGTAGAGAGTTAACTCCCGAGCAGATCCGGGACTTGATTGGCGAGGGAAAGTTCGTCAGGGTCCTGAGACCAGCCAAGAGTGGCGGAACAGTGCCGAGGGTAGTGCATTCGGTCACGGAGAAGCAGGGATCATGAGCAAGGGTAGCGTCGTCATCGAGGTTGCGGGTAGCACCAAGAGTGAGCGAGAGAAGCTCCTGGATACGGCCAAGAAGCGCCACAAGATCGCCACTGCTGCCGACCAGACCCAGCGGGAGAGGGAGCGGAAGTGCCTCAAGTTCCAAGATCCAGACCAGCAGTGGGACGACGATGCTAAGGCACAGAGGGGAGGCAACCCGGCAGCGGGGATCCCTGCCCGGCCCATCCTGAGCATCCCCAAGATCGACCAGCCTGTTCAGCTCATCCTCAACCAAGAGCGCAGCGCTCACCTAGGGGTGAACATCCAGCCGGCTAGCCCTGACGCTACCACGGAGGTGGCCGAGTTCTTCGAGGGTCACTACCGGGAGATCGAGAGGGACAGCGAGGCGCACGACGCGAGAGGTTGGGCTTTCGAGCGAGCGGTGAAGGTTGGCAGGGGCTACTACCGCATCAACACGGTGTACGACGACTCGCTGAGTTTCGATGGGGACACGACACCCGCCCACTTCGACCAGAAGATCGCGATCGAGAGGATTCTCGATCAGAGCTGCGTCCACTTCGACCCAGCGGCGCAGAAGGTGGACAACTCTGATGCTGAGTACGTGTTCGTGGACCGCTGGATCACGCCCGAGGACTTCAGGAGGAACTACCCGAAGGCCACGGACCCTAGCAAGAGTGATGAGTTCGCCGATGAGGCAGAGGACGCTCCCGATTGGGTGAAGGGCGAGGACGACAAGGAAGCTGTCCTGGTCGTGGAGTATTTCTGGAAGGAGCACACGACTGAGGAGATCAGCCTTGAGGTGGAAGGCGAGCCTCCGCTTGTTCGGAAGCGGGACAAGGTGACCGTGCGCTGGGCTACGCTGTCTGGCGTGGAGGTGATCGAGGAGCAGGAGTGGAACGGGAAGTACCTGCCCATCGTGACCGTGCTAGGAAAGGAACTTCAGCCGTTCGACGGGCAGCGCCGGTATCAGGGTGTGATCGAGCCTGCGATGGGGGCTCAGAAGATCCACAACTACGCGGCAAGCCAAGCTGTGGAGAGCGCAGCGCTAGAGCCCAAGGCTCCGTACATCATGGCCGAGGGTCAGCAGGAGGGGTTTGAGGAGCAGTGGAAGTATGCGAACGTCCGAAACTACCCCTACCTACTCTACAAGCCGACCACGCTAGCCGGGTCTCCCTTGCCTGCCCCGCAGAGGAATCAGGTGGACGGAAGCCGGATGAACCTGTCTATGCAGCTCTTGACGCTGGCGGACAACTTCATCCAGTCGGCCACCGCCACCTACGATCCTGCCCTTGGACGAACGAGCCCGAGAGAGAAGAGCGGTAGGGCTATTCTGGCCCTGCAAGAGCAGTCAGAGCTGGGATCAAGCCACTACCTGAGCAACCTAGCCCGTGCCATGCAGTATGAGGCTAGGGTTGTGCTCGACCTGATTCCTGCGATCTACGATAGGCCGGGTAGGGTGGCTAGAACGCTCGACTTGGAGGACCGAACCGAAGAGGTGATGCTGAATCAGCCGTACTTCAAGCATCCACAGACGAAGCGGCCCGTGGCTGTGCCTCCCACGGCAGAAGGGCAGCCGGCGATGATGGCCCCCCCCTCTGAGATCAAGCACCTGGATCTGCGCAAGGGCGTGTACACGGTAGCGGTCACCATCGGGAAGGCGAGCAACACGCTTCGGCAGGAGTCTCAGGAGATGATCGGGGACATCCTGGCCAAGGCTCCGAACCTTCTGCCTATCATCGGCCCTGACTACTTCGAGCGGTCTGACTTCCCTGGACACGAGGACGTGGCCGAGAAGCTCAGGAAGTGGCGGGATATGCAGTTCCCGAACGTGTTCAACGAGGACAAGGATCAGCAAGGACCGACGCCACAGCAGGGTCAGCAGATGCAGATGCAGATCAAGCAGATGGGCCAGCAGATGCAGGCTATGCAGCAGGAGATCCAGACTAAGGCGGCTGAGCAGCAAGCCAAGATCGAGGTGGCGAAGATCGACTCCGAGACCAAGATCAAGGTGGCCGAGATTCAGGCTGGAGCCCAACTCGCGGCTAAGGGTCTCGAAGCCAAGCTCGATCTTTTGCTGGACATGGCCGGCGCGAAACATCAGGAAATGGAGCACCGTGAGACGATGGCGCACGAAGTAGCGCTCATGGGTGCTGAGCAAGTGCAGGCGCAGGCTCAGGCAGAGAGGCAGTCGGAGGAGGCTAGGATCGCGACCCAGCAAGCGCAGGGCCACGAGGCTGGCATGGCTGCGGTAGAGGCTGCTAGGGCTCAGGGTCAACAGATGCCGACCGAGTAGTCGAGAGGAGAGAGGATGACGGTAGCGGAGTTGAGAGAGGAACTGAAGGCATTCTCGGATGCGACCGAGGTATGGATTTCAACTCCATCTGATGCAAGCGAAGCTCATGGCGTCCGCGAGGGTGGAAAGATCGGAGGCAACATCTGCTGCGTGATTGACTACGAATCCGAAGTGGAGATTCGTGCCAGGATGGAGGAGTTGGAAGCAGAGCTAGAGGCTGGAGTCGAGGCAGCAAAGCCTAATCCCGGCACGTTTCATTGCGAACCTTGCGGTTTACGCTACTGGAATTCCCTTTCGTCCGCATGCCCCATGTGCGGGAGAACGGCCGAGGAGTTGAGAGGATGAGCACCACAGCATCAAGTGGTCTGAAGAAGGTTTCGCAGCGCCGTGCTATCGAGGCGTCACTCCAGAATGAGCAGATCACGCGGGGGAGGGTGACTCGCCTCGAAAGACAGGCGTCCAGCCTAGAAGCAACTATCGGGAAGTGGAACGCTTTGGTCAGCATGTCCAACGTGATCTACTGCCATAGAAATGCCATCGAGGATCTCGAAGTGATCCTTCACCGTGGTTTCTGGGGCCGTTTCAAGTGGTTGGTGACGGGAAAGTGAGAGGAGAACAGAGCGCATGAGTGATACGGCATCGGCAGCAACCCCGGCACCGGCTCCGGGCGGGCACGTGGCAGTCGAGGGCGACGGTTTCACCGTCACGAGCAATTCCGAGTCCAAAGAGTCCATGGAGAAGGTCCTGGCCGAGGATAAGGAAGAGCACGCGGAGGGCGAGGAAGACGACGAGCCCGATGTGAGCAAGGCAGCGTCCGCCCTCGGGAAGAAGGGCGGAGAGGCAGCGGCGAAGGCCAAGAAGGAGGCCGCGAAGGAAGCTAAGGCCGCTGAGACCAAGGAAGCCAAGGAAAAGGCCGAACAGGCCGAGAAAGACAAGTCATCCGATCCGCGCGTTTCTGCCCGAGCCAGAGTAGAGCAGGCCACCCGCGAGGCGGCGGAGGCCCGGAAGGCACTCCAGGAGGAGACTAGGCGCCGACAGGAGGTTGAGGACCGTATCCGCAGCATCGAGGCTCGCCTGGGAGGCGGTTCTAAGCAGTCTGGACAGCCCGAGGGCCGTCCAGGACCCTCTGCGTCGTTCCCAGACGATCCTGGTGACCCTAGGCCGAAGTCTGAGGATTTCGAGACCTACGAAGACTTCGTAGAGGCCCGTGCCCGGTGGGCTAGCCGGCAGGAGTACGGCCAGATCGCCAAGAAGCAGGAGGCCGAGCGCTACGCCCGTCGTGTCCTCGAAGACATGATGCAATTCGGAGATGACGTCAAGAAACAGATCGACAAGGCGCGGGAAGCTATCCCTGACTTGGTAGAACGCACCGATCCACGGTTGTGGAACCTCATGCCTTCAAAGACTCTTGCCCCTGGTTCCCGTCCTACGCCTTTGAATGTGATAGCAGATGGTCTACTCCAGGCTCAGGAGGGCTCTCCCGAGGGATTCGGGGCCATGATGCTTCACTTCACGGAGCACCCCGAAGAAGTTGCGGGGTTGATCCGCCTCGGCCAGGAGAGAGGCCCGATCGCCATCTTGCAGTCCATGGCGAGGATGGAGTCTAGGATCACTCCTGCCGGCCAACCTCACCCTATTCAGGCGGCTGTAAGCCGCGCTAAGCCTCCGATTAGGCCAGTACATGGCTCTGCTTCGGTGGTTGAGGAAGGGAGCGACGACGAGTCCTTCGAAGCCTTCGTAGCTCGCGAAAATGCTGCGGAGCAACGTAGGAGACGGTCTGGACGATGAGAGAGGATGTGAGGAGGGGGGCGGGTTACCCGCAACGCATGTGCCACGTGAGCCCGCCCCTCTCCGGTCGGAGCGGCCCTCCGGCCAGGATGTTAGCGCAAGTGACTCAACCATGCAACAGGCTATTGACAAGGCGTGCTAGCATGTTCGTGACGTACTACCGCGACCGGGAAAGGCCCCGCCCGGTACGCCGCGCCGCTCCGGGGTGCGTGAGACGCCGCAGCACTGGCACCCGCGCTCACGCGGACGAATGGCGAAGCGGCCCCGCCAGAGGCCAAAGCGCCAGCCGAGGGTAGGAGCGATAGAAGCTCTTCTCGGTAGCTTCCGGGAGTCAAATCCCACGGAGCAGTCATGGCCAACACACTAGTGACCCCCACCTGGGTCATGAAGGAAGTAGGCCGAGGCTACATCAACAATCTGGTGCTCGCCCGCAATTTCACGCGGACGTATGACGATCAGTACGTGCAGAGCGGTGCCAAGGTTGGGGATACGGTCAAGGCTCGCAAGCCGCAGCGCTTCACCGTGAAGGATGGTGAGGCAATCCAGCTTCAGGACCTCTACGACGAGACGGTCAACATCTCTCTCACCAACCAAAAGCAGGTGGCTTTCACGTACAGCTCCGCTCAGGCGACGCTGGACTTGAATGACATCCGCGAGCGGTACGTGAACCCCGCGGCGTCTTCTCTGGCGAATGCGGCCGATGTTCTCGCGATGGCGGACGTCTACGCCAGCGTCGCGAATTCGGTCGGAGAGCCAGGGGTCGCCCCAGACGACACGAAGACGTACCTCGATGCCGGTGTGAAGCTCAACGACATGTCGGCAGACGACGCCAAGCGCATCGTGGTCATTGACCCGTCCGCGATGGCCGAGATTGCCGATGCTGCATCCACCCTGTTCAACCCTGCTGGCGTCATCTCCGAGGCGTTCCGAAAGGGACAGTTCGGGCGTGATGTCCTCGGGATTGGCGAGTGGGCTCAGTCCCCCAACCTACCGATGCATACCACGGGCACCTTCACGGCGTCCACACCGCTCGTCAACGGAGCCAGTCAGACTGGTTCAACCCTCATCACTGACGGTTGGGCTTCTGGTGCCTCTGACCTCCACAAGGGCGACGTGTTCACCATCGCAGGGGTCTATTCGGTCAACTATGGTTCCTACGTGAGCACGGGCCGGCTGCAACAGTTCGTGGTCACGGCGGACACCTCGGATTCGGCCGGCGCGATGGCGACTCTGCCCATCTGGCCCCCGATCATCACGAGTGGTGCTCTCCAGACGGTCAGCAACAGCCCGGCGAACAACGCAGTGATTACCGTGCTCGGAGCAACTTCTGCGACGGCTGGCACGCTGGCTACCACGAACAGCAAGCAAGGCATGCTCTGGATTCCCGAGGCGTTCGCCTTCGTCATGGCGGACCTCATGAAGCCCAGCGCAGGCGCCACCGCCCATTCCATTCGTTCCAAGGAGTGGGGCATCTCTATCCGGTGGGTGGAGCAATACAACATCGCCACCGACCAGAATCCTTCCAGGCTGGACATTCTCATTGGGGCCGCAGCGGTGCGACCCGAGTGGGCATGCCGGATCTGGAGCTAGGAGGCAACCCATGGCACTCGTAGAGACGACACTTTCGGTTGCCTGCGCCAAGGCTGATAAGAACATCGTCGTGGCTTCGGCCACGAGTCTCGAAGCCGGCCGGCGTATCGTGGTCGGTGGCGAGGTGATGTACGTCACCAAGGGCTACGTGACTGCTTCCACCACGGTTCCGGTTCGGCGTGGTCAGGAGGGCACTGCGCATGACGATCATGTGGCCTCCACCCGCGTCGTTCATGGAGGCATGGGCGACTTCGGCACTCCCGGTGCCGGAGCGACGATCACCAACGCCCCCGTGGGCCGTCCGCGTAGGGTTGTCAACTACTCGACGACCGCAACGATGGCTCTGCCACAGCCCGGCGAGGACCTTCTCGTTGTGCTCAACTCCACGGCGTTCACCCTCACCGTTCCGGTCCCGACCAAGGATCTGGACGGCTGCGAGGTGACCTTCGTGGGCAGTCAGTCGGCGGCGTACGTGCTGGAGTTCACCGGTGGCCTCAACGGAGCGAGCACCGGGTACGAGACGATCACCAATGCTTCGTCCTCGCCGGCATTCAAGGTCATCGCCTGCAATGAGACGTGGCACAACTACGTTGCTGGCGGTCTGACCGGCACGGCTACCAACATCGTCGCCAGCGTAGGGTAAGGGAGGGGGTCTCCTATGCCCATGACGTCACTTCAGAAGATGGGCGGGGCGCTAACCAGCGTTCCGGCCATCAACGCCAACTTCGAGGAGTTGTACGCCGACTACGGTATCGCTTCCGGGAATCCCTGGGCCACGAAGAGGTATGTGGACGGGACGAACGGCACCGATACCAACGACGGCCTGACTCCATCGAAGTCGTTCAAGACAATCCAGGCCGCGATCAACGCGTCAGCTCGTGGTGATCGTGTCCTCATCCGTCCGAAGGAATGCAACACCGCAGCCGGTGAGACCGATCCGGGCAGCTACGAAGAGAACATCACGATCACCGCGAAGGATGGTCTGCAACTGATCGGCATCGGTCGCGGCATCACCCAGGGCGGGCAACCCCAGCTCAAGGTTGGGGCGACCACCACGGATCCGATCATCACAGTCAATAGCTTTGGAGTTGGGATCCACAACCTGTCAGTCAACGGGTCCGGGGCTACTGGTGGCGGGATCAAGCTCGTAACCAGCGCTGCATCTTCCTACGATGCTGGCGGTCTGGTCGTTTCGGGCTGCCACTTCAAGAATGCCAAGGGTTCCGCAGCAGCGGCTACCGGAGGTGCTATCTGGTGGTCTACTGACGGTGGCTGTTGGAACGTGGACATTTCCAACTGTGACTTCCACAACTGCCGAGGCGGGATCATCATGCCTGGTACCGGACGGTCGATCCCCCAGGATGTGAAGATCCGAGGTTGCCGCTTCTACGCGACGGCAAACACCACGACTGACGCTGACATCTACGTCGCCGCAGACGGCATCATTGGGCTCGTCATCTCTGACTGCGACTTCGGCACCGTAGATGTTCCTGCCTATGCCACCTCTCCCACAGCAGCGCGCTACATCTCGCTTGGGGCAGGCACGGCGGGCATCATCGCTCGCTGCACGTTCGCATGCATCACTGACTCAACCGGGTCGGAGAAGACGTTCGGCGCAGCCGGTACGGGCGCTATCTTCCCGACCACCGTTCGCATGGCCGGGTGCTGGGGTGAGGGTCTTGTCGCCTCTGCCCATCTGGCGCTCGTGGGTCGGACGTAAACAGGTCGTGAACCGCTCGGGGTCGGTGGTCTCCTCTCCCATCGGCCCCGAGCACTTGAGAGGAGAAGGAACGAATGGGAGTCATCATCACAGCCGAGAGCCGATACGGGAAAGAGCTTGAGAAGTGGAACCTTTCCAAGCGCAGGGGCGGGCACAATGCAGACGGATTCGAGATGTATCCTCTCATGGTGTACCGAGCCACGCGCGCAGACAACGGGAACGTTAGGATGGAGTCCCGTGTGGTGAAGGATGAAGGGCAGGAGAAGGCCGCGAAGGCTGAGGGGTTCGCTGAGGATCCCAAGGCAGCGGTCGAAGCGCTCGATGTTCGGGAGAAGGGGATTTCCCAGGAAGCAGCCGAGCGCATCTTCCGCGACCGCAACCTGAGCGAAGCGGCGAAGGCAGAGGTTGCCAAGGCTGAAGCGGCTACCCCTGAGCAGGTGCCAGACATCCCTGAGCAGCCTAGGCAGAAGAGAGCGTACCACCGCCGTCAGAAGCCATCCGAGTCATGACGAAAGGCTAGTCCATGGCCACTGCCCGCGACCTCATCACCTCGGCGCTTCTGGACCTGTCCGTAATCGCCGAGGGTGAGACGCCCTCCACGGCGGCAACGGACAGTGGCCTAGACGCGCTCAACGCTCTACTCGATCAGTTCCGGGCAGAGCGGCTGATGATTCACACTATCACCCGCACCACTTGGACGATCAGCTCCGGGACAGGGACATACACGGTGGGTACGGGTGGGAATGTGAACGTAGCGCGTCCCGTGTCGATAGATCATGTGGGGCTGATCGACACTAGTACCACTCCAGACACGGAACATCTGTTGACTCCACTCTCTGACGATGATTATGCTCGCATTCCCTACAAGGCTCAGACTGCCACGCAGCCTACACACTGGTACTACAACCCCACGGTAGCGCTTGGCTCTCTGATCCTGTGGCCGAGTCCGACAGATACCACGCTTCAGGGTGCCCTCTATGCCCGAGGGGCTCTGACGGAGTTCGCGGACCTCACCACTGACTACGCGCTTCCTCCGGGGTATCGCCGAGCGTTCATCAAGAATCTCGCGATGGAGCTGGCGCCGTCCTACGGCCGGCAGACGCCTCAAGAGCTAGCCGTTGCTGCGCTAGAAGCGAAGTCCATTGTCAAGAGGGCAAACATCCGAGTTCCGGAGCTTCAATTTGAAGCGGCTGTTCTGGGTAGTTCGGGCGGCGCGTACGATATCACTCAGGGGTGACCGTGCGCTTTGACGCGTTCATCGGCGGCTCTTACCAGTCAGAGGCGATCACCGCCGACTGTGAGGAGACGTGGAATTTCTACCCGGAACAGCTCGAATCACCCGGCGCTACGGCTAGGGTGGCACTCTATCCGACTCCGGGAGTAGTTGCCCTTGATACGGTGTCTGTGGGCTCAGGTCGGGGGCACTTCTACCAGAACGACAGAGAGTTTGCAGTCATCGGAGCCAAGTTCGGAGAGATCAGCTCGGTTGGTACATGGACGGAGCGAGGGGACGTAGCCCTAGACAGCAACCCCGCGACGATCTGTAGTAACGGTGACGGTGGAGCGCAGCTCTTCATCACATCAGGTGGAAACGGTTACTGCTACGATCTGACTACCGATACGCTGTCTCAGGTGGTGGCGCTCAATGGCAAGGCAGTCATCGGTGATCACCTGGACGGTTACTTCCTCGCTCTTGACACTGCAACCTCGACACTTTACCTCTCGGCCCTTCTCGACGGAACGAGCTGGACAACGGGACTCGACTACGCTCAGCGGTCGATCATGCCCGACCGCTGGCTCTCCATGAAGGTGGTAGGTCGGTACATCTGGCTCTTCGGTGGGCAGACCTCTGAAGTCTGGTACAACACCGGAGCGAGCTTCCCCTTCGCCCCTCACCCGTCTGGTCTGCTCTCCTACGGGATCATTGCACCGTTCTCGATCGGAGTCATGGGCCAGGAGGTGATCTGGCTTGCGGCATCGCGAACAGGATACGGTCAAGTGGTCCGCGCTGCCGGGTTTACACCCGAGGTGGTTAGCAACCAAGCCCTAGAGCGCCAGATCCAAGGGTACGAGGGTATCGAGGACTCGATTGGAGACCTCTACGCGGATAGAGGGCACGACTTCTTCATGCTGTCCTTCGATAAGGAAGCGGTCACGTGGTGTTGGGACTACAAGACGCGTGTGTGGGTGAAGAGGGGTAGCTGGGATGCCCCCTCAAGCGCGTTCACGTCTTGGCGTCCTCGGTACCACGCCTTCGCGTTCGGCGAGCATCGGATGCTCGATGCTAACCTAGGGGCCATCTACCGGATGAGTTCTGATCTGACGACGGACGTGGACGGGGACACTATCCGGAGGCTTCGCCGTGGTCCCGCGATCGTGAACGAGAATGCACGAGTGTTCTACGCGTTCTTTGAGTTGGACCTAGAGACTGGACTAGGCAATGCTGTCGCTCCTGGAGATAACCCCCAAGTCATGCTTCGCATGTCGAACGACGGCGGGAAGACATGGGGGACTGAGCAGATGCGCCCGGCCGGTAAGCAGGGTGAGTACGGCACTCGCGTGCGCTGGCTTCGCCTAGGATCAGGACGGCGCAGAGTGTTCGAGGTGACCATGACGGACCCGATCCCCTATCGGATCGTCGGGGCGTACTTGGGCATCATCCAGGGAGCCAATCCACAGCAGCAACAGCAGCAGCAAGGGAGGGGTGAGTAGATGGCTGTTCTTACCTCAGCTCCACCTCCGGTACAAGATCCGATATCCCGGAAGAGGAGGGCGCAGTTTCGGAAGGGCGAGGAGGATCCCCTGGAGGGATTCCTCACTCAGGCATGGCTGGAGTGGTTCTCCGCGCTCTCGTCTACGATCGACAACACGGTCTCGATGAACACCTCGATTTCTCTGAGTTCCCAGACCGCTAGCATCGCCGCCACTGACATATCGGACGGTGCTCTGGCCCCTGGACTCTACAAGGTAAGTTGGTACGCTAGGATCACGACTGCGGCTAGCACGTCGAGCAGCCTGACAGTGATGATCGACTGGACGGACGGAGGGGTAACCCCTACCTACACTGGCACTGCGATCACGGGGAACACCACCACTACAGTGCAAAGCGACACGCAGATGATCCGAGTGGACCGAAATGCCCCGGTGCGCTACTCGACAACCTATGCATCTGTGGGGGCGACTCCCATGGAGTATGCAATCACGTTCACTCTTGAGTGGGTGCCGGAATGAGTCTCGAATCGCGGATGCTCGGATTCGAGGAGTGGTCTGGCATGCAACAGGTTCCCGATCTGCTGCTCTCCCGGACTCCACGAGAGAACGTCGTGGTCCCTGGAGTTCTAGACGGGGACCAAGTTGTCGCGTGCATGAGTGTGCTACAGATGACTCACTTCGAGGGGCTCTGGATAGATCCCGACCGGAGAGGAGACCCTGGAGTCTTGCGGGCTCTTCTACGCCTAGGGCATGCGGTTCCTCTGGTTCGTGGCGAGCCGTGGGTGGTTGCTCAGGTAGCCGAGGACCCGAAGGCGGATCACTTCCTGGCAAAGATGGGCGGGCTAAAGATGCACGCTGCGACCTACATGCTTCCGGTGAGGAGTTGGTAACATGGGTTGGGTAGGCTCACTGGTACAAGGCGTTAGTGGGCTCGGAGCCGCGATGGTCAATGCGGCGGCAGCCCGTCATGCAGCCGGACTCGAAGACAAGGCCACTCAGCGCGCGATGCGAGAGGCCAGACTCAACGAAAAGACCCGCCATGCCGAGTGGGAGTATGAGCAGAAGGCCAGTGAGGCTAGATACAACGCCTGGCAGAATGCCCGCAACAAGTTCCTCTCCGAGAAGTTGGGGTTCTCTCTTCCGTACGGCATGGGAGGGGGAGGGTCCTCGGCTCCCGTGAAAGTGGGGACGCTTCCTGAGACGAAGGGCGGGACGGCTGCTCAGATGACAGGAGCGCAAGAGGGGGAGACGGGTCCGGAGGGAGTGACGCTCGGACAGATCGCAGGAGTACGAGCGACGAATGAAGCTCCCACGAGCTGGAATGATTGGAGGGGTTACAACCTTGGCTAGCAATACTGGGCTGTTCAGGGGCGCGACGGCGGACAAGGTTCGGGGACGAAACCCTACTCCTGCTGAGCTGCGCCAAATGGCGATCGAGTCGAAGGCGCCCGAGGACTATGAACGATGGCAGGGTCCTGAAGGCGACAAGATGCTCCAGAATTGGATCACGAGGCAGTGGGATCCAAACGCGGGTGGCTTCAAGACTTGGAAGACTGACGCTCGGACGGGTCAGCGTCTTCAGGGTGGAGTGGTCTACAAGCCCGATGATACCCCGGAGGGCTGGTCTGCCTATGGCGGGTCAGGCGGGGCGCTTCCTACTGCCCAGGTCAACGCTATGACTCCTCAGCAGGGAATCACGCTCGGTCAGTTGGGTGGTCTGAAGCAGGATGAAGCTGCGCAGATGGGCGGTGACACAGGGACGGCCCCAACAGGCGTTGACCCATTCGCGTGGAACGAATGGCAGCAGTCCCAGAAGTGGTGAGCTATGGCTAGCGCATCGGATTACAAAGGCAGCAGCGGTAGCAGCGTGAATTGGGGTCAGATGGCTAGTTCTGGCTCTGACTTCGGGGCAGCTCTAGTAGGTGCCGCTGCTGCTCGGCATGCGGCCGGTATGGCGGACAAGGCCACTCAGCGTGCCCTTCGCGAGGCTCGCCTCAACGAGAAGACGAGACATGCGGAGTGGCTTGCCGAGCAGCAGTCCAGAGAGGCTCGGTTCAACGCCTGGCAGAACGCGAGGAACAAGTTCCTCTCTGAGAAACTGGGTTTTGCCCTGCCATATGGTGGCAGTGGAGGAGGGGGAACGGTAGTCATCGCTCCGGCTGGTAGCTCTAGCACCAGAGGAAATACCGCACCTACTTCAGCGCCTACTAGCCCTGCTCAGACGGCAGAGTTGAGTCCGGGCAGTGGAGTTACCCTAGCCGAGCTGGGTGGAGTTTCGCCGTTTGAATGGAACGACTGGAATACCAGAATGAGTGGAGGCCGCAATGCCTGACCCTTGGCAGACGCCATACAACCCGTACCAAACCGACAACTATGGCAACCAGGAAGACCCGACTCGGACACCGTACATCCCCTCGAGCGACAACATATCCACGGGTCAGGTTGCCTATATGAAAAAGGGCGACCAGGACCCGAACACTATGCCTCCCCCGTCCACTCAGGCTAGTACCAGCTCGGGGACTGGCGGTGGAGGCGGGGGCGGGGGAACTGCTACCACTGGCACAGGACCTTACCCTGACTGGATGAGCAAGTCTCCCACCTACAACTTCGAGGCGGCTCCGGATTTCGCGGGTCCAGAGTTCTCGGCCCCTACGGGAGAGACGGCGTGGAACGATCCCGGCTATCAGTTCCGTCTGCGGAGCGGCCGTGAGGCTCTGGAGCGCGGTGCCGCAGCTCGGGGTACGCTTCGCACCGGAGGGACGCTCCGGGACATTATGGACTACGGTCAGAACTTCGCGGCTCAGGAGTACGGGAACATCTACAACCGGGCCTTGCAGGACTACAACACGAAGTACCAACTCGCCAAGGATCAGTTCGCGCCGCAGTTCGCTGATTGGCAGAGCAAGCGTGAGGCTGAGCAGCAGAGGGCCAATCAGGAGTTCGCGCGGCAGTGGGACCTCTATGCGCTCCAGAACAACCTCGATCTTAGCAAGCTGGGTCTCGCGTCTAACTTGCTCGGAAGTGCTCCTGAGTAGGAGGTAGCATGGGCGGCTATTGGATGCCGGCGCGACGCCGGGCGTACCAGCCTAGCGACCCGAGCGCGATGATTCAGCTCATCATGCGCAGGGGGGAGATTCAGGCTGAGCGGCAGCGAGCCATGGGTCAGGCGATAGCGGATGCTATACGCTCGTCTGGTCGTGCCGCTGGCGAGGCGATCAACCAGTGGCAACAGCAGAAGCAACTGAGAGCCCGCGAGGAGGCATTCAACACGTGGATAGACTCGGGGGAGTGGCAGAAGGATCCTGAAACGGCCATGGCGGGATGCGTCAAGATGTTTGGTCCGCAGAAGGGTCCAGAGGTATTCCAGAATCTCTATGGGAACATGCAACTAGCACGAGCCAAGGACCGGGAAGAGGCCATGTCCGGTCTACAGGCATCCGTGCGAGGTATGCTTGCGGCCGATGAAGGATCCCGTCCGGTGATGTATCGTACCTCGCGCCAGTTCGCTGCTCGTGCTGGACTTCTCACGCCCGAACAAGCGAATGACCCTAACGACGAGTACGGACCGGACAAGCTCCCCATGCTTGAGGCTCTTGCTGGTATTGAGAGGCCGAAGAAGCCTCCCAAGCAGCATGTGGTTACGGCTGAGGGCATCCGAGCATTCGACCCCGAGACGGGACAACTCGGAGACGTGATCGGGGCTGCTCCCCCTCGAATCGAAAACCCGGAGAACGTCATGATCGGTGGGAGAGCCACCGTAGCGACACCCTCGGAGATGGCAGCCGCCAAAGCACGCGGGGAAGCTGTTGCCCCGTACCAGGCCCCGCGCCAGGTGGACCCCGTAGCTGCTGAGTTGGCCAGGCTTCGCTTGGATGAGGCAAGAAGCCGACAAGGCATGCGGGCATCCGTCGAAGCATTGCCTCCGGAGTGGAAGAACGCCGCCAACCGAGCCTCACTGTCCATGCCAGCTCAACGTAGAGCTGAGTTTGATCAGACAGTAGCGGCATTGGCGGGAGACAAGTCCGAACTGGCAGACTACATCCGTCAGGCGGCGATCGAGGGAGAGAACGTTGACGTGAAGAACCAGATCATGGGGCGGCAAGCTACCATGGCGTCACTCCGTGATGCCGCTTCGATGCTTCAGGAGATGAAGGCTAAGGGTGTTCCTACGGATTACCTCACAGGGAACATGGAGGATGTTGCTCGGCGTCTAGGCACGTCAACCAATCCCGAGTACGTTGCTCTTGGTAACCGCTTGATGGGCACACTCATCAACTACCGCCGAGCCGCAACCGGCGTGCAGTTCAGCGAACGCGAGTCTGCGGACTATCAGCGGATGTTCCCCAACTACCGCAACACACTGCCAGTCAACGAAGCTCTCATCAGTGGGTTGCTCAGAGAGATGGAGACCTACGATAGGGTCTATTGGGAACACAAGCTAGGCAAGAACGGCGCTCGGGTTGTCGGTGTAGGGGGCGGAGGCCCGGGAGCACCCACGGGTGCCGCGCAGATGCCCAAGATCAAGTCCATTCGTCCGGTCAGGCGGTGATTC
>Ga0316628_100001473_pt1 | contig 16637 bp, 20 predicted proteins | sample OWC_Aug_M2_C1_D5_FD_207648 | JGI IMG/M metagenome (GOLD analysis project Ga0316628, IMG submission 207648) | Wetland soil microbial communities from Old Woman Creek delta, Ohio, United States - OWC_Aug_M2_C1_D5_C | ecosystem: Environmental > Terrestrial > Soil > Wetlands | place: USA: Ohio... | reverse complement strand
TGGCAAACAACGAGTTTGAGCTTGCCGCTGAAGTCGCGCATACCCAGCTCGGACTGACGGAAGAAATGAAGAAGATGTGCACCACCATGTCGGACAACCAGGATTTCAGCAAATTGGGGCTGGCTTTTCACAAGAGCGGCGACCAGCTCGGCGATACGTTACAAAGCAAGGATATGAAGAAATCACTGCAGGCGTTGCATACCACCATGGACTACTGCGTGCAGTGTCATGCGACGTTCCGGCAGTGATGGCCCGGAGAGGTCTCATGCGGCACAGATGAGCGGAGGTCTGAAGCAAAATTGACGGGGCCGACTGGTCCGGAGCGGCTTGTCTCGGACCGCTTGATCTTAAGGAAACTCATAACCAAACCCGCGCATCACCGCGCGCGCCTTCTCGCTCTTCAGGAAAGCGAGGAACGCCTTCGCGGCCATCGGGTCTTTTGCGTGGGCCAGCAGCACCGCGCTCTGATGGATGGGATTGTGCAGCTCGGACGGCACGATCCACCACGAGCCCGTAGCGATCTTGCCGTCGCGCATCACCTGCGACAGCGCGATCAGCGCCAGGTCGGCCTTCTCGCTCGCGGCCATCTGGTAAGTCAGCGCCACGTTGTCGCCCTTGGCCAGCTTCTCCTGCATCGCGTTCCACATGGTCAGTTTGGTCAGTGTCTCTTTCGCCGCCACGCCATAAGGCGCGAAGCGCGGGTTGGCGATCGCCAGCATGTTGAAGCCGCCCCGGTTGAGCACGGCGCCCTTCTCGTCCACCAGATCGTCCTGCGCGCTCCACAGCACCAGCCTGCCCGTGGCATAGACAAAGCGTGTGCCGCTCACCGCAATGCCATCCTGCATCAACTGCCTGGGCATTTCCTCGTCGGCGGAAAGGAACACATCGAACGGCGCACCGCCCCTGATCTGCGTGTACAGCCTGCCGCTGGCGGCAGCGGTGAACTTCAGCGTATGCCCGCTTTCCTTCTGGAACAGCGGCGCGATGCGCTCCAGCGGCACGGCGAAATTCGATGCCACCGCGACGTTCACCTCACCCGCGCGCGCCGGCGAGCTCAACAGCCCACACAGCATCAGCATTGTGACGATCGGGCCGCGCAATGAAATATGCATCATCAACTCCTGACTAGAATGGCAGCAATGATAACAAGCAGGATGATGGACCGCGAAAAGTATCTGGTGGAGCGACTAGCCAATCTAGGTCGTTTGGCATATTGACCGCCTTTGATGGAGCAGGTACGGTGCATGCTGAGAATTGTCAGCAGCACAACGTCGGATGCAGTCGGAATATGAAGCCGACTTCTTTGGCATTAACGAAATTAAGATACAGGAACAACATCCATGCTGGAAAAAATAAGGGATATCGGCACACAAGTGGCTAACAAGGCGAATGATGCCGTCGAGGGCGTTACCTCTTCGGTCAAGGGGGGTGTCGAGTCGCTGGCGCACACGGCGTCCAACATGACAGAAGCGCTCAACGACAAGGTTGGCAGGGCTTCGACTGCGCAGATGTGCAGCATCCTCGAAATCGCCCTGGACGAACTCAAGAGTCGGCCCCTGTCGGCACAGCCGGTGTCACTCAAGACCACCGTAAACATCGGGATAGCCTCGCTTGAAATGGAAGTCCAACTGCAGCCGACTGCAAAAGAAAATGCCCATGAAAATTAGTAAACGGATCACAGCGGATTAGGAGGGGCAAGGCTCGAATTCACACCACAAAACCATTTTCTTCACAAAGCAGCCCCATGACCGAAGTCACCGGAATCGACCACATCTACCTCACCGTCTCCGATCTTGATCGTTCAGAAATCTTCTATGACCGGGTCTTGCTGAAGACGCTGGGATTCCGAAAAAACAAGTTCACGCTGAACGGCGATCCGCACGTGCAATATTTCAACCGCCACTTCGGTTATGTTCTGCGCCCGTCCCATACTCCATCCGCTGCTCACGATTCCTATGCACCCGGCCTGCATCACTTCTGCCTGCGCGTAGATTCGATCGGCGACGTCATCGCCGTGTCCGCTCAACTGCGCAGTGCCGGCATTGATGCTTCCGAAGCGAAGAACTACCCTGAGTATGCGCCTGACTACTGGGCGACGTTCTTCTCCGATCCCGATGGCATTCGCCTTGAGGTGACAAATTATCGGCAAGAGCGCCGCGAGCGACATGACAATTGGTGAGGTAGGGGCATGACTCCAGTTAAATGCCAGTAAAATGGGCGAGTGGTCGAATCAGGTCTCGAAGTTAACCATTTCACTCTCATGATCGGAGGGCATCTGGCTGAACTGACGTTGACGACGTTCCTTACGCTGGATGGAGTAATGCAGGCACCCGGCGGACCCAACGAGGACACAAGCGGGGGCTCCCCGCTCGCCGATGCTGACATGGGAAAGACCATTGCCGAGATATTCTCGAAGGCGGACGCATTCCTCCTTGGGCGGACAACTTACGACATCTTCTCGGCCTATTGGCCGCGCATCACCGACCCTAACGACCCAATTGCCAGCAAACTCAATTCGCTGCCGAAATTTGTGGCTTCGCGTAGCCGTTCGCAGTTCGCCTGGAGCGGGAGCTGCCATGTCAGGGACGTCGCAAAAGATGTTGCCGACCTCAAGAAGCGCTTCGCGCGGGAAGTGCAAGTTCACGGGAGTTGTGGGCTTGCCCAGACATTGATCGAAAACGATCTCATAGACGAATACCGGTTGCTGACCTTTCCGGTCCTCCTCGGCAGGGGCAAGCGGCTTTTTGGGACCGGCACCGTGTCGGCCACGCTCAAGCTCGTGCGCTCCGGCACCACGAGCGCCGGGGTCGTCATCAGCGTCTATCGCCGCGGCGGAGCCCTCAAGACTGGCTCATTTGCCCTCGATTGACATACCATCCATGGAGCCAGCGTCGCGACACACCATGCTATCCCAGAACGAGAAAGAGGCACGGCCGTACGAAGGCAACCCGCCAGCAGACATCAGCCCATGACTCTGACCCATCGCCTCATCATAGTCGCCATTACGGAACTGGTCTTTGTGGTCGCGACGCGTGTCGTGCTTCACTACCTGCCATGGACATCGGTGGAAGCGGAATTGATCCGCACGGCGTTGCGCATCGCCACTGCGCTGGTCTATTGGTGGCTATTGAAGACGCTGATCCTTTCGCGCACGGCAAATCTGCCGAGATTCAAGAGCCCCGCCGTTCTGCTGGCGCTTTTGTTGTTCCTCTCGATCCCGGCACTGGTCGGGAATTACCAGCTTACAAGCGATGCCGCGATCCTCTTTGCCATCACGAGCCTGCCGGTAGGAATCAAGGAGGAATTCCTGTTCCGCGGCATCGTGCAGAACCTCCTGGCTGAGCGGTACGGCTCGCCAAAGGCGATTCTCGTGACCAGCGCAATCTTCACGCTCTGGCATGTCGGCGTGTGGAACCCGACGGTATGGACCTTTTCGCAGATCTTTTTCGCCGGCGTGATACTCGGCCTGATCTATGTCGGCTCCGGCAGCATCCTGGCGGTCATCGCGCTGCACACTGTCTATGACGCGATATTCTGCTTCACACCGTTCACCGCGAATCCGCTCAACGAAAACTGGGGCTTCATTCCCTTGCTTGGTTCAGTTGGCCTGGCGGCCTACTGGACGTTCGGTGGCAAAGCGAGGCGCTCCTCGCCGGCTAAGTGACCCCGTTGCGCACAAAAGGTGGCGCCTGCGAACTGGCACGTTCGGCAGGCCGGTGACATTGGAGAAGCGGAGTCGCGCCCTCTCCAATAATGGCAGAGACCATGAAAGAAGGTGGCATACAGCGCGCGTAAGAACTTCGTGGCTTTCTGCTGTCCAATTTATGCAGTACTGAAGTGAATGCTGGAGGAAACGAAACGGCGCGAAGTTAGCGCAGCAGGCAACTGTGCGCGTCGTTGGCAAGCCTTCCGGAGAGCTGAACATGAAGGATGACACGGTTTTCAATGCCCTGTACGCCTACACCAAGGCGCTGTCGGTCGCGCCCGGGTACCGTGATCTGATGACGCAACTTCATTCTGAGCGTGTGCGCGCTCTCTCTGAGGCGATCGCGATAAGTTATGGGCTGTCAGCGAAGGATCTGGCAATCCTGAAAATTGCTGCCTCATTCCACGATGTCGGAAAAATAGGCATACCCGACCATATTCTTCTGAAGACCTCCCATCTCAACAAAGCCGAGCGGGAAGAAGTTCGAAAACACCCCGAGATCGGAGAAAGAATCATGGCTGCGACGGAGCTCGATGGCTCGAAAAAGCCTCCCTTGTAATTCGTCACCACCATGAGTATTACGGCGGCTCGGGCTATCCAGACAGGCTTGCAGGAGACGACATCCCGATCTGTTCCCGCATCATCTCCATCGCCGATAACTATGACGCGATGGCAGTGACAAGGTCATATCAGGAAGCGAGAACGCATTCGGAGATCATGGCTATCATGCGAGAAGAAACCGGGGAAAAACACGATCCGGAGCTGATGCGTGTGTTTTACGAGATCATCGAATCCAGCGAATTCAGGGCGCCCAAATCCTGAGGTCACTCAGATCTGCGCTCGGCAAGGAGGGAGTCATGCGCATCACCACCCTTGGATGCAACGCCAGCATCACCGGCGAACTGCGCACCACCTGCTACCAGGTGGACGATGACATCCTTATCGACGCCGGTTCAGGTGCGGGTGACCTGAGCCTCGTGCAAGCCATCGCCATCGACACCGTGTTCCTCACCCACTCGCATCTTGACCACTGTGCGTTCCTGCCAATGTTGGCCGATGCCGCGGGGAGTTTCCGCGATGCACCGCTGGCCGTCTACGCTCTGCCGGAAACCATCGCCATCCTCAAGGAGCACATGTTCAGCAACCGGTTGTGGCCGGATTACACCGTTCAGCCATCGCCGGATCGCCCGTATATCCGTTTCTGCCCGATTAGGCTTGGCGAGACCTTGGAACGGGGCGGCCGGCGTATCACGGCGCTGCCTGCACGCCACGCCGTTCCCTGCGTCGGCTATCAGGTGGACAGCGGTGCAGCAAGCTGGGTGTATAGCGCCGACACCACCTTCTGCGAGGAGTTCTGGCAGACGCTGAACCGCATCAGCAACCTGAAATATCTGCTGGTCGAGACCACGTTCCGCAACGACAACGCCGCCGGTGCCCAGCGCTCAGGCCACATCACAGCGAATCTGCTGGTACAGGGATTGCGGCTGCTGCAGCGCCCGGTTGAACTGTTCATCGTGCACATGGAGGCCGGATACGAGGACGTTACCGAGCACGAAATTCAGCAAGCCGCAGGCGAGTTCAAGCCGAAGATGCTGCAGCGCGGGCACGTCTTCGAGCTTTGACGAGACTCCCGCGCAGGCAGGCAATAACAGCCCGCTCTCTTACTCATCAACCAGCAGATCCAGCTTCTTCGCCAGCCACTTCGTGGTGGTTGCCTGGATCAGGATGGTCATCAGGATGGCGATGAAGGTGACGGAGGCGATGATCTGCGCGCCGGGCGCGTTCATGCCGACCAGCATGCCGGCCAGCGCACCGGGAATGACACCGGTCTCGCGCGTCCAGCACATGAACAGCATTTCCTTGAAGCTCCATTTGGCGCGGCGATCCGGCAGCGCGCACAGAAACACGGTGACCGGGCGTGCCACCAGCATGAAGATCACCACCACGCCGATACCCGCCCACAGGTATTGGTTCATCAGGCCGAAATCGACCTGAGTACCGAGCAGAATGAAGATGAACATGCGCATGATGAGGGCAGTGGTCAAAATGTAGTCTTCGAGTTCATGGCTTTCTTCTGAGGAGCGCTTGAATCCGAGAGACTCGACGTTCCCTAGCATAATGCCGAACACGAAGACCGCCATGAAGCCGCTGGCGTGCAATCCGTCTGCCCCCATGTAGGCGGCGATCACTGCCATCAACGTTACCACCGGAGCAAACTCGGCCAGGAAGTTAAATCTTTCGTGGGCAATCATTACCGCTGCCAAATAGCCCAGCACACCGCCGATCACTATACCGAACCCCGATTGTTTAAGAAGGTCGGTCAGAGCATCTCCCGCAGAGAACCCGCCCGAGCCCATCGCCACACCCAGCACTACAAAAGTGAGAATCGCACCCATCGCATCGTTGAAGGCGGATTCGCTCATCACCGTCTGCGCGACACGATCTTTGATCTTGATCTGCTTGAATACCGGCACCAAAGTCGCCGGATCAGTGGAAGCGACCACCGTTCCCAGCAGCAGAGCCACGATGAACGGCAGCCCCAATAAATAATAGGCCGCCGCTCCCGTGATCAGCGCCGTGATGAGCACGCCAACAGTAGCGATGACGACAATGGTGATCCACACTTCTTTCAGCACCTTGAGGCGGATCGATGCGCCGCCGTCGAACAGGATATAACTGGAGCCGAAGATCAGGATCAGCTGGTTGACGGTCGAATCCGCCTTGATGTCCACCAGGCCCAGCACGCCCGGGCCGATCAGCATACCGACCAGCAGGAATACCACGACATCGGGCACCCGCGCCAGTCGCGCCAGTAATCCCGAAAAGGTTCCGATGCCTAGGATGATGCCGAAGACCAATAGCGTGTGTTTTGCGAGTTCCAGTGCTGCCGAGGATTCCATTTTGTTTCCTGCCCGGTAAGTTGAAAGTGACTATGAAAACCCATAGTGCGAACAAGTGCAAGGGAGAACTGTTTCTCGGTCGAGAAAGCCCAATGTTTGCGCTGCGTACACATTGCTTCGAATAGCCAAAGCAATTCTGCTCCGGTACATTGTCGCCAACGGAGCGGAGGTTGAATGGAACGCGCATTCGGCAAACAGGGCTTCTCGGTCTCGGCACTAGGCTTGGGTGCGGGCCCCATTGGCAATCCGGCACTGGACGAAACGCAGGTCGGCGCCTTGCTGAATCAGGCCATGGATCTCGGTATCACGCTCATCGATACTGCCCGCAGCTACGGCCTGTCTGAAGAACGGATCGGCAGGCACTTGGCCCACCGGCGCCATCAATTTGTGCTCTCCACCAAGGTTGGCTACGGGATTCCCGGCCACAAGGATTGGAGCTACGGCTGCGTCTCGGCGGGCATCGATGCAGCGCTCAAACGGCTGCGCACGGACCACCTGGACATCGTGCACCTGCATTCCTGTCCGCTGAAGACACTGCAGCGCGGCGATGTGATTCGAGCCTTACACAAGGCGCGCGACCAGGGCAAACTGCGCGTGGCGGCCTACTCTGGCGAAAACACCGAATTGCGGTGGGCGATCGAGAGCGGCCACTTTGGCGGCATCGAATGCTCCGTGAACTTGTTCGACCAGCGCTGCCTTGAACACGCGTTGCCCATTGCTCAGGAGCGCGGCATCGGCGTGATCGCCAAGCGCCCGCTCGCCAATACACCATGGCGCTTTGCAGAGAGACCCGTCGGCGACTATTGCGAGGAGTACTGGTCGCGCTGGAAAGCCATGGGAATAGAGACGAACGGCATGGAGTGGGAGGAACTGGCATTACGATTCACGATACATGCGCCGGCGGTCAGCTCCACGATCGTGGGCACTGCATCAATCGATCACTTGTTACAGAACAGGAAATATGCCGACCGGGGGCCATTGCCGCTAACGCGTTTCGAATCCATCAGACAATCCTTTCGCCGGCATGACGACAATTGGGTCGGCCAGATTTAAAGAATGCCTGGCAGTCGGGCCTGCCTGAATAATATCGGATCAATAGCAGGCGACGATGATCTCGGCGACTCGTTCCATCAGCGCATCACCCACAGCCTGCGCAGGCTGAACGCAAGGAACTCGCATCTTCATCATGCGCGGCAACCGCGACTTCCTGATGGACAAGGAACTCGCCTCGGCCTGCAGCGCCACGCTGCTGGATGACCCGACCATGCTTGATCTTTATGGCATTCGAACGGTTCAGCTTGGGAAGGGGATCTCATGTCCACTAGCAAACAAGAACTACTGCTGGCGCGCCTGGATGCAATCGGTGCCTCACTGGCCCGATCCGACAATGCCTTGGCTTTGATCGGACTGGGTTCCGTCGGTCTGGAATTGGATCGGCTCGACGAATACTCCGACCTGGATTTCTTTGCCGTGGTCGAAACCAGCCACAAGAAGGAATTTCTCGATAACCTTCTTTGGCTTTCGTCGATCTGCCCGATTGCCTATGCTTATCGCAACACCCGCGATGGCTATAAGCTCCTGTTTCAAGATGGCGTATTCTGTGAGTTTGCAGTCTTTGAAACGTCCGAGCTGCGCCATATCCCCTTTGCGCCCGGCCGGATCGTTTGGAAGAAGCCAAGCGTCCCGGAAACACTGCTCTTTCCCGAGCAACACCGCCACACGCCAACAGATCATTCCGTCGATTGGTTAGTAGGTGAAATGTTGACCAATCTCTACGCAGGCTTGAGTCGCAATAGCCGCGGCGAAAAACTCTCCGGCATGCGCGCAATCCAGGTTTATGCGGTCGACCGCGTGCTGGAATTAGCCGCGCAATTTGAAACAGAAACGTCTGTTGCTCGCGATATCTTTGCCCTCGAACGGCGTTTTGAACAGCGCTACCCTGTCAGCGCACAGGCGTTACCGAAATTCATGCAGGGATATGAGAGAAACGTCGAGTCAGCACTGGCTATCCTGGCTTTTCTCGAAAGGTATGTTGAGGTCAATCCCGCAATGAAGCGCGCAATCGAGAAATTGTGCAACAGCGATGCATGAAGTTTGGGATGGCGATAATCGAGACTGACATACACATGCAAGGGCCGCTGCAGACCGAGGGGTTTGAATCTCAAGGGCTGGGCGAGAGTTAGCAGCCCCGTCAGAAAGAAAGTCTGCGCGGCGAACCGATGACCTATCCATTTTGTCAAATTTTCGCTCGCTGTTTGCGAGTAAAAAAGACATTTGCTGTAACATCCGGCAAGACAAATTGATTGCCCCCTGCGCGGTGTGCACTGCAATTTCATCCATTGAGGAGTTCTGACCATGGCAAAAAGTAGCGAACGTTCGAGTTTTTTCGAATCCCCTTGGGCCACAGCCGCGCGAGTGCTATTCACGGTGCTTTTCTTTTACTGGCTCTACTGGATAGGGATCAGCACAAAGGATCTGGACGACAAAATCAATGCCGCAGCGGATCGGTTTACAACAATCGATAGTCTTCAGGTTGAGTACAAGGATGAGATACAGGAATGGAAGAACCTGCTGCTGCGCAGCGATAGCCGTGACACCCTGAACCGGAACTGGACCCATTATGAGGCACAGTACGAAAAAGTCGCAGTGGCAGCACGGGACATCATAGCCAAGAACGATGTGCGGTCCATCAATGAAAAAATGCAGAGCTTTCTCGACGCTCATAAAGCGAATCATGAAAAATATAAAGAGAGCGCGCTCATTCTCATCAAGAACAAATATGCCCCCAGCGCATCCGATGCGGCCGTCAAGGGCATTGATCAGCCGCTGCTTGAACTACTCAAGTCCGCAAACGAGGACATGCATGACGAAAAAGACAGGACCAACAACAGCCTGATCGCTGCGGCACGCAACAGGATCGAACAGAGCCTCGTCGCGCTCGCCTTTATCGGTTTGCTCGCGATCTGGATGCCCAAGCCTTGACCCTCCTGCACCGCCAAACCGGTGATCACGAACATGATGCACCGGTTTGGATGCGGCGGGGCGCAACCAACCAGCTTGAGTCAACCAGCCCACCCGAACGAAGGATCACTGGAGTATGGAGGAGCAGGCACGCCTGCCAGGCGCGAGCCCTGACTTACCGGACCTTTCGGGAATAGCTCGTACAGATAGCGGCGCCCGCCTTCATCAACAAAGTCCTTTTCCAGAATGCTTAAGAGCTCGCGTGCACTCGTGGCGCGGCCATTGTCCCGGTAGTAATTCCGCAAGACGTAGATGACGTGCCAGTGCGCTTCGGTGAGCTCCCCAAGCCCCTCTTCCAGCGCAAGCTGCTTTGCCGTCAGCGGGGACCAGTGCTCCAGACCATACATATGGCCTTCCGGATCGGGGCGGTTGAGTGCTTCATTCTCAATAATGTGATTAATGTCCAACATGACCATATCTCCTTTCTCAGAGGCGGCCGATGTGCCGCCGCTCGAAAAACCGATTGCGAACGGTTAGGTTAGCTTGCTGGTCCACTCGTCGAGTGGCACGCATTCCTTCGCGCCCGGCCGGCAAATCATTTCGAAATGAATACCCCCTTCGCCCCCGTCGAGCGATCAACCCATGCAATCAGCTCAGGCTCGACCAGTTCGGGGTCCGATTCGGCAATGGAAAAGGCGAGCGCTCTGGCCGATTCAAACTTGACGCCGCTCGCAGGCGTCAGGGAAACATTGAGGTTTTTCATGATGTCCTCCTCGTGTATTTCCGAGGGGCATCCGTCGTCGGACGGCGGGTGCCGTTTCGCATAAAAACAACGTGATACCGGACAACGGACGTCAAGTATCGCTGCTCTGGATGGAAGGTATCTCCTGCACGGATCGCTCAGTTTGGGTCGTGAACGATTCAAGGCACGGTAACCTGTATCTTTGAACCTGATACCGCCCTTTAAGTTTCCAAAGGCCAGGTCAAGATCTCACGCGCACCCGGAAGAGACCGAAGCCGTCTGCCGATGAGTGCGAAATTTTCGCCACACCCCGCTCGCACGTCCCGGAGACACCGTACGTCCCGTGGCAAACGAGATGCAGGCCCGCCATTGCCGCACCAACAGACTGTTTCATTTGGAATTTACAGCATGACCATGCTCAACTCGAACGCGCTGGCCCCGCTGTTTAATGGCTGCGGCCGCGGCATCCGTCTTGCACATCTTTGACACTGATCATGCACAAATCACCACATACCCCTTGCCAGCAAGCCGAATATCCACAACAATCTCGGCCGGTACTTCAACCACAACCAAGAGGGGACATACATGAACCGCAAAGAACTGATTGATGCACTGGCAGACAAGACCGGCAGCAGCAAGGCCGACGCAGACCGTAACATCGGCGCGTTGATCGATATCGTCACCGGTGCGCTGAAGAAGGGCGACAACGTAGCGCTGGTCGGTTTCGGCACATTCGAAGTGCGCAAGCGCGCAGCACGTGCTGGCCGCAATCCTGCCACTGGCGCAGCAATCAAGATCAAGGCATCCAAGGTGCCCGCATTCAAGGCAGGTGCAACGCTGAAGGCGGCAGTGAACGGCAGCAAGAAGTAATTCGCCCGTACTGCAAGCTCAGTAAAAAGGCCGGCTAGATGCCGGCCTTTTTGTTTCTACTCGCGCATATCTCCACAAGAATTCAACAAGAAGTTGCCGCGCTACAGCTCTTTCAGGATGCGCTGCTTCTGCTCCCGGTACTCGCCCTCATCGATGAGCTTTTGATCGTACAACTGTTGCAGAGTCTGTAATCGCTGGGTGATGGACTGGTCAGCCGGTTTACCGACGGTTCCCTGGCTTGACGTCACCGGCCGTGCGGAGGCTGCGCCTCCGGTCAGGAAGAATTTGCCGATGGTATCCACCGGCACAGTCGCTGATGCGGTAGCAGCAGGAACGCTACTTGCCGCCGCTGTCACAGGTGCCGCGACATTGGCCGCATGTGATCCCCAGGCGACTCCGGTAAGTCCATTCATCGCCGTCAGTTCCCGCACCTGTTGTTCAGCAGTGCCGCCAAGCAGGTCCACCACCGGGCCTGGGGGCGTACCACTGTATCCAAAGGTGTCCCGGGGAAGCCCTTCCGCAGGTTGCATGACGCCCAACTGTATCCGCTCCAACGGCACCTTTGTCGTTGGAACAAGCGAAAAGTCAGCGCGGATGGTTGCCACGGCACCCGTAACAAAACCTGTGATTGCCCAATCCGTGCCATCGCTTCCGAAAAAGAAACTGGCGGGAACGAAGAAGGCGATCAACTTGCCGCGGACCTGAATGCGCGTTGGGAAATAGACCGACTTATCCAGTTTGGCCTCGACATTCTTGTCATCGGGAAATTGTTCGGCCGCCGCACCCAATAATTGCTGCCGCATCAATTCCGGCCGTGGCGTAAGGATCACCGCTTTTTCCCACGCATAGTCCTGGTCTATGCCGACGTGACGGCCCGGCAAGGTGAAGGTGTTACCTGAGCCGCTGACGCGATCAGTGTCGACATAAATATCGATGTTGAACTGGTAGAAACCCTTGCGGGCAAACTCTGCCAGCGATTCTGCACCGACCGCGTTGGGGATATTGCCTGGATCGCGGATCGGATTCTTGAACGTCGCTTCGAACCAGACCCCTTCCTTGTCGCGGCGGATCTGCATCTGAAGGATATCCAGATCGCCCACTTCGAAATCGGAGCGCTGCGGGTAGATCAGTGTACCCGCGCCGTAATCGTCACCGGCGGGATCGGTGATGGTAATAAGGGGCTGCGAATCGGCCCCAGCGGCCAACATGTGCAGCATCAGGACAACAAAAAGTAAAGACGATTTCACGAAATGCTCCTTCACATTTTCAATGCCTGCAAAGAACTCGCATGCATCCTTTAGCTGCTTATCGCTCAAGCGGCGGTTGCCTGAAGGTCATCCTAGCTGACAATGTTCACGGCCACATGGCATTAAAAACCCTCCCAAAATGCGGGAGGGCTCCTTCAACACGCTCTGAACTCCACTCAAGCCTTAGAAATTGACCTGGGTGTAAGCCTTCAAGCGGTATTGAACGATCTTGGTATCTGCACCAACAACTTCAGTTGGATTGCCATGGCCCAGGATCCACTGCGTCAGCAGCCCCGTTTCAAATCCGGGAAGGTTGTACGCGAACTTCAGACTGTAGATGCTCTTGGAATTGTTGAAGGTGTTAGCGCCGGACTTGATGTCACGAAGGTACCGACCGTACGAAATGGTGCCATACAAGTCATTGCTCAACTGATTGCCAAGACTGAAGGTTACGCCATTGTCCAGCACAGAGCGATCATCGGCTGAAGTAAGGTCTGATACCTTATCCTTGTCATCCACTCGCTTGTACTTGAAGTTGGCATCCAGCCCGCCCAACACGTGGAACAGGTGATTAAGCTTGAACGCGATGATATTCGTCGTACGGTCCTGGTTCACCGGGAATACATTAAACAAAGGCCCAGTGGTCGAATAGTTCTGCCAGTTGTTGTTGTACCCGACGCGAGTGAACTCAAGAGACATTGGGATGTCGGCCACGTCGTACTTACCCACCGCGGTGAGTCCCTTCCAGCCGATGATCGATTCGGCAGGCGACTCGTTGAAGTCCATGAAGGCGTTGTCGGTGATTCCGTTCTGGGTTCCATTCGGCACGCCTTTTCCCCCGTTTGGAGATGACGCCGACTGCGTGTAGTCGGCCGTTGCACCACCGGACCAGATCGGGTCCCCCCACTTGAACCAGGCAGACTCCGAGCCTTCGGTGAGCAGCACGTCTGATTCGCGGCGCGCTGCTGCAGCACTGAAGTATCCTGCCCCGATGTTGAAATACTGGAAATTGAAGCCGAGATTGTCGACGGGCGTAGTCCAGTCTGCATCAACTTTATACGCATTGTCGTTAACGCTTCTCATGGGCGTATTACCCCAAACTTCGCCGAGCGAGCCCGCAGAGGGTTCGGACAACGACCGGTAGAACGCGCCACGCACTTGAAGCCAGTCCGTAGCGGTGGCGTCTGCCTTGAGGGCGAAGACAGTATTTTTATAGATGCCTTGGGTAGGCGTTCCCGTAAAGGAGTTCCCGGTGGTGCCCAACTTGTGGTCGATGAAAGACTGGTAGCTCGTCGCAAGTTTCACGGGGCCAGCCGTCCCTTTCAGTTGCGCGATATACACTGCCTCGTTGTATTGCGTCGAGTCGGTGCTACAACAAGTCGCGCCTTGCCCATAGTTGAATTGCAGATAATTCGGCAAGGAGACGCGCGCGAACTCCCAAGTGCTGCGCGCCGTCATGGGCCCCTTGAAATACAGGCCATTGTAATTGTCGCGGTCGATGTAGCGAACCTTCCCTACAGTGAACGGATCGAACATGCCCCAGTCGCTGGTACCGATGCGTGCCTGGGTCAACCAGAAGTATCCCGGACTCAGCTCGACATAGGCACCACGCAATTTCATCCATTTTTGAGTGTTGCCATTATTCGCCGAATTCTCAAGCCCAAATCCGCCGTAGTCAGTCCAGTAGGAGTCGCTGCTGCGGCTCTGGATGCGGCCCCCGGCCTCAACTTTGGGCGAGAGCGTCGCCTTGAACACGAGGTTCATTTCGGTGAACTGTCCTTGGTCGGTACCGCTGGCGGTATCAATGCTGGCTGCGTTTGCGTTCGCTTTCCGCTGATTACCGTCGAGAAACTTCATGTAGAAATTGGTGCCGCTGAGGTCTATGGATGCCGCCGCGGCGTTGCCCGCAAGGGCAAATCCAATGGCCAGACACAAAGGTTTAAGTGTGAATTTCTTCATTTTTATTCCCTTTCATGTGAGTGATTAGACAAGAATCACTTCTTGATCATCTTCAACGTTGCGCGCTTGACCGACTCGCCATTCGGTCCGCAGGTATAAGCCAGCATGTCCTTCTGTTTCGCGTCCGGGCCATCCAGCACATCCATCACGTGCGGATCGCAATCGGCATCGTTGCCGCCGCCCCAGCGGTGTTGGCCTTCATACTCATTCACCTTGCGCGTGAGCAGATCGCCTGCCGCAGGGAAACCTTCATTGGATTGCATGACCACCTGGTATTCCCATGCGTCGACGTTGCCATCGCCGCCCAACTCGCTCAAAGGTACTGAACCCTTGATCGTGCGGTTGCTGCCGCGGGTGACGTTGGGCACAAGGATGTCAGCCACGAGCGTGGATGCCTTTGTCTGGGCCTCACCCATCACGCGGGCTTTCTTTTGTGGAGACAGGATCACCACCTTGTTCCACTCGTTGCCCGGTGCAAACTGGATATTGAGGCCGGGCAATCCTTCCGTGTGACCGCCGGCCTTGTTCTTGACGAAGATGAAGACCATCTGCACGGAAAAGCCGGTTCCCATTCCCCACGGATCTTCCAGCGCACTGTTCTGTTCAACAGCGAACTCAGCTTGATCGCCGGATTTCTTGACGGTTAGCTTGGTCAGATCAAACGACCCTGGCTTATAGACGCTGTCAGTTGGATAGTTATAGGTGCCCGGCCCATTATCGTCGCCCTTGGGGTCGTCGAAGGTGACGGCGCGGACCGCGGTGGAGACGCAAAGTGTCAGCACGGACGCGAGGCAAATTGCGAATGACTTCTTGTTGTTGCTCATATCGTTCTCCTTCTCTTTATTGAAAGTTACAGTTAGTTGACACTTCCTGCGGCGATCCTGAGATCAGGTACTGATACAACTACAACAATTGCAACTTCTTCACTGCGAACTGCCGGCAATCACTGAGCCCTTCGCGATTTGCCCCCTGCTCCTGAACGTACCATGTTTCTTATTGTTTTCACTTGACGCTTCCTGCCGTGAGGCCGGAAATCAGGTACTTCTGCAACTGCAGGAACAACGCCACCACCGGCAGCGAAACCATCACTGAACCGGCTGCGAAGTAGCCCCATTGCGAGGAAAATCCGCCGACAAAAAAGCGCAGTCCGACGGGAGCGGTATAGTTGGCTTCGGATTCCATGAAGACGGATGCCAGGATGAATTCATTCCAGGCCGTCATGAAGGAAAACAGCGCAGTGATGGCGATTGCCGGCTTGGCCAGCGGCAGGATGATGCGCCAGAAGATCGTCGCCTTCGACGCGCCGTCGATCAGGGCGGACTCCTCGATGTCGTACGGGATCGTGTCGAAATATCCCTTGAGCATCCAGACGCAGAACGGGATTGCGGTAGTCGCGTACACGATGACAAGGCCGATATACGTATTCCCCAATTCCAGCCATTTGACGATGATGATGAACAGGGGAATCAGCACTAGCGTGCCGGGAAACATTTGCGATACCAGGAACATGAGCATCCCGGCATTGCGGCCAGGAAAACGGAAACGCGAGAAGGCATAGGCCGCCGTGCAGGCGAGGAACACGCCCAGCAGGGTTGTCATCAGCGAGATCACCACGCTGTTCCACATCCAGCGGCCGAAATCCTGCTCTGTCCACACTTCGATGAAATTCTTCAGCGACCAGTGTGCCGGTATTGGCAGGATGCCCCGGAACCGCTGGAGGAAAGTCGGATCTTTCGGCAGGTCGATCAGGCCCACGCTTTGCTGGCCGGAAAACGACAGCGCCAGCACCCACAGCACGGGATACATCGCCAGCACGGTGAAGCTGATAAGCGCCACATGCAGCCAGATATGTTTTTTGGTTTTCAATTTGGCCATGTCAGAACGACTCCGTCGCCTTTGTGATGCGCGTCTGGAAGAACCCGTACACCAGCAAAATCAGGAAGATCACGGTCGAATAGGCGGCTGCGTACGCATACCGGTAATTCTCGAAAGCGATCTTGTACGCCTTGGTAATGAGAATCTCGTTGGCACCTCCCGGCTCGCCATTGGAAACCAGGAAGATGATGTTGAACATGTTGAACGTCCACACTACCGACAGCACGATGGCCGGAATCAGGGTCGGCTTCAGCAATGGCAGCGTGATATAGCGCAGACGCTGCCAGGTATTTGCACCCTCCACCTCGGCGGCCTCATACATCGCCTTGGGTATGGACTGCAGCGCGCCCAGTATCACGACCATCATGAACGGGAAG
>Ga0316628_100001472_pt1 | contig 16644 bp, 17 predicted proteins | sample OWC_Aug_M2_C1_D5_FD_207648 | JGI IMG/M metagenome (GOLD analysis project Ga0316628, IMG submission 207648) | Wetland soil microbial communities from Old Woman Creek delta, Ohio, United States - OWC_Aug_M2_C1_D5_C | ecosystem: Environmental > Terrestrial > Soil > Wetlands | place: USA: Ohio... | reverse complement strand
TACGTCACCGAGCTCGAGCTCGGCATGCCGGGCGATGCCTATCGCGCATTGATCGATCCCCGGGGCCTCGCGACCGCCGATCCGCTCGGCCTCGGCGGCCTGCTGGTCGACGCGCACCGGCTCGAGGTGCTCGACCGCGATCCGCGGCTGCGCGAGGCGGTGGTCGATGCTGCGCAGTGCGGCCTGCACGCGTATTCGGAGTGGCCGGATCACCGGCTCGCCGCGGGGTATCGCCTCGCGTTCCGCGAGCTGGGGCTCGCGATCGGGCTCGCCGCGGAGCCGCTCGGCGACCGGCTGCGCGAGGAGATCGTCGCGTTCTGGCGCAGACCGGCGAACCGCCGCGTCGCGACGTGGTGCGAGCACGAGGACATCAACGAGGTCATGCTCGCGACCGCGCTCGTCCCCGACGGGTTCCTCGGTCAGGGGCGGCGCACCCGGCCCACGAGCACGTTGACCGGGATCGGCGGCAGCAGCTCGATCCGATAGCCGAGCGAGTCCACGCTGGCCGGAAACGTCTGCCCGTCGTCGCGCACGACGCGCCGGTAGTGGACGGGCTCGTCGCCACGCCGCACGAAGTCATGGTGCGCGAGCACGAACTGCGCGAGCCGCACCGCGTCGAGGCCGAGCAGCCGGTGACAGCCGTGGCTGACGCCGCGTGCGAGCGAGACCAGATTGCCGGTCGCGTGCGTCCGGATCCCGTCGGTGCCGGCGTGCTCGAACGCGACGAGCCCGAAGGCGCCGCGGTAACTCGGCCCGAACACCTCGTGCGCGAGCAGGTCGCCTTTATCCGTGATCCGGACGAGCTCGCGGTCAGGCGTCGAGTCGGGGGGCAGCCATGTCGGGCCGACCCAGAGGTCGCGCCACTGGCGCGGGCCGACCGGCGATTCTTTCCACTGCTTCGAGATGTCGTCGACGACCTGGACGTCCTGCCAGCCGCCGATCGTCGTCGGCCACCGCACCAGCGCGATCCGCTGCGCGCCGGTGCCCGCGTAGAGCACGAGGGCAGGGCGGCGGTCGCCATCGCGCGGAGCTCGTGACACGTCGCCGCGATCGATCTCGACCGCGAGCTGCATGATCGGTCCGTGGTACGCGGGCGTCGCGGGCAACGCGATCGCCACGGCGGGCGGCACGCCGCGATCGAGCGTGCGCCGGGTCACCGCGGGGTCCAGCCAGCCGAGCGCGCGCGCGGCCGCGTCGGTCGCGGGGGAGATGAGATCCGGCGCGGCGTGTGGCAGCGGTGGATAGCCGCGCACCGGCCAGTCGGGACCGAGGTCGCGACCGATGACGAGCCCGGTCTCGCCGCGCGCGGTGCCGTCCTCGATCAGCCCGGTCGCGGCGACGACGCGCTCGCGGAGCACGCGCAAGATCGTCCGGTAGTCGCGCTCGCGGCTCGGCAGGGCCAGTGCGGCGCGCGTCGCGTCGTCGAGCGTGCCGGTCGGCACGAGCATCACCGAGCGCTGGAAGGTCGCGAGCGCCGCGGCGGTCGCCGGCGTGTACTCGCCGTCCACGGGCGGTGCGAGAAACAGCCCGTCGCAGGCGAGATGGCCTTGCGCCGAGCGGAGCGGATCGGTCGCCTGGACGTCGTCGTGACAGCGGTGGCGGATGTCGTCGGCGAGCCTCGCACGCGCGACCGAGAGCGTCGGCTCGATGCCGAACAGCTCGAGGTAGCGATCGGCGGATGCGAGCGTCTCTGTCGTCACCGATGCGAAGTGCTCCTTCGCGAGCGCGACGTAGGTCGGTGCGTACGCGGTTCCCTCGAGGACCGGAGGCACCCAGTCGTCGGCGAGGTCGATCACCGTGAGGCCGTGGGCGCGCGCATCGGCTCGGCAGATCTCGCCGACCGCCTTGCCGTTGCTCCACACGGGCACCGGCTCGCAAGCAGCCAGGGCAGCGAACACCAGAACGACGACCACCCGTCGAGGAGGAGCAAGCGATGTGCCCGGGCTAGGCGCGCGGACGCTCGATCGCCGCGAGCGTGTGCGCGAGCTTTGCGACCCCGTGCCGGATATTCGTGTCGGGCTGGACCGACTCGAGCGCGAGGTCGGCGAGCGAGACCATCCCGATCGGCGCACCGCGCTCGTCGATCACGGGCACGCGTCGGATCTGGTTGTCGGCCATCATCCGCTCGAGCTCGTCGCTCGTCGTCTCCGGAGACGCCGCGATCGGCTCGTGCGCCATCGCCGCGTTGACGAGGATCTCGTCGAGCCGCCGTCCTTGCGTCAGCGCGGCCATGCAGATGTCGCGGTCGGTGATCACGCCGACGAGGCGGCCGTCGTCGCCGCGGGTGACCGCGATCGCGCCGCAGTCGTGATCCCACATCAGCGTCGCGGCGCGGGCGAGGGTCTCGTTGACGTCGCATGCGACCACGGGTTGGGTCATCAAGTCTCTGGCAATCATCATCGGCTCCTTGGTTAGCGGGCGAGCGCGCCGACGAGCCGCCGGCGTGCATCGCGGAATCCATCCGACACGAGCGGATAGAGGTCGTGCTCGTGGTGGAACGTCGCCTCGCGCGAGACATGCAGCGCGTCGTCGACCGTCAGATCGACGCGAGCGCGCTTGACCAGGCCCCACAGCAGCGAGCGCACCTTCAGGCGCACCTCGCAGTGCTCGACGGGCCAGACGTGCTCGAGTCGCGCCGCCCAGCGGACGACAGCGGCCTCGATGTCGGTGGATGGTTCGATCCCCTCGAAGGCGACGTCTGTGCGCATCGCCTGGGTCCTCGTGCACGGCGCGTTCCCGCCCCGTACGGCGCAACGCGCGCAAGTCCGGCGTTCACGGGAGCGAGTGCTGCAACGCGTTCGCACCGAACGCGGCGCGCTGGTTGCAACGCTGCGATGCATGCTGAAGCTCGTCGCACTCGCGCTGGCGCTCGCGGCCTGCGGGCCCGAGACCACCTCGTTCCGCACGACCGATCGCTCCGATCCCGCGGACGGCGCCGCGCTCTACGAGGCCAAGGGCGCGACCGTTCACGTGTGGTCGAACGGCGGATACATCGGATCGAGCGACGAGCCGATGACCCACGTCGGCTTCGACATCCGCAACACGGGTGCCCGGCCGATCGTGTTCGACGGCGATGCGCTGCAGCTGGTGATCACCGGCAACCAGGGCGCGCCGCTGCCGGCGGCCCGGTTCGTCACGATCACGCCGCTCGGGCCGTCGCAGGTGACGATCGCACCCGGCGCCGACGTCCAGCTCGATAGCTACTATCAGCTGCCGGTGCGGCCCCGCGTCGTCGAGGCGATGACGATCCGGTGGTCGCTCGGCGGCGGCACGCAGATCACCAGCTTCGTGCGCGACGACGATTTCCCTACCGTCTCGCGACCGGGCTCGCCTGAAGCGACGAGTGGCATGCCGAGCACGTGACGAGCATCTCGCCGTACGTCTGCGTGCGGCTGTCGAGCGTCTCGCTCTGATCGCGGTGGCGCGCGAGCGCGTCGTTCGCCAGCTGCTCGAGGCGCGCAGCGAGGGCCGGCGCATCGGTCAGCGGAGTGAACGGCAGCGGTGACGACGCGAGGATCTCGAGCCCGCTGACCCACGGCTGGTCGGTGCCGGCGACCATGCCTTCCCACAGCCGATCGACGGCCCACTGGTGGCGGGCCATGCGGGCGAGCGGGGAGCCGTCGTCGCCGGGAGGCGGCGTCGCCTCGGGGAACACCGGCGTCGTCTGCGTCTTGATGTGGCACTCCGCGCAGGCCTCGGCGACGCGTGCCACGCGCCGGCAGCCGTCGTCGATGCTCTTGGCCTCACCGAGGCCCTTCGCCTCCGAGACGACGCGATCCATCTGCGCCTGCCACGGCTGGAGCCCGGGATCCTTCGCCGGCTTGGTCAGCAGGAACGCCGTCGCCTGCGCCTCCTCGAGCTTGCCCGCGATCAGGTGGCGCTCGATCGTGCGCAGGTCGTCGAGGTGCGTTCGCATGTGGAACTGCACCACGGCAGGGCGATCGAGCTGCACCGGCCGCGGCGGCCCGGGCTGATCGGGGTCCGTATTCGCGCGGCTCTGCTCGGAACAGGCGGCGAGCGCGAGGAGCAGGAGCGTTCTCATGCTCCTTCGACGAGCAAGCGACACGCCAGCGGTGACCGCGCACGCGTTGCACGCCCCCACCGCGACGGCGCCGCGGTTGCGCGCAACCTCCAGCGCCACGCTGGAACGCGTGGTGCAACGTACGTGGTCATGAAGCTGCGCAAGATCCTGTGTCCGGTCGATTTCTCCGAGGGCTCGGCGCGTGCGCTCGAGGAGGCCGTCCGGCTGGCCAAGGAGCACGACGCGGAGCTCTTCGTCGCACACGCCTGGTACCTGCCGCCGAGCGCGATCGAGTACTCGATGTGGCCCGACGCGCTCGACGCGATCCGCGAGGATGCCGCCCGCGGTCTCGACGACGCCGTCACCCGCGCCCGCGGACTCGGCGCCACGCAGGTCACCGGCCTGCTGCTCGAGGGCGTGCCGTGGACGCGGATCGTCCAGGCCGCCGAGGGCTCGGACCTGATCGTCATCGGTACGCACGGTCGAACGGGCCTCTCTCACGTGCTGCTCGGATCGGTCGCCGAGAAGGTGATCCGCCACGCCCACTGCTCGGTGCTCGTCGTGCCGGCCAGCAGCGCGCTGCGCACGTTCAAGCGCGTCGTGTGCCCGGTCGACTTCTCCGAAGCCTCGAAGCTCGCGCTCGATCGCGCCACCGAGCTCGTGGTCGCGGACGGCGGCACGCTGACGGTCGTCCACGTGATCGAGCTGCCGGTCGCGTATCGCGGTCAGATCCCGCTCGACTTCGCGAGCGAGATCGATCGCAGCTCGCGCAGCAAGCTCGACGAGTGGGTCGCCGCCGCGGCAACGAAGACGAAGGCGACGGTGGTCCCGGTCGTCCGGATCGGCACGCCCGGCGCCCAGGTCCTGCACCTGATCGGCGAGGAGCCGTGCGACCTCGTCGTCGCCGGTAGCCACGGCCGCACCGGCATCAAGCGTGCGCTGCTGGGGTCGGTCGCCGAGAAGCTGGCGCGCCACGCCGGCTGCCCGGTATTCGTCGCGCGGTGACGAGCACGACCGCGAGCACGATCACGGCGATCGTCTCGATCGCGGCGAGCGCACCGCGCGCTCCGACCGATCCGGACAGCAGGTTGTAGGTCCCGTGCCACACCGCGACGACGAGGATGCTGCCGCCGCTCTTGTCGTACAGCCAGGCGAGGAATACCGAGCCGGCGAGGATCCCGAGGAAGAACACGGGCAGCACGGCGAGCGGCAGAGCGCGATACGTGTCGCAGATCAAGAACGCCGGCCAGTGCCACAGCGCCCAGCACCCGCCGACGACGAGGCTCGCGGCGAGCGGCGAGCGCTTCCGCTGCAGGTGCGACAGCAAGAAGCCTCGCCAGCCGGCCTCCTCGCCGAAGCCGTCGACGAGCACGAGCATGAGCCACAGCACGATCGGGGTGGTCAGCGGGAATCCGGTGAATGCGCCGAAGTCGCGGTCGGTGCGATAGCCGATTCCGAAGGTCGCGATCAGCAACGAGCCGACGAGCGTCACCGCGCCGATCGCGAGCGGCACCCCGAGCGCGACCAGCCACCAGCGCGTCCGCGGGATCCGGGTGAACCGCAGCATCAGCTCGTGCAGCCCGCCGGCGTGCAGCGACGAGGTCACGACCGCGCCGATCAGCGGACCGACGAGCCCGAGCAGATACAGCGGCTGAAATCCCGGCCCGACGGTGCGGCCGGCGGCCGCGAGCGACAGCCACGCGCCCCACGTCACGGCGTACGTCACGAGGAGAAAGCACGCGATCGGGTGCCGGCGTAGCCAGGTCATGCGGTACACGGCTGCATCGCCCGTACCGTGCAGCCCTTGCGCGGTGGTGCGCTGCGGCGGTGGCGCGCCGGTTGCTCTGTTCGTGAAGTGATGCTGACGTCATCCGCCACCGGTCTCGACGCGGGCGCGGCGAACGGCCCGCGACTCCTCCTGGCAGAGCACCACCGTGCGCTCGAGGAGGCAGGCTCGGAGCTGCTCGCACGCACCTACGCCGACGAGCCGCGCGCGCTGTCGCAGGAATATCGCGTCTTCGAACGCGAGGTGCTCGATCACCTCGCCGCCGAGGAGCTGGTGATCCTGCCCGGCTACCAGGACGCATCGCCGCACGACGCGGCCGCGATTCGCGCAGATCATGCGGCGATCCGCCAGCAGCTATTTCGCGTCGGCCTCGAGATCGATCTCCACCTGATCCGCGCTCACACCGTCGAGCGCCTGCTGGCTCAGCTCCGCGAGCACGCGCAGCGCGAGGACGCCGCGATGTACCCGTGGGCCCAGCTCCACCTGCCGCTGTCGACGAAGCGCCGGCTGTTCGTTCGGCTCGGCCGGGGTATCAAGACACTGACGGCTCTGCGCAGCCGCCACTGAGGAGGACCATGCAGACCGAACTGCTGTATGCGCGTGACGTGATGGTTCGCGACCTGATCACGGTCGCTCCAGAGATGCCGATCCTCGACATCCACCGGCTGTTCGTCGAAGAGGAGATCCATGGTGCGCCGGTCGTCGGCGAGGACGGCATCGTCTACGGCGTGATCTCGACGATGGACCTCTTGCGGGTCGTTCGCGACGAGCTCGATACCGCACGCCCGGACGATCGCGTCGAGTCGCTGACCGCCGAGCAGGCGATGACGACTCAGCTCGTCACCGTGCGGCCGGACACGCCGCTCGAGGACGTCGCTCGCACGATGCTCGAGCACCGGATCCACCGCGTGCTCGTCACCGGGGAAGACCGTCAGCTCGAGGGCGTGATCAGCGCGTTCGACATGTTGCGCGTGATCGGCAAGGCGCCGTCACAGCTCCATCGCACCGGCTTCAGCCTGTAGGTGCTCGAGCGGAACGAGCGAGACCTGGGGGTACTCGTCGGCGAGCAGGCCGGCGACGTCGTCGGGCGTCATGCCGAACGGGCGGCCGGAGACCACCGCGACCGAGATCTTGCCGTGCTCGAGCGCGACGATCGCATCGAGCGCGGTCAGGGGCGCGTGTGGCAGGAGCCCCTCGCGGCGCAGCGGCTCGCACAGCTCGGCGGCGAGGCCGGCGTCGTCGCACAGCACGAGCGCGCCCGGCCGCTCGGCCTCGGCCTCGAACGCCAGCTCGAGCAGCATCGCCGCGAGCTGGTGGTCGTGGCCGTGCGTGCCGCGTTCGAGCGCGACGCCGATCGCACCTCGCCGGTCGTCCTTCCACGCGACGTGCGCGATCGCGCCGAGCTCGCGCGGCGGCGCGACGAAGATCAGCGACACCCAGGCGCCGAGCTCCGGCAGATCGGAGCCGCGGAGCTGCATCCCCGTGTGCGAGACATCCGCGACCAGGGCCGTGTGGGTATGTCGATGATGGGTGAGATAGGCGGCCGCGGAGCCACAGCGGACCCGCGAGCCCGCGCGACGTTCCGCACGAGCCATGAGCGAGGGAGGAGCACGGAACGCGCCATCACGAGGTGGCTTCGCCGCGGCGGAAATGCGCACGCGGTGCCCGGTATCGCGTTGCACCGTGCACGGCTCGCGCGCGCACGACATGCGCCGGCCTCGGGGTTGCAAGTCCTCGAAGCATGCGCTCCCTCCTCGTCCTCGCATTGCTTACCGCTGCTGCGCCCGTGTTCGCCGACGACCACGTCATCGACGTCGACGACGAGCGTTGCGCGGCCTACGTACCCAACGAGCTCGACGAGTCGATGCGCGCGTGGGATCAGGTGCTGTCGTTCGCGGCGTGCATCCAGGACTCGACGGTCGCGAAGATCGGCGAGGACGAGGACCCGAGCGTCACCGTCGCGATGCTCGCGCACAGGCTGTCGCCGGCGATAGCGCTCTACTTCGCGTCGATCCAGCACGGCCCGTCGTGGGTGCAGCTGCGAGCCGCCTACGAGATCGGCCTGGCGCATGTCACGCTGGTGACGCGCGCACGCGCTTCGCTTCCGTCGTCCGCGAGCGTCGAGCAGCGCGAGCGGCTCGAGGCAGCGGTTGCGCAATATGCCGAGACCGCGTGGATGGTGTTCGCGGCGATCGATCGCGCGGCGCGCCAGGATCCTGCGATGGCGCCCGATCCGGTGACTCGCTTCATGGTCCTGGACGCGCGGCGGATGCTCGGCGTCCTCGCCGAGCACGCGCCGGCCGAGCTCGGTACGCGCGATGCACCGATGGACTCCGAGGAGTAGAGCCATGAAGAACGTAGCTTGGATGGGTGCGCTGGTCGCAATCGTTGCAGGCGCCTCGCAAGGTGCGACCGTGAAGCCGGGGCAGGTGGAGCTACCGATGGATCCGGGGACGCTGCCCGACGACTGTCGGCAGTTCCTGGCGTTGCTACCGAGCTCGACGAGCCAGCTGATGCCGTGGTACCAGCGGCTGTCGATCGGCGCGTGCCGCCAGCGAGTCGAGGTCTCGCCGGTGACGACGCCGCAGCAGCTGGGACCGATGGTGCAGGCGCTCGAGAATGCGGCGGGGCCGTCGCTCGCGATCTATTCCGACGCGGCGACGCGCGGGCCGCAGCAGATTCCGATCGTCGCCGAGTACTGGATGGGCATGACGTACCTCAACATCGCCGTGCGCGCGCGTCGCGCCGTCGATGCCGGGGCGTCGGTCGGCGGTGCCACCTACGGAGGCTGGGCCGACGGCGCGATGGGCCTGCACCGCGCGCTCGAGCCGCTGATCGCGCGAGACCTCCAGAACGCGCTGGTCGCGTTCCGCGAGGTCGATCGGCGTGCGAACGCGAATCCGCAGGCCGCCTGCGCCGACCAGGTCGTCACGCGGGACGTCGCCGAGGCACGCGCGTTCCTCGCGATGTTCCCCCGCTGACTACTTCTGGCGGTGACACGCCGTGCACGTGACGAGCATCTCGCCGTACGCGTGCGCGCGCGTGGCGTACGTATCCGACCGCTGCTCGAGCTGACCGAGCGAGTCCAGCGCCATCGCCTGCAGGCGGTGCGCGAGACCGTCGCCCTTCGGCATCGGCACCGGCCGCATCGCCAGCACCTCGAGGCCCTGCCGCCATCGCCGGTCATCGCCCATCACCACGCCCTCCCATAGCCGGTCGGCCGCCCACTGGTGCCGCTGCATCCGCACCTCCAGGGTCGGCTCGGCCGACGGCTCTTCCGGCGCCGGTGGCGCGCGGAACACGCGCGGCATCTGGACGTGGCAGCTCGCGCAGGCTTGCGCGACCTTCGCGGTCAGCCGGCACGCATCGGTGATCGATGAGGCCTGGCCGAGCGCGGTGGCGGCATCCGCGACCGCCTGCGACTGGGCGGCGAGCTCCGCGAGGCCGTCGTCGTTTGGCGGGCGGGTCAGCAGGAACGCGCGCGTGCGCGCATCGTCGAGCTTGCCCGCGAGCAGGAGGTGCGTGATGTCCAGCAGGTCGCCGAAGTGGCGCGCCATATGGTAGCGCGTCACCGCCGGCCGATCGAGGTGGACGGGGTCGCCGCTCGCGGGGCGTCCGCACGCGGCAGCGGTCAGGACGAGGAGGAGATGTTCACGCATGGTGCTCCGAGATCGTGCTGGCGAAGCTCGCGAGCATCGCCATTCCCAGATCGGGGTGGTCCTCGATGACATCGAAGATCGCGTTCGCGCTGCTCTCGAGCGCGCGCACCGGCGTGCGGGCCTCGATCGTCGCGCGGTAGGGGCGCTCGGCGAGCGTCTCGAGCGCGCCGATGGTGTGGCCAGGGCCGATATCGCCGTGCGGGCCGATCAGCGTGCCCTCGACGATCATGAACGACGAGATCGCCGGATCGCCGAGCCGCACGACCGCGCTGCCGGCGGCGAACCGGACCTCTTGCGATGCGTGGGCGAGCTCGGCGAGCGCATCGAGGCGGGCACCGACGAACGTCGGCTGGTCGCGCAAGAGCGTGAGGCGCTCGACGAAGCCGAGCGGATCGCCGAGCACGGGCAGGCTGATGAGCGGAGGCGGCGGTGGCATGCCGTCGGCGAATCCGCGCAGCGCGGCGCGCAGGATCGCGAAGTTGTCCTCGAGGATCTCGAACAGGTCGTTCGACGTCAGTTGCAGCGTGCGCGTGTCCTGGATCGCGAGCAGCGAATTGGTGAGGGGCCGGCGCGCGAACACCTCGAGCGCACCGACGACGCTGCCCGGCCCCCAGCGCCGCCCGTCGATGCCGACCTCGCCGTCGAGGATGAAGTGCAGCGCGCACGGCGCGACGCCCGCCGCCGCGACGATCTCGCCGGCCGCGAAGTGCACCTCGGTGAGGTTCTCGGCGAGCAGCGCGAGGTCGGGGAGATCGGCCGCGGTGAGCCAGCGCACGTGGCGAAGCCACAGCGCGCGCCGGAGGACGAACGGATCGAGCTCAACCATGGAGCACCGCCAGGGCGTGGTCGAAGGCGTGGGTGACGAGCGGGTGGCCGTCGGCGGGACGCAGCCGCGTCAGGTCGCCGGTGAGCGCGGTGAGGTGGCGCTCGGCGACGTGCTCGGCGACCACGCAGCGCAGCGACTCCGATGGATCGGCGAGCAGCGCGGCGATGAACGCCTCGTACGTGTCGAACCGGCCCGGAGCGAGATCGCCGACGCGCTCGCGGCGCTGCACCGGCGACAGGTCGTCGAGCACCGCGAGCAGCGGCGCCCGCAGGTCCCCGTTGACGAGCGCGCCGAGGATCTCGCGCGCGGCGGCTCGCCGCGCCTCGTCGCCGCTGATGAAGGCATCGTGCACGCTGCGCAGCCCGCCCTCCGGGTGGAGGATGCCGAGGGCGCGGAACGTGTGCTCGATCGCGATCCGGCGCCGCTCCGCGAGCAGGTCGCCGATCATCGCGGCGCTCGGGGAGCCGTCGATCTGGTGCTGCTCGAGGTAGTCGCCGAACATCGCGTAGCGCACGGCGTCGCGGACCGAGCGATGGATGTACGCGCGCACGGGGGCCGGATCGATCGCGAGCGCGGGGTTGTCGGTGCGCATGCGGCCGAGTGCGCGCAGGATCTTGAGCACCGTGCGGTGGTCGGGCTCGTGAGGCAGGCGGGCGACGAGCGCGGCCGCCGCAGCGGGGGCGCGGAAGCGGCTCAGCGTGCGCGGGATGTGGCGGCGCGCCGGCTCGGGGGTGGCGGGGTCGTCGAGGGCATCGATCAGCGCGTCGAGGCCGGCCTTGCCGAGCGCGACGAACACCGTGCGCACGTCGGTGCGAACGCGCGCGTCGGCGAGCAGCTCGAGCAGGAGGCGATGATCGGCGAGCGCGGGCTCGCGCGCCCACACGCGGAGCACCTGGCGGATCACCGCGGGGTTACCACGGGCGATCAGGTTCACGAGCACGCTGCGAAACCGCGGGCCGGGCATGAACGCGATCGCCTCGGCGAGGGCGAGCTGGCCGTCCCCCGGTCCGTTGACGAGCGCGGAGACCCGGGCCTCGACGTCGTCGCCTTCCTGGGCGAGCCCGGCGATCGCGACCGCGCGCGGCTCGAGCTCGGGATCTTCGAGTGCCGCGAGCAGGCGGTGGCGGCCGCCACCGGTGCGCACCGACGCTGCGAGCGCGGCGGCGCGGATCTTGGGATCCTTGTGCTCGAGCAGGTGGCCGAGCACGCGAGCGACGCTGAGCGGCAGCTTGCCGTCGAGCAGCGATAGCGCGCGGCGCACGACGGCGGGCCGCGGGTGGTAGAACACGAGCGCCGGCACACCGGTGTGGCGGGCGAGCAGGTCGAGCGCGGCGAGCGCCTCGATCTCGTCGGGGCTCGCGAGTGATTCGGTGAGGCGCGCGACCGTATCGGCATCGAGCGCCGGTAGGCCGACGTCGCGCTGGATCTCGCCGGCCTGGAGCGTGTCGCGGAACTGCACGATGTACGCGCGCCGGACGACGACGAGCATCACGAGCCAGCCGACGCCGCACACCGCCGTCATCCCCGCGAGGCCGCGGGCGGTCGTGCCGATCGACACGCTCGCATACACCGCGAGCGCCGCGAGTGCCTGACCGCCGCGCTGGCCGAGCGCATCGGCAACCAGCTTCCAGCCATCGCGGACCGCCGACGGCACCGGCAGGTAGAGGATCTCGCTGCCGACGCGATGCAGGCTGTGGCGCAGCGAGCCGTCCCCGAGCTTGAGCGCGATCACCGCGATCACCGCGCCGGTGATCGCGAAGCCGAGCGAGCTCGCGACGAGGATCAGCGGCAGGACGGTCAGCGCGCCGCCGACGCCCCAGCGAGCGAGCAACCGCGGCGTGACCGCGACCTGGATCGCGAGGCCGATCGCATTGAGGCCGGTGTAGATCGCACCGAACGCGCTCGCCAGCTCGGCGGCCGGCAGCCGCTCGGCGACCACGCGCTTGAACGTCAGATCGCCGAGGGTGAGCACGATCGTCGAGACCACGCCGAGCGCGAGCAGGATCCCGACGTACCGGCGCGAGCGCTTCGACAGCGCATCGACGCGCGACCGCTTCGCGGGGATCTCCTGGAGCTCGGCGCGCGGGACGAGCGCCGCGGCGGCCAGCGTGGCGATCGCGAACGCGACCGCGCCGGCGCTCACGAGGTAGTGCGCCGCGACCACGCGGCCGAGCACGCTCGCGATCGCCGAGCCGACCATCGCACCGAGCACGCCGCCCGCGCCGATCAGGCCGAACACGCGCTTGGCCTCGGTGATCCGCAGGCTGCGATCGATCGCGGTCCAGAACGACGGCACGACGAGCGTCGCGATGAAGCCGGTCCAGACGTAGAGCACGAACACGAGCACGGGCGTCAGCGTGATCGTCAGCGCGAGCGCGCACGTCCCCGCGGTCGCGAGCAACAGGAAGCCGATCAGCACGCGGCGCGGATGGTGGATGCGGCTGCGGCGGTGGACGACGAGCACCGCGACCAGCGCGGCGCCGGCCATCACGATGTAGGCGGCGGCGAGCAGGTTCGGGCCGAGGTCCGCGAGGAACAGCGCGTCGCGCGCGGTCTCGAGCAGCGCGTGCGCGACGAGGATGGCGAACAGCACCGCTGCCGCGGCCAGCACCTCCGCGCGTGGCAGGGCGCGGCGCATCACGGCCGCCAGATCCCGATCACGCGCAGCTCGCCCGACGCGCGATCGCGTGCGAGGTGGACCATCGTGCTGCCGGCGACCTCGGGACGGAGGGTCTTCACCTCGAGGATGGTGTACGCGTCGCGATCGCTCGCGATCGTCAACGCGCCGGTGCACGTGTGGCCGGCGAAACCTGTCGCGACGCGGCCGGTCGCGAGCTGCGTGCCGTCGCGATCGAACGACGTCACCTGGTATGAGGTCGGCTGGTTGGTGATGCCGTAGCGCAGCGCGAGGTCGTCGAAGCACAGGGTGCCGTGCTCGACGGAGAACCGATCGAGCGGGTTGACGCGCGCGAACCAGTAGGCCGCGGTCGCTCGCTGGCGTGCGACGAGCGTATCGGTGATGTACGCCGTCGCGCGCGGGTCCGTGTACTGCGCGGCCTCGACGACCGCGTGCAGCTGCTCGCGCGTGAACCGGATCAGGATCTTGGTCGCCCAGAACGCGTCGAACCGATCGGCGGTCGTGAACGGGATGTACCCCGCCGACGTCGGGCGGAAGTGCCCGGGCTCGAACGACGCGGCGTCGTAGAGTCCGACGCCGCGGATCTCGGGCGCGCGGCGTTGCTCCCACTGCCGCTCGTACGCACCGGCGGTGACAAGCGACCACCCCAGCTGGGCCCAGTCGACCCAGTACTCGTAGCCGCGCCGCGGATCGGCGGCGGTCGTGGCCATCACGCCGAGGCTCTTGCCGAAGTCGATCAGGTAGTGCTTGACGTAGTGGCGCCGCGGATCCGCCGGGTCGGTCATCCACATGTCGAGGAAGTTGCCCTCCATGATGTCGGCATGATCGAGCCAGGCCGCGATCGCGTAGAGGCCGCGCAGGTCGCGGCGCCTCTCGTGTGCGATCCTGTCGTTCGGATCGTCCTCGCGCACGCCCTCGGCCGGGTGGCCGCCGATCGGCTTGCCGGAGAGGTAGTGCGAGGCGATCGCGCGAAAGCCGCCGTGGCCGTCGCTCTCGATGCGTGCGAGCCTCCTCTCGAGCTCGGCGCGGGTCAGCGGGCGCGGGCTGTCGGCCTCGCTGTCGCGGACGTAGGCGTCGGGCGCGAGCACGAGCTCGTCGCTGCGGATGTGAACGAGGTAGTCCTCGGGCACGTTGTAGCCACACGCCCACAGCAGGCGTTGCGTGATCACGTGCGCGCCGGTCTCCTGCTCGGGCACGCCGGGCGTGTCGAACTTGAGCAGGAACTTCTCGCCCCGCGAGTCGACGACGAGGAACCCGACCTCGGCGCCGCCCATCTTCGTGCTCTTCACGGTCCACGGCTTGTGGTGCTCCGGCGAGTCGAGCTGGTTCGGTCCCTTCAGGATCTCGGCGATCGACAGGTCGCGAGAGCCGATGCGGTTCGTGAACCAGGTCGAGTCGGGCACCTCGTCGAGCGCGTTGACGCCGAGTGCGCGCGACCGCGGATGGAGCTCCATGCCGCGGACCCACCGCCGGGTGACGAGACCGTCGAACTGGTAGACGTCCTCGAGGAACAGCCGCACGCTCGGTTTGCTCGGCACGTCGTTGCGGTCGTTGACGACCGTGACGGCCGGCGCGTTGGCGAACCGCGCCTGGGGGACGCGCGGTGCGGCCGAGCACGCAGCGAGCATGATCAGGAGCGAGCGCTTCATCGCCGCCTCACGCGTTCGTCGATGTCGTAGACGGGGTTGAAGGACAGGCTGACGAACAGGCCTCCATCGAGCGACGAGGCGAGGCTGAGCTCGCTGACGAAGCTGCCATCGGAGTCGAGGACGAGGCTGCCTCCGAACCCGGTGCGCAGGTCCTGCACGGTCAGGCTGCTGTAGTCGCGCCACACGCGCCCGACGTCGACGAACGCGGTCGCGGTCAGCATGGTCGCGAGGTCCCACGCGTACTGGACCGTGCCGAACGCGGCGATCCGGTCGCGAAACCGGTCGACGTCGAAGCCGCGCAGGTACATCGGACCGCCGAGCGCCGGCAGCTCGGTGAACGGGACCTCGTCGATGCTGCCGGTGATCGCCTCGCCGTGGAGGCGCGCCATCAGCACGCGCGGCCCCATGCCGATGCGAACGAAGTGCTGGATGTCGCCGCCGTAGCGAAAGAACGGCGAGCCGGCCCCCGACGACACCGGCGTCTCGTAGCCGCCGAACAGGCCGGCGAGCGTACCGGCGGAGTAGTGGCCCCTCTCGTACAGCGAGACCGCGCGGCGACTGTCCCAGCGCAGCTCGATCTCGCCGTAGCCGGCGGTCACGCCTTGCTCCCAGCCGACGAGGCCGTTCATCGCGTAGACGTCGGTCGTCGGTGTGCTGCCCGAGGCCGGATCGCCGAAGCTGCGGTCGAGGATCTCCGCCGCGGGGCGCAGGTACAGGTCGCTGACGAGCCGCAGCTCGCCGGTGATCCGGCCGCGCGCCCGGTGCTGGCCGTACCGCGTCTGCACCGCGGTGTCGGTCGTCAGCGGGTTGATCATCGCCGCGGGCGTCACGACCATCTCGCCGTTGCCGATGCCGTAGAACGGATCGCGAGGGCGGACCTCGTAGCCGGCATCGACCTCGAAGTGCCTCGTGCGGTAGTTCAGCGCGTAGAGCTGCTTGAAGCGGTAGTCGACGCCGACGGCAGCCTCGAGCGCGAGGTGCTCGCGGCCGCCGAAGGTGTCGCGATCGACGAAGCGTGCTCCGACGGTCAGGCCGTTGATGCCGAACCCGCTCTCGAGCGAGCCGGTGGGGTAGAGGCCGATCGTGCGGGCGTCGTTGAAGAACAGCTGATACCAGCGCTCGTCGAGGTGGTAGCGGTCGTAGGCCCAGATCGTCCCCCGCAGGGGCGCGAGCGCGACCTCGGTCAGGATCTTGGGGAAGAACAGCAGGCCACGGCCCACCTGGCGCGCGGCCGTGTCATCGGACGGGATGTCGTCGGTACGCCCGCTCTCGTCACCGGGGTCCGGTGCGTTCGCGACGTCGGCTGCCGTGGTCTCGGTCGGCACGGTCGGCGCCGGCTCGCCCGCGGGCGCGGGCTCGACGACCGAAGGGTCGGCGAGCGCGGCGGGTGACACGAGCGCCACCAGCGCGAGCGCGAGAGGTGGCCGGGCCATGCCGCACGTCAGTGCAACGAGGGTGCCCGCGTGGGTGCGGACGATCCCGCATCCGTCCGCGCAGGTTCCGGCGCGTACCTCTCGGTCGGCGCAGGCGGTGCGCGGTCGACAAGCGCGTGCTCGATCCGGTCTGCGAGCTCTTCGGTCGCGGCGATCATCGCGGATCGGATCGCCGCGACGACCGGCTCGATTGCGGGCGACTCCGCAGGGCGCTCGGCGCTGACCGTACCGCGCGCAATGACCGCGCGGTCGTCGCGCAGCTCGTAGCGCAGCGCCACGCTGCCGGCGTGACGGGGGCCGTGCGCGGTCTCCTCGAACGCGATCACCTCGACGTCGAGCGTCGGGGCCTCGCCCGAGACGACCTCGGCGAGCGGGCGCTCGTCGAACAGCGCGTGATCGAGCGCCCGGCGCACGTAGACGTCGGGTAGCTCGGTCCACCGCAGCGTCTCGTACGGGGCGACCTCGACGGAGGACTCGCGATGCACGATCGCGTGCCTGAGGTTCGCGCTCGCCCGGATGCGTCCGATCCGCAGCTGTGCGCGAGGCGTCAGCGGTGCGTGCGCCTGCTGCGGCGCCTCCGCGGTGAAGTAGCGGAGCTCGCGCGGCGGTGACCGGCTGGTCAGCGCGCAGCC
>Ga0316628_100001471_pt1 | contig 16653 bp, 2 predicted proteins | sample OWC_Aug_M2_C1_D5_FD_207648 | JGI IMG/M metagenome (GOLD analysis project Ga0316628, IMG submission 207648) | Wetland soil microbial communities from Old Woman Creek delta, Ohio, United States - OWC_Aug_M2_C1_D5_C | ecosystem: Environmental > Terrestrial > Soil > Wetlands | place: USA: Ohio... | reverse complement strand
GCTCAGGTGGCGGACCAGCCTGGCCGGGTCGTAGGTGTAGATGGCCCTCGCCTCGCTGGGCTCCCGGATCTCGAACCCGAACGTCTGGTTCACCCACACCTCGAGGTCTATCTTGCTGGGGTCGTCAGTCGCGTTCCTCGGCGTCGCCCTCAGGGTGCAGTTGTTGGACCCCGCCGCGGCCTTCACCGAGGAGTTGATGACCACCCAGAAGGTCCCCCTCTGCGACATGTTGAGGGAGATGTTCGTGCGCTCGAGCTTGTACGTCCATGCCGTGGGCGGGCTCATGGAGAGGTCGAACGTGGCGTTCTCCGAGCCGGTGTTCTCGCAGTAGACCGTGTAGTTGACGGACTTGTTCTGGCCGATGTGGGTCGGTATGTCCGACCACCAGAAATTGAGCTTGCGCTCGGGCACCTTGGTGAAGTTCAAGTCGACGTCGTCGTTGTCCTCGAGGACCGCCCGGAACGTGGTGTCGACGGCGTACTTCATCCACACGCCGAACTGGGAGGAGTTGAACGTGCCGTTCAGCCGGTAGCTGCCCTCGGGCAGGACGACGCTGAAGGTCCCGTCCTCGTACCGCGCGACGGGCAGGATGCCATCGCCATCGAGCTCGGTGAACGTCAGGTTGAGCGCCGGGGCGGTCGTGTTCACGCCCGTGTGGTTGTGGTAGTACATCTCCCCCGACACGGAGAGCCCCTTGGCCATGGGCAGCTCCAGCTCGAAATCGGTGGCCGAGGGAACGACCCTCACCTTGCCGAGGAACACAATCTCCCCCAGTGCGTAGTAGGTCCATGCGTGGACCTGGTAGGTGCCTGGCGGCAGCACGAGCGAGAACGAGCCGTTACGGTCGGCCTGCGCCGTGAACCTTCGCGAGATGTTGGTGGTGTCCCAGAGGGTGATGTTGTGGACGGGCGTGCCGCTCTCGTACCGGTTGAGCGCCCCGTTCCGGTTGAGGTCCAGGAAGGCGGTCCCGTCGATGGTCACGTTCTCGGCGACGACCTCCGGGTTGTAGGCCTTCATCGTGGGGGTCACGTTGAACGTGGATGTGGTGTTCTTGGGGGAGTAGCCGGGGATCGTGGCGACGACGCCGTAGCTGGCCTCGGTCTTGTTGTCGACGGGCAGGTACACGCGGTACTCGCCATCGGCGTCGGTGGTCGCGTTGAAGGTCCTGCCGTCCTTCTTCGATGTGAAGGTGACGGTCGCGTTGAAGACGCCCTCGCCCGAGGATGATTTGTTGTCATGGTCACGGTCCCAGAACACCGTGCCGGTCACGGGCGTGCGCCGCTCGATGGGGATGAGGACCGTTCTGTTGGTCGTGAGGTCGAGCGTCGAGTTGTAGTAGAGCTCGGTCTCCCCGCCGCCCATCGGGTCGGGCAGCGTCCTTTTGATCAAGATGGTGTAGTTGGCGTACGGGTAGAAGTCCTCGTCGAAGGTGCCGTTGGCCTCGACGTGCACGTTCTCCTCGCGCTGGCCGATGAGGGCGAAGCTGATGACCTGGACGCCCTCCCCCGTGTCGTAGGCGCCGTTCTGGTTCTTGTCGTAGTAGACCGTGCCGTTGAACCTCGTCACGGGCCTGGCCACGAGGTCGATGGTGGTCTGGCGCAGTATCTCCACCTTGAGCACGCACATGTGGGTCACGATGCGGTCGGTGCCGTTGAAGTCCTCGAGCTCGTACGTCAGCGTGTGGTTGCCGACGGAGATGTAGTCGTCGTACTTGCCGTTCGTCACCAGGATGTACTTGGTCGAAGCGCCCTCGCTGTAGCTTATGAACTCCGACAAGTCGGGAGTGCCATCGATGACCGTCACGGTGCCGTTGACCTTCACGAGGCGGTCGAGGCTCACGTTGTAGGTCCTCGAGACCGTGCCGGTCAGGACCTCCAGGACGGCGTTGTAGCTGTACCGGTACTTGCCCTCGGCCTCGTCGCGGTCGTAGGAGACCTTGACGCGGTAGGAGCCCGGATAGAGCGCCACCGAGTAGTGGCCGTCAGGCCCCGTCGTCGCCGAGGTGGCCTTGCCGGAGGAGCCGGGGTAGGTGTCGACCGCGAACTCGACGTCGATGCTGCCGAGCGCCTCGCCGGGGGCGAGCTTGTCATCTCCGTTCCAGTCGTAGCCCACCATGCCCTCGTAGCTGATGTTGATGCCCTTGAGGGGCACGTTCCAGCCGATGGTCGGCGAGTTGCGCGTCGCGTTGACGTGCGCGGTGTAGGCCTCGAACCCCTCCGCACCGACGGTGATGGTGTAGTTGTACGGCGCGGCCCTGAACGTGAACGAGCCGTTCGAGATAGTGGTGGCGTTGAACCGGTAGCCATCGGCCTCGATGACGACGTCCAGGCCTCCGCGGCCCTCGTTGGTGCTCGCGCCGCCATCGTTGTTGCGGTCGAAGAAGACCGCCCCGTAGATGAGCGTCCCGTTCTCCAGCTTCACATCGCCGAGGTCCAGCGCAGCGCCGGTGACATTGACCCGCCTGAGGTCGACCAGGGGCCTCTCGGTGGCGCTCGTCGGGACCGCCGAGGCGGACATCGAGTACTGGCCCGACGGGAGCCAGACCGCGAACGCGCCAGTGATGTTCGATGTGAGGCGGATGCGCCCGTCATCGCTCCATACGTCGATGGGCGCGCGCCTGGCCTCCACGGTCTTGCTCGCGTTGGTCGCGTCGATGCGCTTCATCGTGCCGTTGACGCGGTAGGCCTGCTCGAGCTCCAGGTCGAACCGGTACGCCCAGTCCTCGGGGTCCACCTCCAGGGTGCGCATGAACGCCCAGTGGTCCTCGTCCTGCGTCGTGTGGGCGTAGGCCGTGAACGCGCCCACGGGCAGCGAGGTGTTGTAGGTGCCCGTCGCGTTGGTGACGGCCGTCCAGTAGAACTGCTCGCCCCAGATGCGGGTGAAGGAGACCGTGGCGTTGGCGACGCCCTCGGCCGCTCCCATCTGCCCGTCGCCGTCCACGTCGCGCCACACCGTGCCCTCGATGAAGGCGGTCGGCAGCAGGGTGATGTTGACCGAGGCGTCCTGGCCCTTGAGCAGCTCGACGGACTCGTTGATGGGCCGCGTGCCCGGGACGTAGAGCTCGACAGAGTAGTTGCCGGGCAGCAGCTTGTCGAACTTGTAGGCGCCGACGGCGTCAGCCTGCGTCGTGCTCGTGCGGTTGTTCTGCAGGTCGCGGGCCAGGAGCTCGGTGCCCTTGACGGCCGTGCCGTCCTTCCGGGTGAGCGTTCCCGTGATGGCGCCCTGGGGCATCGCGAGGTCCTGGACCAGGGAGGCGTTGGCGCCGAGGGTGACCTCGGTGAAGTTGGCGACCGTGTGCCCGTTGTAAGTCGCGGACACGTCGTAGGCGCCAGGCAGCATGTCGAACAGCTGGAAGAAGCCGTCCTTGAACGTCTCGAGCGTGTAGTTGCGGTTCAAGCCGCTTTTGCCCCTCAGGGTGAGCGTGGCGTTGCCCAGCTCCTCGTCCCCGGCGTCCGTGTGCTTGCTGTCGCCGTTGGAGTCGATGTAGAGCGTGCCGTTCAGCCGCGAGGCGGGGACCAGCAGGTCCGCGGTGAGGTTGTAGTCGCCGACGCGCATCGCCTGGTCGTCGGTGATGAGCACGCTGGTGCTGTTCAGGATGTACTTCTCGTGGAGGTAGGTGTAGTCCAGGTCGCCGCCGTTCGACGCCACCACGGTGACGTTGCCGAAGGGCGCGAGGATGCTGTACCTGCCCTGGTCGTCCGTCCGTGCCGTGCCGTGGGGGATGCCCACGAAGTCTGGGCCACCGTAGTACGAGTGGTAGAACCGGAAGTCGTCGTGGACGGTTATGAGCGCGCCCGGCACGGGCTCGCCCGTCTCGGTCGTCACGGTGCCGTTCACCCATGCGCCGGCGTAGTACTTCAAGTACATGACCCCGTCGCCGATGGTGCGGAGCAGCTCGTCGACGGTTCCCTCCTTCTCCGCGGTGTAGCGCGCGGCGTCCTCCTCTGAGATGGACTTCCAGTCGAAGCTGTGCTCCGAGACCGTGGACTCGTTCCACGGGTTCCAGTGGACCGTCCTGTGAACGACGCGCCAGTGCGTCATGTTCCAGCCGGGCAGCGGGACCGAGCTCTGGAGGTCGCCCGTCACCAGGGGGATGCCCGCGTCCTTGAAGTCGGGGCCCCGGTCGTAGCCGGAGTACCCCATGAACGCCCTGTAGAACATGGACTCGTAGAACGGTCGCTTCCAGACGAGCTTGTACTGGAGGTTCGTGCGCTGGCTGGCGGGCAGGCTCGCCGCCTGCTCGAGGGTTATCTCGTTGCCGTTGTACACCGCCACGACCTCGATGTACTCGTCCACGCGGTTGTCGGAGAGCGTGATGGGCGCGTAGAAGATGCCGGTGTTGCTGTAGCTAAGCGGCATCAATCGGGAGTCGACGGCGAAGTACCGGAACTCCTTGCCGATGGTCTGGCGGAACCACAGCAGGCCCTCCACGATCTGCTCCTCCGTGAGGGCCTTCTCGACGGCGTAGGTCCCGACGATGAAGACCGTGTTGATGCTCGAGACCTCCTTGTCCTTCAGACCGTACCGCTCGGGGTACTGTGCCACCAGCTCGGTGTACTTGGACGGGTCCTTGAACAGGTCGATGAGGAAGGTCGCGTTGGCGTCGCCGAAGGTCTCGTATATGTACTGCTTGACCTCGGGGCGGCCATGCTCGATTTGCATCAGCCGCACCAGCATCAGCGCCTCGGCCTGCTCCTGGCTCGTGGCGGCGATGAAGTTGCCCGCGAACTCGACGCCGTTTTGGAAGTTGTCGGCCGCGGTGGGGTGCTGGCCGACCTGGACGCACCAGTGGCCGTAGTCCCACCAGCTGATGAACGCGGGCCTGTCAGCCTCGTCGAGCCAGTCGTCCTGGCTGCGCAGCCACCACATGCCCTGCGCCCAGTAATCGTTCATGAAGCTCGTGCCGAAGGAGCCGAAGTACCAAAGGCTGTTGCTGTCGGGGTCGTAGAGGTCCTTGGACGGGCGCATGAACTCGGGCAGCCCCTCGTAGATCTTCAAGTCGGCCTCCTTCTTGGTCTCGTACGGGATGCCGGCGTCGACTGCGTTCCAGGAGTTGGGAAGGACGATGAGGCCGGCCAGGAACACCACGCCGACGACGTGGCGCACCTTGACGGAGTACCTGAAGGCCTTCCTCAGGTCACCTCGCATGCTCCGGAACACGCGCACCATCTTGCGATAGTCGAACCGCCGCAGGATGTCGTATGTCATCCATCCGGAGAGGATAGCGAAGACGGGCGTGGCGTTGTACATGAACCGTATCGCGGCCACGGCCATGTAGATTGCCGTGAGGGCCCAGATGGTCGTGAAGACACTGTCGTTCTTCCAGCCCTTCGGCATGTCCTTCAGCATGATGAAGACGCCAGCGAGCGCCAGGAAGAACGTGGTGAGGCCGTAGGAGAAGACGAGCCGGTTGACGTCCGGGGGCTGGGCCTCGGCGATGGTGTTGTAGAGCTTCGTCCTGATGAAGTAGCCAGCGCCAGAGAAGATGGTCACCCAGACGGTGGGAAGGAGGAAGTAGACCGCCGTCAGCACGATGGCGATGAGCCCCAGCAGGACGGGGACGATGAGCAGCCAGGGGAGGTCGCGTGTGATGACGAACACCGCGACGGAGACGCAGACGGCCGCGTACACGATGGCAGGGGCCTCGTACCAGTACATGAAGTGCATGCTCATGTAGTAGGGGAGGGGAACGAGCATCTGCACAGACATGGCCACTAGCACGATGATGCCCACGCCGGTGTTGTCGATCCTCCGGAACTTGTTGAGCATCAGGTGGAAGAACAGGTAGACGAAGATGATGGCCGAGGTGTAGGTGAAGCCCTTCCATGCCAGCGCGACCGTGGCGAGCGAGAGCCCTGCCAGGGCCGCGTAGAGGAGGGGGACGGTGTTCACGCGCGTGTACTCCTGCAGTCCAACGGTGATGTCATAGGGGACGCGCCAGCTCCTGACGTAGTTGCGCGACTTGACCAGGCGCAGCGCCTTGAGCAGGAAGAAGAAGCCCGTCACCGTGAAGAACATGAAGAACGCGTCGTGGTCGGAGAAGCCCAGCGGCGTGCGCTCGATGTTGCCTGCCATCATGGCCAGGATGAAGGCCGCGAAGTAGCCGGCCTTGCGGCCGAACATCTCCTTCGTGAAGAGGTACACGGGGATGACGGTGAGCGCGGCCCACAGCGCCGCCGCGATCTCCATCGAGAACCAGACCGCGTCACTGACGTCGAAGCCGAAGAACGGCGACAGCAGGTAGCCTATGAGGGCGATGGAGGTCGAGTAGGCGGGGGGGTTGGGGTTCGGGCCGCCGCGCGAGTAGTCTATCAGCGGGTCGCGGGTGAGGAAATGGTGGTTGTCGACGAAGTAGTCCACGGTGCGCTTGTGGTAGTCGGGGTCGTTGCCAGACAGCAGGGGCGTGAGCCCGCCCGTGTAGGCGGCATCGTAGTACCACACCGTCCTTACGGCGAACGCGAGAAGGACCATCAGCAGCAGGAAGGTCAGGGTGTACTTCCTGTTCCATCCGAACCTCCATGCAGCCCTCAGGCCCCTCCGCACGGTGCCCTCTGGCCTATCGGCACTCTGGCCGCGCCTGCGGCCGGTGGATGCGCCCTTCGACGGGCGCTGCGCACTCCTCTCGGAGCCCTCTTCAGACATCTCCAGTCACCTGATATAGGCTGGGTGGGTTGAGGGGCAATAAGGGTGGCCCTATATAACCTTTGGCGTACGATATTTCCCGCATCGGGGACACTGGATGGGCCCGTTCCGCCATGCGGCACCTTCGCCGCGAGAGGGCCGGATTCGGCCCCCCGACGTGGCCGCCGGGCCCCCCGGGACGCCGAACGGTGCCCCCTCCCGTGCCAGGGCGCCGTGCCTACCACGGGTACTGCTTGCCGACGAGGGGCAGCACGTTGAGGCTCGCGACCGCCCCTGCCGCCGCGGCCGTGATGGCCTGCCTCACGCCCCCGATGAGGTCTCCCGCGGCGAAGACGCGCTCGTTGGAGGTCCTGTAGCACGCGTCGACCCTGACGAGGCCCTCGAGCGTCTTGTCCAGCCCCAGCTGGTCCACGAGCTCGTTGTTCGGTCGCAGTCCGACGGCCACGAAGACGCCCTCGACCGGCATCTCCTCGAGAGCGCCCGTGTCCACGCGCCGGACCCGGACGCGGTCCACGCGCCTGTCCCCCAGTATCTCCTCCACCACGGTGTTGTAGACGACCGGCACGCCGTTGGCGACGAGGCTGTCGCGCAGCGCGGACTCGGCGCGCAGCGCGCCGCGCCGGTGCACGATGCTGACGTCCACCCCGATGCCCTTGAGGTAGAGCGACTCTATCGCGGCGGTGGAGCCCCCGCCGACGGTGATGACCCTCCTGCCCTTGAAGAAGAAGCCATCGCACGTGGCGCAGTAGGAGACGCCCTTCCCGGCGAGCCTGTCCTCACCAGGGACGCCGAGGTGCTTGTGCTCGGCCCCCGTGGAGATGAGCAGCGCGCTCGCCGTCAGCTCGCCGGAGGAGGCCTTGACGTGCACCGTCCCGCCCTCCACGCTCACCGACTCGACGGGGTCGAACTCGCGCACCTCCGAGTACTGGGACGCGTGGTCGAGCATCTGCTGCGCCAGGTCCGGCCCCGGGATGCTCCTGATGCCCACGTAGTTCTCGATGCTGGGCGTGATGAGCAGCTGCCCGCCCGCCTTCCCCTTGTCGAGGATGACGACGCGCATGCCGGCCCGGCCACCGTATATGCCCGCTGCCAGGCCGGCGCAGCCCGCGCCGACGACCGCGAGGTCGAAGTCAGGTGCCATGGCCTTGCCTCCTTGTCCCCTCCAGGGACCTTGCGCGCCCGAACGGCTTGCGCCCTAATAAATGTGTGAGGGCGGGGGCGCAGCGCGCCCCCGCCCCGTCCGGTCCTACCCCCCCGCGCGTCCCCGTCCCGCCTCAGGCCTCGTTCCGCCCGCGCCTCGAGCGCACGACCAGCCAGGCCACGACCGCTATCGTGATTCCGATCACGGCGATGACCGCGCCGATGCCCATCGGCTGCACCCTGATCCCCTCGTCCTCCTCCTCGACCACGAGCGATGTGGCCTTCACGGTGAAGGCCGAGGTGGACACCTTGTTGGTGTTGCCGTAGGCGTCCGTCACGCTGACTTCGATGGTGTGCTGTCCGTCAGGCAGGTTGACCTTGATGGCGAAGCTCCCGTCGAAGGCCACGTCGTAGAGCAGCATGCCCTCAGGGACCTTGACGGAGACCTTCTTGATGCCGATCGCGGTGTGCCCCGTGATGGTGACCGTCGGCTGCGTGACCGTGGCCGGCGGGTTGTCCACCACCAGTATGGGCAGCGCCTTGCTCATCCAGACCTGAAGCGCCAGTTCGGCCTTGTTGATGCCGTCGGAGGCCGACACCGTGATGTTGTTCTCGCCGGCCGCCAGCGGCACCACCTGCTGGAATGTCCCGGTCTCGGCATTGAACACCGCCGCGATGCCGTTGATGGTGACGGTCGCCGCGCCGGTGGCCATTCCAGAGACATCGATGGTGTCCTGGTTCGTCCAGACCTCGATCATGTCCGGTGTGGTGACGGTGAGCGTCGGGGCGACGGTGTCGAGGATGATGGTCACCGTGTCCGTGGCCGCGTTGCCGGCCATGTCGACCGCCCTCACGGTCACGGTGTTCGTGCCCTCGACGAGCAGGAGGTTCCTGTCGACCTGCCCCTTCGTCGCAAGCATGCGGCCGTTGAGGTAGAGCACCGCGTCTGCGTCCGCCTGGATGCGCACGAGGATCTGGTTGCGGTCGGTCCTTATGCCGTCCTCGGGCTCGACGATGGACACGGCCGGCGCCTCCGAGTCGCGCAGGACCGTCTTCGTCACCGAGCGCATGTTGCCCGCGGCGTCCGTCGCCTTGACCTCGATGGTGTTGCTGCCCTCGTCGAGGGACACGAGCTTGCTGAACGAGCCATCGGTGTCAGGGACGACCGCGGCACCGTCCACCAGTAGCGTCGCGCCCACCTCTACGATGCCCTTGACCGTGACGGAGCCTTCGCGCGTCAGCAGACCGTCAGCGGGCCCCATCAGGACGAGGATCGGGGAGAACGTGTCAAGGGAGACCCTCACGCTCGCCGAGGCATGGTTGCCCGCCACGTCGGTGACCTCGAGGATGATGATGTTGTCCCCCTCGTTGAGGGTGAGCTCGACGTCGAAGTCGCCGCCGCTGACGGGCTTCGGCATCCCGTTGACGAAGAGCCTGACCCCCGTCTCGCCGATGCTCCCCGAGAGCGTGATGTCCGGGGCGTTGAACAGCTGGTCGGCCGTCGGGGCCACTATAGTTATGCTCGGGGCCGCGGTGTCGACCGAGAAATGCACCTCCGCGGTGGCGATGTTCCCGGCGACGTCGACGCCCCTCACCTGGAGGGATGAGCCGCCCTCCGGGAGGGAGGCCATCTCGATGGCCCAGTCACCGGTCACCTCGTCCCAGACCAGCGGGGCCCATGTCGTCCCGCCGTCGAAGCTCCTCTCGAGGCTGAGCATGCCAGCGCCGATCTCGGCCACGAACCCCGTCGCCATGATCGTGTCGATGTTGAACAGCGCGCCCTCGAGCGGGTCCGTGACTGCCACGGTGGGCTTGAAGGTGTCCCAGAGCACGATGTGGACGGCGTCCTCGCCCACGAGGGCCTTGTCGACGACCGCGGTGGTCTCTATCGCCGCGCCGGCCGCCGCGACCTTGACGGTGTAGGGCGTGTAGCTCGCGAGCCCGTCCAGGTCGACGCGCCACTGCCCATAGTACATAGGGGCCAGGACACCGGCCTCATCCGTGTTGGAGGAGGAGTAGTAGTTGTTGCTGGCATCGTAGAAGACGATCAGCGCGTAGGGCGTGGGCTTGCCGCTGTCGATGCCCGCCGAATCGCCCCATGTCACCTTGACCTCCACGGGCCACCACAGCGTGATGCGGCCGTCGCCGACGACGCTGCAGCCATTGCCATCGATCCGCGAGTCGTACGCGTCCACGATTGTGTTCTCGGCGATGATGGGCTCCGCGGCGTTGACGATGGACACGCGCTCCATCTTGACCTCCATGTTGGCCATCCTGATCGCGATGCCCGTGCAATCGACCGAGACGTCGACCAGGTTCATCGCGACCCGCTGGTAGCCGCGCTCCTTGGCGAGCAGCTCGTAGACGTCAGTGTTGCGCGCCATCTGGTTGCCCGAGATTGTCGGGACATGCAAGTTGATGTGGTCGATGGTGACGAGCGGTCCTCTGTTGTCGTTGAAGTCGTTGTTCAGGACGCTCACGTCGCCCCACGCGTGGATGCAGCCCGCATTGTTGTCGTGAATGTCGTTGTCCATGACCAGGATGAGACCGTCGTTGTCGAAGGTGTCGATGTCCGACGACGGCTCGTAGTCGATGAAGTAGTCCTCGTTGTCGTAGACCGTGTTGTTGTCGACCTGGACGGTGAGCTCCTTCTGGTCCTCGTCCGAGCGGAGCCAGTACACCATGGGGCCCGTGTTCTCGTAGAACTCGTTCATGGTCATGCGCACCGTGCAAAGCCCCGAGTACTCGGGGTAGTGCCAGACGCTCAGGAGGCAGTCGCCGCCGGAGTAGGTGTTGCCCGAGAATGTCACCATGCCGCCGAACTCAACCCTGAACAGCCCGCGCTCGTAGTACACGCTCGAGCCGGTGAAGGTGTTCCCCTCGAAGAGCCAGTCGGTCGCCTCGACGCCGTTGGCATCGCCGCCGGAGTCCCACAAGTATCCCGAGTAGGGGTAGCGGCAGTCCGTGAACTCGTTCCCCAGGAACCTGACGGTGTCGAAGTAGTAGACGCCGAACATGTTGTACCAGTCGTCGTTGTAGCAGCTCGAGAAGACGTTGCCCACGGCCTGGAACAGGTCGGTGCCTGGCGCGAACCTCTCGACGCCGTTGACGCTGAACAGCTGGTCGCCGATGTTCGAGTAGCTGTTGTCCGCGAGCTCCACGGTGCGGTCCCAGAAGTCCGACAGGTGGTTGGCCCACACGCCGTTGACCTGGAGGATGGGCTGATATGCCCACGAGTCGGAGAAGCTGCAGTTGTCGACGAGAACCGTCTCGGTGACGTCCACCATGTGCATCACTGGGTCGATGCCCGGCCCCGCCACGGCGTTGTAGTCCAGGACGCGCCCGTAGAGATTGCTGAACGTGCACTGCGTCACTTGGGTGTAGAACGAGAGCGTGCGCACGCCCGCGTAGTCGCATCCCATCATGACCATGATGATGGGGGCGCCGTACGAGGACGCGGACACGCCCTTCACGTAGACCTCGTCCGAGAAGGCCGGGACCTGGTTGCCCGAGTACGACGGCCAGTAGCCGTGCATGAACAGGTAGTCGCCCGAGCCCACGTCGATGGATTCGAACGCGACGCTCGTGGTGTCCGGGTCATCCACGGTGTAGGTCTCGGTGATGGCCGCGACCACCATGAACGACGGTCCATCGTAGCCGTAGCCGTTGTTCGCGACCGAGCCGCCCGTGACGTAGACGTGCGGCCACCAGAAGTAGGAGCCCCTGACCTCCACGTCGGTGATGGCCACCTGGGCGTAGTTCCAGACGAGAATCCCGGAGGACATGCCCTGCATCTCGACGGTGAACCTCTGGGGGTTCGGCCCGGGGTCCGTCGCGTCGACGTATGCCACGATCTCGGAGCTGGCGTACTCGACGGCGAGCCCGCTCACAGTGGAGATGTCCTTGGACTCCACCAGGACGGGGGCGGCCATCGCCCACATGATTATGGTCGCATCGGCCTGGGTGCCGGTGTACTCGACGTTGAACCGCGCCCTGGACTCCGTGTACACGGTGACGCCGTCGAAGCTCGGCGCGCCGCCCTCCACCCAGATGCCCGTGGGGCACGCGAGGCGCAACGGGTAGTCGTAGTCGTAGGTCTTGTCGGTCTTGAACGACCGAATGGACTCGCCCCACGAGGTGACCTCGATGTAGACCCCGCCAAAGGTGGGGTCGCAATTGACCGTGTGGAGGCCGAGGTTGATGCACTGGTAGAGGCCGCTGTCGTAAATCTCGACGGCGTCGCTCTTGACCAACACGCCGTCCCATGCATGGTACAGCGTCGAGCCCTCGATGTAGGTCCGGCCCTCGAAGATGTACTCTATCCCGATGGACCAGCCGTGCATCACGGCCGAGTTTGTGAGGCTCATGGAGCCCCTCGCGGTCACGTGGAAGTCGTACTCTTCCGGGTAGTTCCAGAAGTCGTACCAGATTTCCGTGCTGTCGATGGTGAGCTTGCTGTTCACCGTGATGTTGCCGTCCGTGATGATGATGAACTCGTCGGTGACCTCGGTGGGGTTGTCGATGATCCAGTCGCCAGAGGCGGGCGGGAAGTCGCCGGTGATGGTCGCGGACACGGACATCAGCAGCAGCACGCCGATGGCCATCAGGGCGAGCCCGGCAGCGGCGATCACGAGAGTCCTCATGTTACCCTTCGAATTTACCACGTCCATTCACATCCCCTCCTGGTCGGTCTCGTCGGCGCCCAGGTCGGCCTCGGACCCCTCGTCATCCAGGTCCTTCTCCTCGCCGACCTCCTTGGGCGCCTCCTTGCCGGCCGCCGGGACAGGCCGCCTGGGGGCAGTCGTCTTCGGCCTGGCCGCGACGGGCGCGGGGGCCTTGACCTCATGGACCTCCTCGCCCCCCTTGCCCGCCTCCGGTGCCTTCTCCTCAGGCACCTTCTCCTCCGGCCTCGGCTCCGGTGCCTTCGCGGGCACCTTCTCCTCGACCTCCAGCTCGGGCGCGGGGGCGGGGGCGAGCTCCGCCTCCTCCTCGGGCTCGGCCACGCCACCGCCGGCCCTCGACACCACCATGTAGGCGATGACGATTGCCAGCAGCAGGATGATGAGGCCCAGCACGAGGAGCGCCCAGCCGACCTTGAAGCCCTCGTCATCCACCGCGGAGGCGTACTGGTGGGTGATGGTCTGGTTCCAGACCTTCTCGTTCCCCGCGGCGTCGATGGCCCTCACGGTGACCTGGTTGGCGGTCTTCGGCGAGAGGGCGAGCGTGTACTCGAAGTAGCCGTTCTCGCCGATGGGGATGAGCTGGCCGTTCACGAGTACCTGGATGGCGGTGTCGGTGTTGCCCTTGATGAAGAGCAGGGGGGTTCCGTCCTTGGCCGTCCTGTACACCCAAGCGCCCGTCTTGTCGAGCTCCACTCCCGGGACCTTCACCACGAGTATCGGGGCGAGCCTGTCGAGCATCACGGTCCTCGTGAGGGTCACGGTGTTGCCCGCCAGGTCGCTTCCGACTATGGTGAACCTGTTGACGCCCTCGCTGAGCATGAAGCTCGCATTGAAGGCCCCCGAGGCGTCAGGGACGACCAGGACGCCGTTGATGAGCACCGAGCTCGCGCCCTGGGTCACGCCCTCGACCATGTACTCCGCCGCCCGCACGAACGTGCCGTCCTGCGCGGGGGTGGAGAGCTCCATCGTTGGCGGCAGCATGTCGAGGTGCACCGTGAGCGTTACCTCGACGGTGTTGCCGCTCGGGTCGACGGCCACGATATGGACCCTGTTGTCGCCCTCGACCCCGACGATCTCGTGCCGGAACGTCCCGTGGTCCAGGACCACGCGCTCGTCGTTGATGGTGAGCTCGGAGTCTGTGTCGGTCGAGCCCGTGACGTGGAACCTCGGCGTCATCAAGTAGGAGCCGTCCAGCGGCTCGCTGATCATGAGGGCCGGGGGGACGTCGTCGAGCCAGACCGTCCGCGTGATGCGCCCGATGTTGCCCGCGGGGTCGACCGCCCTGACGGTGATGATGTTCTCTCCCCTCAGCAGGACCTGCGCGTACGTGAACGCACCGGCGGTGTACTGGGTGGGGTCGAGCATGACGCCGTTGATGCTGATGACGAGGCCCTCCTCGGCCTGACCAGCGACGTTGACGGTCGATGTGGTGAACATCTCGCCCTCGATGGGGCTGAGCACGACGATGTACGGGGACTTCGTGTCCAGCACGACCGTGAACTTCACGCTGTTGGTGTTGCCGAGGGCGTCCGCTGACACGACCGTGACAGTGTTGGGGCCCTCGACCAGGTCGATGGCGGTGTTCCAGTACGTGCCAGCCAGCGGCACCGGTACGCCGTTGACCGTCACGAAGGCTCCCGCCTCCGTGACGCCCCGCACCTGGATGGTGCGCAGGTTGGTCGGGAAGCCGCCGGTCCTTATGGGCGGGTACTCGACGAGCAGCTCGGGCTCGAACGGGTCCACGCGCACTATCACCATCGTCTCCTGGCTGTTCCCCGCCTTGTCGAACGCACGGGCCCTGATGAAGAAGGCGCCCTGCGACTGCCTCACCGTGTCGATGTCCACGTTGAAGGTGTACGTCCAGCTCGTCGCGGAATCGGTCGGGAACCACTCGATGTTGTCGATGGACACATTGACGCGGTCCATGCCCGACTCGGAGTCGAAGGACGAGCCGCGCACCTTGATGGAGAGCGACTGCTGCACGTAGCCGCTCGCAGGCTCGTTGATGAAGATGCGCGGGGGCGTGTGGTCCGCGAGCTCGACGGTGACGCTCCTGTACCTGTCGAGCTCGACGGTAACGAGCTTCCCGAGCGCCTGGTAGGTGACGTTCAGCAAATAGGGGCTCCTCGTGAACAGGCCGGTCTCGCGCAGCTGGAAGGAGTTGAACGTGAGGACCGGGATGTCGACCGCGGGCGTCTGCGTGTACACACCGATCAGGGTGTGGTGGTTGTCCATGACCTCCACGACCGCGTTGTCGACCCTCTGGCCGGTGTCCCACACCACGTGCACCTCGAGCGAGTACCAGAACCGTATCGAGCCGGACTCGATGACCTGGAACTTGTCCTCCTCGATGCCACTGATGTCGGTGGCGAACAGGTCGACCTCGGAGGTGATGACCGTCACGTCCTGGCGCATGGTGTTCGCCAGCTTGGTCGTGCGCAGCTCGCCGCGCATGCCGCTGAGGGTCACCGCCTTCTCGGTGTTGTTGATTGTGAGCCCGTCGGCCATGAGCACCCTGGTGCCCTTGTACTGGATAAGGGAGGTCCCGATGTTCAGCCCGTCGCCGGTCACATCGTCGATGGACACGTCGGTCAGGTCCACGCTGATGTCGATGGCCATGCTGGTGCTCGCGTAGTTGGTCGAGGCGGCCACGCGTATGCCGCTATAGAGCGCGTTGGCGATCGAGACGTCCTTGACCTCCATCGTCAGCCCGACGCCCGAGTAGCCGTAGGCCATGAACTCGACCGCGGCGCCGTTCGTGTCGGTGATGTCGGTGGACTCGAGGAGGAAGTTGTGGATGGCCGCGACTATGTCCTGGCTGTCCATGACCGTGAACCTCACACCACCCGTGCGGTCCACGCTGCAGTCCCTCATCTCGAGCGAGGCACCTGCCTGGACGTAGTAGAAGCCGAAGCCGACCGCGACCCCCTCGAGGTTCGTGAAGTCGCACCCTTCGATGGCCCACTTCACCTCGCCGGAGTCCTCCCAGCCCGCCTCGGAAAGGATGCCTGCCCCGTCCGGGCCAGTGATGTCACAGTCCGTGATGGTGAGCTCGTAGCCGACGCCGTTCAGGGACCAGTCGGCGACGTAGACGGCGGCCTGCTGGTGGCCGCTGAAGCTGCAGCCCTCGATGCTGAAGGGCGCGAACTTCGAGTAGTACCGGTTGTAGTAGATGTACACTCCGCTCTCCATGTTGTCGGTGAACTCCGAGTTCTTGACGTCGAAGGAGCCAGCGCCCATCTGCCCGTTGTGGTAGATGGTGATGCCTGACCTCCCGTTGCCGTCGAACTTGGCGCCGTCCACGAGGAACGTGAGGTCGCCGGTGTGGCTCCACTCGTCGAGCGTCAATCCGCCCGCGTTCCAGTTGTAGGGGTTGAGGGAGTCGTCCGTGAACGTCGTGTCCGCTATGGAGACGGTGAGGTCGGCGTCGGTGTCCCCGACCCTCATGTAGATGCCGCCGTCGTTGTTGTTCTCGATGACGCATCCGTCGATGGTGAGGTTCATGACAGCCGTGCCGTCGAGCCTCCATCGGTAGAGGTTGACGTAGAGGCCGAGGCCCTTGTTGCCGGAGATGTCCGTCTTCGCCGTGATGGCCGCGCTGACGGTGCCGTTCGTGGCGTCGGTCGACGAGTCGTAGCCCGCCCTGAGCTCGATGCCGTTCAGGGCGTTGTCCTTGACCTCGCAACCGTCGATGCTGATCGACAGGTCGGCCCAGTTGAGCCTGGACTCGATCTTGAGGCCACTGCCCATGTTGTCGCTCAGCACGCAGCTGCCCAGGTTCACCGTGAACGTCCGGTCCATGGGGTTGCCGTTGTAGTACACGTACAGGGCCGCGTAGGTGGTGTCCCCGGAGCCGGTCACCGAGAGGCTCCTCGCCACCAGGTCGCAGTTCATGGCGTAGACGGCCGGGCCGCCGGTGATGTCGCTGAACGAGGAGCCGTCGACGGTCACCGTGCAGGCCTTCGCGCTCAGGCCGCCGAGCCGCCCGACGGGCTGGACCATCCCAGTGAAGCTGCTGTCCGTCAACGTGATGTTGCCGTCGGCGATGATGTAGTAGCCGCGTGAGCCGCTGGAGGACAGAGCGCAGTTGACGAACTCCATCGTGCCGTTCCACCACACGTTCATCCACAGCGGGTTGAGGCCCCAGGCGTCGTAGACCGTGAGCTTGCAGCCGTCGAACTTGAGGTGC
>Ga0316628_100001470_pt1 | contig 16664 bp, 15 predicted proteins | sample OWC_Aug_M2_C1_D5_FD_207648 | JGI IMG/M metagenome (GOLD analysis project Ga0316628, IMG submission 207648) | Wetland soil microbial communities from Old Woman Creek delta, Ohio, United States - OWC_Aug_M2_C1_D5_C | ecosystem: Environmental > Terrestrial > Soil > Wetlands | place: USA: Ohio... | reverse complement strand
GGCTGCACTACGAGCAGTTCCGCGGCGTGCGTCCGCCGCTGCCGGCGGGACGGCCGATCGAGGTCGAGATCGGCTGCGCGGAGGCGCAGTTCCTGTTCGAGCGCGCGGTCCAGGATCCCGAGCGCACGTATGTCGGCCTCGAGATCCGCGACGAGCTCGTCGCTCTCGTCAACCGGCTCGCGGCCGAGCGCGGCGCGCCCGTGCACGCGGTGTTCTGTCAGGCGCAGCTGCACATCGACGAGATCTTCGGCGGCACCAGGGTCGATCGCGTCTTCGTCAACTTCCCCGATCCGTGGTTCAAGCGCCGCCACCACACGCGCCGCATGGTCGACGCGACGCTCGCCGCCGCCATCGCGCGGATCCTCCGTCCGGGCGGCGAGCTGTTCGTGCAGACCGATGTCTGGGACATCGCGCTCGATGCGCTGCGCGCGTTCGAGCCCCGGTTCGTCAACTCCGCCGGCGAGTGGACGTTCTGGAAGCAAGGCAATCCGTACGGCGTGCGGTCGTGGCGCGAGCAGAACGCCGAGGAGACCGGCCTGACGATCTGGCGCCTGATGTACCGCGCGATGTGAGCCAGATCGCGAAGCTTGCAGCTGGTCGGCGTTTCCGTGGCGGATTCTCTCGAACCAATCCGCGGCCGAGCTGTTACGGTCGGGCCGATGCGGTGGCTGTGTCTCGCACTGCTCGCGGCGTGCTCGTTCAGGACCAACGAGGCGACGACGATCGACGGCGCGGTCGATGCGGCCGCGGACGGGCTGTCGAACGTGTGCACGCCGAGCGAGACCGCGTGCGACGGTCGCACCCGCAAGGTGTGCGGCAGCGACGGCCACTGGAACCCGACGCTCGACACGACCTGTGACTTCACGTGCTCGCAGGGCGCGTGCGTGACGGCGAGCAACCTCTCGATCACCGATGTCGCGGCGTGCGGCTCCGGCGCGCCTGCGCTCGCCCCGCCGGCGGGCGCGACGGTGACGGTCAGCGCGTCGGGCGGCGATCACATCGACTGCGCGCCGGACTGCGGCGGCGGCGTGGCGCGGATCGATGCCGTGAATGTCGCGAGCGGGCTCGCGTGGTTCTGCGTGGCGTCGATCGATCTGCCGGCCGGCGTCGCGATCACGCTGCCCGCGACGGGAGGCCCGGCCGAGGCGATCGCGCTCGTCAGCGACGGCCCCGTGACGATCGCCGGTGAGATCGCCTTCGACGGCGGCGACGCGACGAGCGCCACGCCCGGCGGCTTCGGCGCGCCCGGCGGCTTCGACGGCTCGAACCTGACCAGCTCGGCCGACTCCGACGGCCACGGTCCGTGCCCCGGCAAGGGCGGCCACCACGACGGCTCGAGCAGCCACTGGATCGGCGGTGGCGGCGGCGGCGGCGGCTTCTTGACCGCGGGCGCCAGCGGCGGCGGAGGCGAGTGCACCAACAGCGATCACACGGCGACCGGCGGCGACGCGTCGAGCGCGAGCTGCGGAACGCCCGAGCTGATCCCGCTCGTCGGCGGCAGCGGCGGCGGCGCGGGTGGCGATGCGACGACCGGCGTCTATCAGGGCTGGGCCGGCGGCGGCGGCGGCGGCGCGCTGCAGATCTCGTCGAGGATCTCGATCAGCGTGACCGGATCGATCCACGCGCGCGGCGGCAACGGCTACGGCCAGACCTCGATCGACGGCGGCGGCGGCGGCGGTGCCGGCGGCGCGGTGTTGCTCGAGGCTCCGTCGCTCGCGCTGTCCGGCACGCTCGCGGTCGGCGGCGGCAACGGCGGCTCGTCGGGCGCGGGCGCCGGCGGTGCAGGCGAGACCGGCACGTCGCCGGCGGGCACCGGCGCGACATACACGCTGTCGGGGCAGGGCGGCAGCGGCGGCGGTGGTGGCGCGGGACGCATCCGGCTCAACGCCGCGAACGCCCAGTGTGCGGCCGGTGCCTCGCCCGCGGCGTCGTGCACGACCGGTCCGCTCGCGCTGCAGTAGTCACTGCACGGTCGCTTGCTTGATCTTGTCGAGGCGGAACTGGCGGTCCTGCCCGGTCTCGAGGTCGACGCAGTTGAGTAGCGTCACCTGGCGATCGAACACGAGGTTGCGGATGCGGACCAGGCGCGGCGACAGCTGCCACGCCTTCTTCTCGTAGACGATGCGCAGCGTGCGCGACTCGAACCACGCGGTCTCGACCGCCTCGCGCACCGCGGCCGCCACCGGCAGCGCCGGCACACCCACCAGCTGGAGCTCGCCGACCAGCGTCAGCAGCTCGCGCTGCGCCGAGGTCGACAGGGCCGCGCGCACCTTGTCGGTCGCGGTCTCGATCGCCTTCGGGAACGGCATCAGCCGGTGCTCGGTCGCGAGCCGCGTCAGCGCGATCAGCAGCGCCGCCTCGCGCGCGGTGAAGTTGACCGGCGGCAGCTGGTAGCTCTTGTCGAGCGCGTAGCCGCCGCCGCGCCCGCGGTCGGCGCGGATCGGCATCCCGGCATCCTGGAGCGCCTCGATGTCGCGATAGATCGTCCGCAGCGTCACGCCGAACCGGTCCGCCAGCTCGGCCGCCGTGATGCCGGTCCTCCGGCCGCGCAGCACCTCGGCGAGGGCGAACAGCCTGCTCTTTTTTCGCATGACGAAACCTGACATTAGGCTGTCACGCAGGGGTGGCAAGTACCAGTGCGAAAGGAACAAACACCATGGCAATCGATATGAAGGCAACTCTCCCCCGTCCCGTCGGCCACCACTCGCTGACCCCTGGGTTCGCGGCCCCGAACGCGGGCAAGGTCATCGGCTTTCTCGAGAAGGCGTTCGGCGCGAAGGTGCTCGAGCGCTACGACGCTCCGGACGGCAAGGTCGCGCACGCCGAGGTGCTCGTCGGCGACTCGGTCGTGATGCTCGGCGAGGCGACGCCCGAGATGAACATGCCGGCGGCGATGTCGTACTACGTCGCGAACGGCGACGCGGTCGACGCCACGTACCGGCGCGCGCTCGAGGCCGGCGCGACGACGATCACCGAGCCGAAGAACCAGTTCTACGGGTATCGCAGCGCGTGCGTGCGCGACGCCGGCGGCAATCGCTGGACGATCTGCGCGATCGTCGAGCAGCTGACGCAGGAAGAGATCCTCCGTCGCATGAAGGACATGAAGTGAGGAAAGCCGAGCGAAGCGAGGCGTGGGGTTGGGGTTGGGTGGGCTTGTGCCGGGTGCCGAGCGGAGCGAGGACATCCGGCGTCGGCTGGTGGCAGTGGATGGCCGGCTGGAAGAGGACGGGCTAGAGTCCGTTGGTGGCGAGCTATCGCGGCAAGAAAGCGCGGCGTGGCGACGAGGGCACCCAGCCCCCGCCGCTGCCCGCGCGTTCGGCGTCGGCGTTCCGGCTGAGCTCGCAGTACGAGCCGGCCGGCGATCAGCCCAAGGCGATCCAGGAGCTCGTCGAGGGCCTGGCGCGCGGCGACGAGGCGCAGGTCCTGCTCGGCATCACCGGCTCGGGCAAGACGTTCACGATGGCCAATGTGATCGCCCAGACCGGGCGGCCGACGCTGATCATCGCGCACAACAAGATCCTCGCGGCGCAGCTGTACGGCGAGTTCAAGGAGCTGTTCCCCGACAACGCCGTCCACTACTTCGTCAGCTACTACGACTACTACCAGCCCGAGGCGTACGTCCCGACGACCGACACGTTCATCGAGAAGGACTCGATCGTCAACGAGGAGATCGATCGGATGCGGCACGCGGCGACGTTCGCGCTGCTGTCGCGCCGCGACGTGATCATCGTCGCCTCGGTGTCGTGCATCTACGGCATCGGCGAGAAGGACACGTACGCGGCGATGACCGCCGAGCTCGACGTCGGGACGTCGGTCGATCGCGACGGCGTGCTGCGCCGGCTCGTCGAGCTGCAGTACGAGCGCAACGACGTCGACTTCCACCGCGGGACGTTTCGCGTCCGCGGCGACACCGTCGAGGTGTTCCCCGCCTACGAGGCCGATACCGCGGTCCGCATCGAGTGGTGGGGCGACCAGATCGAGTCGATGAGCGAGATCGACCCGCTGCGCGGCGGCGTCAAGCGCAAGCTCGACCGCACGGTGATCTTCGCGGCCTCGCACTACGCGACCCCGCAGGAGACGATGCGGCGCGCGATCGAGTCGATTCGCGTCGAGCTCAAGGGCCGGCTCGAGGAGCTCTCCCAGCAGGGCAAGCTGCTCGAGCGCCAGCGGCTCGAGCAACGCACGATGTACGACCTCGAGTCGATCGAGCAGATGGGCTTCTGCTCGGGCATCGAGAACTACTCGCGCCACCTCACGGGCCGCAGCGCGGGCGAGCCGCCGCCGACGCTGATGGACTACTTCCCGGACGACTACCTGCTGATCGTCGACGAGTCGCACCAGACGGTCCCGCAGATCGGCGCGATGTACAACGGCGACCGCTCGCGCAAGGAGACGCTGGTCGAGTTCGGCTTCCGGCTGCCGAGCGCGCTCGACAACCGTCCGCTCAGGTTCGACGAGTGGCGGCAGCGCGCGAAGCAGACCGTCTACGTGTCGGCGACGCCGGCGAGCTGGGAGCTCGACGAGGCCAAGGGCGTCGTCGTCGAGCAGATCATCCGGCCGACCGGCCTGCTCGATCCCGAGGTCGAGGTCCGCCCGGTCGGCCACCAGGTCGACGACCTGCTCGCCGAGATCCGCGAGCGCACGAAGCAGGGCGACAAGGTGCTGGTCACCACGCTGACCAAGCGCATGGCCGAGGACCTCAGCGAGTACTACCGGGAGATCGGCGTCAAGGTTCGCTACCTGCACTCCGACATCGACACGCTCGAGCGCATCCAGATCATCCGCGATCTGCGGCGCGGCGAGTTCGACGTGCTCGTCGGCATCAACCTGCTCCGCGAGGGCCTCGACATCCCCGAGGTCTCGCTCGTCGGCATCCTCGACGCCGACAAGGAAGGCTTCTTGCGCAGCGAGCGGTCGCTGATCCAGACGATCGGCCGCGCGGCGCGCAACCTCCACGGCAAGGTGATCCTCTACGCCGACAAGGAGACCGACTCGATCCGCGAGGCAGTGGGCACGACGCGCCAGCGCCGCGAGGTCCAGGCGGCATTCAACGCGCAGCACGGCATCGTGCCGCGCTCGACGAGCCGGTCGATCCTCGACGTCCAGCCGGCCGAGCCGATGCCGAAGAAGGGCCAGCGGTCGGTGCAGCTCGCGGCGGTCGACATGAAGAAGATCGACGACCTCGACTCGCTGCGCGCGACGATCGAGAAGCTACGCGCCGAGATGCGGCAGGCCGCCGCCGATCTCGAGTTCGAGCGCGCCGCCGCGCTGCGCGACAAGGCCCGCGAGCTCGAGCAGCTCGAGCTCCAGATGCGCTGATGCCGCGGCCGGGAATTCACGCGAAGACGCGAAGACGCGAAGGGGTTTTTTGATGAGGTTTGCGCGCGGGTTCTACGCGGTGCTCGATCGCGACGACGAGGTGCTCGCGCGCGCGCTGGCTGCCGAAGCCGACGTCCTCCAGGTGCGCATCAAGCCGGGCACGCCCGACGAGATCCTGCGCGTCGCGCGGATGGCTCGCCGCGTGTGTGACGACGCCGGCATCCTGATGTTCGTCAACGACCGCATCGATCTCGCGCTCGCGGCGCGCGCGGACGGCGTGCACCTCGGCCAGACCGATCTGCCGCTCGCCGAGGCGCGCTCGCTCGTCGGCGATCGTCTGAAGATCGGCATCTCGACGCACGACCTCGCGCAGATGCAGCGCGCGTGCGCCGGGCAACCCGATTACGCGGCGTTCGGTCCCGTGTTCACGACGAGCACGAAGGCGAACCCGGCTCCGGTCGTCGGCCTGCCCGGCCTCGCGGCGGCCGTTCGCGCCGCAGGAGCTGTGCCGGTCGTCGCGATCGGGGGCATCACGCCACGCGACGGCAACGCTGTGTTCGCCGCCGGCGTGTCCGCGATCTGCGCGATCGCCAGCGTCAACACGGCGCCCGATGTGGGTGCAGCTGCTCGTTGCCTGTCACGTCGCGGTGTTGCAAGCTCTCCAGCGGGTGAATAGGGCGGCGCCGTCCGCCGTCGAAATCACAGGAGTATCTGCCCATGGCCAAGCTCGGAATCTTCGCTTCGATGTCTGCGATCGTGCTCGCCCTCGGTCTCTCGACGATGTCGCCGCGCTCGGCGAGCGCTGCCGACGACGGCTGCAAGCACAAGGAGCAGAAGACGGAGATGATGAAGGAGGCGTGCAAGAAGGGGCAGGGCGCCGCCAAGGACGCGATGAAAGCGTTCATGAAGAAGGCGGGCATCAAGAGCTGCAACCAGTGCCACTCCAAGCTCGCGCCGACGTACGAGCTCAAGTCGGACGCCTACGATCAGTTCAAGAAGGCCGGCGGCAAGTAAGTCGCCCAAAGCCCGTGTGCCAGTCTGGCATCGCGGGGCGGCTCGCCCCGGAGATCGCCGGCAACTCCTTTAGCCGCTTGAGTTTTTCGGCAGGGGCCATTATCCATGTGGCCTCACAAAGGAGACCCCGATGAAGAAGCTCGCGATCCTGCTCGCCCTCGTTGCCGCCCCCGCGTTCGCTGACGCCCCGAAGACCGCCGACAAGGCCCCGGCCGGCGACAAGGCCCCGTCGACCGACAAGGCCGGCGACGCCACCAAGGACGCCCCGAAGACGACCGACAAGACGACGACCAAGAAGACCGCGACCAAGAAGACGACGACCAAGGCCCCGGCCAAGGACGCGCCGAAGGCCGACACGACCAAGGCGCCGGCGAAGAGCTGATCTCTTTCGCTCGTTTGGTTCGTGAAGGGGCGCTCCGGCGTCCCTTTTCAGTTTCGGCGACGCGCTACGACGTGCACTTCGCCTTGTTCTTCAGCTCCTTCTTGATCTGCACGTCGAGCTCCTTGGTCTGCTTGATCACGTTCGACTTGGGGTACTTCGTCGTGATCAGGCCGAGGTAGGTCCGCGCCTCGGTGCAGTTCTTGAGCTGCTGTGCGGCCTGCGCGGCGAAGTAGAGGCCGTCGTCGGCGAGGTCGCTGTCGGGGTACTTCTCGACGAGCACCTGGTAGGCGCCGATCGCCTTGTCCCAGTCCTTCTCGTTCGTGTAGGCCTGCCCGCGGAAGTACGCGGCGTCGTCGGCGCGCGTGTGCGTCGGGAAGGTCTGGTAGAGGCGCTTGTAGATATCGACCGCGTCGTTGTAGCGGCCGGCGTCGAACGCCTGCGTCCCGAGCCGCCACAGGTCGTCGGGCGAGCTGTTCGCGCTCGGCTTGCCGCTCTCGATCTGCGCGACCCGCTGCTCGAGGCCGTCGAGGCGGGCGTCGTTGTCCTTGCGGTACTTGTCGAACGCGGTCTTCATCTCGTTGACCGAGTTGTTGACCGCGGTGACGAGGCCGTTCGCCGTCCGGATGTCGGAGCGCAGGCCGTCGACGTCGGCGCCGAGGTCCGCGCTGTTGCGCTTGAGCACCTTGGTCGCGTCCTCGAGCACGCTCTTGAGCTGCGCGATCTCGGAGTCGAGCTCCTGCTGCTTGGACGACATCTGACCCTGGAGCTGGGTGATGTCGCGGCGCATGGACTCACCCTCGCTCTTGGTCGTCGTCCAGAAGCAGCCGGCGAGGAACAGAGGGGCGATCGCGTACTTCAGTGCCATTGGAACTCCACGCGACGGTCCTTGTCGTCGCCCATGCCGGTCGGTTCGGTCTCGCCCTTGGGCACGACCTGCAGCCGCGCCGGGTCGACGCCGAGCCGAGCCAGGTAATCCGCGACGGTCTGCGCGCGGCGCTCGGACAGCGCGATGTTGTACTCCTCGGTGCCCGACGTGTCGGTGTGGCCGACGAGGAACACGTTCTTGCCCTTGTTCTGCCCGATGCAGGTGTTGTTCGCGTCGAGCCGGTCGCGCTCGCTCTGCTGGATGCTCGAGTCATCGAACGAGAAGTAGACGGTCTGCAGCTGGCAGGTCGTGCCGCTGTTGTTCGCCTGGCCGCTCTTGAGGCAGTAGCCGTTGACGCAGTCCTCGTCGTCGGCGCAGTCCTCGTCCTTGCTGCACTTCTTGGCCTTCTTGCACGCGCCGGCGAGGCACTGGCCTCCCGGGCCGCACTCGCCGTCAGCCGAGCACGGCTTGCACGAGCCGGCCTCGCAGACCTGACCTGCCGGGCACTGGTCGTCGTTGATGCACTGGGCCTTGGCGACGCACGCGTTGGCCTGGCAGCTCTTGCCCTTGGGACACTGCGAGTCCTCGGTGCACTCGACGCACTTGTTGGCCGCGCAGACCTGCGGCGCCTTGCAGTCCTTGTCCGTCTTGCAGCCGGGCTGCTTCGGCTTGCTGCCACACGCTGCTATCGACAGCGCGAGCGCGACCGTCACGAGCACCTTTGCCATGGCGTGAAACCTAAATGGCCGCAGGACGTTAGTCAAATCTGCTAGGCTGCCATGCGCTCATGCCGCGCAGCACGATCCTCGTCATCGATGACGAGCCGAACATCCTCACCACCGTGCGGCGTTCACTCGAGCTGGAGGGGTACGCCGTCGAGGTCGCCGGATCCGGGGCGGCCGGCCTCGCCAAGCTGGCCGAGCACGACATCGACCTCATCCTGCTCGACGTGATGATGCCCGGCGAGACCGGGCTCGAGGTGCTCCCGAAGCTGCGCGCCAAGAAGCCCGAGACGATGGTCGTGATGATGTCGGGCAACGCGACGATCGAGACCGCGGTCACCGCGACCAAGGGCGGCGCCTACGACTTCATCGAGAAGCCGCTGTCCGGCGACAAGCTGCTCATCACGGTGCAGAACGCGCTGTCGTTCGCCCGGCTGCGCCACGAGAACCAGCGCCTGCGCGGCCGCGACTTCGCGATGATCGGCAAGGGCGGCTCGATGAAGGCGATCTTCGACAAGGTGGCGAAGACCGCGCCTTCGTCGGGGCGCGTGCTGATCACCGGCGAGAACGGCACCGGCAAGGAGCTGGTCGCGCGCGCGATCCACGAGCACTCCAAGCGCAAGGACGGCCCGTTCGTGAAGCTCAACTGCGCGGCGATCCCGTCCGAGCTGATCGAGAGCGAGCTGTTCGGCCACGAGAAGGGCTCGTTCACCGGCGCCTCGCAGCAGCGGCGCGGCAAGTTCGAGCTCGCCGACGGCGGCACGCTGTTCCTCGACGAGGTCGGCGACATGAACCCGAGCGCGCAGGCCAAGGTGCTGCGCGTGCTCCAGGAGAACGAGCTCGAGCGGGTCGGCGGGACCGAGACGATCAAGGTCGATGTCCGCGTGGTCGCCGCGACCAACAAGGACCTCCAGGCCGAGATCGCGGCCGGGCGGTTCCGCGAGGACCTCTACTACCGGCTCGCGGTCGTGCCGATCGAGCTGCCGCCGCTGCGCACCCGCCGCGAGGACATCCCGGTGCTCGTCGAGCACTTCCTCGAGGTGGTGTGCGCCGACAACGACCGGCGGCCCAAGAAGGTCGCCTCGGGTGCGATGACGCTGCTGATGCAGCACGAGTGGCCGGGCAACGTGCGCGAGCTCAAGAACGTCGTCGAGCGGCTCGCGATCCTCACCGGCGACGCCGACATCATCACCGAGGCCGACGTCGGCGACGCGCTGCCCCGCGTGAAGGCCGTGAAGTCCGAGTTCGCGCGCGGCACACCGTTCAAGGATCTGGTCGCCGCCGCCGAGCGCGACATCATCGTCGCCGCCCTCGAGGCCAACGACCACCACGTCTCGAACACCGCCAAGGAGCTCCAGCTCGAGCGCAGCCACCTGTACAAGAAGATGCGCGCGCTCGGGATCGATCATCGCTCCGACGACGCCGAAGACTAGGGCGACGACCAAGGACGTACCGTCCCCGGATCAGGGCGGGTAGAAGATGCGCGCGCGGACCGCCGAGCCCTGCGTGTCGGGCGCGATGTGGCTGGTGTCGGTCCACGCGACCGCGAACCCGTCGGGCAGCGCAGCGACGGACGGACCGGTCTGATCGCCGTCGGTGGTGGTCGGCAGCGGGAACACGTCGCCGTCCATCGTGCCGTCGGCGTGGGTGAGCCGGGCGAACACGTCGCACGTGGTGCCGCTCGAGTCGCAGACGTGCCACACGATCAGCGTGCGGCCCTTGGGGTTGGTCGCGATGCCGAAGGACTGCTCGCCCGACGCGAAGTCCGACTGGCTCTGGTCGGTGACGAGCTGCGCGCTGCCGACGACCATGCCGGTCGCCGACACCTGGTAGAGCTCGATCTTGCCGGGGCCCGAGCCGGTGTTGTTGGCCCACCGAACCGCGACCGCGAAGCCGGTGCCCATCGGCGCGATGCGCACCGCCTGGACCTCGAGCGTGCCCTGGTGCGGCACGATCAGCGTGTCGTTGCCGGTGAGGCCGGTGTTGTTGCCGACGCGCGTGTGGACGTCGCCGTCCTGGAGCCACGCGTACAGCACGACCGGACCGTTGGAGGCCGCGGCGGCGCGATGTGGGCCGGTGAGCGTGCCGACCGTCGTCGAGACCGTGACCACCGGTCCGAGCGGCGTGCAGTCGGGCTTGACGATCACCGAGCGGATCGCCGCGCTCGGCGAGTAGATCTGCCAGGTCACCGCGACGTTGTCGTTCGACAGCGAGGCCGCGCCGACGGTGTCTGCCGCATCGGTCGAGACCGTGAGCTGGCCGGCGATCAGGGTGCCCGAGGCGTCGATCGAGCGGCACGCGACCCCCTGCGCCGTACCGACGGTGTCCGCGTAGTCCCAGAACGCGAGCGTGCTGGCGCCCGACGCCGCGACGGCGGGCATCGCGCCCTGCAGCGTCAGCGTCGACGAGAATGCGTACGCGTTCGTGCCGGCGGCGGCGGCGGTGTTCGCGGGCTTGCCGGTGCTGTCGAACGTGCGGCCGAAGATCGTGCACGCGCCGGCGTTGCACGAGTCGCGGAAGCCGGCCGTCCAGTGGCCGTCGCTCGTCGACGTCAGCTGAAAGCCGCTGGTCTCGTAGTCCTGGTTGAGGAACTGATCCATCGCGTAGTCGGTGTTGACGACGAAGTCGGTCGTGTCGAGCATCACCGACGCGTCGCTGGCGCCGATCGTCAACGAGCCCGAGCCGCGGCCGACCACGGTCATGTCCGCCGTCTGGGCCTCGACCTTGACGTCGAGCTGGCCGCTGCGCCCCGGCGTCGTGACGCTGAACGTGACCGGGAACGCGTGGCCGCCGAGCGGCAGCGTGTCCATGCGCGAGGTGCCCGCGTTGGTCAGCGTGACGACGAGCGAGTCCGCGCCCTGGACCGCCGGCCGCGCGTCGACGGTGACGATCAGGTACTTGTCGTCCGTGCAGCCGGCGACGAGCAGCATGACCCAGAGCGCGCGCATCACTTTCCGAACACGATGGTACGCCCGAGCGTCGTGTCGGGTGCGCCACCCCTGGTCGCTTCGTACACGCCGACGCCGCCGCCCACGCCGACGACCGCCACGCCGGTCCAGAACCACCACTTCTTGTAGAACGGCGTGCTCTCGGACTTCGGGGGCGGCGGTGGCGGCGGTTCCTCTCTCTTCTGCACGAACTTCTGGCCGTCGCCGCGCTCCTGCTTCTCCTCGAGGTCGTCGATCAGCTTCTCGACCTTGTCCTTGTCGGACGCGTCGGGCTCGAGCTTCAGGTACTTCTTGAAGCTGAAGATCGCCTGCTGATAGTCGCCGAGGTTTCGGTAGCACTGGCCGATGTTGAACAGGAAGTCGGGGATCGGCTTGGCGTCGAACGCCTTCTGGTACTCGTCGAGTGCCTCGTCGAACTTGCCGAGGGCGAACAGCTTCTCGCCGCGATCGAAGTGACGCTTCGCCGCCTTCGTGGCCAGATCTTCGGCGCGTGCGGATGTCGCCGCGAACAGGAGCGCGAGGATCGCGAACAGGCGGATGATCATCGGCGGAAGGGATTGTGCGTGTCGGCGGGATCGATCTTCTCGTCCGGCGCCTTGGGCTTGGTCTCGTCGGGCTTGGTCTCGTCGGGCTTGACCTCTTCGAGCTGGGTGTCGTCCGGCTTCTTGTCCTCGGACTTCTTCTCGAGCGTGTGGCGCACGCCGTGCTGCGGCCCGCCCGGGTGCGAGTGCTTGTTCGTGGCGGCGACCGGCTGCTCGGGCTCGAGAGGCTTCGTCTCGTCCGGCTGCTCCGGCACCGTCGGCTCGAGCTGGTCGAGGGTGACCGAGAACTCCTTCTTCGGACCCTTGAGGTCGATCTCGATCTCGGCGTCCTTGTAGCCGTCGGCGCGCACGACGACGGTGCGCCTGTCGCCGTCCGCGAGATCGAACGTGTACTTGCAGGGCGTGTGGCACAGCTCCGCCGCATGACCGGCCGCGTAGACGCCGGCGGACGGCAGCGAGTCGAACCGCAGCTCGACCTGCGCCGGCGGCGCGGGCGGCGTCTCGATCGGCGCGGCGGTCGGCTCCTTCGCGGGCGCCGGTGCGGGCGCGGCCTGCGGCTGCTCGAGCCCGAGGTCGCGGTTCGCGTACCACAGCGCGCCGGCGACCCCGCCGCCGATCGCGAGCGCGCCGCCGATGATCCACACCCACAGCGGCGTCGCCGCGGGCTCGGGGGCCGGAGGCGGCGGCTGCGTGTACTGGCCGTACTCGAGCGACGGAAATGACGGCATGAGCGCCGGGTTCGCGGCGGACTGCACCACCGACCGATGCGTCGGCGGCGTCGGCACGGTCGTCACCATCGCGGGCGCCGGCAGCGGCAGCATGTGCGGCGGCAGCTGCGTGGTCGGAGGCGGGCGCATCGCGCTGATCCCCGACTGCGCGAGCGATGCGTAGCCAGGCGGGTGCGTGTCGATGCCGCCGAGCATGTGGAGCAGGCCGTCGCGCAGCTCGAGGATGTGGTTGAAGCGCTCGTTCGGATCCTTCGACAGGCAGCGGAGGATCAGCGCCTCGAGCCGCTCGTCGATGTGGCCGCCGCCCTGCGTCTGGCGCGGCGGCACCGGCATCTCGGTCAGGTGCTTGCGGACGTACTCTCCGAAGCTGCGGCCGCGGAACATCGGCTGCCCGGTGAACAGCTCGTACATGATCGCGCCGAGCGAGTAGATGTCGCTGCGGTGGTCGACGGCCATGCCGCCGGCCTGCTCGGGAGACATGTACGCGGGCGTGCCGATCACCGAGCCGGCCGCGGTCTGGAACCCGACGTCCTCGTCGTCGCGGTTGACGAGCTTGGCGACGCCGAAGTCGAGCAGCTTGACCAGCTCGGCGCCATCGGACGTCGGCACGACGATCACGTTGTCGGGCTTGAGGTCGCGGTGGACCACGCCGACGGCGTGCGCGGCGCCGAGGCCGTCGCAGATCTGCACGAGCACCGCGAGCGCGCGCGGCAGATCGATCCCGGTGCGCGCCCACTTGCCGAGGCTCTGGCCGCGCAGGAACTCCATGATGATGAAGGTCGTGCCGTCGTCGAGCTCGACGAAGTCGGTGACGTCGACGATGTTGCGGTGGCGGACGCGGTTGACCGTCTTCGCTTCCTGGAAGAACCGCAGCACGGCGTCGCGGCGGCGCGCGTAGTCGCCGCGCAGCAGCTTCAGCGCGACCTCGCGGCCGAGCTTGACGTGCTCGGCGCGATACACGTAGCCCATGCCGCCCTTGCCGAGCAGCTCGGCGAGGCGGTACACGCCGAGCGTCTCGCCGAGCCGGTCGCCGGGATCCTCGCCGATGCGATCGGGCACCGGCGGCGGCGCGCTCGCGGCGCGGGCACGCGGGTCCTTCGGGAGCGGCGTCTTGTTGCGGCCCGCCGGCGACTCGATCTTCGTGCGCGGCGAGTCGCTCGTGCCGACGGCCAGCGACGGATGCGAGACCGGCTCGCCGTCGACCTCGGGATCGATCTCGATCGATAGCGACTGCGTCGGGTCGCGGGATCCCTCGCGGGCCGAGTCCGGCCGCACCGGGGCGCGAGATCGCGGGTCGCGGGTCGTCATGTGTGCCCCACGTGCCCACGCCGACTGCGGGGATCACGCCGAGGTACCCGTAATTGTACGATCCCGGACACCCTGCTCGCAAACCAATCTTTCCGGCAGGTTGTGAGCTAGTTCACGGGCAGGGCAGCATCCGGAGGGCGGCTGATATCGCGAGCTTGACCTGATCGGTCGACTCGTTGCTGTAGCGCTGGTGGAGCGCCGCGATCGTGGTGCTGCTGCTATCACAGACCGCGCCGAGGGCGAGCGCGGTGGTCGCGCGGATGTCGCGGCTGGGATGATCGAGGAGCGGGATGAGAACGGCGGCGTCGTTCGAGCCGCGCATCGGACCGATGGCCTCGATGGCGCCGCGCAGGATCAGGAGATCCGCGCCGCTGTGCGCGCTGCCATTGGCCGCGATCAGTGCGGCCAGCGTCTGGTGTGCGGGATCGAAATCGGGGCACGTCCCCGGCGATGGCACCGAGCAATACGTCGACAGCGCGTGGATCGCCCGCAGTCGCAACGCGGGGCTCGCCGAGCCGGAGCCGGCGAGCTGCTCGAGGTCGGTCTGGCTGACCGTGTACGGCGGCGGCAGGGATTCGAGCTGCGTCTTGCTCCACGCGGTGTCGATCGAGGTCAGCGTCTCCTGCTGCTGCTGGTTGAGATCCATGCTTCCGGCACTCGCGCCGAGCGCGACCAGGATCACGATGCCGAGCCGGGCCTTGGTCATCGCAGCACCGGGCTCCTCGACAGGATGTCGCGCTGGCCGTCGGTGAGGCTCGTGCCGCCGAGCTCGCTGTAGAACATCAGGTTCGCGCTCGGGCTCACGTCCGGGTCGTGGTCGTGCGAGATCGGATCGAGGTGGTTGATCGGATCGTCCGCCTCGACGATGTCGTAGAGCCCCATGTAGCGGGCGATCTCGTGCGCGGTCAGGCGCGCGACGTCTTGCCAGCCGTGCGGCTCGTAGCACAGGGTGTCGAGGCCGATCACGACGCCCGAGCCGCGCGTTCCGGCGAGGCCCGCAGGACCCGGCGCCGGTCCGATCGCCTGCAAGCCAACGGGTGAGAGCGTGCGCACGAAGAAGACGTTGACGCCGACGGTGTGCGCGCCGAACGCGAGCAGCGCCGGTGCGTTCGCGACGTCGAGCGCGTCGAGGTCGGGGTGGTTGCGCAGGTCCTCGTACGTGACGGTGCCGAGCGCGATGCCGCCTTGGGTCGCGAGCACGCCGCGCAGGATGCCCAGGTAGTCCTGCTGGAAGAAGCTCGCAGTGCTCGCGGTGCTCGCGTCGAGCTTGCCGTTGAACGCGTCGGCGCACGGGTGCTCGTCGAAGTTGAGAAAATAGAAGTGGAGATCGAGGATCACGCTCGCATCGAGCTTGATCACCGCGGTCGCGTTCGGCGTCGCGGTGCCACCACCGCCACCCGGGCGCAGCGACTCGACGCGCAGCGTGTACATGCCGCTCGCGAGCCGGCCGTTCGCCGGATCGATCAGATGGTCGGGCGTCGACGGCATCGCGAGCACCGACTGCGCGAACTCGGGCTTGTGGCGGACGATCGGGTTCATGAAGTACGCGTCGGGATGCGTCGCGTCCCACATCGAGATCACCTGGGCGTCCGGCGAGACGATCTGCGTCGCGCCGACCATCTGGTTCGGATCCTCGACGGAGACCGAGCGCGCGAGGTCGGGGATCGGCAGTGGCACGGTGTCCGACGGGCCGTGCACCGGCAAGGGCCAGCGCAGCACGCCGTGCGACTGCAGGCAGCCGGCGAACATCGCGCCCGCCGCCTCGACGCGCGGGATCAGCGCGCAGCTCGTGCCCTCGCTGCAGTCGCGGGTGTCGCTGCACAGATCGACGCAGTGACCGAGCGCGCAGGTGCCGTTGCGGCAGTCGGCGTCGCCGGTGCAGGTGCTGCCCGCGGGGCTGCCCGGGGTCTCGGCGACGCAGCTCGCGAGCAAGTGGCCCGAAGCATCGCTGCCCTCGATCTCGCACGCGAGGCCGGCCGCGCAGTCGACCTCGCTCGTGCACGCATCGCCGAGCTGGCCTGCCGCGGCGTGGCAGATGCCGTCCCTGTCACACGAATAGCCGTCACCGCAGTCGGTCGCGCGCTGGCACTTCGGGACGCACGTCGACGCCACACACTGCAGCGAGCTGGCGCAGTCGCCGGGATCACCGCAGTGGTCGCCGACGGATCCGTCACCCCCGGGGCAACCCGCGAGCACGACCAGCACCACGAACAGTGAGCCACACCGCATTGGACGAACGTTTCCCGCTCGGAAATCGTTGGACTTCCACCGCCGAGTATATAATGCCGCCAGCCGGGGGAACTATGCGATTTGGCTTGACCATGATCACGGTCCTGGGGTCCGCGACCTTTGCGCACGCGGGCGCCGCGCTCGACGACGGCGACAAGGCTGCACCGACGCGAACGACCGATCCGACGGCCGCTCCCGACAGCACGGCGCTCGAGTCGGACAAGGTCGAGTGGGGCGCGGACTTCCGCCTCCGCTCGGTCTGGATCCCTCAGGCGATGGTCGACCTGTTCGTCGAGCGCTCGGCCGGCGGCATCCAGAACTGGGGCTGGGGCTTCGACGCCGTCCGGCGCCACGGCAACAGCGAGCTCCAGCTCGGCTTCGAGCACGAGAACCTGCCGCCGCCCGAGGGCGTCTGGATCAACAAGGGCGACAACGTCGCGCCGCACAACGGCATGCCCGGCGACAACGCCGACTACATCCTGTCGCCGGATCACGCGCCGGGCGGCTCGCAGCTCGGCTGGTACACGATCGAGTTCACGTTCCTGCACAACGAGCCGATCAACAAGTACGTCGCGTTCCGGTACGGCGGCGGCGCCGGCCTCGGCAT
>Ga0316628_100001469_pt1 | contig 16670 bp, 13 predicted proteins | sample OWC_Aug_M2_C1_D5_FD_207648 | JGI IMG/M metagenome (GOLD analysis project Ga0316628, IMG submission 207648) | Wetland soil microbial communities from Old Woman Creek delta, Ohio, United States - OWC_Aug_M2_C1_D5_C | ecosystem: Environmental > Terrestrial > Soil > Wetlands | place: USA: Ohio... | reverse complement strand
CTTCGCGGCGGCCCTGGCGGCGCTCCGGGCGCCCACCCACGCGTGATAGCCTCGCGGCCCATGCGGATCCTCGTGGTCGTGGCCTCCGCCAGCGGGCGCACCACCCGCCTGGCCGAGGCCGTGGCGGCGGGAGCGGCCGAGGCGGGGGCCGAGGTGACGCTCCGCCGCGCTCGCGACGCCGGCGACCAGGAGTTCCTGGACGCCGACGCCGTGATCCTCGGGAGCGGGGTCCAGATGGGGGGGATCGCCGCGGAGCTCCGGGCGCTCTTCGAGCGCCTGGCCCCCCTCTGGCTGGCGGGCCGCCTGGTGGGAAAGCTTGGCGCGGCCTTCGTCACGGCCGGCGCCGGCGCCCGGGGCGGAGCGGAGCTGGCCCTGGTCTCCATCCATGCCTTCCTGGCGGAGCAGGGGATGCTCCTGGTGCCGATGCCGAACCGGCTGGCCGGCTTCCGCGCGGGGGGGAGCCACTGGGGCCCGGTGGCCTGGACCAATCCCCGGGGCGGCGTGGCGGGCCCGACGCCGGAGCATCTGGAGGCGGCCCGGGCCCACGGCCGATTCGTGGCCGAGTGCACCGCCCGCTGGCTCGCCGGGGCTAGCGCTTCCGCAGGAGCGTGAGCCCGTCGGCCAGCGGCAGCATGACGCAGTCCACGCGTGCGTCGGCTGCGACGCGGTCGTTGAAGCCGCGGATCGCCTGGGTCTGCTCGTCGTCCGCGGAGGGGTCGGCCACGCGCCCCATCCAGAGCACGTTGTCCACCAGGATGAGCCCGCCGGGGCGTAGCCGCTTCAGGATCTCCTCGTAGTAGACGGGGTAGCTCGGCTTGTCCGCGTCCACGAACGCGAGGTCGAGCACGGGATCGGGCGGGAGCGCGCGCAGGGTCTCGGCGGCGGGGCCGAGGCGGAGCTCGATGCGCTTGCCCACGCCCGCGCGGTCCCAGTAGCGCCGGCCGATGGCGGTCCACTCGGCGCTCACGTCGCAGCAGAGCAGGTGGCCGTCCTCCGGGAGCCCGCGCGCAATACACAGGGCCGAGTAGCCCGTGAAGGTCCCGACCTCCACCGCGCGCCGGGCGCCGATGGCGCGCGTCAGGAGCGTCATGAAGGCCCCCTGCTCCGGCGCGATCTGCATCAGCGAGATGCCGCCGAGGCGCTGCGTCTCCTCGATCAGGGCGCGCTGGATCTCGTCGGGCGGCGTGCCGTGCGACACCAGGTAGGCGTGGACCTCCGGCGAGAGGTGGAACGACTTCGGCTGGTCCGGCATGGCTCCCTCCGCGGCGCGGACGCGTCCCCGGGCCCGCGGCGGAAACGAGTCTATCATCGCGCCGCCATGGCGACCCCTCGCGACCTCGACGCGCTCCTCCGGGCCGAGGTGCGCTTCGTCGGTGCGACCCTCGGGCGGGTCATCCGCGAGCAGGAGGGCGAGGCGCTCTACCGCCTGGTGGAGGAGGTGCGGCTCCTCGCGCGCCGGGTCCGGCAGGAGGGGCTCGCACGCGACGAGCGGCGGCTGCGCCGGCGGATCGCGGCGTTCTCGCTGCAGGAGCTGGCGGACGTGGCCCGCGCCTTCACCCTCTTCTTCCAGCTCGTGAACGTCTGCGAGCAGCGGCACGTCGCCCGCGCGCGGCGCGACGGCGGGCCGGGGAGCCTCGAGGATCTCTTCTCCCGCCTGCGCCGCCGCGGCGCGCCGCGCGAGTCCCTGGAGCCCCTGCTCTCCGAGGTCTGTGCCACGGTGGTGCTGACGGCGCATCCGACCGATGCCACGCGCTGGACCGTGCACTCGGCCCTCGATCGGGTGAGCGACTGCCTGGAGCGGCGCGCGCGCCAGGGCGAGACCGCCCTCGAGGACGCGCTCGCCGCCGAGATCACGGCCCTCTGGCAGACCAAGCTCTCGCGCAGCCGCGCTCCGACGCCGATCGACGAGGTGAGCCACGCGATCCACTCGCTCGGCACGGTCTTCGTGGAGGCGGTGCCGCTGGCGGCGGAGCGGCTGCCTCGGGCCTTCGCCGCCGCCTACGGCGAGCCCGCGCCGCGCGATCTCCTGCCGCTCCAGGTGGGCTCCTGGATCGGCGGCGACCGCGACGGGAACCCCTACGTCACGGCGCCGGTCACGGCCGAGGCGCTGCGCCTCTATCGCCGCGCGATCCTCCAGCACTACGCGCGCTCGCTCCCCCCGCTGCTGGAGCGCCTGATCCCGGCCTGCGATCAGGTTCCGGTGTCGCCGCGCCTGGTGCAGAGCCTGGAGCGCGACTTCGAGACGCTGCCGCGGCTGCGCGAGCGGGTGCAGGGCCACGACCCGGACGAGCTCTACCGGCGGAAGCTGAACGCGATCGGGCTCCGCCTCGAGCTCGCGCTGGAGGAGAACGCCGCGCTCGAGCCGCCCGGCGCGCGGGGCGGCTACGCCAGCGCGGACGACCTGGTGGGGGACCTCGATCTCCTGCGCCAGAGCCTGCTCGAGAACCGCGGCGAGCGACTGGCGCGCGGGCGCCTCGCGCGCCTGCTCTCCCAGGTCGAGACCTTCGGCCTGCGCCTGGTCTCGCTCGACGTGCGGCAGCACCACGCGAAGCACCGCGCCACCGTGGGCGAGCTCTTCTGCCCGCTGGAGGGTCCCTTCGAGTCGCTGCCGATCGACACGAGGCAGCGTTTCCTCGAGGAGCTGGCGCGCACCGAGGAGGCGTCGCCGTCGGACGCCGCGCTCTCGCCGGACGCGCTCGAGGTGCTGGAGACCCTGCGCGGCGTGCGCGACGCGCTGGAGCGCTTCGCCCCGCGCGCGGTGCGCGACGTGGTGATCAGCGGGACGACTGGACACCTGGAGGTGCTCGAGCTCCTGGTGCTCGCGCTCCGTGCGGGCCTGGTGGAGCGCGCGCCCCGCGGCGGGCTTCGCAGCCGGATCGACATCGTGCCGCTCTTCGAGTCGATCGAGGGCCTGCGCGGCGCGCCGGCGGCGATGGAGCGCCTCTACGCCTCGCCGGCCTACCGCGAGCAGCTCCGCGCCCGCGGCATGCGCCAGCAGATCATGCTCGGCTACTCCGACTCCGTGAAGGACGGCGGCTACCTCGCGGCCTGCTTCGCGCTCTACCAGGTGCAGCGCGAGCTCGCGGTGCAGGCCGACCGCCACGGAATCAAGCTCGAGCTCTTCCACGGTCGCGGCGGCACCATCAGCCGCGGCGGCGGCCCGACCCACGCCGCGATCCTGGCGCAGCCCGCCGGCACGGTGCGCGGGCGGATCAAGATCACGGAGCAGGGGGAGGTGATCCCGTTCAAGTACGGGAGCGTTCCCTCCGCCGTCCACCACCTGGAGCAGATCCTCTCGGCGGTGCTCGAGGCGTCGCTGCCGGTCGGTCTCCTCGGGCGCGAGCGCGCGGTGCCGGCAGCCTGGGAGCTCACGATGGCTCGCCTCGCGGAGGCCTCGCGGCTGGCCTACCGCAGCCTGGTCTACGACACGCCGGGCTTCGTGGAGGTCTTCCACGCCCTCTCGCCGGTGGACGAGATCGCGTCGCTCCGCATCGGCTCGCGCCCGGCCAAGCGCACGGCCACGCAGCGCATCGAGGATCTGCGGGCCATCCCCTGGACCTTCGCCTGGAATCAGAACCGGGTGCTGCTGCCGAGCTGGTACGGCGTCGGGAGCACGCTCGCACCGGAGCTCGAGGAGCCCGCGCGGCTCGCGCGGCTGCGCGCCATGTACCGGGGCTGGCCCTTCTTCCGCACCGTGATCGACAATCTGCAGCAGGTCCTCGCCAAGGCCGACTTCCACATCGCGGGCGCGCACGCGGAGCTGGCCCGCGACCTGCCCGGCGCCGGCGCCATCTTCCAGCGCATCCGTACGGAGTTCGGCGCCACGCTCCGGGGCGTGCTGGCGGTCACCGGGGCGCGGCGGCTGCTCGCGAACGAGCCGGAGACCCGCCTCTCGATCGAGCGGCGCAACCCCTACATCGACCCGCTCTCCTATCTCCAGGTGGAGCTCCTGGCCCGCAAGCGCGCGGGCGCCGGCGAGCCGCGGCGCCTCGACGAGGCCATCCACCTGACGATCAACGGGATCGCCGCCGGCCTGCGCAACACGGGCTAGCGCCGGCCGGGGGCGGCCGCCCCGGCGCCGGCCTTGCGGTAGACTCGTGCGCCCAACCCTGGAGAAGGAGACTCCGATGCCCAAGGAGCGACCCGGTGCGGTGACCATGCGCGGCAACCCGCTCACCCTCGTCGGCCCCGAGCTCAAGGCCGGCGAGAAGGCCCCCGCCTTCAAGGCGCTGGACGGGAGCCTGAAGGAGGTGGGCCTCGACGCCTCCAAGGGCAAGACGCGGATCTTCAGCGTCGTCCCGAGCCTCGACACGCCGGTGTGTGACATGCAGACGCGGCGCTTCAACGAGGAGGCCGGGAAGCTCGGCGACGCCGTCGTGGTCTACACCATCTCGGCCGACCTCCCCTTCGCACAGAAGCGCTGGTGCGGCGCGGCGGGCGCGAACAACGTGCACACGCTCTCCGACCATCGCGACATGAGCTTCGGCGACGCCTTCGGCACCCACGTGAAGGAGCTGCGGCTCGACGCGCGCGCGGTCTTCGTGGTGGACCCGAGCGACAAGATCGTGCACGCGGAGTACGTGAAGGAGATCGCCGAGCACCCGAACTACGACGCCGCGCTCGCGGCGGCGCGCAAGGCCTCGGGCAAGTAGACCCCGCCTCTTCCCGCGCTCCCGGCCGCGCCGGGCCACCGCGCCCGGCGCGGCTCGAGGCGCACCGGCGGCTGCGCCGCCGGGCAGCGCCCTTCGCTCGCCTGCGGCTCGCTGCGCGCTTCGCTCGCTACCGGCGCTGCGCCTTCATCTGGAGCCGCATCGCGTGGGCCTTCTCCTCCTCGGCCTCGGCGATCATGCCCTTGCGCTGGTAGAGGATGGAGAGCGTGGTGTGGCCGAGGGGCTCCTCGGGCTCGAGCTCGATCAGCCGCTGCGCCGCCTCGATCGCGGGGTCGAGCTGGCCGAGATCGCCGAGCGCCCGCGCCAGGGCGCTCCAGGCGATGGCGAGCCGGGGATCGAGCTCGAGGGCGCGCCGGTAGCACGCCACCGCCTGCTCGGGCCGCCGCCCGAGAAAGTGCTCGAAGCCTTCCTTGTAGATCGCGCGAGCGTCGGACATGGCGCGAGTATACTCGCGCCGCGGTGGAGATCCGGTCCCTGGAGCACGGCGAGCGCGAGGCCCTGCTCGAGCTCCTCGACGGCTGGGAGGCGCCGAGCGGCTGGCGCGGCCGCGCCGCGGACTTCTTCCGCCGCTACGTCGAGGACGATCCGAGCTTCGCCGACGAGAACGTCTGGCTCGCGGTGGAGGGTGGCCGCCTCCTCTCCTGCGTGCAGATCTTCCCGCGCCGCCTGCGCCTGCACGGCGCCGAGGTGCCGACCGGCGGGATCGGCAGCGTCTTCAGCCGTCCCGAGACCCGCGGCGCCGGCCTGGCCGCACGGCTCCTGGAGCGGGCGCGCACCGCGATGCAGGAGCGCGAGATGGAGCTGACGCTCCTCTTCGCCGGTCCGGCCGGGATCCCGCTCTACACACGCCTCGGTTGGAGGAGCTGGCCGGGGACGCGGCTGCTCTTGCGCTGGAGCGGGGCGCCGGCGGCACCGGTGCCCGGCGTGGCGCTTGGGGCGCTCGATGCCGCGCGGGATCTCCCGGCGGTGGCCGCGCTCCACGCCGCCTACTCGGCGGGCCGCGACGGCACGGTGGTGCGCGACGCCGAGGCCTGGCGGGCGAGCCTTCGGCTGGCCGGAAACCCCGAGGAGGAGTTCCGGGTGGCACGCCGCGGCGGCTCCGTGGTGGCCTACGCCCGCGGCGTGTCGCTCGCGGGCTTCCTGGTGCTCTCCGAGCTCGGCCGCGGCGGCGACGAACGCGACGCCGAGGCGCTGGCGGCCCTGGTGGCGGAGTCCCTGACGCCCCGGGAAGCCGACGTGCTGGCGCCGCCGGAGCGCGGCTCGGCGGCCTTCCGCGCCCTCGCGGTGGCCGCGCCCCTCGACGATTCCGCCCTCGAGCAGGCGCTCGCGCGCCTCGGCATCGCGAGCAGCGTCCTCCCCGACGAGACGCCCATGCTCTCCTGCCTGGACGCGTCGGCGCTGGCGCGCCGCCTCGGCGAGGCGCTGGCTCCCGGCGAGGGCTCCGACACGTTCCTGCGACGGATGCTCCCGCCGGCGCGCTTCCGCTTCTGGCTGGCGGATCGCTTCTAGGCCGAGCCCGCCTCGCCGCTTCCGGCGCCTCGGGCGGCGCGGCGCAGGAAGACCTCGATCTCGCGGCCGGCCTGGAGGTCCCCCGTGCGCTCGGCGGCGGCGAGCCCCTGGCGCAGCGCCTCGGCGCCGCCCGCCGCATCCCCGGCGGCGAGCAGCGCGCGGCCGAGGTCCCGCCACGCCGCCGTGTAGTCCGGCCGGAGCCCCACCGCGCGGCGGAAGGCGCTGGCCGCCTCGGCCGGCCGCTCGAGCTCGGCCAGCGCGCGGCCGAGGCCGAACCACGCCGTCTCGTCCTCGGCGTGGCGCTCGAGGAAGCTCCGCAGCCGCGTCGCGCGCTCCTCGAGGGCGCTCGGGTCGGGCTTCATCGTGCAGCCGAGGCTACCGAAGGTATCCTCGCGCCGCCGCGCGCACGCGGCCCGGGAGACCCGCTTGATCCGCTTCCTGCTGCGCCGGATCGCCTTCGAGCGCCCCTTGACCACGATCTCGGTGCTGCTCGGCGCGATGCAGTTCGCGCTCGGCGTCTGGGTCTGGGTGGTGCTCCTCGGCGGCGCGCGGCCGCGCGTCGCGAGCGCCGCGGGCGGGATCCTCGCACTCGGCGCGGCGAACGTGGCGCTGGTGCCGTGGCTCCGGCGCTGGAACCGCCGGCCCCTCGGGCGTCGCCTGGTGCGCGCCTACCTCTCGCTCGGCTTCGTGACCGTGGCCCTCGGCGGCACCGTCACCGGCTGCTGGCTCCTCTTCGCCTCGCTGGCGGCCCTCCTCGGCTCGAGCGGCGGGAGCGTGCAGGGCGCCGTCGCCGTCTTCCGCGCCCTCAGCACCACCGGCGTGGTCGCCCTCGGCGGGATGCTGGCCTGGGGCTTCGGCGTCGGCCCGCGTCGCGTCGAGGAGACGCAGCTTCGTGTCGAGCTCCCGGGGCTCGCCCCCTCGCTTCGGGGGCTCCGCGTGCTGCAGCTCAGCGACCTCCACATCGGGAACGCCATGGAGGGCCCGGCGCTGGCCGCGCTGGTGGCGCGGGCGAACGGCCTGGCACCCGATCTCACGGTGCTGACCGGCGACCTCTTCGACTTCGATCCCGCCGTGATCGAGGATGGGGTCCGCGAGCTCGCGAAGCTTCGCGCGCGCCTCGGCGTCTACGCCGTTCTCGGGAATCACGACCGCTACGCCGGGATCGGCCGCGTGGCCGAGGCCTTCGCGGCTCTCGCGCCGGAGCTGCGGCTGCTTCGCGGCGAGCGCGTGCGGGTCCCCTGCGAGGCGCCGCTCTGGCTCGCCGGCGTCGACGACCCCGGCACCGACTGGACCCGCCGCGACCTCGACGATCCCGTGCTGCGGCTCCTGGCGGAGACGCGGCCCGAGGACGAGCCCGAGATCCTGCTGGTGCACCGACCCGAGTCGTTCCCGCTGGCCGCGCGGCTCGGCTGGCGCCTCGTGCTGGCGGGCCACACCCACGGCGGCCAGATCGCGCTCCCCGGCACCGGCGGGCGCTGGAACGTGGCGCGCCTCATCACGCGCTTCGATCGCGGCCTCCACCGGCTCGACGGCTCCACCCTCTACGTGCACCGCGGCTGCGGCTTCGCCGGCCCCCGCATCCGCCTCTCCTGTCCGAGAGAGATCGCGACGATCGAGCTGGTGTGAGGCTCGCGGAGCTCCGCTCGCCGTTGGCTCGCTGCGCGCTCCGGGGACGCCTGCGGCGTCCCGGGGCTTGCCAGGCCATGCTTCGGGAGCGCTGCCGTCATGCGCGCGGCGTCCTCCGGTCGGCAGGCGCAGCCGGCTACAGCTCCTTCTCCAGCACGTCCACCGTACGGTGTCGGCGGAAGCCGACCTTCTCGTAGGCGCGGAGCGCGGTGCGGTTGGCCGGCGAGAGCAGGAGGAGCGCGGTGCGGGCGCCGGCGCCGAACTCGCGCTCCAGCGCCCAGGCCACCAGCGCCGAGCCGACGCCGCGGTCGCGCAGCGCCGCCGCCACGCCGACGAAGGCCACCCAGGGACGCTGCGGCCAGTGGGTCTCGAGCTCCGCGAAGGCCACCACGCGGCCGTGCTGGCGCGCGACCGCGTGGCGATGCCGGTGCCCGGCGAGGAGGCGCTGCATCCGCTCGGGGCTCCGCGCCTCGAAGCCGCACGCCGCGTAGATCTCCAGGATGTCGCCGGCGTCCTCGGGCCGGGCCGGCCCGAACTCGAGGCCGGCCAGCGGCGGGCGCGCGGGCTTCGGCCGCGCGTCGCAGCGCATCAGGAAGTGCTGGCGCAGGGGCCGGAAGCCCGAGCCCGCGAGGAGCGAGTAGCCGGCGTGGTTGCGCGAGCCGATGGCGGCGGAGACGAGCTTCAGGCCGAGGTGCTCCGCTCCGCGCGCCAGCGCCGCCCGCAGCAGCTCGCCCCCGAGGCCCCGGCCGCGCTCGCGCCGCTCCACGATCGGCGTCAGCAGGCCGGCCAGCGGATCGCGCGGGCGGCGCAGGAAGCCCACCATCCCGACCGGCTCGCCGATGTCGCCCTCGGCCACCAGCACGTGCTCCTCGGGCTCGATGTCGAGGTGGTCGAACTCCGCGAAGAGCTCCTCCGGGCTCTCCCACAGCGGGTTCAGCACGAAGTCGGTCTCCGTACGCGCGCCGGCCGCGGAGAGCGCCGCCAGGGCCGGCGCGTCGTCGGGGCGGAAGGGACGGATCCGCACGGGGCCTCCTGCGGGATTCGCCCCATCATAACGGGCCGCCGCTCCCGCGCCGGTCGCCCGGCCGGCTTTGACACGCGAGTCGAGGCTTCCTTAGACTCCCGTGGTCCATCGAGAGCCAGACACGCAGCAGCGGCCCGCTTCCCGCCGCCGAGCGGTGCGAGCCCAGGAGGACCCCCCATGAGCAAGCAGGCCAAGGCGGTGATCTGCCGCGAGTGGAACAAGCCGGTGGTCGTCGAGACGGTGACGGTCGAGTCGCCGCGACGCGGCGAGGTGATGGTGAAGATCGGCGCCTGCGGCGTGTGCCACAGCGACCTCTCCGCCACCAACGGCACGATTCCGCTCCCGCCGCCGCTCGTGCTCGGCCACGAGGCCGCCGGCGTGGTGGCCGAGGTGGGCGAGGGGGTGACCGACTTCGCCGTCGGTGATCACGTCGTGGTGTCGTGGATCGCCATCTGCGGGCGCTGCCGCTACTGCGTGATGGGCCGGCCCGCCCTGTGCGAGAACGGCCAGCGCGCGGCGATGACGCTCCCCGACGGCACGCGCCGGCTCAAGGACAAGGACGGCAAGGAGCTGAACCATTTCGCTGGCGTCGCGGTGATGGCGGAGTACGCGACGTTGCCGCGCGAGAACGTGATCAAGATCGAAAAGAGCATCCCGATCGACAAGGCGGCCCTCGTCGGCTGCGCCGTGATGACGGGGGTCGGCGCGGCGATCAACACCGCGAAGGTCGAGGCTGGCTCGTCCTGCGTGGTGCTCGGGGCGGGGGGGATCGGCCTGAACGTGATCCAGGGCTGCGCGCTGGCCGGCGCCGAGAAGATCATCGCGGTGGACATGGCGGACAAGAAGCTCGAGTTCGCCCAGCAGTTCGGCGCCACCCACACCATCAACCCGAAGGGCGAGCCGAACGGCGACGCCACCGGCAAGATCATGGCGCTGACCGGCGGCGGCGCGGACTACTCCTTCGAGTGCATCGGCCTCGGCACCACCATCGCCCAGGCCTACAACTGCATCCGCAAGGGCGGCACCGCCGTGGTGGTGGGCGTCTCGAAGGCGACCGACACCGTGACGCTCGGCGCCTTCATGATGCCCTTCGTGGAGAAGACGCTGGTGGGCTCGATGTACGGCTCGGCGCGGCCGAGCGTGGACTTCCCGCGGCTGCTGAACCTCTACAAGCGGCACCGCCTGAAGCTCGACGAGCTCGTGAGCGCCACCTACTCCATCGAGGACGTGAACCGCGCCTTCGCCGACATGCAGAGCGGCACCAACGCGCGGGGCGTGATCGTCTTCTAGGTCGCGCGCGAGCGGAGGGACCCGCATGCCCCGGCCCCCGGCTCGAGGCCGCCCGCACCGGCGGACGGCCCGCGCCGCGCGCCCGGCGCGGCGGGACCGCTCGCGCCGCCGCAAGGCGCCGCGCGCGGTCCTCGTCCCCGCGCGCTACGGGGTGGTGGACGTCGGATCGAACGCGATCCGGCTCCAGGTGATCGAGATCCGCGATCCCACCGCTCCTCCCGCGGTGCTGGAGAGCCGGCGCGAGCCCGTGCGCCTCGGTCAGGACGTCTTCCTGACCGGCTCCATTCCCCAGGCGAGCGTGCGCGCGGCGGTGGAGGCGCTGCGCCGCTTCGCGGCGCTCTGCCAGCGCTGGCAGGTGAAGGCCATCCGCGCCGTCGCCACCTCCGCCGTGCGCGAGGCGGCCAATCGCGAGCGCATCCTCCGGCGCATCGAGGAGGCCTCGGGCATCCGGGTCGAGGTGATCTCGGGCTCGGAGGAGGCCTGGCTCCTGGCGCGCGGGGTGGAGGCGCGGGTCGACCTCTCGCGCGGACGCTCGCTCCTGGTGGACGTGGGCGGCGGAAGCGTGGAGGTGACACTCGTCGAGGACGGGCAGATCGCGTTCTCCGAGTCCTACCGTCTCGGAGCGGTGCGGCTCCTGGAGGCGCTGGCGCGCGCGCCGCACGGGAAGGGCGAGAGCGGCGAGGGCGTGGACTTCGTGGCGCTGGTGGAGCAGTACGTGGGGAGCCTCGACGGCCGCATCCGCGAGCGACTCGGGCTCGGCCGGATCGCGCGCTTCGTGGCGACCGGCGGCAACGTCGAGAGCCTGGCCGACCTGGCGGCGCGGGCGGGGACGCTGCGCAAGCGGGAGGGCTGCGACGCGCTCCAGCGCAAGGCCCTGGCAAGCTGGATCCAGCGCCTCGCCGGCCTCTCCTATCGCGAGCGCGTGGAGCAGCTCGCCCTGGCCCCGGACCGCGCCGACGTGATCCTGCCCGCCGCCGTGGTCTACTACCGGCTCGCCTCGGTGGCGGGGGTGCCGGAGCTCCTGGTGCCGCGGGTGGGGCTGCGCGACGGGCTGCTGCGCGAGGTGGTGGCGGGGCATCTCGAGACCGCCCAGGCCGCCGAGCGTCGCGAGACGGTGCTGGCCAGCGCGCGCGCGCTCGCGCGCAAGTACCACAGCGACCTCGGGCACGTGGAGAAGGTGCGCGAGCTCTCGCTCCGCCTCTTCGATCAGACCGCCGAGCTCCACCGGCTCGGCGCCGAGGAGCGGGTGCTGCTCGAGGCCGCCGCGCTCCTCCACGATGTCGGCACCTTCGTCGCCACCTCCGCGCACCACAAGCACGGCTACTACCTGATCCGGAACAGCGACGTGGTGGGGCTCTCGGACGAGGAGCGCGAGCTGGTGGCGCTGATCGCACGCTATCACCGACGGAGCGCCCCCAAGCCCACCCACGAGGCCTTCCAGCTCCTGGCGCGGGCCGACCGCCTGCGCACGCTCCAGCTCGCCGGGCTGCTCCGGCTGGCCGACGCCCTCGACCGCGAGCACCAGGGCAAGGTGGCGGACGTGAGCGTGGAGCTCGGCGCGCGCAGCGTGGAGCTGCGGCTCCACGCGCGGCGCGGGACGCGCGACGGGCTCGCCCTCGAGCGCTGGGCGGTGGGGCGCAAGGCGGAGCTCTTCCAGGAGGCCTTCAAGCGACGCGTCCGGGTGTCGGAATGAGGGACGAGGAGCGCGAGCTCAAGCTGAGCGCGCCGGACGCGCTGGACGAGGCGGCGCTCCTCTCCGCCGTGCGCGAGGCGGGCTTCGAGCCCGGCGAGGGCGAGAAGCGCCGGCAGCGCGACCGCTACCTCGACACGGCAGGCCTCGATCTCGCGCGCCGCGGCCTTGCGCTGCGCCGTCGCGACGCCGACGGCTCGGCGTGGCTCTGCGTGAAGGGCGAGGGCGGGCCGGAGCGCGGCGGCGTGTGGCGGCGCCTCGAGCTCGAGGCCGCGGTCTCGCCGGCCTCGCCGCTGCCCGCGTGCGCGGCGGAGCTTCCCGAGGCGCTGCGCCATCGCGTGGAGCCGCTGGCCTTCGGGCGCGCGCTGGAGGAGGTGGCGCGGCTCGAGACCGAGCGCACGCTCCACGCCGTGCGTGCGCCCCTCGCGGGGGTGAAGGCGGAGCTCGCGCTCGATCGCGTGCGGGTGGAAGGCGCCGGCGGCTTCACGGAGCTCGAGATCGAGCTCGGCCCCGGGCCGGCCGCCCCCTTCGAGGCGCTGGCGGCGGCGCTCCGCGAGCGGCTCGGCCTCGTGCCCTCGCCCGCCGACAAGCTCGGCCGCGCGCTCGAGCTGGCCGGCCGCCCGCGGCCCGCTGCGCCGGAGCTGCCGCCGCTCGATCCCGCGCTCCCCTTCCGCCTCGCCGCGGGCCGGACCTTCCGCCGCCACCTGGAGGCGCTCCGCCGCGCCGAGCCCGCGGCCCGCGTCGGCGAGGATCCCGAGGGCGTGCACGACGTGCGCGTGGCGGGGCGCCGGCTGCGCGCCGCCTTCCGTACCTTCGCCGCGGCCTTCTCCGAGCGCCGCCTCGCGCCGGCGCTGCGCTGCGTGCGCGCCACCGGCCGGGCGCTCGGCCCGGTGCGCGATCTCGACGTGCTGCTGGCCGGGGTCTTCGAGCTCTCGCCCGAGCTCCCGGCGCCGCTCGCCAGCGACCTCGTGCCCCTGGCCGAGCTCCTGCACACCGTGCGGGAGCGCGAGCGCGCGCGGATGCTGCGCTTCCTCGGCTCGCCGAGCCGCCTGCGCGCGATGGAGCGCTTCGATCTCTTGGTGGCCGACCTCGAGGCGCGCGACGCCGCGCTCGCGGCGGCTCGTGCAGGCGCGGAGGCGAGCGCGACACAGGGCGGCGCAGCGCGGCGCGTGCGGCGCGGACGCGGCCCCGGGGCACGCCCGATCGGCGAGGTCGCGCCCGAGCTCCTGCGCCAGGCGGCCGCCCGGGTCTGGAGACGGGGCGAGCGGATCGACAAGGATTCGCCCCGGGAGGATCTCCACGCGCTGCGGATCGCCGTGAAGCGCCTGCGCTACACCGCGGAGAGCTTCGTGGACCTCTACGGCAAGCCGCTGCGCAGCCTGGTGCGCCGCGCCACCGAGCTGCAGGACCTCCTCGGGAGCTACAACGACGCGGGTGTCGCGGTGGCGCGGCTCTCGGGCTGGCTGGAGACGCCGGCCGGCCGCCGCCTGCCGCGCAGCACCTGGGCCGCCACCGGCGCGCTCCTCGCGCTCCACGAAGCACGCGGCCGCACGGCCCGCGCGGCCTTCAAGGGGGCGTGGCGCGACTTCGCGCGCGGCAAGCCGCGGCGCGAGCTGGAGGCGCTGCTCGGCGGGCCGCTGGAGAGCTAGGCAGGCAATCCAGGCCGCGCTTCACCTTCGCAGGGTGGTACCGTCGAGCGTCGCTGACTCTCTCGCGCGCACCACACGCGCACGCGTCGAAAGGGACGCGGACCCTACCCCGGCTCCTCCGCCGGGCCGAGGCCGACACGCTTGCGGATCGCGGACACCAGGCGCCCGAGGTCGAAGCCGGCGAGGCCGCGGCCGCGCGGGATCTGGAAGTACTGGTCGCCATCGTCCTTGGCCAGGAGCGTCACGGTGTCGCCCGCCAGCACCTCCTCCGGCGGTGCGCCCTCGCGCGGCGGCTGGTCGAGCTTCGCCAGCACGCGGCGGCCGTCGATCCGCACCAGCGCCACGTGGAGCGGGCCGGGCTCGCCGCCGGCCGTCACGAAGATCGTGGTGGCCGCCTCCACCTGCGCGCGCGCGCCGTGGAGCGGCGGCGGCCGGGTGCCCTCGTGGCCGGGCGCCCCGGCGCCGAAGTGCAGCCGGGGCCGGGGCGCGGCGACGGGCCGGCGGCGGCTCTCGCTCGACTCGAGGACCGTCACGTAGACGTTGTTCCCGGGACCGCCGACCGAGTGGCAGATCCCGATCCGCGCCCGCTCCACCTGGGCGCGGGGATTCGGGAAGCGCCCCGTGATCTGGAGCGTGTTCTCTGCGATCTGGAACAGCCCCGTCCCGCCCACCGGATGCCCCCGGGCCTTGAGCCCGCCCGAGAGGTTGGTGGGCAGGCGCCCGCGCACGCCCGTCACCGGATGCTCGAGCGGATCCCGGGGCGGGTCCTTCAAGCTCCCCACCAGACACTCGATCGCGTCGTCCGGATCCACCAGCCCGAGGTCGGTCAGGTTGATCGGGAGCAGGCTGTTGAAGGCGTCGTGGCTCTCCACCACCAGGCCCTCGAGCTCGCGCGGCGCGGCGATTCCGGCGCGCCAGTAGGCGACGGCCGCCGCACGGCGCGTGGCCTCCAGGTGCGCGAGCTCGGCGCGGTCGAGGATGGAGGAGGTCTCGGTGGCCGAGCCGAGCCCCGCCACGCGCACGGCCTGTGGCTTCGAGGTGAGGATCACGGCGGCGGCGCCGTCGCAGATGGGCGAGCAGTCCTTGCGCCGCAGGGGCGTCGCCACCGGCAGATTCTTCTCCCCGTCGAAGTAGGCCTCGAGCGGGTCCGGCCGGCGATGGAAGGCGGCGAGGGGGTTCTCCGCGCCGAGGGCGTGGGCACGGAACATCAGGCGCGCCAGCAGCTCGGGGATGGCCTTGCCCTTCAGGTTGCGCTCGCGGAGCCAGGCCTGGGTCACCAGTGCGATCAGCGCCGGCATGGTGAAGCCGAAGCGGCGCTCGTTCGGGTCCACCGTCTTCGACATGATGGCGGTGGCCACCTCGGTGGTCACCGTCTTCATGCGCTCCCCGCCCAGCACGAGGACGCTCTCGAACTGGCCGGATGCGACCTTGTAGCAGGCCTCGTGAAAGGCGGCGGCGCCGGTGGAGGAGGCGGTCTCGCTGCGCACCGCGGGAACGCCGGTCAGCCGCAGGCGGTCGGCCACCTTGGTGGCCACGTTGGCGCGATTCTCGAACTCCTCGCTGTCCATCACGCCGACCTGGATCGCGTCGAAGCTGCGGATCGGCGAGTCTTCGAGGGCGCGGCGGTAGGCCTCGGCGAAGAGATCGAAGATGCTGGTGAAGATGCGTCCGGTCAGGTCCACCTTCGTGAGCCCGACGCCCGCGATGTAGACCTCCTTTGCCATCGGAACGCATGATAGCCTACGGGGGCTCGCTCCCTGCCGGCGCGAATCGGAGGAATGGATGCGAAGGCTCCGCCGTGTGATCGTGGTCCTCGTGGTGCTCGCGCTCCTGGTCGCAGTCCTGCGTAGCGGCCTCGGGCGCGGCCCCAGCGTGCGCCCCGGGAGCCTCCTGGTGGTGGACCTGGAGGGGGAGTACGTGAACGAGCCGGCGGTGCCGCTGTTCGACCGCCTGACCGGCCGCGAGCGCCATCCCCTGCCGCAGCTCCTCTCGGACCTGCGCAAGGCCGAGCGCGACTCGCGGATCTCGAACGTGCTCTTCCGGGTGCGCGGGCTCCAGCTCGGCTGGGCCAAGGCCCAGGAGCTGCGCGACGCCATCACGAGCCTCCGGGAGTCCGGCCACCATACGATCGCCTACCTCGAGGTGGAGAGCTTCTCCGGGAACCTCGAGTACTACGTGGCGAGCGCCGCCGACGAGGTGTGGATGGCGCCCGGCACGCGCGCGCCCCTGGTGGGCCTCGCCGCCGAGTATTTCTTCCTCGGCGGCTTCTTCGAGAAGCTCGGCATCCAGGTGGAGGTGGAGCGGATCGGCCGCTTCAAGACCGCCGCCGACATGTTCAGCGCCAAGGAGATGAGCTCCGCCTTCCAGGAGATGTCGAACTCGCTCCTCGATTCGATCGACGGGCAGTTCGTGTCGGGGATCGCCGACCGGCGGGACCTCTCCGAGGACGACGTGCGCGCGGCGATCGACGCTGCGCCGATGTCGCCGGAGGAGTTCAAGGCGCGCAAGCTGATCGACGGCGTGGCCTACGAGGACGAGCTGATCCAGCGCCTCGGCGACCCGCCGAAGCTCGAGGAGTCGAGCTACGCCGAGGTGGATCCGAAGAGCGTGGGCTTCCAGCCGGTGGCCACGGTGGCCGTGGTCTTCGGCACCGGCGGCGTCGTCAGCGGCAAGGACGACGGCGGCTCCGGCCGCCCGCAGCTCGCCTCGCAGACCGTCTCGAAGGCCCTGCTCGACGCCGCCAAGGATCCGTCGGTGAAGGCCATCGTCTTCCGCGTGGACAGCCCGGGCGGCTCCGCCCTGGCCTCGGACGTGATCTGGCGCGCCACCCAGGAGGCGCGCAAGAACGGCAAGCCGCTGATCGTCTCCATGTCGGACCTCGCGGCCTCGGGCGGCTACTACGTCTCCTGCGGCGCCGACGCCGTGGTGGCCGAGCCCGGCACGCTCACCGGCTCGATCGGCGTCTTCGTGCTGCGGCCGGTGCTGGGCGGGCTCCTCGACAAGCTCGGCATCGGCTACGCCTCGCTCCAGCGTGGCGCCCACGCCGACATCCTGCTCGGCACCAAGCCCCTCGACCCCGACACGAGAGCGCGTCTCTCCGCCGACGTGAAGAGCGTCTACGACCTCTTCGTGGAGCGCGTGGCCGCCGGGCGCAAGCTCCCGGCGGAGAAGGTGGACGCCATCGGACAGGGCCGCGTCTGGACCGGCCAGCA
>Ga0316628_100001468_pt1 | contig 16671 bp, 13 predicted proteins | sample OWC_Aug_M2_C1_D5_FD_207648 | JGI IMG/M metagenome (GOLD analysis project Ga0316628, IMG submission 207648) | Wetland soil microbial communities from Old Woman Creek delta, Ohio, United States - OWC_Aug_M2_C1_D5_C | ecosystem: Environmental > Terrestrial > Soil > Wetlands | place: USA: Ohio... | reverse complement strand
GTTGCGGGTGAGATTTCCGAAAGAGCGGGTGTCTTGAGTCGCGGGATGTGGGGGGTAAAGCGCTGGATGAGGTCCTCTGTGGTAACACGCCCCTCGGCAAGGTCAATCGCCGGCGGCTGTGAGGCCAGCGAAGCGGCAGCCAGCAGCACGGTAAAACCAATCCCAATCTCCGCTTCCACCAGGCGGCGGAGCCGGCGGAATCCATTCGCGGGGTTTTGCCCAAGTCTGCGGACGATCAAGAAGTTCATGGCACCCAGCCCGAGCGTCCCGGCCGTCAGCAGAATCTTTGAGCCGATCATTGCTCCATACGAAGTCCCGTAGAAGTCGGAAGGCGATTTCAAGTAGAGGAAAGTGAGACTCGCACCTGTAATCAGGATCGCGCTCACCCCCGCCATCGCCATGGAGGAGAACGCCCGGACGATCGAGGCCAGACGTTCCGGGCTGGCTGCCCGATGAAGCGAAATCAGAAGATACGGGAGCGCGCCAATCCAAATGCCTGCCGCCAGGTGGTGCAGGAACGTAAAACCAGTTGAAATTTCGCGATGGTCCATCCGCGACCAGGCGTGACTGGTGGCGACCGATGACAACATGATCACAAGAACAAGTCCGGCCTGGATGGCAAGCGAACGCGTTGCTTTGCCCAGGTAGGCAATCAGGAGTAAGCATCCCAGCACCATCGTCAATCCGGCAATCGCGAAATTTGCGCCGATGACTTCGCTCAGTTTCAAACCAGTTGTATCAGTGAGAATCAGACAAGTGACGCTTACGGATACGAACTGGGTGATGGCGAGTCCAGCGGCGGCAATCCGGATGGTAAAGAGGACAGGGCGAACAAGTTCATCAGCCCCGGCTTGCGCCCGTGCGCGCACGGTCAGAAGGATCTGGAAGCCTGTTCCGCCAATCAGCAGCGACTCGAAGATCAGCGTCAGCCCGCGCAGAACGACCGATACAAAAGCGGAAACGTCGAGCAACCTGGCGACCAACGGTTCGCCTCCGCAATGATGGAATTACTTGACCGAGAAAACAGTTTCGCCCCGGGTGATATGTCCATCGGATGCCAGTACCTGCCAGATGAGCTTGTATTTCCCCGGCGCCAAATTCGCTGCCTGGCCCAGCATGATATTCGATGCATTTCCCTCCCTGGCCGGCAAGGATCTTGACGCGCCACCGGGAAGCATCAGTTGAAGCCGCGATCGTGCAACGTCAATCCGGACGTTGAACCTGAGTGTGATTTCCACGTTCGGACCATTCACGGTCGAATTGGGAGCAGGACTCGACTCCACAAGCACGGCGTGAGCGAAAGCCAGCGTAGCTAAAGCCATTGCGACAAACGCGAGGCCCAGGAAGCGAAAGAATGGATGGCCCAACCAGCCCGTGAGGGGCGCTTTCCTTGTTGCCGGGCTTCTGGGCAGTTTCCCATCCGCCACCGGAATTTTGTGGCCACTCTCCACCTTGACCGTTGTGGGGGTATTTCGCGCCATCGTTCTCGGGGCGTTAGATGTTTTTTTCGCCGGCGGCGATGTCAAGGTTTGTTGACGGCGTGGCGTCCTCTTGACCGCCGAAACCTGCTATCAAGGCGTCGAGGAAGGCGCCGGAACTGATTGAAAAGGTTGGTGGACCTGGTCGGGATCGAACCGACGACCTCTTCCATGCCATGGAAGCGCGCTCCCAACTGCGCCACAGGCCCACTGGACGTAACTGTTTTATTCTCGCCGACCGGGAGAAAATCGTCAAACGGAGGCAGGTCCATCTCGTCCAAATAACAATGCGAAAAAACTTTGCTGCCGGAAAACGAAACAAATCAGGCTCAATCCGCGTATTTTCATTGGAAAGAGGTTAAACTCTAGGCGGTAAATCCGCTTTTAGATTGCCATGACGCCGACTCCGGAAAATCCCCGCCCCCGGGTCTCCCTGAAAGAGCCCATGATGATTGCGCTGGAGACCCTGCGCACCCACAAGCTTCGGTCTTTCCTGACGTTGCTGGGGGTGATTCTCTCGGTTTCCACGCTGATCATCGTCGTTTCCATGGTGGAAGGCACCAACCAGTACGTGGCAGATAAAATTGCCAACTTCGGCTCCAACGTTTTTCTGGTCATGCGCTTTCCCATCACCACCAGCCAGGAACAGTTCGTCAAGCTGCAGCGCACCAACAAAAATATCACCTGGGATGACTACGAATACGTGCGCGACAACATATCCCTGGCAAAGGCTGTAGGAGTGGAGGTTCGGCGCAACGGAACGGTCAAATATAAAACTGAGACCATCGAAGACATCAATGTCCGCGGGGTGACGGCAAACATCGGCGAGATTGACGTGGAGGAGCCGCAATTCGGTCGCTACATCACGGACACCGACAACGAACACCGCTCCAACGTGACCATGATTGGCACCGACGTAGCCAAGCGATTCTTCCAGGGCGTGGATCCGCTGGGGAAAGCCATCTATATCGACGGCGAGGAGTATGAGGTCGTGGGCGTGGCCAAGGAGCAGGGGTCCACGTTCGGGCAGTCCCAAGACAGCTTTGTCTACGTCCCGATTGAGACCTGGATCAAGGTTTACGGCAGCAATCAGACCATGAACATCAACATCAAGGCGCTCTCGGCTGACCTGATGCCGGCGGCGGAAGATGAAGCGCGGATGCTGATGCGTGCTCGCCGTCATTTGAGTCCCAAGCAGGACGATACTTTTGGAATCATCGAGCCCTCGGCGCTGATGGAACTGTGGACCAACCTCACAGGCACGTTGGCTACCGGCTCCATCGGGGTGGTCGCCATCTTCCTGGTGATTGGCGGCATTGTAATCATGAACATCATGCTGGCCAGCGTAACGGAACGTACGCGCGAGATCGGCGTGCGCAAGTCTCTGGGGGCCACCCGGCGCGACGTACTCTTGCAGTTCCTGATCGAGTCCGGAGTCATGGCGGCCATCGGCGGCGTGCTGGGCATTGTCGTGGCGGCGGCCCTGGCCTTTGCCATCCGCAGTCTTACCCCGGTGCCGGTCCAATTGCCCATTCGCTGGGTGTTCATCGCTGTCATTATCGCCACCGCTGTGGGAGTCTTCTTCGGCGTGTATCCGGCGCACAAAGCGGCCAAGCTCGATCCTATCGAGGCACTGAGGTTTGAGGCGTAATTATGGCGATCTCTCATCTGCTGACGGAAGACATGAAGATGGCCCTTGAGACCATCCGTACGCACAAAGTCCGGTCATTTCTGACCGTGCTGGGAGTGGTGATCGGCACCGCTGTTGCCATCATTGTTGCCTCCATTCTGCTGGGCGTGCAGAAGAACATTCAGGATTCACTGAACGAATTTGGCGTGGACAATCTGTTCGTCTTCAAGTTCGATTCGGGCATCCACTTCGGCCGGCTCAGCCCGGAGGAACGCACGCGCAAGCCCATCAGCTATGAAGACGGCATGGCCATCAGGGGCGAACTGAGCGCGGTGAAAGAGGTTGTAATTGAGGCGCTGCCGCGTATCGGGAACGGTCCCCAGCCAATCCGCACTGCCCGCAACAAGAACCATGAGCTGACCAGTATTGTCTTTCGCGGAGTCACGGCCCCTTACTCCCAGGTGGTTAATGGAAAGATGAAGGAAGGCCGCTTCTTCACTGATCTCGAAGATCTGCATCGCGAAGACGTGGTGGTGCTCGGCTTCGACGCTGAGAAGGCCCTTTTCCCCGACGAGCGCGCCGAAGGTCAGCAACTGCTGGTGGATGGAAATCTTTATACCGTCATTGGGGTCTTCGACAAGAAGAAAAATACACTCAACCAGGCCGGCGATGTCGAGGTGCTCATTCCCTACCGCACCTACAGGAAGCATTATCCCCAGGACGATGAAAACATCGTCATTGCCATGGCGTACCCGGGCATGAAGAGCATTGCTGAAGACCAGGTGCGCGGCCTGCTGCGGCTGCGCCGGCGCGTTCCTCCTAACAAGCCGGACAACTTCGGCATCAGCAGCGCTGAGGAACTGGGAAACCAGTTCGCCGATATCATGAGCAAGATTCTTCAGTACGTGATCGCCGTGGTCTCCGTGGGACTGCTGGTGGGCGGCGTGGGTGTGATGAACATCATGCTGATGTCGGTAACGGAACGGACGCGCGAGATCGGTGTACGTAAGGCCATTGGCGCCCGCAAGCGAGACATCAGCTTCCAGTTCATGACAGAAGCCGTGACCCTGACCGGGATCGGGGGAATTCTGGGGGTCCTTCTGTCCCTGCTCGCCAGCTTCGTCATGCAGCTTGCGCACTTCCCTTCGTCCGTGCCTGTATGGGCCATTGTGGCAGCGGTTGGCGTCTCCAGCGTCGTCGGCCTGTTCTTCGGAATCTATCCCGCAATGAAGGCAGCCAGGCTGGATCCAGTCGTGGCGTTGCGCTACGAGTGAGCGGCGCTGCGCGCGGTAAATTGGCTCTTGGCAATTGGTATTTGGCCAAGAACCAAATACCAAGAGCCCAGGCCTATTCGCTCACTACTTCGTCCTCCCTCACATACCCATACGGACAATGACGACACCCTGACCGGCAGCAATATCCCCGCCTGAGCAGATACTTCGCGGTGAACACCCAGTTGCCGTTTTCCACATAATAATCTTCGCCAAGGACGAAGCCGAGATCGTTTCCGGTGCTCATGGCCGGCCCACCAGGCTGAGAGGCTGTGCCTGCGGCGTCTCCACTAGGGCGCCATCGCGGAAGCTCACGTGTTTGCCGGAGATGGCGGGCACGCGTTCGCCCGGTACCACGATTCCCGCCAGGTTGAGGGGGTCCGCAGCAGAGATGGTGATGGTTTCACCCGAGGGAGCAACGCTCTTCATCGCACGCAATGATTCCACGGCAATGGGTAGCGCAAACTGTTCGCCGATGAAGCCGCTGACGAAGCGTCCGCCTCGGATCTCACCGCGGTCTTCCATGCGGCGGAAGGTGATCAGCAGGTCACGCCAGCGCGGCAGGATGCTCTCCCGCGCCAGCAGTTCGCGAAAGACCACGCCATACCGTTCCAGCAGCATGCGGCATACGGATTCCAGAGCCCGCTGCGGATCATCGCCTTCCAGCGGGTAAAGCAGTGACCACCTGCCAGCACTGTGGCGCGGACGAGTCGATTTTCCCGAACCCTGTCCGGCGCGGCGTTTGGGATCGATGAGCGAACGCAGGTTGTCGAAGCCATCGGCAGTGACCAGCCCCGCCGCCACCAGTTCCCACAGCCCGGTTTCAACTTCAGATTTCAACTTGCCGGTGCCGCGAACAATATCGGTGAAGAACGAAGCGCCGCGCTGGCGGAGGAACTCCATCACTTCACGGGCGCCGGGGCTCAGGCCTTTCAAGCCCGCCTCAGCTTCCTGATGGGCGGTGCGCACGCTGGGCAGCGCCATCCATTCGGCATCGTCGCGGACGAAGAATGTGATCGGGGCAACGCTGGTAGGAACCACGCGGCGCGTGACGTCTCCAGACTCCATCAGCATGGCGGGATGCGGCGAGAGACGCCCCCAGCCCACGGCGCCGGTCAGGCAGAGTTGGTCCAGCAGCTTTGGATCGTAGTTGCTGAGGCGGCGGGCCATGATCTGCCGCTCCCATGCGCTGGCCGGAATCTCAAAACCCTGGAGTTGGCGCAGCACCTGTAACGTGCCCCGCCCGTCACGAAGCTGCGTGCCCGGCTCCACGTGCTGCCAGCGCAACAGCCAGCGCATGAGCGTGGCAGCGGTCACCGGTTCAATCTGTTTGCGCAACGAGCCCAGCGTGAGGCGATGGATGCGGGCCAGAAGTCTCCGCTCCGACCATTGAACGTCATCGCTTCCCAGGTTCTCAAACTTTCCCCGCAGAATCAGCCCAATGGACTCAATCCGCAACAGCGTCTTCTCCACATCGGCCAGCGGCAAACGAAGGAAGCTGGCCAGGCCGGATGCCGTAGCCGGGCCAAGGTGCGCCAGCCAGCCGGTGATCACCGACTTGAGCGCGTCTTCGCGGGAAGGAGCCTCGCCTTCCAATTCAGGAAGCTGCGCTTCAAACCGCGCTTCCGGATAGATCACGCGGAAGGCCTTAGCTTTTTCCGCGGGTACCCAAAACCAGATGTCTTGCACGCTGGCTCGGGCCGCGCGGCGGGAAAGCCGCAGGCGTTCAAAGAAAGGCAGCCATACTTCGGCGGACGGGCGGCCGTCCGGCGCGCAGAAGTCTTCCGGCAGGGCCGTGAAGGTCTGAAGTGCATCGGCCAGTTCGTCGGCATCGCGAACGTCGGGCCACGCATCGGCGCGGACTTCAGCAATGGCTGCCGGATCAAGCCCGCCCACTTCTTTCAGCACGGCTTCAGGTAGAGTGCGCCGCATCTCTACGGCGCGTGCGCGGCGTTCTTCCAGCGGCGCGTCGTCAAGAAAAGCGTACGGGTTGCTGTTGAGGATCTCGTGCGAGAAGACCGAAGGCACAGGAGTATCAACGGCAATGCACTTGATTTCGCCCGAGTGAATGCGGCGCAACACATTCTTCAAACCGTTCAAGTCCATGGCTTCATGGAAAATATCTTTCATCACCTCGCGGATCAGCGGATGGTCCGGTACCTGAATGGGCCCATCGATGTTTTCCTGGCAGGCCGCAGCGTCGGGGAAAACCGACGCCAGCAGGTCCGCCGAGCGCGTGCGTTGAACCTGCAGTGGGATCTTCTTGCCGTTCCAGTAGCGCAGCAGCGCCAGCGACCGGTTGGCGTCCCAGCGCCAGCGGGTTTCCAGCAGAGGTGAGAGCAGGGCCGCCTGCTGCAGCACCTCCTTGACGGTGTTTTCGTGCAGAAAGTTGAAGACATCGGATAGAGGGAAGCTGTGCTGCTCCGCCAGGGCGATGTTCACGCCGTTGTCCGTGGCCGCCGCCTGAAGTTCGAAGTTGAAGGACACACAGAAGCGCTTGCGCAGCGAGAGTCCCCAGGCCTTGTTGATGCGCGTGCCGAACGGCGCGTGGACGACGAGTTGCATGCCGCCGCCTTCGTCAAAGAAGCGTTCGGCGATGATGGTGTCCTGCGTGGGTACGGTTCCCAGAACGGTACGGCCGGTCACGATGTACTCAATGGACTGCTCCGCGCCGGAATCGTCCAGGCCGCACTCCCGCTTGAGCCACTCCACCGCTTGCAGCGTCTCCGGCGATTTCTGGTTAACGAAACCGGGAACCGTATTGGGTGTAAGCTCGCTGATCTTCTGCCGTAGCGCTCCGACCTCGTGCGACAGCTCTTCGGTACGTCCCGGAGCTTCGCCCAGCCAGAAGGGAATTGAGGGCGGCGCGCCGTGCGCATCTTCTACCACCACGCGGCCAGCGGCTTCGATCTTGCGGATGCGCCAACTGGTGTTGCCCAGCAGCACCACGTCACCCTTCATGCTTTCTACAGCAAAGTCTTCATGCAGTGTGCCGACGATGGTGCCTTCCGGTTCCGCCACGACCGTATAAAGGTTCGTCTCCGGGATAGCGCCGCCGTTCATGATGGCGATCATGCGCGAGCCGCGCCGCGCTTTCAGCCGCCGGTTCACGCGGTCGCGGTAGAGGTGAGCGCCAAAGCGTCCGCGTTGTGCGGCGATGCCGTCTGAGAGCATGGCCAGCAGATCGTCATAATCTTTGCGGTCAAGTTCGCGGTAGGGATAGGCGCGCCGGACCAGATTGAACAGCTCATCTTCATCCCACTCCTCGGCGGAGCAGGCGGCAACGATCTGTTGCGCCAGAATGTCCAGCGGAGCTTCCGGGATGATGAGGCGGTCGAGTTCGCCCTGATGAATGGAGCGGACCAGCGCGCCACATTCGATGAGTTCATCGCGCGTGGTGGGGAAGAAGCGGCCTTTGGGCACGGCGCCCCGCCAGTGTCCGGCGCGGCCGAAGCGCTGCAAAGCAACGGCGATCGAGCGGGGCGAGCCGATGTGGCAGGCAAGATCGACGTGGCCCACGTCGATCCCCAGCTCCAGCGAAGCCGTCGCCACCAGGACTTTGACTTCGCCATTCTTCAATTTGTTTTCCGCGTCGAGGCGCAGCTTGCGGGCAAGGCTGCCGTGGTGCGCCGCAACCAGTTCCTCGCCCAGACGTTCGGCCAGGTTAAAGGCCACGCGCTCCGCCAGCCGGCGTGTATTCACAAAGACCAGCGTGGAGCGGTGTTGCTGTACCAGTTGGGTGATGCGATCGTAGATTTCGTCCCACAACTCGTTGCTGGCCACGGGGCCCAGTGGTTGGCCGGGGACCTCGATCGCCAGATCAAGTGTCCGCTTGTGGCCGATGTTGACCACCACAGGGTCAGCCTGGCCATTTCCGGTGAGATAGTGGGCGACGGTCTCGATGGGTTTCTGCGTTGCCGAAAGTCCGATGCGAACAGCGCGGCGGCCTGTCAGCGCGTCCAGACGCTCGAGCGAAAGGGTGAGATGGGCACCGCGTTTGTCGTCGGCCACGGCGTGGATTTCGTCCACGATGATTGTCTTCACGTCGCGCAGGATTTCCCGGCTCTTCTGCGCCGTCAGCAGGATGTACAGCGACTCCGGTGTGGTGACCAGAATGTGCGGCGGTCGTTTGAGCATGGCCCGGCGCTCGTGCATCAGCGTGTCCCCGGTGCGCACGGCCACCCGAATCTGCGGCATGAGCAGGCCGCGTTCTCCTGCCAGCGCTGTTATTTCCGCGAGTGGCGCCTCCAGGTTCTTCTGGATGTCATTGCCCAGCGCTTTCAGCGGCGAGACGTACAGAATTTCTGTTGCGTCGATCAGGTCACCGGACAAAGCCTTACGAACCAGAACATCGATGCACGTGAGAAACGCGGCCAGTGTCTTGCCTGAGCCTGTGGGCGCAGAGATCAGCGTTGTGCGTCCGGAAAGAATATGCGGCCAGCCCTGCTCCTGTGGTTCGGTGGGCGTACCGAACTTGTTGACGAACCACTCCCGGACAACGGGATGGGCCCAGGCCAGGGATGGGGGGACCGCGGAATGCATCTGCTTATTCTAGCCGATTCGTTAAACATTCGCCCGTGAAATTTCTGCCCATTTATAGGGCAGAAATTGGGAGGAATTTCTAAGTTGGCGGGCTTCTCAAAGGTCGCTTGCGGTCGGAGATACATTCTCGCAAAACGATATAACCTTTTGTTTATCTACAGATTACAATTTTGGGCCACATTTCCACAGCTCTCCGAGCAGCCATTTGGAAGCCAAGCTGCACCACGAAAGGCAACCCAAGCAGTCCAGCTATTCGTGTTTCGCCACTTCTTCCGGCGTCGAGGAGTTCCAATGCCAGCAGTAACAAGGAAGAAGAATGAGAGACATTTCTCAGCGTATCGAGCGGCTGACCCAAGAGCTGCGAGAACTTCGACTGCAGTTGCAATGGACCAATTCCCCAGCAGCCGGCGCCGGCGAGCATAACCGCGTTCTCAATCATGTGCTCAGCGCCTCGCTGGTTCCCGATCTTACCGAAGTGGTGGATCAACTCACGCAATTCTTATGGCGGTTCATCGATTCCGCCGCCAAGCCGGCGCCCGGTGCCGATTTTGCTCAGCAGGGCGAACGTCTGGAACAGGCTACTGAGATGCTGCGTCGCTTGCGCTGCGCCTCCTCCCCAAAACCGGCGGAACATCCCGCGGCCTTTGTCGCGCGCATGACCAGCGTGGTGGACCGTCTTCTGGAGAGCGGAGGAGCGCCGGAACCCGGCGTGAACGAAAAGACTCTGCGGCTGGAGCGCTCAGCCTGATCCTGGCAATTGCCGGCCGGGCCATGCTGACGTTGGCGCCTGCGCTCGTGGCCGTGTGGTGGATTCATTGCTGCAGGAGTAAAATGCAGCCCATGCTGAAGCATATCCGCTGGAATGACGTTGAACTGGAGAAGCTGAACCCGCTGCTGGACCGGCAGATGGTTACCGGCGAGAACTTGATGCTGGCGCGCGTGCTGCTGAAGAAAGGCTGCGTGGTGCCGGAGCACAGCCACCATAACGAGCAGCTTACTTACATCCTGGAAGGCGCGCTGAAGTTCTGGATTGACGGCAAAGAGATCGTGGTCCGGACAGGCGAGGTGCTATGCATTCCTCCCCACATGCCGCACAAGGCTGAGGCGCTGGAAGACACAGTCGATCTGGACGTCTTCTTCCCGCCGCGTGAGGATTGGCTGAGCAAGTCGGACGCCTACCTGCGTAACAGTGAACCCGCCCACAGCCGCTAACGGCCCGGCTCAGCCTCGCGAGCGCGCCGGGCTGGGTGAGATTGCGATGGCATTTCTCAAGCTGGGCACCATCGCTTTTGGCGGACCTGCTGCCCACGTCGCGCTGATGGAAGAAGAGTTCGTGACGCGCAGGGGCTGGATGACGCGCCAGGAATTTCTTGACCGGCTGGGCGCAGCCAACCTGATTCCTGGTCCCAGTTCCACGGAGATGGCGATCTTCATCGGCCAGAGCAAGGCGGGATGGCCGGGACTGATTGTCGGCGGATGTTGCTTTATTGTCCCGGCGGCGATCATTGTCTCCGTCATTGCGGCAGCGTACGTACGCTATGGCGCCGTTCCGCAGGTGGGTGGCGTCCTCTACGCGGTCAAAGCTGTTGTCATCGCGATTGTGGCGCAGGCTTTCTGGAAGCTGGCGCAATCGGCGATGAAGAACAGTTTGCTGGTCCTGGTTGGAATACTCTCGACCGTCCTCGCTTTCCTTGCCGTCAACAATCTCCTCATTCTGATGATTGCGGGCTTACTGGCCGTTTTGCCGGAGCTTCACCGCAGAGCGCCGGCGGCGGGTGCGATGGCATGGCTTGCGCCGGCGTGGCCGAAGGCGTTACTTGCGGCCGGCGGGCTTGTGCCGGCATCTTTCAGCCTGGCGCGGCTGTTTCTTACATTTCTCAAGATTGGATCAGTGCTGTTCGGCAGCGGCTACGTGCTGCTGGCTTTTCTCCACGCGGATTTCATTGTGCGGCTGCACTGGCTCACAGAAAAACAGTTGCTTGACGCCGTTGCCGTTGGACAGGTAACGCCCGGCCCCGTATTCACCACCGCGACCTTTATCGGCTATCTGCTGGCCGGCATTCCCGGCGCGGTGGCGGCGACCATCGCAATCTTTCTTCCCGGTTTTGTGCTGGTTGCCCTGAGCGGTCCGCTGATTGCGAGGATCCGCCGCTCTCCTTTGGCCGGTGCGGCGCTGGATGGAGTGGTTGCCGGTTCTTTGGCATTGATGGGAGTGGTGACCTGGCAATTAGGCAAGGCCGCGCTGGTGGACTGGCTGACAGTGACCATTGCGGTGGCCAGCGGCTTCCTGCTTTTCCGGTTCCGCGTGAATGCAGTGTGGTTGATTGCAGGCGCTGCCATCATCGGTATGTTGCACGGCCTGAGATGAAGCGGGTCCCTGCAAGGACATCTTGAATCAAGCTCCGCCGGAGACCGCTGCGAATGAGGGAAAGAGAAGAAGAGGCTGGCGGGGCAAAGCGCCAGCCTCTCTTGGTGGTGGAAAACTGCGTAGCGCAGTTTCTGGGAAACCGGTACCCGTCATGGCTCGGTGCACGGTGTGGCCCGGGAACGCCCCCGGCAAAGCACCAGGCGAGTGAAGCCAATAACGGTCGACACGTTTTGGGGGAGGAACCACTTACCTGTCCAAATCGCGCCGTAGTCGCATGTACCAATCCCAGGCCCTGGCCTGACAGACGCTGGGTCGAGTCTCCAGCGCTTCATGAGAGGCAAATCTTTCCGCACAGCGTCATCGATAGCGGGGATCGTGACGCGGGAGCGGGAGATTTGGCCATTACCAGAGCGCCCCCAACCACCACAGGAATTCCGCGCCAGACCGGGGCAACGCCCTGGAAGCAGATTTCACCAAATTTTTCGGCAAAACAGACCTCCCCGTCGGCGATCAAAGCGCCAGGCCACAACCGATGCACTGGCAACAAGGTTGACGTTGCACCGCCACGATTCCATGGCGGGTCGCCGCATGCCTTCGCAAAAACCGACCAGCCTTCCCCGGACGAGCACGACAGCTCGATTGCATGCTGCAGGAACCAACCTGAATAAACTGTCCGATCCGTAAAGCCTCATCAAATTAAGGTTCTTAACTTAGAAGATGATTAGGTTGGCATTAAAATTTCTCATTCGCTGGAAGGGCCATGCTGAATCCATCGGCGAACTACGTCCGCAAGCGGTGGGAGCGGAGCGACAGACTCGAATTGACTGTGACAGGCTGTCCCCGGGCTGTGACAAGCTGTCACAGGCGCCTGCTGAACGGGCATGACCGCTCGCACAGTTTTCAACGACTTACACGGAGTTGCGGTTTGGCTACCGGCCTGCAATATAGAAATGCAGACGGAACGCTGGTTGAGCGCAAAAGCTACGAAGAGGGCAGAAGTCGGATTGAAGAGGTGGTGGGTAGCTGGCGCTGGTGGCAATGAGCCGATGCTTGTGCGAGAGAAGAAAGGGCATTACCAGGCGCAGGAAGAAAGAGGTTTGCGGGGTTCTTCCAGCCGGATGTCCTTTCCCTCGCCGTATCAAAGAAGTTGGGCAAATTGATTTCCGGACGGGCAGCGAATTTAGGGTTCGCTGCCGGTTGAAGTAGTCGACGGTCCTGGTTCTGAAATTCGCCTTGTGCACGAAGCCTTCCGGGCCTGTTGAGGCATGCAGGCGCTTCGTGACGGGGCAGACTGAGCAACCTCCTTTTCTCGGGTGTGGTTAGGGTCATGCAGCAACACTGATCCCGGGCGGCAGATTTAACTCCGCCCGGTTTTTTTATTTCCAGGTTTTCCGGATGGGATGGCCTTCAGTGTTGAAGACGACCTTATTGAGGTCCAGCGTTTCCCTCGGCGCAAAGAGCAGATACAGATACTTGAGGGTTTCCGCCAGAAAATAGCTTTCCATCATGTCGGCCTTTTCCCTGGTTTCCACATTCTTCAATGCGGCATAGCCCGCGTCGGCCTTGCAGCAGCGGACCAGGCCGGCCAGAAACGTGGAGGCCATCTCAACATAGCGTTCGTCTTTCGTATAGAAATGAAGATAGTAGGCGGATTCGATGATCTCCGGACGCAACGGATATTCCGGCGAGACCACCTTCATGGTTGTGTAATCGATCTCGTCCGGCTCCACGCCGAATGTGGTCCACATTTTGTAAGAGGAGTCCTGCAGACGTTTCGCGCGATCTTCATCGCCGCTGCGTGCCAGCACGGCAGGGAAGAAGGCATCCAGCGCGCCAAAGAGGGTGGATATGCGCTTGCCCGTGTTCATGTCGGCCTGGCCGTACCACAGCCCGGACTTGGTGTTGTCCGCCAGGTATTTGTTCACCGCCTGCAGGCTGGTCTTCCACATGCGGCCGCAATCCTTGTCATCGAAGAGAATTTTGCACTTGAGAAGGTATTCGTAATAGGAGTCAATGCCGCCGCCGATGTGGCTGTCAGGGACGGTCCACTGTCCCGTCTCCACGTTGATCCGGGAACCGACCAGCCCGAGCTTCGACCTGCGGCTGTAGAGTTCCGTGAGCGCGCGCTTGGCTTTGTCGTAGAAGACCGGTTTGCCCGTCAGTTTGCTGAGCGTGCCGAATTCAATCAGCAGCGTACCGATCTCCGCAGGATTGCTCTCCGCGCCGCGGGTCTTTCCGGTCTTGAGGTTGACGTACATGTAGGGCATGCCGGTGGGCGAGTCGAAGGCGGGCAGCAGGCGCGTGCCCAGTTCCTGTGCCAGGTCGAGGAGCCGCTGGTCGCCGGTGAGCTGGTAGCTGCTGAGCAGGCCGCCCAGCATGCGGATGGTGATTTCGAAATTCTTGACGTAGATGTCCTGGTTGAAGGAGAGGTTCTTGACGATGAACTCGCGGGTCTTGTCGGCTTCGTCATTCAATCCCATGATGATCATGGTGTCGAGCGAGTCCACCGCCGTCATATACAGCGGAACGCCGTACCAGTCGTGGGCGGTGCGGGTCAGCGGTTTGAGCTCGTCGTGGCCCCACGCGTACTGCTTGTAAGCATTCCAGGAGTATAGAAATTCCGAGCGCACCTGGCGGGCCATGGGGCCGGGATCGGGCGGGGTGTTCTGTGCCTGGCTGTCCAGGGAAAGGGCAGACAGCAGTCCGAGCGCGAATATCGCGAAAAACCACCTGCGCATGTGCGAGTCTCCGGGGCAAACAAGATGAGATCGCAAACATGATAGCGCAGCAAACCGGGCCCTGTGCTTACAGGGTCCGAACAGAGAGTCTATTTGTTGATGTCTTCTTTCGCTTCCAGCCGCTTGAGCAGCGCCTCCAGGGCGGGCTTGAACGGGTCGGGCGCGGCGGCGACGGAAAGCTTCATATGCTTTGCTGCGTCGTCGAATTTGCCTTCAGCGCACGCCATGCGCGCCATCTCGTTGTGCGCTGCCCAGTGGCCGGGATATTTCTTGATGTTGGCGCGGTAAACTTCAAACGCCTGTTCCTGCTTGCCTTGCTGCTGGAGCTGGCGGCCGTAAGTGTGCAACTGGACCACGCTTCCCAGGGGCATCGCCCTGGCGCGGATGGCAGCAGCCTCTTGCGGGCGGTTCAGCGCCTCGAGGATGCTGGCCTTGGTCATGAGATTGTCAAAACGCTCTTCCACCTGGATGGAACGGTCGGAATATTTGAGCGCTTCTTCCAGATTGATCTTGTTTTGCAGGAAATAGTTGGCGGCATCGTCCCAACCTTCAAAAGTGTACTGGGCCAGGCCGCGGAGCTGGTTGTGCAGGTTTGCGGCGACGATCTCGTTGGTGTTGACTTCCACTTTGAAAGGCACGGCGATCTTCTCCCAGCGCAGCATCACCGTGGCGGCGTCGGGTTTGACGTCGTCAAAGTCATAGGTAAGCGCTTCGTGCAATTCGTCCGGATGCGGTTTCACTGTGACCCGCAGGGCGTCTTCTTTCTGATCGTAGGTGAAGCTGCCCCAGGCGTGCGCCTGTTTGGAGAAGATGACGGTCCATTCTTTTTCACCAGGGACCATGTGCAGGCCGTAAGTGCCCCGGGCCAGCGGCTTGCCTTCCACCGTGACGGGATCGGTGAAAGTGATGGTGGTGTTCTCATTGGCGCCCGCGCGCCACACCTGACCGTAAGGCACAAGGCCGCCCCAGACTTTGCGCCCGGCGACCAGAGGCCGGTGGTAGTCGATGGTGATGTCCGTGATGCCTACACGCTGCATGACCCGTGCGTGCTGGCTGGCGCGGGGAAGGTCGAGCACGGTGGACTGCGCGCGCGCGCCCGATGGGGCGGTGAACACAGAAGCGGCGAGGAGGACGGCAAGGCAATATCTCTGCATGGTGTGGCTCTCCATTCTTGTCGCGCGTGGGTGAACGAACAGTTTAGACGCGCGCAGCAGCCGGTTGTTAGCGCATCACTGGAATGCGCGGTCCGGTTCGAGATCGCAAACAGAAGAGCGCCGATGCGGCGGCGCTCTTCGGCAGGTTTTTTGCGGCGGGTCAACTTTCGAGCTGGGCGTCCATGGTGATTTTCGCGTTGAGCAGCTTGGAGATGGGGCAGCCTTCTTTGGCGTTCTTGGCGGCCTCATCGAATTTGGATTTGTCGGCGCCGGGGATTTTGACCCGCACCTCAAGATGGACCGTGGTGACGGCGAAGCCCGAATCCAGCTTTTCCAGCGTGACGGTCGCGGTGGTGTAAATGGATTGGGCCGTCATTCCCGCGTTGCCGAGCTGCGCGGAAAGGGCCATGCTGAAGCAACCGGCATGGGCCGCCGCCACCAGTTCTTCCGGGTTGGTGCCCGGCTGCGATTCAAATCGGGTGGCGAAGGAATACGGGGTGTTTTTCAGAACTCCGCTGGGCGAGCTGAGTGTGCCTTTACCATCTTTCAGACCACCGCTCCAGTGCGCGCTTGCATTTCTTTGCATGGAAACTTTCACTCCTTTAGGAACTCAGGAAAATTGTAAACGCCGGGTTGTGAAGATGGCGAATGCGGCGTAACGGTCAGCAAGGATTCACTGTGAATGAACGAGCGTCTTTGTTCCATTCGACACTCACATCCTTCAGCGAGGCCAGGACGGCGTCCGCTGCTCCGAGTTGGTCCGCCGGGTACGTAGTTTGCAAAGCGATTACCCGCATTCCGGCAGCGCGCGCGGCCGCGATACCCGCCGGCGCATCCTCGAACACCAGGCAGCCGCTCGCGGCGAAGCCAAGAAGCGCAGCGCCTTCTAGGTAGGGTTCGGGGGAAGGCTTACCCTTCACCACGTCATCGGCGCTGATCAGGTTTTGCGGCGCCGTCAAGCCGGCATACCGCAGACGGGCCAAGGCCAGCGCCCGCGTGGCGGAAGTCACCACCGCAAAGTGCTCGAGAGGAAGCGTGCGGAGGAGTTCCGCGGCTCCCGGCAAGGCCACCACGCCTTCCCTCTCCGCTATCTCCATGCGCTCCACCTTCACGTTTTCCTTTTCCGCGTCCATAGAGGGCGCGAATGAGCGGATGGTCTCAATGCTGCGGCGGCCATGCGCCTGCGCGATCACAACTTTTGAATCGAAACCGTGTTGAATGGCCCAGGCGCCCCATACGCGCGCGACGGCCGGAGTTGAATCGACCAGAACTCCGTCAAGATCAAAGAGAATTGCTTTGCAGGTGAACGTCACGTTCCAGAATAACAACGTTGCGTCTGGACAGAACGCCCATGCGGCGGGGCTGAGACCAACGTCATGACGGGAAAGGTTCCGGTTGCTGGACATGACGGCAGGGCTGGGCGATAATCGCAAATTAGGTACTTACAAGGTTAAGACTGGATGGTTTCTGGTTGTGAATTCAGCCTTTGA
>Ga0316628_100001467_pt1 | contig 16672 bp, 14 predicted proteins | sample OWC_Aug_M2_C1_D5_FD_207648 | JGI IMG/M metagenome (GOLD analysis project Ga0316628, IMG submission 207648) | Wetland soil microbial communities from Old Woman Creek delta, Ohio, United States - OWC_Aug_M2_C1_D5_C | ecosystem: Environmental > Terrestrial > Soil > Wetlands | place: USA: Ohio... | reverse complement strand
TGGTGAAGATCGCCTTGGTCTCCGGGAGTCGAGACAGGACCTTCTGGCGCAGCTTGACCAGTCCCGCATGGAATGGGGTGAGCTCGAAGCCGTGATCGGCGTAATAGATGGCTGGTGCAAAGAGATCCTTGAAGGGGAGCTTGCCGAACTTCTTATGCGCCGCCTGGACCCCGGCCATGTACCCGGGGACGAGTGCCGTCCGCCCGCTGGGACGGATTTCCGCGTCCGGCCTCGGCGACAGGACATTCGTCTGGGCGGGGATGGTCATGGGATCGTCCTCGCCGGCCACGGTATTGAACCCGGCGTTGAGGTTGTAGAATCTCCCGGACCCGGCGTCGAAATAGACCATGGTCAGGATGCCGGCATAGCTCACCCAGCTGCCCATGGCCAGGGTGATCTGGGCCAGCGATGTCGCGAGGACGGCGTCCGCGGCGGAGCCGCCCTGGCGCAGGACCTCGAGCCCGGCGCGTTCGGCCGCCGCGCTGGTCGTGCCGGCGATCACGCCGTTCTTGCCTTCGGCCAGGATGTTCTGCAGGCCGAATTGTTTATCGAGCCAATTATAGATCTCAAGCTCGCCGGCCCGCCATTTCTTCGGGGAGAGATCCGCTGGGGACGCAAACGCCGGCCCAACGAGGGAGATCATGCAGAACACGGCCAGGAGCTTCTTTCGGATCTTCCCGGACCTCTTCACGGAATTCGAGTTCTTGAACATGCTGTCCTCCGTATCGAGCGTCACGGCCGGTCGCCGTGCGGGGACATCATGATCTGAAGATCCGCATTGTTCTGCTCAGCGCATAAGATGAGAAACGATTGTGGCCTCTGGCCGCCGATCAAGCGCCGGGAAACGAACAGAAAGCGGTTTGGCCGGGGCCGAGGCCAGGTTTCGGAGGGGAAGGCGGCTATGCCGCTTTCGGATCCCGACGGTATTCCGAGGGGGTCCGTCCGGCCAATTCCTTGAAGACCCGGTTGAAGGTGGCCAGGGAATTGAAGCCGCAGTCGAGGGCGATGGTGATGAGCTTGTCCCGGCCTGCAGCGGGCCCGGAGAGCCGCCGCTTGGCCTCCTCGACACGGTAATGATTGATGAACTCAAAGAAGTTCCGGCCGAGTTGTTCGTTGATGACGCGGGATAGGTGGGCGACCGGGATCTCGAGGGCCAGGGCCAGCTTGGGGAGGGTGATCTCGGGATCCAAATAGGATCTTTCGCGCTCCACGAGTTCGAGCAGGCGCGTTCTGTAAAGCGCGGCGTTTTCCGGCGTCAGCGACGAGCGCTCGTACCGCCGGCCCGGCCTGGTCTCGGGAGGTCCCAAGACGACCTCGGATTGGCGCAGGGCCCGATACCCGGTCGCGAAGATGTTCAGGGCGGTGAGAAAGGCGACGATCTGCATGAAGAGGCCGAGCGCCCGGCCCTCGAACCCGACGACCGCGATCGTCACCAGTCCGACGACCCAGATGGACGCGTAGATGGCCAGGCGCCGCCGGAGCCAGGCCAGGTTGATCTTATCGATCGTCGAATAAGTGGCCTTGATCCTTTCCGAATAGGCTCGGAGAAGCCTGACAATGGAAGCGACATAGACGACCGTCTGAAGCGTCGAAAGCCACGTGACGGCGAGCCAGGGATGCCGGGCGATCCACCCGATGATGCCCGGCCAGGCCGGGCCTCCGGCGGGATATCTCGAATACGCCCCGTACGCGAGCAGTCCGAGAAGGAAGGGAACGGCATGGAAGATGTCGGCGGGGGCCCAGGGGCGGTCCGCGGCGGTCATCGCCCGGATGTAGAAATAGAACAGGGGGCCGTAGGCCAAAGCCACGGATCCCATGAGGACGACGAGGGCAGGGGCCATCTCGTAAAGGCCGAGGACCGCAAAGACCCCGTTGGCCATGCCGATGGCCAGGGCCAGGAGGAACATGGCCATGATCCTGTTGGCCCGTCGATGGCCCTTCCGGGAAAAGAACAGCACCGTCGACTGGATCAGGGCATGGATCGCCCCTGCCAAGTTGATATAGCTGAGGAGTTTTGTCCAAAAATCCACGGGTTACCGCGAGCAAGCATAAAGCGGGAGGCAGGCCAAGTCAAGAAATGGTGGGCGATAGAGGACTTGAACCTCTGACTTCTACCGTGTGTAGGAAGCACTCTACCGCTGAGCTAATCGCCATCCGGAAGCGTCCGGCGAAGACCTCGTTCGAAAAGTTGAAGAAGGGGACCAGCGAGAGCAGCAGGAAGCCGTGGGCTGGCCCTCGATCTGACGCTCCGCCGCGGCCATCGGGGCGGGGATCAAGTTCTTCTCGGCCGAGAGGTTCGGGCTCCGCCTCCAGGCCCGGCTCCTGGTGCCTTTCTTAGCCAGCAACGCGCCGTTCTTCGTCGGCCCCGGCGGCGGCTACGTTATCATCCGAGGGTCGACGATGCTTCAGTTCGATGTCTCGGCGGGCCTCACCGTGGGCTTTTAAGGTCCCGCCGCTGGGGGGCCTCAGCCCGATACAGGGCTGAACTTCGTGATCGGCGCGACGCCGGCCCGGTCGGCCAGGATGGTCAGCTCGGCGATCGAGCCCGCCTTCATCTTGTGCATGACCATGGCCCGGTGGAACTTGACCGTCTTCTCGCTGATGCCCATCTCGTAGGCCGTCTGCTTGTTGAGGTACCCCGCGATCACGAAGCGGAACACCTCGTGCTCCCGCGGGGTGAGCGTCTTGATCCGGGCCCGGACCGCGTCGAGCTCGCGCTGCGCCTTGATCCGGGCTTTGTCCTTTTCCAGAGCCTTGCGGACGGTCTCGAGCAGGTCCTCTCCCTTGACGGGCTTGGTGAGGAAGTCGAGGGCCCCGGCCTTCATGGCCCCGACGCTCGAGGGGACGTCCCCATGGCCGGTCAGGAAGATCACCGGGATGGCCAGACCGCGGGCGGCCATCTCGCGCTGGAGGTCGAGGCCGTCGAGGCCCGGCATGCGGAGGTCGAGCACCACGCATTTCGGCCCCTTGGGGAGACGGCTCGCGAGGAACGCCGCGGCCCGGTCGAACGTTTTGACCCTGTGCCCCGCCGCCCCGGCCAGCCGGGCCAGCGCCTTGAGCACGGACGGATCGTCGTCGACGAAGCAGACGGTCGTGGAAGGCGAACCCATGGATTGATCTCCCTGTTGGCTTCATCCTAGCTCAGGAGCCGGGATATTGGCAATAGGGCCTTTTCCGGCGGCCTTGGACTAAGGTCCCATTGCCGCGGAAGGCGGCCCCGTCTATCCTGAGCTCACTTCGCTGTCTTGTTGAAAGGAGAGTGTCGCCATCATGAAAAGAACAGCATTTCTCGTTTTCGCAGGCCTGTTGGTCCTCGGAGCGGCCTCGGCTTGGGCCGAGGAGGGCCGCTTCGTCATCGCTCCGGCCGCCGGATACCGGACCTCCGGCTCCTTCGGGGTCCGCGCCGACATCGACCTGCCGATTAGCGGGGTCCGTCTCACGGACGGCTTCGCCTACGGTCTCGCACTGGGCTACCGGGTGAACCCGAACATGGCCGTGGAGGTCCTCTGGGCCCACTCGGACCCCTGTGCGGAGGGGATCTCCAATATCCCGGGGAGCCCCGACATCGAGCTGTTCGATGTTGACGAGGACCAGTTCCATGCCAATTTCCTCTTCTATTTCGGGTCGAACAAGATGTTCCGACCGTTCTTTATCACCGGGCTGGGCCTGACCGCGTTCAATCCCCGCACCGAAGACCTCGGCAACGAAATGCGGTTCTCGTGGAACCTCGGCCTGGGCCTCGAAAAGATGTTCACCGATAAGATCGGCGTCCGGGCGACGGCGAAATGGTTCACGACCTACATCAACACCCGGGATGAGTGGATGATCGACTGGTGGGGCAACCTCTGGCTCGTGCCGGTCAGCCAGTACATGCCGCAGTGGGACTTCACGGGAAGCCTGATCTTCCGGTTCTGATCGCGCGGCGGGGCGCGCGTCCCCGCCGAGGGGACGCGCCGCGCCGGCCGGCCGGCGCTAGTCCTTTTTGACGTTCGTCAGTTTCTGGGGCCCGGTGCCCAGGGTCTCGACCTCGAGGTCGCCGGCCTTGTTGAAGCCGATCTTGGCCGTGGGCACGATGACCCCTTCACCCTTGCCCTTCTCGTTGAGCGTGAACTCGATCACGCCGAACTCATAGTCCTCCGAGCGCGTGGGGCGCATGGCCTCCACGAAGGAGATCGGCCGCTCCGTGACCAGCCGGACGACCCGGCCCTTTTCGGTCTGGAAGGTGGAGGCGAAGTTGAGGGCGTAGCGGAGGGACCGGGTCGTGCGGATGTAGCCCACGGTCATCTTCCGCATGACCTTGAGCATGGCGTCCGAACCGCCCTCCTGGAGGGCCTTCAGCAGGCCGGCCTTCTCTTCGTCGGTCGTCCAGCGGTCGACGGTCATGGTCACGCGGGTCGACCGGCCGGTCATGGGCCCGGCGGCCACGAGAATGACATAGCCGCCGAACTCTTCCTTAACCGGCTTGGCCGGTTTCGCGGCTTCCTGGCCGGCCGCCGCGGCCGCGAGAACGATCCCGGCCAGGGCGAACACGATGACGGATCCGATGAGGATTCTTTTCATGATGGACCTCCTTCCGATGTGCGGGCTCCCCGCTCGCGCCGGACCGCGCCCGGCGCAGAGGTCGGAAGCACCGCCGTTACGCTTACCAGATCGGGCACCCGCCATCAATAAGACCTTGGTCCCATGCGCCCCTCCAGATCAGTCGGGGCCGGCTGGGACCAAGGTCCCATTGCCAGCCCGGCCCCCTCGTCTAGAATGACCGTGAACGCGTGAAGGCCGGGGTCCATGCGGATGGAAAGGCCGGCGTCGCCAGGGAGGTCCCGACATGTTACGCCAGACCAGGTCTTCGAACGGCATCGTCCTCGCGGTCCTTCTCGCCGCGGCCCTCCTGCGGCCCGGCCCGGCCCGGGCCGAGGAATGGCCCCATCACATCGACGCGGCACCTTGGACCGTCACGGTCTATCAGCCGCAGGTCGAGTCGTTCAAGGACGACAAGCTCACGGCCCGCGCCGCCGTCGCCGTGGCCAAAAAGGGCGCGGCGGCCCCCGTGTTCGGCGCCGTCTGGATCGACGGCCGCGTGGCCACGGATTACGACACCCGCATGGTCGATCTCATCGATATCAAAGTGACGACCGTCAAGTTCGCCGACGCCACGGAAGCCCAGAAACAGCAGCTCCGCCAGCTCATCGAATCCGAGATCCCCGGGCGGGGGATCTCCATGTCCTTGGACCGCCTCCTGGCGTCGCTCGAGCTCGTCGAGAGAGAGAAGAGCCAGGCCGAGAAGATGAGCATGGCGCCGCCGGAGATCCTCTACGCCTCGAGGCCTACCGTCCTCGTTCTCATCGACGGCGAGCCCAAAATGGAAAAGATCGGGACGTCGGGGTTCGAGCACGTCGTCAATACGCCGTTCTTCATCATCCACGACCCGACGACCCGGCTGTTCTTTCTCAAAGGCGCCGGCACCTGGTACTCGGCGAAGAAGGCCACGGGGCCCTTCGCCCCCGCGCCGGACCCCCCGGCCTCGGTCGTCCGATTGGCCGAGCAAGCCGCGTCCCGCGCGGAGCTCGATGACCAGAGCGCCGCCGACGCCGCGGCCCGCGAGGCCGGCGGTGCGGACGCCGGCGGGCCGCCCGAGATCCTCGTCCGGACCAAGCCGGCCGAACTCATCCAGACCAACGGCGAGCCCCAGGTCGCGTCCCTCGAGGGCACGGACCTCTTGTACCTGAAGAACACCGAGAACGACATTCTCATCGACATTGATGCTCAATCCTACTTTGTCCTGCTTTCCGGGCGCTGGTTCACCTCGAGATCGCTCGCCTCGGGCCCCTGGACGTACGTCCCCTTCGAGGACCTGCCGGCCGATTTTGCCAACATCCCCGCCAATTCCGACCTGGGGGATGTGCGGGCGAGCGTCCCTGGGACCGAGGAGGCCAGAGAGGCCGTGCTGGCCAACCAGATCCCCCAGACCGCCGTCGTCGACCGCAAGACGGCTTCGGTGACGGTCGCCTACGGCGGGGAACCGAAGTTCAAACTCATCGAGGGGGCCAAGATCCAATACGCGCTGAACTCCGACAAGACCGTCCTCCTCATCGACAACAAATATTATTGCTGCGATACCGGGATCTGGTTCGCCGCGCCGGCGCCCCGAGGGCCTTGGCAGGTGTGTGACGCCGTCCCGGAGTCCGTCCGCGACATCCCTGCCTCGAGCCCCGTCTATAACGTGAAATACGTCTACGTCTACGATTCGACGCCGGACGTCGTCTACGTCGGCTACACCCCGGCTTATTACGGGTCCTACATCTACGGGCCCTGCGTGATCTACGGAACAGGCTGGTATTACCACCCCTGGCACGGCCCCTATTACTATCCGAGGCCCTACACCTACGGCTTCGGCGTCCGCTTTTATCCTTGGTTCGGATGGGGTTTCGCCTTCGGGTTGACGAACGGCTGGTTCACCTTCGGGTTCAGCTGGGGCTTCCCGCCGTATTGGGGCTGGTGGGGCCCCGTCGGCTATCGGGCCGGCTATCATCACGGCTATTGGCACGGCTACAATCACGGCTACCGGTACGGCTACCGGGCCGGCTATGTCGCCGGCCGTCGTGACGCCATCCAGCACTTCGACAACAATCTTTACCGCCGGCCGTCGACGGGGATCCGAAGCACCGGAGTGAATCCCGCGACCGCTCCGGCCTTGAGGGGCTCGCCCGGCGCGACCGCCTCTCCGCCGGGAGGACGGATCCCGATGACGGCGGCCCGCACGCCCAACAACGTCTACGCCGACAGGGACGGCAGCGTCTATCGCAAGCAGGGGAACGAATGGCAGAAAAGGCAGGCGGGGGGCTGGCAGGCGGACCCGTCGGTCAAGAGCCAGCGGCCCGATCTGACCAACCAAGCGGCCAGCCGGGACCGCGGCACGGCCCGGACCAACACTGCGGCGCGGACCCGGACGGCCGGGGCCGGGAGAAGGCGATAAAGGCCCGGCCGGGAGCCTGGAGATGCCGTTCGAATGGGGGCCTTTCGCCGCCGCGGCGGTTTTTGCCGCGGTGTTCCTCTTGGGGAGCGACATCCTCATCCCCGGGCCGTTTCGATGCCACCAGCGCAAGGTCCTGTCCTTCGGGGCCGGCGTGACCATTGCCTACGTCTTCATCCATCTTCTGCCCGAACTCGAGGCCGCCAGGGCCGTCCTCGTGCGGACCGGAGAGGACCGGCTCCTCCCTTTTCCCGCCCTGAGGGTTTACCTGGCTGCCCTGATCGGATTCATGGCCTTCTACGGCCTCGAGCATTTGGCGGCGTGGACCCGCGGGCCCGAGGAGTGCGAGGGGGGGCAGGGTGACGGGAATCGCCGGGGCCGATGGATCCACGTCGGCGGATTCCTGGCTTATGTCTGGCTGGCCGGCTACCTGGCCGTCCGGAGCCTCGAGGAAGGGGCAACGCGGGTGATCCTTTACGCGGCAGCCCTGGGCCTCCACTTCCTGTCCCTGGACTTCACTCTCGGCCGCGAATACGGTCCGTGGTACAAACGTTCGGCGCGTTATGCGTTTGTCGCCGCCCCCCTGGCCGGGTGGGCGACCGGGCTGGCCGCGGGCTTGACCCGGTCCCTGACCGCAGCCTTTCTGGGGTTCATCTCGGGCGGGATCATCATGAACGCCATGGTCTCGGAACTGCCCAAGGAGAAGGAGGGGCGGCTCTGGCCCTTTCTCATCGGTGGGGCCTTCTATACGGCCCTCTTGATCATTCTGTCATGAGGTGCCGGGCCCGATGGAAGGGGACGGAGGAACGGTCATGAGAACACTCTCTAAAGGATCCGGGGCTTTCGCCACTCTCTCTCCGGGTGCTTGCCGGATGCGTCCGGGTGCCCGCCGGGCGCATCAACGCCGATCGCATGGACTTCGGCCAGGTCATCCAGGACTCCTGGAAGCGCCAGACGCTCCTGAACGTCGTGCGGATGCGATACGCCGACGTGCCGATGTTCTTGGATATCGCCTCCGTCATCAACAGCTTCTCGCTCGGCGGGAGCGTGTCCGCCGGGGCGTCGCTCCAGAAAGCTCCGTCCGCCGACTCGGCCTCCTTGGGCGCCGGCGGCCCCGTCCTGGGTTGGGCCTAAGGTCCCATTGACGCCGTCTCTCCGTTTCTTCTTATATGGGGCCTGAGGGGAGGCGCTATGCGCATATCCAGATCACGGCTCTTGGTTGTTGCGGCCCTCGCCGCTCTCCTGGTCATGAATGTCCAGGCCCAGGATAAGAAGAAGGGATTCTTCTCGATCTTCAAGGACAGCGAAGACGGGGCCTTCGACATGAGCGATTGGCTTCTGAACAAGAAGGGCTTCCTTGTCGAGCCCTACATGATGACGGAGCCGGCCTTGGGTTACGGGCTCGGGCTGGCGTGCGTCTGGTTCCACCAGTCCATGGCCGAAAAGAAGGCGCCGCCCAGCATGACCGGGGTCATCGGTTTGGCGACGCTCAACGGGACCTGGGGGGCCGGCCTCTTTCACGTCGGCCACTGGAAAGGGGACCGGATCCGCTTCACGGGGGCCGTCCTCAAGGCGGACCTGAACGTTGCTTTTTGGGGTTCGGGGAACATCCCCATCTTCAGCGACCGGTCCATCAACGCGGCCGTCGACACCTGGTTCCTGACCGTACAGACGACTTTCCGGCTGGGGAAGTCCGACTTCTTTGCCGGGGCCCGGTATGAGTACATGCCGGTCGATATCGAGTTCGAGAACCCCATCGAGATCCCGGAATTCGAGGGGCAGCATATCAAGCAGGCCATTAGCGAGGTTTCGGCGGTCCTGGCCTACGATACCCGCGACAACATCTTCACGCCGACCAAGGGGTTCTATCTGGACCTGTCCGGGAGCTATAGCGATACCTGGTTCGGCGGGGAGGCGGCGTACGGCCGGATCCGCTTCGAGGGCCTGGGCTATTTCCCCGCGACCTCCCGGATCAACGTCGGGGCCCGGTATGAAACGGCGTTCTGCCTGGGGGACGTCCCGTTCTGGGCCCGGCCCTGGGTCGACCTGAGGGGCGCGCCGCAGGTGAAATACCAGAACAAGAACACGGCCACGATGGAAGTCGAGATCGATTGGAACGTCTCCAAGCGCTGGTCCTTGTTGAGCTTCACAGGCATCGGCCATGCCTTCGAGGAGTTCGGCGAGTTCGACAAGGGGAAGACGGTCCGCACGATCGGGGCCGGGTGGAGATACCTGCTGGCCCGCAAGTTGGGTCTGCAGTGGGGCATGGATTTTGCGTTCAGCCAAGACGATTTCGCCTTCTATTTTGTTTTTGGCAGCGGCTGGATGAGATAGGAGAAAGGAGAAGACCTCATGAGACCATCCAAGAGATCGCTTTTCGGGGCGCTCGCGGCGCTCGCCCTCGCAGCGGCCGGGCCTGTGCCGGCCCAGGCACCTGCCCTCCAGGAACATGTCGCCGCCCTCAAGGCGAACCTGGTCAAGAGCCAGGCCCTTCTGAAGCAGTACGAGTGGGTCGAAACCAGGGTCCTGACCCGCAAGGGCGAGGAGAAGAACCGGGCCGAGAACCGCTGTTTTTACGGGCCGGACGGCACGGTCCTGAAAGAACCCATCAGCGCGACGCCGGAAATGAAGGGGCGGGGGCTCAAGGGCAAGATCATCGAGAAGAAGAAGGCGGAGCTGGCCGAGGAGATGCAGAACGCCGGGGAGCTCATCAAGTCCTATATCCCGCCCGACCCGGCCCGCATCGAGGCGGCCAAGAACGCCGGCAAGATCGCCGTCGCGCAGGACGGCCCCCGGGTCACGATCGACATCCGCGATTACCAGAAGGCGGGCGACCTGCTCACTTTCGAGCTCGACCTGGCCAACCATACCCTGCTCGGGCTGAAGGTTTCGACGTGGATGAAGAACGCCAAGGATGCGGTCACCATGACCACCCGTCTCGCCTCCCTCGACGACGGGGCGATGTATCCCGCCGAGACCGTCCTGACGCTGCCCTCGGAATCGATCGAGGTCAGGACGACGAACTCCGGCCACAAGAAGCTCTGAGGGTTCTGGGGACTGCTGAGCGGCTAAGCCCAAAGTCCTATTGACGCGCGTTTCCCCAGGGCTTATGAATGGGCCCGAAAGCCGGTGGAGGCCCATGGGCAAGGGACCATAGGCCCCGCCGGGAGGGAGCTCTGAGGACGAGGAGGGAGGACATGTCTTACCGAAGGAAATTGGCGACGGCCGCCGCCTGCGCCCTGATCATGACGGCCTGCGCGTCCACGAAGTTCGTCTCGACCTGGAAGGACCCGACCATGCCCCCGCTGGAAAAGCCGCTCGGCATGACCATCGTGGCCTGTGTCGCGGCCGAAGACAAGTACATCCGTCACGACGCCGAGGACATCCTGGCGGCCGAGCTGACCAAACGCGGCTACAAGGCCGTGCCGAGCTACACCATCCTCCTGCCGGGCCTGAGGGATGAGACCTTGGCCAGGGCCGCCTTTGAGAAGGCCGGCGCCGTAGGGGTTGTGATGATCCGCCCGGTCGGGATAGACAGTGAGGTTTCCGTGACCGCGGTCCGGGCGGGATCTCCTTACGGCGTGTTCTGGGGCGGCTACTGGGGGTACGGCTGGGGCGTTCCCTATGCCGCCGCCTCCGTCCATACGGACACGATCCTCTATGTCGAAACCCTGCTTTACTCCCTGAAACACAACAAGCTGATCTGGTCGGGCCGGAGCAAGACGACGGACCCGTCGAAGGTGGCGTCGTTCATCAAGGACCTCGTCGTCAATGTGGCCTGGGAGATCAGCAAGGCCCATGTCTTCAAGTGAGATCATAACGGAAAGCGCCGCGATCCCTGAGTTCTCGCTGTTCGGGGGCCCCCTCCAGAAATTCGCCGCCCGTCTGGGCCTGGGCCGGCTAGGGATGGGGACCTTGAGGCTGGGGCTCGGGCTGGGTCTGGCGGCCTGGTGTGTCCTGGTCCTCTTGGCCCTTCTGCAGGGTGCCGGGGCCGCGATCTTCTCCTTGTCCGTTGTCGGCGTCCACGTCCGCCTCCTCGTAGCCCTGCCGCTTCTCTGCGCCGGCGAGTCGTTCGTCGCCCCGCGGATGGCGGCTTTCGTGCGCAATATCCTGGCCTCCGGCTTGGTCCCCGAGGACGAGCAGCCGGCCTTGGCCTCGGATATCCGCCGGATCGGCCGCCTGGCCGCGAACCCTCTGGCCGAGGCCCTTCTGCTCCTGTTGGCCCTGGCAGCGCCCCTCATCGGGGTCTTTGTCAACCTTCCCGGCGTGACGGGAAAATGGGCGGCGGTGCTTGGCCCGACCGGACGGGAGCTTTATCCGGTCCGGGCCTGGTATCTCGTCGTCTGCCTGCCCCTTTTTCGATTCCTCCTGTTCCGCTGGCTCTGGCGTGTGGGGCTGTGGTGGTACTTCCTCCATCGGCTGGGGAGACGGAAGCTCCGCCTTATCCCGACCCATTCCGACCGGGCCGGGGGGCTGGGATACCTGGAGGTCGTCCAGGAGCACTTGGCGCCCCTGGTCGTGGCGATCTCGGCGGTCCTTTCCGCCTCTTTCGCCGAAGGCCTGGCCCAGGGAACAACCCCCTTCGAGGCCCTCTACGCACTTGTCCCGGGGGCCCTGCTGTTTGCCGCCGTCCTCGTCCTCGGCCCGCTGTTCCTGTTCACGCCTGAGCTCTGGATTTGCCGGTCGAGGGGGACCGACGACTACATGGCCATGGCCGCCCGCTATGTCCGGGCCTTCGACCGCAAGTGGCTCCGGGACGAGCCGGCGAGCGGCGAATCCCTGTTGGGCGCACCGGACATCCAGTCGCTGGCCGATCTGACGAACAGCGTCGATGTCGTGCGCGGCCTGCGGCTCATTCCTTGCGGCCGCCGCCTCGTCTTCGAGCTCGCCGCCTGTGTCATTGTGCCGATCCTGCCGGCGATCCTCCTGAAGTTCCCGGCCCATGACGTCCTGGTCCGCCTCTTCCGGACACTGACCGGGTTCTAGCGGCCAAAGCCTCTCCGGCCCTCAGACGACGCCATTCCCGCGGCAAGGAGCCGGGGGCCGTTTTGAGCTCGCCCCCGGGGCCCGTCCCGCCTACGGAGACTTCTCCTATTCCGAGGACAGGGAACGCCAAGGGCTTGAAACCCGGCCGGAACCGATGTTAGAATACCGTCAAAGGGGGTTGATTGAAGAGAGGAGAGTTTCCATTCCCGCTCTTACGGTCAGGCCAAAATATCTCCGGTCATGAACTGGGGCACGGTCATCTGGTCGGCGGCCGCTTCCGCGGGCCTCACCCTGGCCGCAATCCATTTGAGGATCTGGTTCAGGAAGCGCACGGCCTGGTCCAATCTCTTCTTCAGTCTCCTGGCCTTGGCGACGACGGCCAACGCTGGGTTCGAGCTCTGGATGATGCGGGTTGGGACGGTCGGGCAATTTGCCAGGATGTTCCGCTGGTACCAGTTTTCAGCTCTGGGGTCGATAATCTTCATGGTCCTGTTCATCCGATTCCATCTGCGGGCGGGCAGGGCGTGGCTGGCCTGGACCGTCTGTCTCCTGCGGGCGGTGACCGTGTTTCTCGTCTTCCTGATCCCGACCTTTAATTTTCGCGAGCTCACCGAGCTGCGGACCATCCGTTTTCTCGGAGAGAGCGTGTCTGTTCCCGTGGGGGAGATCAATCCGTGGTCGGCCCTCAGCCAGGTCAGCCTGGCCTTGGTGATCGTGTTCGTCGTCGATGCCGCGATCTCCACCTGGCGGCGCGGCGATCGGCGCCTGGCCCTGGTCATAGGCGGCAGCTCCGCGGTGGCCGTAATCGCCGGCGTCACCCAGGTCCTGCTGGCGTTCTGGCAGATTGTCCCCATGCCGATGATGCTGAGCCTTTTCAATACGATCGTCGTCATGGCCGTGGGCTATGAGCTCACCCGTGAAGCGGTCCGGGCGGGGCAGCTGGTCGAGGACCTTCGCGAAAGCGAAACCGGACTGCGCAGCCTTTATGAGGGATCGGCCGAAGGCATTTTCCGGTCCTCGGTCGAAGGGAAGCTTCTCTTCGCCAATCCCGCGACCGCGGCCATACTGGGGTATGACTCCCCCGAGGATGCCATGGCTTCCCTTGTGGATTCGGGCCGCCGGATCTGGGCCAGCGCCGAAGGGCGCGCCGAGATCCTCGAGCGGATCGAGAAGGAGGGCTTCGTCCGGAACCACGAATGCCGGTTTACGCGCAAGGACGGCACGGCCCTGTGGGTGTCGCTCACCATCCGGCCGGTCCGCGGCCCGGACGGACGGCCCGCCTACTTCTACGGGTTCTTCGAGAACATCGACGAGCGCAAGAAGGCCGAGGAGGCGCTGGAGACGAGCCGCCGCCTGCTGGCCGAGATCCAGAAGATCGGGCGAACCGGCGGGTGCGAGCTCGACCTCAGGACGACGACGCGGACTTGGACGGCCGAGACGTACGAGATCTTCGGCCTCGACCCCGGCTATGAACCGACGCTGGAGGACATGGGCCGGTTCTACACCGCTTCGTCGCGGGCCGTCTTTGACCGGGCCATGCGGCGGACCATCGAGTCCGGCGCGCCGTTCGACGAGGACCTGGAGATCGTCACCGGCGACGGCCGTCTCCGCAGCGTCCATGTGAGGGGACGTGCGGACCCGGCCAACCATAGGATCTACACGTTCTTCCAGGACATCACCGAGCGCAAGAAGAGCGAAGACGAGATGGCCGAACTGCGGCTGGAGAGGACCCATCTGGCCCGCGTCCTGACGGTGGACCAGATCTCCTCCTCCCTGGCCCATGAGATCAATCAACCCCTGGGGGCAATCCTGAACAACGCCGAGGCCGTCAGGATCCTGCTCGCCCAAGGCCCCGGCCGGGTCGAGGACCTGCCCGAGATCGTCGATGATATCATCCAGGATGCCAAGCGGGCCGGGGAGGTCGTCCGCAAGGTCCGGAGCGTCCTGAAAAAGAGCGAAGCGCAGTTCTGGCGCCTGCCGGCCAATCCCTTGATCGATGAAGCCCTGGCCATCTCGCACAACAGCCTGGTTCTCAACAGCGTCATTCTCAAACAGCATCTGGCGCCGGATCTCGCCGACATCCGGGGCGATCCCATCCGCCTGCAGCAGGTCCTTCTGAACCTGGTGACGAACGCCCTGGACGCCATGAAAACCGTCCCCGCGAAGATCCTGACCGTCAGGTCCGCGATGGACGGCCGGGACACCGTCGTCATCAGCGTCGGTGACTCGGGGCCGGGCATCCCCGAAGCCCAGCGGGCGACGCTGTTCGAGCCCTTCTACACGACCAAGAAGGACGGCATGGGGCTCGGCCTGGCCATCTGCCGCTCGATCGTCGAGGAGCACGGGGGGCGGATCTGGACGGGCAACGACCCGGGCGGCGGCGCGGTCTTCTCTTTCTCCCTGCCGGCCTGGCGGGGTGCATAGGCCTAAGGTCCCATAGACAAGTCCCCGGTCCTTCTGGAAAACTCTGGGCTCAGGGCCTATCATGACGATTTCCGCATTGCGTTATTGGATCGTCGACGACGACCTGGGTTTCGGCCGGTCCCTCAAACGGATGCTGAACGCCCGGGGGATCCCGGCCGAGTATTTTGGGTCGGCCCAATCGTTCCTCGAGTCCGTGCCGCACGACCAGTCCGGCTATGCCGTTGTGGACGTCCACATGCCGGTGTGCGACGGGTTCGGGCTGATGAGGAAGATGCGCGAGCTTCGCTACGGCATGCCGGTGATCGTCATCACGGGGCACGCGGGCATCGAGGAGCAGGACCGGGCCATCGAGGAAGGCGCGATCGGGTTCCTGCAAAAGCCCTTCTCCGAAGGCTCCCTGATGGAATTGGTCCTCAAGCAGGAGGCTAAGAAGTCCCGGTCATGACCGTCTCCCGCTCCCGGCCCGCATCTCCCTGAGGCGCCCGATGACCGCCTGGCTTTCGGGATACCAGAGAAGCTGGCTGCGCCACGACCTCCTGGCGGGTGTCTCCGTGGCCGGGGTGGCCCTGCCCATCGCGATCGCCTACGCCCAGCTGGCCGGCGTACCGCCGGTCAACGGGGTGTACGCGAGCCTCTTGCCGCTCGTGGCGTACGCGTTCCTCGGCTCGTCCCGCCAGCTCATTGTCGCGCCCGACGCGGCGACGTGCGCCATCGTCGCGGCCGTGGTGGCCCCGCTGGCCGGCCAGGACCCGGCCCGCGCCCTGTCCCTGACCGCGGCCCTGGCCGTAGTCGCGGGCGTGCTCTGCATCGCGGCCGGCCTGGCCCGGCTGGGATTTCTGACCAACTTCCTGGCCCGGCCCATCCTGACCGGCTACCTCAACGGCATCGCCATCAGCATTATCGCCGGCCAACTCGGCCCCCTGTTCGGGTTCTCGGTGACCCCGGCCGGGTTCTTCCGGCTGATGGGGCGATTCGCGGCAAAGCTGGGCCAGACTCATGGCCCGACGCTAGCCGTCGGCGCGGCCACGTTAGCCCTGCTTCTTCTCCTCGGGCGCCTGGCCCCCAAGATTCCGGGGCCGCTCCTCGCCGTCGCGCTTGGCGCCGCCGCTTCGGCCGTCTTCGGGTTCGCCGGGCTCGGCATCAGGCTTCTCGGGAAGGTCCCTGCCGGACTTCCGGCCTTGACCATCCCGGCCGTCGGCGGGCCGGATTGGGAGCCGCTTGCCGTTGGCGCGGTCGGCCTGGCCCTCATCAGCTACAACAGCGCCATGGTCACCGCGCGGGGGTTCGCGGCGAAGAACCGCTACGACATCGACCCGAACCGGGAGTTCATCGCTCTGGGCGTGGCCAACATCGGCGCCGGGCTCCTGCAGGGGTTCGCCGTCAGCGGGGCGGATTCGCGCACGGCCGTCAACGACGCCATGGGCGGCAAGACCCAAGTCACGAGCCTGGTGGCGGCCGCCGTGCTGGCACTGACCTTGCTCTTCCTCACCGGCCCGCTCGGCGTGCTGCCCCTGGCGGTGCTCTCGGCGGTCCTGATCAAGGCGGCCCTGGGGCTGTTCGACCTCCGGGCCCTCGTCACCCTGCGGCGCGCCAGCTGCCAGGAGTTCCGGCTCTGCCTCATCACGCTTTTCGGCGTCATCACCGTGGGCGTTATGCCGGGCGTCGTCGTCGCGGTCGGTGTGGCCATCGTCCAACTCTTGATGAAGGCCTCGAAGCCGTACGATGCGGTGCTCGGGCGCCTCCCAGGGACGAACGAGTTCCGAGACCGGGCCCCCCACCCCGACGCGGAGGCGTTGCCGGGTTTGGCCCTCTACCGCTTCGGCTCGTCCCTCGTCTTCTTCAACGCCGACCATTTCAAAGAGCGCGTCCGGTCGGTGGTCCGGGAGACGCCGGCCCCCGTCCGTGCCTTCGTGCTCGACGCCGGGACCATGCCCTATCTCGATACGACCGGCGCCGCCGTCCTGGACCAGGTCCGGGTCGAGCTCGAGACCCAGGGCATCGTCCTGGCCGTGGCGGCGGCGAAGAGCCCGGTCCGGGCCATGCTCGAACGGACCGGCCTGGCGGCGCGGTTCGGCCCCGATCGTATGTATCCGTCCATCCCTGCGGCGGTCGAAGCGCTGGGCGCGGCGACGCCCCCTTTGTTCCGTCCGGCGGGATGAGCGTTGCGGCCTGCCGGAAGAGGCAGGTGACTTCATGGAGGAGGTTGAAAATGAAAAGGATGGCTGTCTTCGTGGTTCTGTTGACCTTGGCCGCGACCTGGGCCCATTCCCAAGTCCTGATCGCCCTGCTCGT
>Ga0316628_100001466_pt1 | contig 16673 bp, 15 predicted proteins | sample OWC_Aug_M2_C1_D5_FD_207648 | JGI IMG/M metagenome (GOLD analysis project Ga0316628, IMG submission 207648) | Wetland soil microbial communities from Old Woman Creek delta, Ohio, United States - OWC_Aug_M2_C1_D5_C | ecosystem: Environmental > Terrestrial > Soil > Wetlands | place: USA: Ohio... | reverse complement strand
AAGCATCCCGAGGCCCGCACGGTGCGCGAGAGCGCGCTCCTCCTGGAGGAGGTCGCAGCCGAGAAGCGCGCGGCGGGGCGTGCCCGATGAGCGAAGGGCCGGTGCCGGACGCCGCGCCGCGCGAGCCTTCGCGTGCCTGGCTCCCTCTCCTCCTCGCGGCCACCCTCTTCTGCTACGGCCTCGGCATCGAGGCGCCGGGTCGCTTCAAGGGCGACGAGCTGTTCTACATGCGCTCGGCCGCCGAGATGGTGTGGACCGGCGACTGGCGCCTTCCGGTGTACGAGGGGGAGGTCCGCTACCAGAAGCCGCCCGCCGCCTACTGGCTGGTGGCGGCGTCCTATCGGCTCCTCGGGGTGGACCTCTGGTCGGCGCGGCTGCCGTCGGTGCTCCTGGCCGCGGCGGGAGTCGGCCTCGCCCACCGCCTGGGACGGCTCCTCTACGGCTCTCGCCGGGCCGGCCTCTACTCCGCCGCCGCCCTGCTCTCGAGCTACGGCTTCTACCGTCACGGCCGCTGGGCGCTCACGGATACACTCCTCAGCGTTGCCACCCTGGCGGCCTTCCTGGGCTTCGCGGAGGCGATCTTCCGCGGCCGCCGCGCCGGCGCCGTCGCGGCCTGGGCCGCGCTCGCCGTGGCCACCCTCACCAAGGGCCCGATCGCGCTCGGGGTGGGAGGCGGAGGCCTCCTCCTCTTCGCCGCGCTGGCGCCGGGCGACGTGCGGCGCCGGCTGCGCTGCGTGCTCGATCCGGTGGGGATCGCGCTCTACGCCCTCCTGGTCGGCGGCTGGCTGGCGCTCCTGCTGCACACGGTCGGCCTCGACGCCGCGGGCGCCGGGAGCGGCCACGAGCTGGCGAAGCACTTCCGGCCGAATCCCTTCCGTGTCTTCTCCGGCCTCGCCTACTACGCGGACGCGGCGGTGCGGGGTCTCTTCCCGTGGGCCTTCCTGCTGCTCTTCTACCGCCGACGCGCGGAGCGCGATGCGGCCTTCGGCTACCTCGCGGCCTGGTCGCTGGCGGTGATCCTTCCCTTCGCGCTCTTCGTGCGGATGCTGCGGCTGCGATATCTGGTGGTCGGGATCCCCGCGCTGGCCGTCCTGGCGGGCGGCGCCCTGGCGCGGCTCGAGGAGCGCGGCGGGCGGGCCGAGCGGCTGGTGCGCTGGGTGCTCGCCGCCTTCGTCGCGGGCTACGCCTTCGCCCTCGGCCTGGCGTTGCTGGCGCTCCTTCCGATGGCCTGGCAGCTCCGGAGCGCCGTCCTCGGGGCCGCGGCCGCCGCGCTCGCGCTGGCGGCGGCGGGTCTGCTGGTCGGCGTGCGGGCGCTCCGGCGCAGCGGGCCCTTCGACGTGCGAGTGCTCGGGAGCGCCCTCGGCACGGCCCTGCTCTTCGCGATCTACTACGGCTCCTGGTATCCCCACGCCCGGACCCTTCCCAGCTACGAGCTCGGGCGCAGGCTGCGCGCGGAGCTCGCGCCGGGCACGACCCTCGGCACCGCCGGCCTGGACCCCCAGGAGCGCTCCTTCCTCTCGATCGGCGCCGGCCTCCCGGTCCGCAACCCGAGCCCGCGCGACGATCTCGGCCGCACCGCCGCGGGTCTCGAGGCCGCGCCGCCCGACGTGCTGGTGGCCACGGCCCCGGCGCTGGCGGAGCTCCCCGCTGGTCTGCGCGCGGGCTACACCGAGGAGCTTCGGACCTCGGGCTCCGGCCTGCAGCTCACGCCCGAGGCGGGGCTGCGGCTGCTGCGGGGCCGGCCCGCCCGGCTGCACACCCGCGATCCCGAGCTGGTGATCCTGCGCCGTCGCCCGGCGCGCTAGCTGTGAGCCCTACGGCTCAGCCCCGCCGTCCCGGCACCTCGCCGGGATCGATCCGCCCGTGCACCGCCCCCGCCTCTGCCCTCCACAACCTTCTGAACCGCGTCGCGCACGAAGTGAGCGTCCCCTGCTCGGCACCCGAGGCGGCAGCAAGCGGGCCTTCCGGCGAAGGGTCTCGCCGGCGAGTCCGCCCGCAGGCGGAAGATCTCCGGACCAGGCCTAGCTCTTCCCGGGCTCCGCTCTCCTCCGAGGCTCGATCCGATGCTCGCGCCGCGGCTGGCGCTCGGGCGGGGCCTGGCTGTAGTCGCCGAAGGCGGCGTCGCGCTGCCGCACCGCCTCGCCGACGCCATCCCGCTCTGCGATCTCGACGAAGCGGTGCGCCTCCGGCGTGTTGCGCATGAAGCCGTCGAGGAGCGGGCCCAGGGTCTGGGTCGAGGCGAGGCCCATGTTCTCGTAGGCCTGGTTCACCACCAGCTTCATCGCGGCGAGCTGGGACAGCGGGATGCGCGCCAGCTCGAGCGCGCGCGCCCGCACTTCCTCCTCCAATCGCTCGAAGGGCACGGCGCGGTTCACCAGGCCGATCTCCGCCGCTTCGCGTCCCGAGAGCGGACGGCCGGTGAGCGCGAGCTCCTTGGCCCGTGTGAGGCCGAGGCGGTAGATCCACATCCCGCTCAGGTAGCAGCCCCAGAGCCGGGAGTAGGGGGTGCCGATCTGCGCGTCCTCCGCGGCGATCACGAGATCCGCGCAGAGCGCCAGGTCCGAGGCCCCGCCCACGCACCACCCGTGCACCTGCGCGATCACGGGCTTGGGGCTGCGCCACAGGCTCATGAACTTCGGCACCGGCCCGTCGAAGGCGCTGCTGGCGAAGATCATGTCCTTGCCCGGATCCCAGCGCCCATCGGTGGTGAGGGCGGCGTCGTAGTGGTGGAAGCCGCCCCCGAAGTCGAAGCCGCCGCTGAAGCCGCGGCCCGCCCCGCGCAGCACGATCACCTTCAGCGCGGGATCGCGATTGGCCTCCACCACCGCCCGCTCGATCTCGGCCGGCATGGGGGGCACGATCGTGTTCAGCCGCTCGGGACGGTTCAGGGTGAGGGTCGCGACCGGGCCGTCGGTCTCGTAGAGCAGGGTCTCGAAGGGCATCCGGGGCCTCCTGCCGGCGCGGGAGCGGCCGGCCCGGGACGCGTAGCGGGGCGACTTGCCGTTGTAAAGTGAATTCACTTTACTTCCGGCGTGGCGGCAGCCCCCGATTCCCCGGCCCTCCCGCGCACGCGTCGCGGGGTGGAGAGCCGGCGCCGGCTCCTCGAGGCGGCGGCGGCGGAGCTGGTGGAGCAGGCCGGCGCCCTCGAGGTGCAGCGCGTGGCCCGACGCTGCGGCGTGTCGGTGGGGCTGATCTACCGCTACTTCTCCTCGCGCGCGGGGCTGGTGGGGGCGGTGGTGGAGGACTTCTACCGTCGCTTCGAGCGCGCGGTGATGGTCCGCAACCCGCTCCCCGGCGCCGACTGGGCCAGCCGCGAGCGCGAGCGCACCCGGCGCTCCGTCGCCTTCCACTACGCCGATCCGCTGGCCCCCGTGGTGCTGGCGCGCCTGCATCGCGACCCCGTCGTCGCCGCGATCGAGGCCGGCGCGCTCGACCGCCAGATCGAGCTCGCCGCGCGCAACCTCGCGCTCGGTCAGCGCCGGGGCGAGCTGCCGCGCGGGCCGGAGCCGCGCCTGGTGGCCGCGATGGTGCTCGGCGGGATGCAGCGCGGGCTGGTGGAGGCGCTGGCGCGCAGCCCGCGTCCTCCCGAGCACGAGGTCCTGCACCAGCTCTGGCGTTTCGTCGCGGGGGCCGTCGGCCTGCCGCGCCTGGCTCGGAGGATGTGATGAGCGAGCGAAGCAGCGCTTCGGGGATTCCGCTCCGGCCGTGCTACGGGCCCGCCGACACCGCGGGTCTCGACCTGGAGGAGCGGCTCGGCGAGCCGGGTCGCTACCCCTTCACGCGCGGGGTCCGCGCCGCCGACGACCGCCGCGCGGGCTGGATCCAGCGCGAGCTCTCGGGCGAGGGCGACCCGCGCCGCTCCAACGCCCAGCTCCACATGCTCCTCGCCAAGGGTCAGACCGGCCTCGACGTGATCGGCGACACGCCGACCGTGGCCTGCATGGACCCCGACCATCCCTTCGCGCGCCACGCCATCGGGACCCAGGGCGTCTCGCTGTGCTGCCTCCCCGACTACCTCGAGCTCTACCGCGATCTGCCCCTCGACCGCATCACGCTCTCGCACTCGCTCCCGCCCCTCTTCACGGTGGCGGCCCTGCACTGCGTCGCGCGACAGCGCGGGATCTCGCCCGCCGCCCTGCGCGGGTCGGTGGTGCAGGCGCCCTACTACTGCGAGGACACGGGCTACGCGCTCCAGCTCCCCTTCGAGCTCCGCGAGCGCATGAGCGTGGACTCGATCGAGTTCGCCGCCGCGGAGATGCCGCGCTTCCACGCCTTCCTGGAGGACACCTACTACATCAGCGACGGCGGCCTCGACGCGGTGGAGGAGATGGCCCTCGGCTTCGTGGAGATCCGGGGCCTGGTGCGGCGGCTGCTGGAGCGCGGGCTCCCGGTGGACCGCTTCGCCCCGCGCATCGCGATCCTGGTGAACTGCCGCATGGACTTCTTCGAGGAGATCGCCAAGATCCGCGCCACGCGCCGGCTCTTCGCCCGCATGATGCGCGAGGAGTTCGGCGCCCGCGATCCGCGCTCGCTCGCGGTGAACGTGGCCGCCCACACCTCGGGGATGTCGCTCACGGCGCAGCAGCCGGTGAACAACGTGGTGCGCGGCACGGTGCAGGCGCTGGCGCTGGTGCTGGCCGGCGTCCAGGCGATCGAGATCTCGGCCTTCGACGAGGCCTACCGCACGCCGAGCCCGCAGGCGCACGAGGTGGCCCTCCGCACCCAGCAGGTGATCCACCTCGAGTCCAACGTGACGCAGGTGGCGGATCCGCTCGGCGGCTCGTACTTCGTGGAGTGGCTGACCGACGAGATGGAGCGGCGCATCGAGACGCGGCTGCGCGAGATCGAGGCTCGGGGCGAGCCCGCCGCGCTGGCGGAGAGCGGCTACTTCCGGCGGATCTTCCAGGATGCGATGGAGCGGCACGCGCGTGCCCTCTCCTCGGGCGAGCTGGTCCGGGTGGGCGTGAACCGCTTCCGCGTGCCGGAGTCGGAGGACGCGCTGCTGCGGGAGGTGGCGGAGAGCAAGATCGAGCCCTACCACCTGCGCGTCGAGGAGATCCGGCGACATCGCGAGGCGCGGGACGCCGCACGGCTGCGCGCGCGGCTGTCCGCGCTGCGCGAGCGCGCCGTCGATCGCACGGCGAACCTGACGCCCGCCGTGATCGAGGCCTTCGAGGCGGGGGCCACCGTGGGCGAGATGACGGGCGTGCTGCGCATGGCCCACGGGCAGCCGGCCGACCCCTTCGGTCGGCTCGCCGACCCGCTCTAGGGGAGGGAGCGATGCGGCCGATTCGCGTGCTGATCGGGATGCTCGGGATGGACCAGCACGAGGTGGGAGCGGTCGCGGTGGCGCGCGCGCTGCGCGACGCGGGGATGGAGGTGATCTACCTCGGACGCTTCAACCTGCCGGCCGACGTGGCGCGCGCCGCGCTCGACGAGGGGGTCGACGTGGTCGGCCTGAGCTGTCACTCCTGGGAGTATCTCCACTACCTGGACGAGCTGCTGGCGCTCTTGCGCGTGGAGGGTGCCGCGGTGCCGGTGGTGCTCGGCGGCTCGGTGATCACTGCCGAGGACGCGCGCAGCGTGACGGCGAAGGGCGTGGCCGCCACCTTCGGCCCCGGTGCGGAGCTGGCGGAGGTGGTGTCGACGGTGGAGCGGATCGCGCGCGCGGCGCGCGCGGCTTGAGCGGCCGCGACGCGCTCCGACACCCGCTAGCGTGACGAGGGCGGGAGCGGCGTCCCGGGACGGCCGAGCAGGATCAGGTCCTTGTCCAGCGGGCGCCGCCACGCGACGAGCTCCGCCAGCCCGTCGGGCACGCCCTCGGCCGCGAGGTCCGGGCGGTCCACCAGCAGGAAGACCGGCGCCCCGGCGTGCTCCGCCACGAAGCGATCCGCCGCGGCGCGATCCTTGACGATCGGCACCACCTCCCGCCGCAGCGCCCAGTTCAGCACGAAGTTGGCCCCGCCGGCGTAGTCTGCGATCGGCGCGTCGCCCACGAGCGGCGCGATGCGCTGCACGAAGCGCTGCGCGTTCACCGCGGGATCCTGCAGCGGCGCCAGCACCGCGGCCGAGAGCAGCGCGACGCCGAGGCTCGCGGCGGCGAGGCCGCCCGCGACGGCGCGGGCCGAGGCGAGCCGGAGCGCCGTCGCCGCGCCGGCCGCCGTCGCGACGCCGAGGAGGCCGGCGAGCAGCAGCCGGCCCGGCGTGGCCGCGGACCGCATCACCTCCCAGGCGGGAACGGCGCGTGCCAGGGATCCGCTGGCGAAGGGCAGGACGAGGGCGCCGGCCAGGGCGCCCGCTCCGACGAGGAGGGCCGCCACCGCAGGCGGGCGCACGCCCCACGTCACCGCCGGGTGTCGCAGCCGCGCGGCCGAGCCGGCCGCGGGCGCCTCCAGCAGGTCGCGGGCGAGCCGCCCCATCCAGAGCGCCACCGCCGGGTAGACCGGCGTCAGATAGAGGTTCCGCTTGGCCGGGAAGAGCGAGAAGAGCGCCAGCGGAACCAGCAGCCAGGCCAGCGCGAAGCGATCGGCCGCGCGCTCCCCGGGGCGGCGCCAGCCGGTGAGCGCGAGCCAGCCCGCCGGGAGGAGGGAGGTCCACGGCAGAGCCCCGACCGGGAACACGCCGAGGTAGAACCAGAGGGGGTGCACCTTGTCCTTGTGGCCGAGCGGATGGCCGATGGCACGGCCGAGCACGATGAGGTCGAAGTAGGCCCGGCCCGCGTCCGCCGTGGCCGCCGCGAGCCAGAGCGACACCGGAAGGAGCGAGAGCAGCGGCGCCGCCAGGACCCAGGGCGAGCGCAGCGCCCGCAGCCCGTCCTCGGCGAGCCGTGCCGCCAGGATCGCCGCGCCCGGCACCATCATCGCCACCGGCCCCTTCACCAGCACACCGAGCCCGGCGAGGCCACACGCCGCCGCGTAGCAGGTGCGACGCGCCGCCGGGCTCCGCGCGGCGAAGGCACCCTCGGCCCAGGCCCAGACCGCGAGGGTGGTGAAGCCCGTGAGAAAGGCGTCGAGCTGCCCTCGCCCCGCGAGATTGTCGAGCGCCTCGGTCCCGGCCAGCGCGAGCGCCGCGGCGAGGCCGGCGCTCGGGCCGTAGAGGCGACGCCCGACCCCGAAGACCGCCAGCACGGCCAGCGCGGCGCCGAGCACCGAGGGCAGTCGCGCGGCGAGGGGAAGGTCGAGGCCGAGGCCAGCGTGCCCGAGGGCCACCGCCCAGAAGAAGCCGGGTGGCTTCTCGGGATAGACCTGGCCGTTCAGGTGCGGCACCACCCGGTCGGCGCCGGGGAGCGACATCACCCGTGCCACCTCGGCGTAGCGGTTCTCGTCCACGTGCCAGAGCCCACGGCCCGGGAGGCCGGCGGCGAAGAAGAGGAGCGCAGCGGCGAAGACCCCGAGGCCGAGATGGCGCGAGGCGCGAGGCGTCATCCGACCCCGCCCTCGCCGGGGGGCGCGCCGCGCCGGATCCGCTCGATCAGCTCGCTGCTCGCGTGGCGCTTCGGATCGCCCGCGATCGCCACGCGCCCGCCGTAGCGCGCCACGACGTGGCGCTCGGGCACGGTCTCCGCCGTCCAGTCCGTCCCCTTCACGTGCACGTCGGGGCGCAGCGCCTCGAGCAGCCGCTCGGCGGTCGGCTCGCCGAAGCTCGTCACGAAGTCCACGCCCTCGAGCGCCGCCACCAGCTCCATCCGCTCGGCGAGGGGGACCCACGGACGATGCGGCCCCTTGTTGGCGCGCACCGAGGCATCGTCGTTCAGCGCCACCACCAGGAGGTCGCCGTGGGCGCGCGCTCCGACCAGGAGGCGCACGTGGCCCACGTGCAGCACGTCGAAGCAGCCGTTGGTGAGGGCGACGCGCCGCCCGCGGGCCCGCTCGGCCGCGAGGAGCGGCGCGAGCTCGCGGTAGTCGGGCACGATGCGGCCGCTCACGCCAGGAGCTCGGCGGCGGCGGCCATCACCCGCGCGGGGGCGAGGCGCGTCATGCAGCGGTGATCGGTGGGGCAGCGCTTCAGGTGGCAGGGGCTGCAGCCCACCTCCTCCCGCAGCACGCGCTGGCGCTCCAGGTTGACGGCGCTGTGCCGGGGATCGGTGGGGCCCATCAGCACCACCGCCGGCGTGCCGAGCGCCACGGCGAGCTGACGCGGGCCGGTGTCGTTCGTGAGGAGCAGCGACGAGCGGGCCACCAGCGCCGCCAGCTCCTCGAGCGAGGTCGGCGGCTGGTCCAGCAGGACGGCGGGCCGGCGCATCGACGCCGCCACGCTGCGCGCGAGGGCGAGCTCCGAGGGGCCCGGCGCCAGGACCGGGGCGAGACCGTGCCGCTCCGCGAGGGCGTCGCAGGCCGCGGCGAAGGAGGCCGGGGGCCAGAGCTTGCTCGCGCCGAAGCTCGCCCCGGGTGTCACCGTCGCGAGGCGCGCTGCGGCGAGGCCGAGCGCCGCCAGGCGCTCCTCCAGCCGCGCGGCCGCCTCGGGCGCCACCGCGAGCGAGAGCGCCGTCCCGCGTGCGGGGCAGCCGAGCGCGGCCGCGATCCGCAGGTAGCGCTGCACCATCGGCATGGCGAGGCGCCGCGCGCCGGCGCGCGGCGGCGCGAGCGGCGCGCTCAAGAGCGCCCGCCGCAGCGGATCGCGCGCGTAGCCCACCCGGCGCGGGATGCCCGCCAGCCAGGGCCCGAGCGCCGCGCGCACGGAGTCGGCCAGCAGCACCGCCCAGTCGAAGCGTCCAGCCCGCAGGCGACGCACCCGCTCCCGCAGCGGCGTGCGGCGGCCGGCGTCGGGCAGGTAGGCATCGAAGCCGGGGCCGCCGCGCAGCAGGCCCTCGAAGGCCGGCAGCCCCTCCAGCGCGAGCTCGGCCTGCGGATTCGCCTCGCGCAGCGCACGCAGCGCCGGGGTCGCCATCAGCACGTCGCCGAGCCAGGTCGGCAGCCGCACCACGATGCGCCGCGGCCGCTCCGGCGCACGAGCCATCAGAGAAAGAAGTCGAGCCGCTCGTCGCCGGGCTCGATCGCGAGGTCCTCCCGCGGGTCCTCGATCATCTTCTCGAGCCACCAGTTCACGGGATTGTAGAGACAGGTGACCTCTCGGCACTCGACGCTGGCGTCGAAGCGGTCGAGCAGCGCCGCCAGCGCGGCGTTGGTGCGGTCGGCGGCCTCGGCGTCGCGCCAGGCCTCGGCGCCGGCGATGCGCGCCTTCTCCACTCCGCGGTGCGCGGGACAGTTGAACAGGCCCATCGGCGTCAGCACCTGCCGCAGGGCCTGCATGTGGCAGGTGCGCGGCTGGCGGGTGAAGTCCTTCCAGTTGCCCTGCTCGAGGACGCGCAGGTTCGTGCTCTCGTAGACCTCGAAGCCCTCGCGAGCCAGCCCCTTGGCCTCGTCCACCGCCGCGCGGATCCGCGCCACCACCGCCTCGAAGGCCACGCGTGCGCGGGTCGGGTCCATCACCTCGGCGCCGTCGGGCGCGCGCTCGAGCACGGGCTTCAGCGAGATGTAGTCGAAGCCGTAGCGGCGCGCGCGCTCGGTGGCGAGCACGATCTCGTGGATGTTCTCGTGCAGGCCCACCTCGTCGCGCGAGGCTCCGCTCCACACGATGATGAACGAGAAGCCCACGCGCAGCCCGGGATGGCGCGCCTTGATCTCCTGCACCCACTCGCAGATGGAGTCCAGGGTCAGGTCCTTCGACACCGGCTTGTGCATGGCGCGGAAGAGCTCGTTGCTGCCCGAGTCCAGCGAGAGGCGGATCCAGTCCCCGGGGCCGAGGTGCGCGGCCGCGCCCAGCAGGCGGTCGCCGCGGCTGCCGTTGGAGACGACGGCCACCTGGAGCCCGAGCCCCTTCAGGAAGCCCGTGAAGTCGGCGAAGCCGGGATAGAGCGTGGGCTCGCCGCCCCCGATCAGGATCACCGAGCGCAGGCCGCGGGCGGCCATCTGCTCCAGCGAGGCCCGGAGCGCGGCGTCGGAGTGCCGGTGCTTCGTGTTCAGGATGTCCCAGTCGATGCAGTGGTCGCAGCGGTAGTTGCAGGCGGTGGTGAGGTCCAGGTTGATGGAGATCGGGGCGATCGGGGGCGGCGGCGGATCGGGCCGGCCCTCCGCGCGCGCGCGGGCGAGCGCGCGGCGCCACTGCACGTAGGCCGCCACGCCCGGCAGCACCGTCGGCTGGCGCAGCTTCGCCGTGAAGTCGTGGATGGCGTGGGTCACGCGGCCCCCCTCTGCGGCCCGGCGGCCTGGCCCCGTGCCTCGGGGCGCCGGCCTCAGGCGCCGGCGTCCCAGGCGCGGAGCAGGGCGTCCAGGAGCTCCACGCGCTGCACGATCTCCGGCGTGCGCGAGGCGGAGCGACTCACGGGCGGCGACGCCACCTCCTCCACGAAGCGCGCCACCAGTCGCCCGAGCGGATCCGGGACGGCCACCTCCCGGCCGTCGGCGACGAAGCATATCCCGTAGTCCGGGGGCCGCACCTCGCGCCGCACCGAACGCTCGTTCACGGAGTAGCCCGCCTCGCGCGGCAGACGCTGGCTCTGCACCAGATGGACGCGCGTCTCGATGGCGGCGGGCGGCGCGGCGTAGAGGAAGCGCACCTCGAGCTCGCGGGCCGAGGGGTCGCGCGTGGAGAGCTGGACGCCCTCGAGCCGCGCCTCCGCCGCCGGCGCCAGCGTCTGGAGCAGGCTCAGGGCGTGGGGGAGCGCGTCGCCCAGCATGCGGCGGCCGGCCGAGGCCGGCGAGAGGCGCATCGCGAAGCGCTCGGGGCGCCGCAGGGCGCCGGGGTGCAGCGCCTCGAAGGCGGGCAGGGTGAAGGGCCACTGGCAGTTCTCGTGGAGCACGAGGCCCGCCGCGTCGAAGCCCCGGGCCAGCCGGCGGGCGTGCCGCGGGGCCTCGGGCTCGTCCCAGAGCAGGGGCTTCTCGCAGAGCACGTGGAGGCCGGCGGCGAGGGCGGCGTCGAGCCAGCGCCCGTGGGTCTCGGCCGGCGAGAGGATGGCGAGCGCGTCGGGAGACTCGGCGGCCCGTAGCGCCTCCAGGTCCGGGTAGCCGCGCAGCTCGATGCCGAAGCCCTCGGCGAGGGCGCGGCGCGCGGCCTCGATCGAGGCCGGGCTCGTGCCGACGAACCCCGCGAGCGTCGCCCCGGCCGCCCGCAGATCGCGCGCCACGAAGGGCCCGAGGCCTTGCCGCACCCGCCGCGCCCCGATCAGGGCGACACGCGGCGAGGTCACTCGCCTCCCCGCCGCGAGACGGAGCGCGGCCGCTCGTCCGGCGCCGGCGCCACCCCGAGCCGGCGGTGCCGGGCCGCGAGCTCCGCGGGCAGCTCGTCCGCGAAGCAGCCGAGCTGCGGCAGGTAGCCGAGATGGTCGGCCAGGCGCAGGAGGCCGATCTCCGTCTTCATGTCGGGGATCTCGCCGCGCCGGCAGGCCTCGATGGCCTCGCCGAGCTCGAGCGAGACCAGCTCGCCGCACTCCTCCATCACGGAGCCGTCGCCGCGGGGAAGCTGCGCCCGCTCCAGCGCGCCGGGGCCGGCGCAGAAGAAGACCTTCTCGTCGCTCGTCCCGGGGCTCGCGAAGAGCGCGTCCCCGATCACGCGGAAGGCCTCGGCCGGGACGGCGAGCCCGGCCTCCTCCCGTGCCTCCTGCGCGGCGCGCTGACACAGCCCAGAGTCGCCCGCGCCGTCCTCGGGCTCCACCAGACCCGCCACGAGCTCGCGCAGCGAGCGGTAGACGCCGGGATCCGGGTGCACGAAGCGCTTCAGGCTGCGCAGGTAGATCGGGGCGCGGGGGGCCTCGCGCAGCAGCACCCGCACCCCGCGCCCCCCGTCCCGCTGGTAGAGCACGGCGACCACGGCGTCGCTCCCGGGGCGCGAGACGACGTCGCAGGGATAGGGCTCGGAGCGCGAGCCGTCCTCGTAGACGTTGCGCAGGCGCAGGCGCGAGAGCCTGAGGAAGCCCTCGTCGCAGCGGCTCTGCGCCGTGCGGTCCTCCACGATCTCGATCGCCTGGAGCTTCATGGGCGCGCAGGGTAGACGAGGCGGGTGCGGGCCCGCGAGGCGCGGAGCGCCGGGCCTCAGCCGCCGTCGCTCCAGCGCTCCCAGCACACGAACTCGTCGAAGGCCTGGCGCGGCCCGGGCTTGAAGCTCCCGCCGGTGGTGTAGGCGACCGGGACCAGGCCGACCTGGCTCACCGAGTCCGGGATGCCGAGCAGCGCGGCCGCCTCGCGCTCGTAGGCCAGATGGAGCGTGGTCAGGACCGAGCCCAGCCCGCGGCTACGCAGCGCGAGCTGGAAGCTCCAGACCGCGGGAAAGATCGAGCCGTAGAGGCCCGCCGCCGCCGCGTTGGTCGCCTTCTCCGGCAGGCGCGCGCGGATGCAGGGGATCACGTGCACCGGCACCTCGGCCAGGTGGTCGGCCAGATGGCTGGCCGACGCGAGCAGCCGCTCGCGCGTCGCGTCGCCGGGCTGCGTCTCGGCGCGGCGCGCCTCGAGATAGGGCCCGAAGGAGCGGCGGTAGAGCTCCGCCAGGCCCGCGCGCTTGCGCGGGTCGGTCACGACCAGGAAGCGCCAGCCCTGACGGTTCGTGCCCGAGGGTGCCTGCTGCGCCAGACGCAGGCAGTCGAGGATCACCTCGCGCGGCACCGCGCGCTGGAGATCGAGACGACGCCGCACGGCGCGCGTGGTGCCGAGCAGGCGATCGACGGTCTCGAGATCGAACTCCGGATGCATGCGCCCTCCTGCCGCGGCCTCCGCGGTCCGGGGGTTCTAGGAGATGGCGGCGGAAGGTGCCAGTCCCGGGGCGAGCGGAGGTCACCCGGACCCGTTCAGGCCCGGACGCGCTCCACGGAGAGGACGCCCTTGATGCGTCCGATCTCCTTCATCACGGCGGAGAGCGTGCGCTTGTCCCCGATCCAGAGGTCGAAGCTCGAGATGGCCCGGCCGTCGTGGCTGGTGGTGACCCGTGCCCCGTCGATGTTCACGCCGGCGGCGGAGATGCACTTGGTGACGGTGGCCAGGATCCCCGGACGATCCACCGAGCTGACCTCGATCTTGATGCGGCGCGAGACCTCGGCGCTCTCGTCCCACTGGACGTCGATCCGCCGGTCCGGGTCGAGGGCGAAGGCGTGGCTGCACTCCTTCGAGTGCACCGTCACCCCGCGGCCGCGCGTCACGAAGCCCGTGATCTCGTCGCCCGGGAGCGGCGAGCAGCAGCCCGCGAAGCGCACCAGCACGTCGTCGAGCCCGCTCACCGTGATGCCGGTCTTCGGGACGGCGGTGCGGCGGAAGAGGCCGCGCCGCGGCGCGCGCTTCGGCTCCGGGGCGGGCGCCACCGCCTCGGGCTTCAGGCGCCGGACCACGCTGGTCGGCGGCAGCTTGCCGTAGCCCACCGCCGAGAAGAGGTCGTCCACGCCGCCGCCCCGCAGCTCGAGGCGGGCGATCTCCGCCAGCTCGCCGGCCTCCAGCAGCCGCGGCAGCGAGAGCCCCGCCCGGCGCAGCTCGCGCTCCAGCATCTCGCGGCCGAGCTCCAGGCTGCGCGCCTTCTCCGCCGCACGGATGGCGTGACGGATCTTCTGGCGCGCACGGCCCGAGATCACGAACTCGAGCCAGTCCTTGCGCGGCGCCTGCGACGGGCTCGTCACGATCTCCACGGTGTCGCCGTCGTGGAGCTGGTGGCGGAGCTGCACCAGCTTGCCGTTCACCTTGGCGCCGGCGCAGCGGGCGCCCACCTCGCTGTGGATGGCGTAGGCGAAGTCCACCGGCGTCGCGCCCTTCGGCAGGTTGATCACGTCGCCCTTCGGCGTGAAGACGAAGACCTCGTCCGGGAAGAGGTCCACTCGCACCGTCTCCAGGAACTCGTGCGGATCGTCCAGGTCGCGCTGCCACTCCAGGAGCTGGCGCAGCCAGGCGAACTTCCGGTCGGCGTCCTTCTCGCCGTCGATCCGGCCTTCCTTGTACTTCCAATGGGCGGCGATCCCGAACTCGGCGTTGCGGTGCATCTCCTCGGTGCGGATCTGCACCTCCATCCGCTCGCCGTAGGGCCCGATCACCGTGGTGTGCAGCGACTGGTAGCCGTTCGGCTTGGGGAGGGCGACGTAGTCCTTGAAGCGCCCGGGCACGGGCGTCCAGGTCGAGTGCATGATGCCGAGCGCGGTGTAGACCTGCTCCGCCGGGCCGTCGAGGATGATCCGGAACGCGTTCACGTCGTAGATCTTCTCGAGCGGCAGGTTCTGGCTCGTCATCTTGGCGTGGATCGACGCCAGGTCCTTGAGGCGTCCGGTCACCTTGGCCCGCAGCCCCGCCTGAGCGAGCTTGGTCGAGAGGATCCCGATCACCTCCTCGATGTAGCGCTCGCGCTCCTTGCGGCTCGAGGCCAGGGCGCGCTCCAGCTCCTCGGCGGCGGCCGGGCGCAGGGTGCGGAAGGCCAGGTCCTCGAGCTCCTGCTTCATCCAGTGGATGCCGAGCCGGTGGGCGAGGGGCGCGTAGATGTCGAGCGTCTCCTGCGCCACGCGCTGGCGCGACTCCTCCGTCATGAAGCGGAGGGTGCGCATGTTGTGCAGCCGGTCGGCGAGCTTGATCAGCAGGATGCGGATGTCCTTCGACATCGCGAGCAGCATCTTGCGGAAGTTCTCGGCCTGGCGTTCGCGGGCCGAGGTGAACTCGATGCGCGCGATCTTGGTGAGGCCTTCCACCAGGAAGGTCACCTCCTCCCCGAAGAGGCGCTTCAGCTCGTCCGCCGTGGTGAGGGTGTCCTCCAGGGTGTCGTGGAGCAGGCCCGCCGCGATCGTCACGGGGTCGAGCCGCATCTCCACCAGGATCCCGGCCACCTCCAGCGGGTGGATCAGGTAGGGCTCGCCGGAGAGCCGCTCCTGGCCCTCGTGGACCTTGGCCGAGAAGACGTAGGCGCGCTGGAGGAGCGAGAGATCGCTCGAGGGGTTGTACTCGAGGATGCGGTCCGCGATGTCGTTGAAGCGCAGCATTCCGGGGCGGTTACCCCTCGTCCTCCGGACGTCGGATCAAAGTACCCGAGGGCGCTCCCCTCCTCAAATCGGCCGGCCGCCGCGCCGGCTCAAACGGCCGGGCCGGGCCCCGGTCGGCCGGGGGCCCCGGCGCCGAGACCGAGGGCGGGGCCCACCCGCCGGAGGGCGGCCTCGCGGCCGAGCGAGGGGCGGAGCTCCGCTCCCCGGCCGGCGCGCTCGGCGCGCACGATGCTGAGGAGCGACTCGATGGCGCGCTCGAGCTCCTCGTTCACGACCACGTAGTCGTAGTGCTCGACCTCGCCGAGCTCCTGGCGCGCCACCGCGAGGCGACGGGCGATCAGCTCCTCGCTCTCCGTCCCGCGGCCGCGCAGGCGCTGCTCCAGGGCCTCGAAGGAGGGCGGGAGCAGGAAGACGAAGCGCGCGTCGGGGCGGCGCAGCCGCACCTGGCGCGCCCCCTGCACCTCGATCTCGAGCAGCACGTCGCGGCCGGCGCGGAGCGGCGCGTCGATGGCGGCCCAGCTCGTGCCGTAGAGCTGGCCCCGGTACTCCGCGTGCTCCAGGAAGGCCCCCTCCCCCACCAGGCGCAGGAACTCCTCGCGCGGGACGAAGTGGTAGTCCACGCCGTCGCGCTCCCCGGAGCGCGGCGCCCGCGTGGTGTGCGACACCGAGAAGACGATGTCCGGATCGCGCGACACCACGGCGCGACAGATCGTGGTCTTGCCGGTGCCGGAGGGGGCGGAGACCACGAAGGGGATCCCGTGGCGCTCCACGCTATGCCCCGTCCCCGTCGTCCTCGGCCGCGAGGCGCGCGGCGATGGTCTCCGGGTGGATCGCGGAGAGGATCACGTGATCGCTGTCGGTCACCAGGATGGAGCGCGTGCGGCGGCCCTGGGTGGCGTCCACCAGCTTGCCGCGCGCGGAGGCCTCCTCGCGCAGCCTTCGCATGGGGGAGCTCTGCGGCGAGACGATCGCGACGACGCGGGCGGCCAGCACGAGGTTCCCGTAGCCGATGTTGAGCAGGCGCAGCGCCGGCGGGAGGCGGGAGGGCTGCTCCGCGCCGGCGGGCTCGTCGGCCGGGGCGGGCTTCGCCTCGCGGGCCGCGGCGCCCGGCTCGAGCGCCGGGCGCGGCCGACGGCGGCGCGGCGGAGCCTCCAGCGTGGCGGACGGCGCCCCGGCCGCGCTGCGCCTCGGCTCGGGGCCGCTACTCGACATTCTGCACCTGCTCGCGGATGCGCTCGAGCTCCGTCTTGAGCTCCACCACCAGGTGCGCCACCGCAGCGTCGCCGCCCTTCGAGCCGGCGGTGTTGACCTCGCGGCCGAGCTCCTGGAGCAGGAAGTCGAGGCGGCGCCCGGCCGGCTGGCGCGGACCGCTCGCATCCAGCACGGCGGCGAACTGCTCCAGGTGGCTGCGCAGGCGCACCAGCTCCTCCCGCACGTCGAGGCGATCGGCCGCGATCACGATCTCCTGGGCGAGGCGCGCCTCGTCCAGGAGACCCGTCTCCTGGCGGAGCTGCTCCGAGCGCTTTCGCAGCCGCTCGCGCACCGCCGCCTGCACCACGTCCGCCCTCGCCTCCAGCGCCTCCGCGAGCTCGCGCAGCCGAGCCAGTCGGCCACGCAGCTCGCGCTCGAGGGCCGCGCCCTCCGTCCGGCGCATCGCGTCCGCCGAGGCCAGGGCCGTCTCCACCGCCGCCCAGAGCAGCTCGCGCAGGCGCTCCAGCGGGAGCTCGCGCTCGCCGACCCGGGC
>Ga0316628_100001465_pt1 | contig 16675 bp, 11 predicted proteins | sample OWC_Aug_M2_C1_D5_FD_207648 | JGI IMG/M metagenome (GOLD analysis project Ga0316628, IMG submission 207648) | Wetland soil microbial communities from Old Woman Creek delta, Ohio, United States - OWC_Aug_M2_C1_D5_C | ecosystem: Environmental > Terrestrial > Soil > Wetlands | place: USA: Ohio... | reverse complement strand
CCACGCGTCAAGGGCTTTGCCTCCGCGAGACGCCTTCGGCGTGTTGCTCGCCATCTGGGTATTTTCTCGGGACTGATGTTGGCCGCCATTCTCTTTGCGCGACCGCTGTGGTGCGCAGAAGGCCATTCCCCACTTCCGCTTCAGGCGTATGTGAATTCATTGATGCGCGGGCGGCGCGGTGCGGTCATCGTTTCGAATCCCATGACCGGAGAAATCCTGGCGGTTTCACATCCTGAGCGAGCGTTTGAACGAGCCTACCCGCCAGGCTCGACGGCCAAAATCGTGCTGAGCGCCGCGGCGCTGGAAGCAGGAGTGGTCACCAGTCGCGATCACATCCTTTGTCGTCGCGTCCCCGAGGTGCTGGGCGGTGGGTACCACTGTTCGCATCCTCCCGCCGTCGCGCCCTTCACTCTCACCGATGCGCTGGCGAACTCGTGCAACTATTTTTTCGCGGCGCTCAGCACTCGAATAGCATCTGCCGCGCTTGCGCACGAGTATGCGCTCTTCGGTTTTGGAAATGTGGCGGCCGAAAACGAAAACCCAGGTCAGGTTAGAGTGGGTGAGGACGCCGCGGCCAAAGCGCGCGCCGCTTTGGGGGAAGCAACCGTCTTGGCAACTCCGGCGCAATTGCTGCTGGCGTATTCCGCCATTGCCACTCGCGGTCAGGTTTTTCAACTGTGGCGGCCGCCCTCCCGTCAAAGCGGCGCACTGCTCCGCCAGGTCAGGCTGAAGGCCGAGACGTTCGACCTCGCACGAAACGGTCTTGAGGATTGCGTGCGCGCCGGGACCGGGCAAGCGGCTGCGGTGAAGGGCGTGCGCGTGGCAGGAAAAACCGGCACGGCCGCGGCGCTCGATGGCAGCCGTGCAACGCACGCCTGGTTCGTGGGTTTTGCGCCGGCAGGTGCTCCGGAAATCGCGCTCGTCGTTTTTCTTGAGCGCGGCACCGGCGCGCGCGACGCAGCCCCGTTGGCGGGAAGAATCCTCAACCATTATTTCGCACTGAAGGATCGGAAGCCGTGATCAGGAACACCATCGGGCTGGCCGTCCTGCTGGTCGCGAATCTTTGCACGCTGGCTCGCGGGCAAGAGTTTCGAGTTGAACTTTTCTCGAAGAACCAGCCAACCAGCTTGACGGTCCAAGCCGGCGCCGATGCCGTTCGGGTCTGCAATGCCGCGCGCAAGTTGTCTTGCCTGACGGTGGAGCCCCATGCGACGGCGCAGTGCAAATCCGTTTCGTCGAGTCTCCGATGCGAAGCAGGGAACGAGGCGAAGGAATTTCATAAGGCCACGACTGTTTCAACAACGGCTTTCCGTCTGGAGGCCGGGCGGGGGAAGTCCACTGCCTCCGACGGCTCGTTTTCTGCGGTGCTCCGCAGAGTGGATCTCCAACGCGCGAAGGCCGGCCTGCGGCTCATCGCCACCCTGGACCTCGAGACTTATGTGGCGGGGGTTCTGGCGGGCGAAGGGGCGACGCTCAAGAGCCCGGCGGCGTTTGCGGCAATGGCGATCGTGGCGCGCTCGTGGGCGCTAAAGTCACGAGGCCGACATCGCGGTCAGGGATTCGATTTCTGCTCGCTGACGCACTGCCAGTTCTTTCGCCCGCTCGCAGAGCCCGCAGAAATTCCTTCGCCTGCTATCACCGAGGCCATGACGAAGACCGCAGGCCTTGTCCTGAAATTCCACGGCCAGCTCATCGACGCGTATTACGGCGCGCACTGCGGGGGAACGACGGAAGCGGCGGCAGATGTCTGGCCGGACCGTACCGCGCCCTATTTGCGCAGCGTGGGTGATCCCTACTGCGCGGCGGGGTCACAGGCATCATGGAAGCAGATGATTTCTCCAGCGGACTTGGCGGCAGTGTTGGCCGAAATGCCAGGCGTCTCGTTCCGTGGACCGTTTGGAGAAATCACCATCGAGAATAAGGACCCATCCGGGCGCGCTCGAATTCTGCGCGTTGGAGGCAGCCCGTCCCAGCGGGTTGACGCCAACGCGTTCCGATACGCGGTAAACCGGCGGCTCGGCTGGAACACTTTAAAGAGCAATCTCTACACCGTGGAGCGACGAGGCGATGCGATTGTTTTCACGGGGCGAGGTCTTGGTCACGGCGTCGGTTTGTGCCAGGCGGGCGCGGAGCAAATGGGGCAGATGGGAATTCCCTACGACAAGATCCTTACGCATTACTTTCCAGGAACGACGCTCGGCGATTCCAGCGCAGTGGGCGCCGGGCAGATCCTCTCCAGCGAGCATTTTGAAATTGTTTTTCCTTCGCGGCAAGAGCGCCTGGCCGCAAGCGCGCTTGAAGTCCTGGAAGCGCAACGAGTGAGATTCGCCGACCGTGCCGGCCTGTTGCCAACGCGCATCCGGTTGCGCACCTGGGAAACCACCGCCGACTTCATCCGCGCTACGCGGCAGCCCGGTTGGGTGGCGGCGTCGAATGACGGCCGGGTAATCGACCTTCAGCCTCTCGATCTTCTTCAGCGGAAGAAGATCCTCGAGTCAACGCTGCGTCACGAGTTGACCCACCTGGTGGTCCACCGCCAGCGCGCCCCGGAAGTGCCGCGCTGGTATGAAGAGGGATTGGTTTTGTATCTGACCGGCGAGCCGGTCGGTGAAACGACGGACACGCTTGACCCGCGACGCGGGCTGGAGTTGAGTCTGTCCGAGCCACGCTCCGAAAGTGAAATGCGCGCCGCCTACGCTCGGGCTCTGGAGCGTGTCAAGCAACTCGAGCGCCAACGCGGCGAGAGCGCGCTCTGGCAAGTGCTCGAACGACCGAGCCGGGAAGATCTGCAATGGTTCAAGAGCTGGAGGTGAGATCAGGTTGAGGATTCAGAACTGGGTGTAACCGCCGGCTCAACTGGCGGCTTGTCCGGCGGAAAGTTGAAACGCGCGAGCGAGAGCAACCAAAACTGCCAGCCAGTGAGGATGAAAAGTAACGCTCCGCCCATTCGCACCAGCATCTGCGCATAATCCGAGAAACCGGCGGAAACTTTGGGATGCCATGTGGCGAGCGGCCACGCCAGGCCGCCAAAAACCCCCACGCTTAAGAGCCCGGTCCAAAACGGCGTCCGCCAGCAGCAACCTCCGAGTATGCGCATCGCCTGGTGACGCGTTTCCGTCCAGCCCTCGCGGAGCAGATGGGCCAGAGAGCTCAGCAAAAACCCTCCGACAATAATCCAGATCAGCATCTGGAATATCCAGATGACTTTCCCCACGGTGACCGGACTGACGGGTTTCTCAGATTGGAATGTCAGGAACGATGCGACTTCGAGCGCGTGGTCGTCAGTCCATCTGAAGAAATAGAAGAAGACGAGGAGAAGGACAAGGCTGATTGCGCCCCAGGCGAGGCACCGCCAGTATTGACTTCGACTGAACCCCAGCAGGCGCCGGACTTCGATTTGCTTCGTGTCACTCGTCGCGGCGCCAACCGCGGCTGTGGTCGTCGCCGCGAAGAACGCGACCGCTATGGCGATCTGGACGATCGCCCAGACCAGTGCCAAAAGGAGGAGCAGCCCTGATGATTCCGGGAGCCACAGCCATTGATACGCGCCGAATCCCCACAGTGCCGCGACCGCTCCCACCACGACGAGAGCCGCGGGGCTGCGGGCCACCACGCCCAAGCTCCATTTCCAGGTGGCGATGGCATTCTTCATTCGATCAACCTCGGGCCTCGTGCCGTCTCATCGTGGCGTCACCGTAACCGTTGCGCCGCGCGTGGAAGCCTGACGCGCCGGCTCGTACATGGGCAGAACCCTCGCGGGGTTCGCTTGGAATGTCCCGGGCGTGAGGGCCTTGAGCATGTAATGAAAACGTCCCTGGCCGCGCGCGAACTTGGTGGAGAAGAGCGCGGCGCGGTCGTCGTGAAATTCGCGGCGCGTGTAATAGAAAGCCCACCAATCCGGCTTGGTTTTCAGCTCGTACAAGTTCTCCTGCTCGACAAACTCAAACCCCGCGGGAATCGGATCCTCGATCTGCAAATACGATTGGTCTTCTGTGGCGTTCACGGTGAGGCGGACGACGATGACGTCACCGCTCTTCGCTGTCCCATCGAATGGCTGCTCGGCGTAAACAATCCGCTTCTCCGCCGCCTCAGGGACCAGCTTGAAATACTCGCGCACGACGTTTAGCGCCACGGTGCCGGCCGGCGCGGGCTTGGGCTCGCGCGTGAAGTAGGACGCAAACGCCGACCAATAGACGACTCCGGGCCCCATTTTGACGAGGCGGATTTCGTTCGCGCCGGCATGGACGTCGGGCGCGTTCACGTTCAGCGTGATGGGGAGCGGGTTCGCGACATCTTTCTCGGTCACCTGCCGCTCCGCCAGTTTCTTGCCGTTGACGAACACGCTCAGCGAGTAGTTTGGTTTCAGCTCGCCGGAAACCTTGAGGTAGTCGATCAGTCCATAAATCGCCGTCGCGGTCTGCTCGGTCGAACTCCAGTAGTAGCCGTCGGAGCGGCGGTCGATGAGCCAGTGCACAGCTTTTGGCAGCAGATCGCTCTTCGGGTCGAGGTTGGCCAGTGCTTTGGCGACGTAGGCCGTGGTCTCAAATGAATTGTCAGAGGAGAAGTCGAGCATCTCCTGGCGCTCGGATTTCCACCAAACGTAGGGGCCCTGAGTTTTCGCGGATTGCTCGAGCAGCTTTACAAATTCCTGTGCCCGCGGGTCCTTCATGCGCGCGAAGACCAGCGCCATCAGCGCTTGGCCGTTCGCCGAGAGTTTCTCGCGGCCCTCGTACAGGCCTTCGGCGAGGGTGCGGTCGAAGTCCCCGCTCAACGCGAGCGCATAAACCAGGTAGGCGCGCACGTCGGCGATGGCGCGAGGATTTTCCTGAATCTGCTTCATCAGCGACTCACGCCCGCGCTTCAGCCGATTCTCATCAATCGGATAGCCGGCGTCCTTGGCTTGCGCGAATCCCGCCACCACATAAGCGGTCATGAAGGGATGAGTCTCGTCCGTCTCCCACCAGCCCCACCCGCCGTCCTCGTGCTGGAATTGGTAGAGCCGCTGCAATCCCGCGGCGATCTTCTTCTCGAGCTCGATATCCGCCGCGGGTGACGTCAGGCCCAGATCTTTCACAGCTTTCGTCACCAGAATATTCGGCAGGAAGCTCGACATGGTCTGCTCGACGCAGCCGTAAGGGTAGCTGGCGAGAAAATCCAGGGCCGACATCAGCGTGCCGGCGACAGACGGCGCGAGGTCGATACGCAGCGACGACGCCTCGGCGTTGATGTCTGCGGGCAGCGTGATCTTCTCATTGACCTGGGCGTCCGGCGCCGAGCTCGAACCCGAAAGGGCCGCGTTCAGTTGCAGCCCCCAGGGCTTGACGGGCGCGGTCAATTCCAGCGCGTCAGACTCTTCATCGGTGAGTGCCTTGCTCAGGAATTTCGCCTCGCCGATCTTGGGCGCGCGAACCGTCCAGGTCACGACGGATTCACCGTTCTTCGGAACCGTGACCGTGTTCTCCGCCGCGCCCGCAATCTCGACGCCCTCGGCCTGCAAGGAGACGCGCGCCGTTTTATCGCTCTCCAAATAATTGTGAACGATTCCGATGATCGTCGCCGTGTCGCCCTGCGTGAAGAAGCGCGGAATCTCCAGGCGCAGGATCAGGTTTTTGCGCGTGATGACCTTCTGCGTGACCTGGCCGACCAGAGTGCTCTTGCTGACGGCGCGGACGGTGGCACGCCAGGTGGTGAGCGAATCGGGGAAGGAAAAACTGGCGCGCGCTTTTCCATTCGCATCCGTTACGACGGTCGGAGCCCAATAGGTCGTGTCAGGGAAGTATTTGCGCACCTTGGGCTGGACGGGCTGGCCGGCCTTAAAATCGGCGAGCTTCGTCGTCGGCCGCAATTGAGTCAATTCCATCTTGCCCCGGCCCGAATAGCCCGTGAACCAGTAAGTGGTGGAGAATTGCGTGTAAACCTGGTCCCAGCGCTTTGCATAGAAGACTTTTTCCGGAGGCCGGACGGAATCGGGCCGGACAGCGTATATCGCTTCATCCACAACGCCCAGGCTCAGCTCGGCGCTGACGGGACGGCCCTGCTCGTCCTGGGCCGTCACCGTGTAAGTCACCTTATCGGTCGGCCGATACTGCGGCTTGTCGGTTTCGATGGTTACTTTCAGAACCTTCTCGCTGGCGGGGACGGAGATATTCTTGCTTCCTTCGAAGAGCTGTTCATTCTTCACGAACGTGGCGCTGAGGAAGAAATTCGGTTCGTAGCGTTCTTCGATGGGAATATCGACGGTGAAGGAAGCTTCGTTCGAGGTGTGCACGGACCAGGTGTAAACCTGCTGACATTCGGTGGTGACCAGCACCTGCGCGCCCGGCTTGTTGGTGACGATGAGCACATGCGCGGTATCACCGGGCCGGTAGGAGCGCTTGTCGGGATAAATCTCCAGGCGCTGATGCTCTCCTCCCTCTTCAGAGAAACCGAAGTTCTCGACCCAGATGTTTGCCTGGTGCGTGGCTTCGCGGCGATTGCTGTCATACGCGCTCGCGCGGATAGTGACGTAACTCAGCTTGGGGACCGCGTACTTGTGGTGGGCCACACCCTTCGCGTCAGTGGTAACTCGGGCTTCGCCGAGCACGCGCCGCGGACCATCCGACCGCCAGACATCGCTCCATTCGAAGGTCAATTGCACGCTGGTCGAAACCGGCTGCATGTCGTAATCGACGGTGCGAATCGTGATGTCCGCCTGGTCGCCGGAACGATAGACGTAGCGGTTGGTGTCGAGCAGCACGACGACCGTGGAGTACGTGACGAGCGCGCTCCGGCCGCCGATAATCTCGCGGTTGCTGGCATCGGTGACGTGGGCCTCGACGCGGTAGGTGTACGACCTCTTCTCGGCATCGATTTCCGTGGGGACGGTGATTCTCAGAATTCCTTCGGGATCGAGCTGGCCCGTGCCCTGGCTTACTTCCTCCCCATAGCCGTAGTAATCCCCGCCGCCTTCCCCGTCGTCGCCCTCGTACTCCTCGGAGCCCCAGAGAACACGCCAGTACGGGAAGTAGTAGCGCGATTTGTAGATCGAATACTTCACGCTGCCATTGGCGACGGGTGAGCCGAAGTAGTAGCGCGCGTTGATGGTGGCCTGGATCGGTTCACCCTGAAGGTAACGAGACTTGTCGGTGGTAACCGTCACCTCGTATTCCGGCTTCTTGTATTCCTCGACTTCGAACCCGCCGTAAACGGACTTGTCGCCGATATGCGCGGTGATGGAGTAGCCTCCCAGCGCCGCGAGCGGAGGCAGCGTGAGCTGGCCGTGGAATGAGCCGTAAGGCGAGAGATTGAGCTTCTGCTGGAAAACCGTTTTGGAATTGCCGTCGGTGATTTCGACGGTGACAGGGCCAGGGATGTCCAGGCTGTATTGCCCGCCGCGCCGGGCGCGCAGGATGCCTTTGAATTGAACCTCGTGTGTGGGGCGATAGACGGGGCGATCCGTGTAGATGTACCCCACATAGTCGGTGGCGGAGGAATCGTAGAAGAAGAATGACTCGACGCTCGTGGCGGCGACGTCCTGGTCTTTCGCCGCCACCATGATGGAGTCTTCGACTTTGATGTGTTCGAAGCTCGACTGCGAGACGCCGGAGGCGTCGGTGGTCGAGCGTGCCAACTCCTGATGGTTATTGAAGACGACAGCCGTCGCGCCTTCGATGGGAACGCCGGAGGACCGGTTGGCGACAAATAGCAGGATCTGCCCCGGCGCGGTCTTTGACACGAGCGCCATTTCCGTAACCATCACTACCGTGTAGGCGCGCAATTCGCGGTGGGCCACTTCCACCAGGAAGAGTCCCTTCTGGTGGAGGTCGACGGGAATCTCGCGATATTCCGAGTCACGTGTCTTGGGCAAGAGTTCGCGCCACGAGAGCACGAGCTGTTCCTTATTGAGCAGCGGCACCTGTGCGTATGAGGTAATGTCCAGCGGGATGCGGTTCAACTTCTGTTGCTGGGTGCGCGAGGAGCGGAAGTTGGAACGCGTCTCGAAGCTCAACTGGTACCGGAAGAAATCGCGCAGCGATAGGCGCAGGTCAACTTTCCACTCGTGGAAGCGTTCGATCCACGTCTTCTCGCGCGCCAATTCGCGCTTCTCGCTGCCAAAAGAGTGCGCGTCTTTGAGCTTGCCGAAAAACGCCACGGGGTCTTTGACGCGGTAAATGCGAAAATCCAGCCGGTCCACCTGGCGGAATTGAATCCAGATCTTGGGCTGCTGCGTTGGCGCGAACGTCTGCTGCGAGGAGACGGTGAAGAACGGCTCGGTGGAGGGAGTTTCCTGCGCCCGCGCTGGTGAGAGCATTGCGCAAAGCCCGAGGAATACTGCTGCCGCGAGCCGTACGCTGCGGATCGAGCCGCGACGAGAATCGAATCTCATGCTCATCTAACGCAACAGGTCAAGGCGATAAATGCCGAGGAAACGCGGATTGGCGGCGAGCGGCCGCCAGCGCGCGTCGGGATGCTGCATCAAGAGCGCGACCTGAAGGTGGCGGACCTCGCCCCGCTTTCCGTCCAGGTCGCCCGTGTGATAGACAATCCAGTCCGCGCCCTGCGGCTGGAAGTGCGACCGGCCCACAAACAGAATCATGTGGAAGGGTTCGTTCTGCTCGGGCTGCTCGAAGAAGAGCAAATCGCCCGGCCGCGCCGCCTGCGCGTCGCGCGAAACGGGGAAAGAGTTGTACATCATCAGCGTGCGCGCGTCGGCAAACTGGCCGAACGCGCCGTTCTCGAGGTCGGACGCCGCGAAGGGCCCGGGGCGCGTGCGGAAAAGGTGGCGGCCCAGCGGCCAGCGCGGATAAGCGTATTTGCTGATGTCGGCGAAGCCCGGTTCGAAGGGAAGTCCTGCCTCGCGATGCCAGGCAGGCGTGTGCGCGGCGAGCGCGTTGCGATAGGCGTAGCGAATCAGCGCCGCACAATCCGCGACTTCCCCGGTGGCCGGAGACGAGGCATGGTAATAAGCAGCCTCGGCGAGATATGTCATCCAGCGCGTGAAATTCTCCCGGTCCGCGGGGCTGTCAAGTCGAGCGCAGGCCGGAAATCCGTCGCCAAGACTGTCGTCCCAGATTTTTGCGTTGGACAAACTCTCGACAGCGAGCGCTGGCAATGCCAGCGGACTGGTGGTTTCGGCGGTCTCTCGCCACCCCGGTGAAAGGGCGGGATGGCTCAGTTGCACGCCGGCATAGGCGGCCGCGAATAGGCCGAGCAAAGATAAAACAAGGCGGAACCAGGGGCGGAGTTGTTTCGCTCGGTGCACGGGGAAACTCGGTGTTGATTTAAGCCGAAAGCGCGAACATTCTACGAGGCTCGCGGGGGCGGCGCAAGGCCTTTTGAAGTGTGTGCGAATTCCGGTTGAACTTCCGCCCCGGCATCGGAATAATGGCCGGGACAATCCAGGGTTAAGGAGACGAAATGACGAAGAGAAAGTGGTCGTGGATGCTGGCGCTTTGCGGACTGCTTCTTGCCGGGCGGGGGCTCGGGGCGGATTCGATTTCGATCGAGGGCGCGCCCTCCGATACCGGCTACAACGTGGGGTCCGAGGCGACGGTCCACGCCACGCTCAAGGGAGTGTCAGGGGACGCGACTCGTTTCGTGGTTTTTGCCGACATCTCCTACATCGGAACCACGGCGGTGAGTAGCGTGCAGCTGGACCGCCAGGCCGAGACAAAGCCCGGCGAGGTTCGATTCGAGGCCGGCTGGCCCATTCCCGCTGACGCCCCGACCGGCGTGTACAGCGTGACGCTGCGCGTCGAGGATCGAGCGGAGCACAAAGCTTATGCCCGTCAGCAAATCCGCGGCTTTGCAGCCTACAAGAAACTGGTGCGAATCGCGCGCACGACGATCGACCGGACGTTCTACGTGGTCGGGCAGCCGATCCAATGCGAAGTGGTCCTCGAGAACCTGACCGGCCGTGAGATGAAAGACTTGAAAATCGAATTTTCCAACGCGAATTATCCCTGGATTTCGCTTTTCTCGAGTGAAGGGTCGGCAGCTGCGGAGACGGCAAATCCCGAACTCGGCATCAAGGTCCTGCGGGAGCATCTCAACCTGGCCGCTCGAAGCGAGGTTACCATCCCCATGATGCCCGCGAGTTCTGCGCGATTCCTGCAGGGACAGCAAGTGGCGGTCATGGGCGCGGGCGGGCCGGCGCGCCACGAGAAGGTCCCGCCACCGGAAGTAAACTCCTACACCGTGGCAGTCTGGAACGCCGACCGTACCACCCTCTACGACATGCAGTTCACGACGCCGGCCGTGGTGCGCGCTCCCGATCGCGAGCGCCCGACTCCGTATGGGCGGAGCTTCACTCATCCTTACAATTCCGACATCGATTTCAAGAAGTACCGCGAGTTCTATCCGCCCGAGCAGGTTTCGTCCGCGATCGCCCTGGACCGCGGGCGGACGATGTTCAGGCCCGGAGACGCCATCACTATCAACGCGACGCTGAAGAATTCCGGCGATGTCGCCTGGAAGGGCGCAAACTTTCAGGGAGAGGTTTTGGACGCCAGCGGGAAGGTGCTGCACACAGCGAACCTCGCGGCAGGGGTCGAACTTGCTCCGGGCCAGGCGCGCGCCGTGGACGCTGAGCTTTGGACCATTCCCGGCACGCTCGCGCCCGGGGCCTATTCGCTGCGCCTTTCTGTCGTCCAACACGGCGGTGGAATCGTCGCTCGGATAACATCCGACTTCGCTGTAAATATACTGCCGCAGTCCCTGCTGGTGATCTGCGCGCACGAAGACGACGAGCAGCTCTATGCCGGCCTGATGCGGGCGGCAGTCGAGGCGGGAGTCCCTGTCGAAGTTTTGATCTTCACCGGGGGAGATGTGGGCGCCTGTGAGCGCTACTATTCCAAGCCCTGCAGCCCCAACGAGGCCCGAGAATTCGGCATGGTTCGCATGGAGGAAACCATGGATGCGCTCGGGCACATCGGGGTCCCGCGCGACAAGGTGATTATCCTCGGCCTGCCCGACGGCGGCTCGGGCGCGATCTGGTCGAAGAATATCAGGCCCTCGAATCCATTCCTCTCGATATACCTGGCCACGGACCACGCTCCATACGAAACCGTTTTTCGCCCCAACCTGCCCTTCGCGCGCGAGCCGGTCATTGATCTGGTCAAGCAGATCATCACGGACTTCCGCCCCGGCATGCTCGCCCTTACGCATCCCGACGAGCGCCACGTGGATCACCGCACCGCCAATTGGTTCGCCATGAAGGCATGCCACGAACTGCTGCGCGAGAAACGTCTCGACCCCAATACCGTCGTCCTCGCGGATGTGGCGTACGGAGCGGGCGGTTTCAAGCCGGCGCCTTACCGTTATGAGAAGGCTCCTGTGTTTTTGAGTGGCGAAGCCGCGGCGCTCAAGCAGGAGATGATGTGGCTTTACCAGTCCCAGGATGGGAATCTCTACGAGGGGATGCGACGCACATTCGCGGAACTTCCGCGTGAGGAGAACCACCTCCGCGTTCTTGATTGGCAGGAACACGAAGGGTGGAACGAATAAGACCGGGACTCGGGATTCGCGACGCGGGATTCGGGCATTGGCGCGGACTAACGTGAACGAGCCTGCAAACACTACAATCCCCCTCACCCCCCGCCCCTCTCCCTCAGGGAGAGGGTGGCCCGGAAGGGCCGGGTGAGGGACTCAATCGGCGAACGCGCCGCAAGTGACTTTTTATCTCTCGAAATTTCCCGAACTCTGCGGCACACTGTCTGCCGCGCCTTTTCTGGCGCAAATCAAGTGAACGTGAAGAGGGACAGAGAACGATGAGTGAGCAAGCAAAACTGGCGGCGCTGGCAACGCCGTCGATTCAGCCTCCACTGCACAAACGGTTTGTGCCCGCCGCACTGGCCAATCGCGCCTTTCGCGAATTGGTGCGCAAATCCGGGCGCGGCGCGCCCCTGGTTATCGGCCTGGAGCGCGGCGACGGCTCAATTTCCGTGTACCGGACCGAGTGCTTCGACGAAGGCGCCGGTTCGTCCGCGCTGAATCTGCCTTATGCCGAACGGCTGGTGAAATTCCTACTATGGCAGCGCGGGGGATGGCGAGTCGTCGTGGGCGGACCGCGCAGTGTAGGCGAGCACATCCGCCAAGTGTATTCACCCCAGGGCGCGCGGGCTTTTGATTACGACTTCATGGGCGGCGTCTACGAGCACACCTTCACGGTGGAAATGACGGACCCCGACAAAGTCCCGCAACCGTCGGAAGGTACGGTACGCCTGGGCGGGCACCTCGAAGGAAACAGAATTGGTTTCGACCTGGGAGCCAGCGATCGCAAAGTTGCGGCCGTCAAAGACGGCGAGGCGGTTTACACCGAAGAAGTGGTCTGGGACCCACGCAACGCCACCGACCCGACGTATCACTTTAATGAAATCAACGCGGCGCTGAAATCCGCGGCGAAACATCTGCCTCGCGTGGACGCCATCGGCGGCAGCGCTGCGGGCGTCTACATCAACAACCGTCCGCGCGTCGCGTCGCTTTACCGCGGCGTTCCCAAGGATCTCTTTGACGCGAAGATCGCGCGGCTCTTCATCGATCTCAAAGAGGCTTGGGGGGGGATTCCGTTTGAAGTGGTGAACGACGGGGAAGTGACGGCGCTGGCCGGAGCGATGTCGCTGAACGACAACGCGGTGCTCGGCATTGCGCTCGGCTCGAGCCAGGCCGGCGGCTACGTCACCGAAAATGGTGAAATTACCACCTGGCTGAACGAACTGGCCTTCGTGCCGGTGGATTACGACCCGGAGGCTCCCGCGGACGAGTGGTCGGGCGATCCCGGCGTGGGCGCGCAATATTTCTCCCAGCAGGCCGTTTTTCGCCTGGCTCCCGTCGCGGGCATCAAGCTGGATGAGTCGCTGGGCTTGGCGGGGAAACTAAAGTCCGTGCAGGAACTCCTCCAGGCTGGCGACGAGCGTGCGAGACTGATTTTTGAAACGATTGGCGTCTATGTGGGTTATGGCGTCGCTCATTATGCCGACTTCTATAAGCTGCGCCATGTTCTGGTGCTGGGCCGCGTCATGTCGGGGGAAGGCGGGAACATCATTCTCCGCCGCGCCCAGGAAGTTATGCAGAAGGAGTTCCCGGAACTCGCGGCGAAGATTTCCATCCATCTGCCGGATGAATCCAGCCGGCGCATCGGTCAAGCCGTTGCGGCCGCCAGCCTGCCGGAAATCAAGTAATGCACGAGAGGAACGCGATGAACCTTCACAACTCGACTTCTGAAATCTACGTTCCGGATGGGACGCCGGCGGCTGCGGCGCTGGCGCGCACCACTCACCTGAGCGTCGGCGCGCATCAGGACGACCTCGAAATCATGGCCTGGCACGGCATCCTGGAATGCTTCGGCAAGAGCGACAAGCATTTCACCGGTGTCACAGTCACGAACGGCGCGGGCAGCGCGCGCGAGGGCGACTACGCCCACTACACTGACGAGCAGATGCAGGCTGTGCGCCGCGTCGAGCAGAAGAAAGCGGCGTTCGTCGCCGATTACGCCGCGCACGTGTTTCTGGATTACACCAGCGCCGCGATCAAGAACAGTAAGAACAACCACGTTGTCGAAGACCTCAAGCAGGTCGTCACCGCCTCAAAGCCGCAAGTGATCTATACGCACAACCTCGCCGACAAGCACGATACGCACGTTGGCGTGGCCCTGCGCCTCATCCGCGCCCTGCGCGAACTGCCCAGGGAAGCGCAGCCTCAGAAGCTTTACGGTTGTGAAGTCTGGCGCAACCTCGACTGGCTGAATGACGACGACAAGGTCGTCTTCGACGTTTCCCCACACGAGAACCTGGCCATGTCGCTGGTGGGAATCTTCGATTCGCAGATTGCCGGCGGCAAACGCTATGACATCGCCACCATGGGCCGGCGCCGCGCCAACGCCACGTACTTTGCCTCGCACGCCACCGACGTCGCCACGTCAGTAATCTTCGCGGTCGATCTCACGCCGCTGATGGAAAATGCGGCGCTCGATCCCCGTGATTACATTGCCGCCTTTATCGACCGCTTTGCCCGGGACGTCGCTGGCAGGATTGCGAAGTTGTCTTAAGGCGATTCTTGGGAGCCAATGGGCTTGTTGGTACTTGCGATTCTGGTTTCTGACTTGGGCTTGGCACTAGTGTGGACGATCGGCGCGCTCGGAGAACCACGAGCGTCGGTCGCACAGGCCTGCGGCACTCACATCAAGTGACCCAGCGTGACCTGTCTCCGAGTCTAATCACATAGCTGAATAGACAGAGAAACCGACGCTCGCCACCTTGGCCCGACAGGGGCGCATGACAATACCCCCAGTTCACCGTGACCACATAAGGATACTTGATCTTGGCATGGCCAACCTCAGCCCACGGGAACTCGACAAGCGGGCCTTCCTTCGGTTGGAGGAGGCGTACCCTACCTCCTGCCTTCTGGAGGATTGGAAAGGACTCACGCGGCGCAGTCGGAAGCACGTGGAATTCTTGGCTCCGCATAACATCCTGAACTATCCATCTGGCGACTTCCTGCTCACATGCGTTTGTGGAGACGTAGTCCGATAGGTAACCGGCCGCGACAAGGAGTGGCAAGGTTATCAGGAGTCGGAGAGACCATGCCATCAGCTTACGCATTCTCATCCTCCTGCGCGAATCTTAGGGTACACCTCGCTTGCCCACCTACACACGTTCGGCGGCTTGGCGCGCGGCGCGAAGGCTCGCGACCGGTTCGCCGGTGGGAATAAATTCCATGGCCAGCGAGCCCGCGAACTTCAGCTGCGCAAGCTTCTTATAAATGTTGGTGTAGTTGATTTCGCCCGTCCCCGGTTCGTGCCGACCGGGAACGTCCGCGATGTGGACGCATGCGACCTTGCTGATGTTCTTTTCGAGCAGCGTAGTCAAATTCCCGCCGGAAATCTGCGCGTGGAAGAAATCATACAGTGCTTTCACCTGAGGATGATTCACTTCCCCGACAATCTGAAATAATTCCGCCATCGACCAGAGGTAGTAATGAGGATTTTCCTCGAGGTCGATGTTCTCAAGCCAGAGCGTCACACCCTTGCCTTCCACGACCTCGGCGGCGCGCTTCAAACCCTCGACACAGCTCTTGTGTTGCACCTCGGGTGCCAGGTTCGGAATGCTGTCCCCCGACATGACGATGACGGAAGGAATATCGAGCTTCTCCATGGTCTCGATTTCCTTACGCAAGTCGGCGAGGAAGGCGTCGCGTTCGCGCGGGTCGCCAACGCCATGCGCCAGCCCGGCGGTCGTGTCGAAGCTGATGCCGAGGGCTCGCCGCTTGGCATTGGCGCGAAGGAAATCTTCCTCACTCCACTTCTGATACTCGCCCACCAATTGCACGTATTTGAATCCCGCCGCGGCGACTTTCTCCAGCCGCTGCTCGAAGGGAAGCTTTTCGAACACCGTCCAGAGCATCACGGAGAGCTTGTAGGGCACCGCGGCGGGGGCGGTGGCGGGCACAGCGGGTAAAACTGCGGGAGAGATTTCCGCGGCGGCCGCGCCCAGCGCGCCGGCAGCGACAGTTCGATGAAATGTTCGTCGGTTCATGGGGCACTCCAGGGAAGTCGAAAGTCCAAAGTCGAAAGTCGAAGGCCATTAACCTCTTCACTTTGAACTTTCAACTTTCGACTGTCAACTCCTCCTACAGCTCACCCACAAGTCCGACCATCAGGCATTCGCGCGCGGCGTGGAAAAGTTCGGCACCATCAAGAATTCGATCGTCTATTCGTACTACAGCTCCGAAATCGGTTCGGTGCAGGAGCTGAAGTACGACACCAACCCTTTCCATGCGGAATTCCCCGGCTGTCCCAACCCCGAAGAGCACAAAAGCAGTTGACAGGCGAAAGTTGAAGGTTGAAAGTTGAGGGTCCAATGTCGAAGGTTTCGCCCTGTTCGGCTTGATGTCTTTCAACCTTCGACTTGTTTTCTCAATGTATCAATGAAGAAATGAAACAATGAATCAATCTTCCCGTCCCATCGTCCAAATCTCGCTCGACCTGACTTCGATTGACGAAGCGCTCGACCACGCGCGCAAGGCGGTGCGCGCGGGCGTCGATTGGCTGGAGGCCGGAACGCCGCTGATCCTCGCCGAAGGCTTACGGGCCGTCCAAGCGCTGCGGCGCGAGTTCCCCCAGCATCCCGTCGTCGCGGATTTGAAGACGATGGACGGAGGATACCTCGAAGCGGAGATGATGGCGAAGGCCGGCGCGACACACGTGGTGGTGATGGCGCGCGCGCATCCGGCCACGATCAAAGTCGTGGTGCAAGCCGGCAAGGATTACGGCATCAAGGTGATGGGTGACGACCTTGGTTGCGACGACAAACCCGCCGCCTCGCGCATGATGGAAGAATTGGGCGTCGACTACATCGTCCATCATGTCGGGTACGACGAGCGGCGCGACGCGGAAGTCATCAAGCAATACAGCGGGCGCATGCCCAGCCCGCTCGACGAATTGAAGGCCGTGGTCGGCGCGGTGCGCATTCCCGTGCAGGCGGTGGGCGGACTGACGGTCGAGCAGGTATTGCAACTGCCCAAGTACGGCGTCTATCATCTGGTGCTCGGCGCGCCGCTCACCGTCGATGCCGACGCGTTCAAGTCGCCGGCCCACGACCTGGAAGGGTTGTTGAAGGAAATCATCGCGCGACTGGGCGAAGACCCTTCGCGGAGAGCCTGAGTGTCAACCACGAACATGGCCGCCGTTGTCCACTTCGCA
>Ga0316628_100001464_pt1 | contig 16679 bp, 12 predicted proteins | sample OWC_Aug_M2_C1_D5_FD_207648 | JGI IMG/M metagenome (GOLD analysis project Ga0316628, IMG submission 207648) | Wetland soil microbial communities from Old Woman Creek delta, Ohio, United States - OWC_Aug_M2_C1_D5_C | ecosystem: Environmental > Terrestrial > Soil > Wetlands | place: USA: Ohio... | reverse complement strand
CGATCCCGGTCTCGATGTGGAATCCGACCCCGGGCCGCTATACACGCTACGGCGACGTGCAAGATCTGCTGGCAACGATCGACGATCGGATGGTCATCATGGGCAGCGGAGACGAGGTTCGGCTTCTATTTCCGACACGCGCCCTGCCACGGCCCCGGGAAGGCTGGACCAGAGATTTCCTACTTCTTGTCGACGGATGGGCCAAGGACGCGGACGCCAACACGGCTTTTTCACAGTCCGTAGAGCCTCTTCCATTTCACCGAATGATCAGCTATCCTTATCCACCTAGCCAAAAATTTCCGGACGATGACGTCCACAGACTGTATCGGGTGCAGTCTAACACCCGGCCGGCGCTGTCCCTTATCCGGCCGCTGACCACGCGAAGGGTGCAATAAACAATGAAAAAAAGCAGGCTCGTCAAGTGGGTAGCATTCTGGTTCATCGTCTTGCTGGTGAACACCGCCTACATCGCGGCGTTCGCTTCTCCGACGATTCCCTACATGGGCAACGTGGTGTTTCACTTCGGTCTCGGCACCGCGTTGACCCTTGCGCTGATCATCCTGCTGCTGAGGCAGCGGGAACAGTTGCGCGGCGCCGGACTGGCCGGCGCTCTTTTCCTCGGTTCCGCGCTGCTGGGAGGTTATCTCGTGTGGGTCGGCAACCTGACCCCGGAGCGCCCGATCCTCCTGGCCCACATCGGGACGGCCGCGCTCGGGCTGATCGCGCTCCTGCCCTTTGTCTATCGCAAAGCCTCCGAAAACGGCGGGGGTTGGCGGACCTTCAGGTCCTGCTACCAGGCATCGCTCGCGCTTCTGCTGCTGTTTCCGTCGGCGACGGCCCTCTACAGGAAAGCGTACCCTGATGCCGACGACAAGATCGTGAACCCTGTGACGGCGCCGACCAGCATGGAAGGAGAGGGCGGTGGGCCGAAGTCGCCTTTCTTTCCGTCGTCTGCCAAAACGAATGTCGGTGGGATCATTCCCTCAAACTTTTTCATGGATTCGGCGCGCTGCGGAGAATGCCACAAGGACATTTACGCGCAGTTCAACAGCTCTTCGCATCATTTCGCCTCGTTCAACAACCAGTTCTACCGCAAGTCGATCGAATACATGCAGGACACCGTGGGCACCCAGCCGAGCAAGTGGTGCGCCGGCTGTCATGATCATGCCGTTTTCTTCAACGGCAGATTCGACCGGCCCATCAAGGAGCAGATCGACACGCCCGAGGCCCAGGCGGGGCTGGCCTGCACTTCGTGCCACGCCATCACGCACGTCGACAGCTCGATGGGCAACGGAGATTACACGATCGAATATCCGCCCCTGCACGAACTGGCCAGCAGCAAGAACAAGTACATCCGGCTGATGGACAATTTCATGACATTTCTGGATCCGGCGCCGCACCGGCGCGTGTTCATGAAGCCCTTCATGCGAGGGGCCAACTCGCCGGAGTTCTGCGCAGCCTGCCACAAGGTGCACCTGGATGTTCCGGTAAATGGCTACCGCTGGTTCCGCGGCTTCAACGAATACGACAACTGGCAGGCCAGCGGCGTCTCCGGCCAGGGCGCCCGCTCGTTCTACTATCCTGCGCAGTCGCAGACCTGTTCTGAGTGCCACATGCCCCTGGTCGACTCCCAGGACCCGGGGAATGTAAATGGGAAGATCCATTCGCACCGGTTCCCGGCAGCCAACACCGCTCTCCCCTTTGTCAACCAGGACAAGGAGCAGCTGGACGTCGTGCAGAAGTTCCTTAAATCGGGGTTCATTTCGGTCGACATATTCGCGGTCTCGCCGGTGGACGAAAAGAAAAACCAGACGACGATGGTGCGACGCTCCGGCGAAGGACCGCAGCTCAGTTCCACGTTCGCCGTGGGCGAGGAAGCGGAATCCTCCGGACCGACGATCATCCGGGAGGTCGGAAAGTTGGCGGCGCCGATTGACAAGGCGGGACCGAAGCTTGTTCCAGGGAGCACGGCGCGGGTCGACGTGGTCGTGCGAACCCGGAAGATCGGGCACTTCTTCCCAGGCGGGACGGTCGACGCGTTCGACGTGTGGCTGGAACTCCAGGGACAGGACGCCGACGGCAGAGTCATCTTCTGGAGCGGCGAGGTTGCCGACGGCGGAACGGGTCCGGTCGAGCGTGGAGCCCATTTCTACCAGTCCTACCAGCTCGACGGAGACGGGAACAAGATCGACAAGCGCAACGCCTGGCAGGCACGCAGCGTTCTCTACGTAAAACTGATCCCACCAGGAGCTGCCGACGTCGCGCACTACCTGGTGCGTATTCCCAAGGATGCGAAGGGCCCGATCACCCTTACCGCGAAGTTGAATTACCGAAAATTCGCCTGGAGTTACACCCGCTTCGCATACGCGGGAAAGATGCCTCCCGGTCAGGATCCGTCCCTCATCAGCGCATCCCACAACAGCATGAAGTGGACCTACAGCCCCTCCGACATCCCGGCAAATGTCTCCGGCAAGATCAAGCAGGAAATCCCCAGCCTCCCGATCACCGTCCTGGCCCAGGCTCAAACCAGGGTCGAGCTGGGCGCGGAATCCGACTGGACGCCAGTCGTCCGGAAGGAGGACCGTGAGCGGTGGAACGACTGGGGGATCGGCCTGCTTCTTCAGGGCGACCTGAAAGGCGCAGAGTACGCCTTCAAGAAAGTGACCGAGGCGGAGCCGGGATACGCCGACGGCTGGGTCAACGTGGCGCGCGCCCTCATCCAGGAAGGCGAAACGGACGCGGCGAAGCCTTACATCCAAAAGGCCCTCGAGATCAACCCGACCCTGGGGCGCATTTACTTCTTCAAGGCCATGATCGAAAAGGCCGACGGCGATTACGACGCTGCGCTCGCCTCGCTGCAGACCGCTTCCGGGTACTTTCCCCGGGATCGCGTAGTGCTGAACCAGATTGCAAGGATTCTCTTCCTGAAGCGGAGATACGCCGACGCCATAACGGCGCTCAACCGCGTCTGCCAGGTCGATCCCGAGGACGTCCAGATGCACTACACCGCGATGCTTTGCTATCGCGGGCTGGGCGACAGCGAGAAGGCTGCCTACGAGCAGAAGCTTTTTGAGCGCTTCAAGGCCCAGGAGTCTGCGCAGGCAATCACCGCCAAGGCCCGGATGGTCAGCCCGGAGGACAACAACGAACGCCAGACCATCCACGATCATGAGAGCGTGCCTCTCAGGGAGATTACGGCCTCCGGGAACATCCCCAACCCGCGCGCAGTGGCGCATGCGGGGCGCGGCGCAAACCCCAATAACACCCGAGTATCTGGAGGATCAAAGTGAGACTTACCATTGCCGCGGGAGCTATTCTCGCGGCGGCGGTCGCGGCCGCCGCCCCATCAACATCGATAAAGTTCACCGACATCACTGCCGCGACCGGCGTCAAATTCAAGCACAACGCCGGCAAGGCGGGCGGGAAATATCTGCCGGAAACGCTGGGCTCCGGCTGTGCCATCTTCGACGCCGACGGCGACGGCTGGCCGGATATCCTGCTGATCAACAGCAAAGACTGGACGCCGCGCGGGCGCAGGTCGGTGTCGGCGCTGTATCGGAACAACAAGAACGGCACCTTCACCAACATCACGGCCGGCAGCGGGCTCGACATCGAGATGTACGGCATGGGGGTGGCGGTCGGAGACTACGACAACGACGGCAGGGATGACGTTTACCTCACCGCCCTGGAAGGGGACCACCTGTTCCACAACGAGGGCGGCGGCAAATTCCGGGACGTCACCAAGGCAAGCGGCATTAACAACGCCAGCTTCGGGACGAGCGCGGCCTGGCTCGACTACGACCGCGACGGCAAGCTGGATCTGTTCGTCGCCAACTACGTGCAGTGGAGTCCGAAGGCCGACCTCTGGTGCTCGCTTGACGGGGCCACGAAGTCCTACTGCACGCCGGAATCCTACAAGGGAACCTCCTGCAAGCTTTATCACGGTCTGGGCGGAGGGAAGTTCGAGGATGTCAGCCAGAAGGCGGGAGTCGCCGACCCGACCAGCAAATCGCTCGGCGTCACGGTTTTCGACTTCGACGGTGACGGCTGGTCCGACCTGTTCATAGCCAACGACACCCAGCCCAACAAGCTTTACCACAACATGCGAAACGGCACGTTCCGGGAGACGGGCATGACTGCCGGAGTCGCCTTCGGCGAGGACGGCGTGGCGCGCGGGGCGATGGGCGTGGACGCGGCCGACTACGACCACTCGGGTCGAGCGCACCTGCTGGTCGGGAACTTCTCCAACCAGATGCTCGGCCTCTATCACAACGAGGGAACCGGCCTCTTCGTGGACGAGGCGCCTTCCTCGACCGTGGGGAGGGCCAGCCTGCTTTCCCTCTCCTTCGGCGTGTTCTTCTTCGATTTCGACCTCGACGGCTACCCCGACATCTTTGCCGCCTGCGGCCACATCGAGGAGGAGATCGGTCGGATCCAGCCAAAAGTGCAGTACAAGGAGCCCCCCCTGCTCTTCCACAATATGGGGAAGGCCAAATTCGACAACGTTTCCGAAGCGGTGGGGCCGGACTTCACGAAGCCGATCGTGGCGCGGGGCGCGGCTTTCGGAGACCTCGATCGCGACGGCGATCTCGATGTCGTGATCACGACCAACAACGGCCCCGCATACATCTATCGCAACGACGGCGGCAACCGCAACAACTGGATCAGCGTGCGCACGGTGGGCGCAAAATCCAATCGGGACGGCATCGGCGCCGTGGTCCGGATCACGAGCGCGTCGGGAAAGCAGTGGAGCTGCGTGCGCAGCGGCTCGAGCTACTGCTCTCAGAACGACCTTGCGCTCACCTTCGGCCTGGGCAAGGACACGAAGGTGGAACGCGTCGAAATCGACTGGCCGAGCGGCACCAAACAGACGCTGACCGACATCCCCGCGGACCAGTTCATCACTGTTTCTGAGGACAAGGGCATCGTGGCCAAATCAGGCCCGGCCAAATGAAGATTGTGTCCTGAAAAATGAACCGCAAAGACCTCGAAGAATTGATTCCTTAGAGGTCTTCGCGGTTCAATATTCAAAAGACGCAGTGACTGGCGATTCCACTGCCTGTCGGCTACCGAATGTCGAGGTACAGCCGGTTCGATGTGCCGCCGTTGTCCGGATTGATGACGCTGACCGGCGCTTTCCCCGCAACGAGCAGCAACGAGGCCGGCACGTCCACATAAATCAACTGGCTGCTGACCACGTTCGCAGTCAGCAAAGCCGACTTGAACTGCACCTTCGCACCGCTCTTGAAATTCACCCCTGAAATCGTAAGCGTGAATCCCGGTCCCCCTGCCGGCACCGACGTAGGCGACAGTGTGGCGATATAGGGATTCTGAGTGAAAACGCCGGGGTTGATGAAAAACGCCACCCGTTGGGACTTTCCGCCGCCGGGCTGCGGATTCATCACTTCGACGAACCACTGCCCGACCGAGGTGTAGTCGACGGTGATCGTCGAAAAAAGCTCGGTGCTGGAAAGAAGAGTCAGGCCCGTCGAGAATTCCGGCAGATCGATTACGTCGGAGCGATAGATGCGGATTGCTGTCTGGGGGCCGAAGTTGGTCCCGTACACGACGACCGGAAGAATGAAATCGCCCGGCACGTCGACAGCGGTCGCTGATCCCGGCACGACCGATGTGATCGTGGGCTGCAGCCCGTCGACGCGCAGGAAAACCGCCTCGGAGGCCGCCAGGGTGGGATCGGGGTTGCGCACGACGATCTGAAAGTACCCGGACTCGCGCAGAAGGCTCGGCGGAACCGTGGCGTACAAACGCGTTGCAAGGCAGTAGGCATCCTCCTCGCAGTAGGTCGTCGACAGCCTGGTGTCGTTGAACAGGACCACCGCGCCGCGTCGGAAGTTATAGCCTTGTACCGTGATGTCCAGCGGCTCCGCGCTGTCCTCGAGCCGGGCCGGCGTTGCGTTCGGCGAGACCGACTGCGCTGCAGGGGCGGAATAGTAGACTGTCAGCAGCTGCGCGTTGGACTCCACCGTGACGGGATAGGAGTTTTCGACCACTACCGGATAGACGCCGCCCTGCGTGAAGTAACTTGCGGGCACCTCGGCAGTGATCTGCGTCGGGCTGAGCGTCGACGAGCGAATGCCGTCGCTTGAACCGTTGATCTTGACCCTCGTGTCGGAAAGGAATCCCGTACCGGCGAGAGCCAGGGTGACGGCGGCCGACCCTTCGATGATCGGGCCCGGCGACGTCACACTGGTAAGCGTGGGGCTCGCCTGGTACACGATGAAGGTGTACGGCAGGGTCGAGCGCTGATCCGGCGCTCCAGGATTGGTGGTGACGATTACGTCGAAGCGTGCCGGTTGAGCCAGCATGGAAGCGGGCACGACCACGTTCAACTGTGCGGAGCTGACATAGGTGGTTTTAAGTTTGACGGCACCGACGTACGCCTGGGAGGTCGAGTTGAAGTCTTTTCCGAAGACGGCGATCTTGAGGTCCGCACCCGCGACCGGTGAGGCCGGGGGCTGGAGCACGATCGCGTTTGGTTCCGTGTAGCCCGGAAAGTCCCGGCGCCAGCTCGTCCTGCCCAAGTCGAAATTCGAGTAGGATGGAGAGAAATGGAAGCCGGTCTGATACTCGATCGCCACCGTGTAGTTGCCCGGCGACAGGTATTTGAACAGGTAGGTTCCGTCGGCGCCGGAAGTTGTGGACAGCGAAACGGCTCCCGCCAGGGTAACCTTGAAGCCCTCGGCCGGTGCGTCGTTGACCGTGACGATGCCCCAGATCGACGGCTTCGTGAAACCCTGAAAATCCTGGCGCCTGTTCGTGGTCGTGATTTCGAAGCTGACAGTCGCGGGGACGAACTCGATGGTGTCCGGATAGGCGATCGACAGCGAGTATTTGCCGGCCTTCAGATCTCTGAAAATGTAGGAACCGTCTTCCGAGGAGATTGTCGTTCCGCTTACGGGTCCTGTGAGGGTGAGCACATAGCCGGCGGCCGGCTGATCGTCGAGGGCCACTTTGCCTGTGATGAAGAATGATTTCTGCGCCGCAGGAGTGAACCAGACCGTCAAAGGCTGGCAGTCTACGCCGGTGAGCAGCGAGCCGCTGTCGGTCCCGATCTGGGCCGAGCAGAAAAGAGCCTGGCTTGACCGCACGAAGATGTAGCCTCCGGTCTGAGAAACCAGCTCGGGGAAAATCGTGTCGAGAGGCTCCGAAATCCGCGCGCCCGGAGCGAGCGACACCGTGGTGCTCCCCACCGTGTCCCCGTTGGCTTTTACGACATAAATCTCCGTCGAGGCGTCAGAGGCTCCCGGGTTTGCCAGGGTCAGCTCCGTATAGAATCCCGAGCCCTGCGCAACCTGGGGGACGACGAACTCGAATCCGGGCAGCTTCTGGAGCGGGATCGCCGCCAGCGAGGCGGCGCCGCCGCGGCCGTGGATCACGGCGCCATAGACCCGTCCCGAAGCATTCGACAGGATCCATCCTTCCTTCTCCCCCTGCAACAGCTCCGGGAACACCGACTGCAACACGGAGCGGAACCCCCCGTTCGCGGGAAGGGTGATTCTGCGTGTGCCCTGGACGGAGCCGTCGTTGTCGATCGCGGCCAGATCCACATTCACTTCGGCCGGCTCGAAATTTGCCAATGCCAGGAAGGACGCGGAATGCTCGCCCGTGCGGTAGAAGGGAATCGCCCCGATTGTCGTCAACTGTGCGGGCGTCAGCCCGTTCAGGGCCGCCAGATCCACCGGCACGCCCGGGTCCGCGTAGGACGAGAAACCGGCAAACAGGTTGACGCCCGCGATGGTCTGCGCCTGCGAGAACACGTTCAGGGGTTTGCTGGTCGCGACGACGTGTGAGGCCCCTTCGAAGCTCGTGCCCGGCGGAAAAACGTCCCGCGCCAACGCCCTGTAGACCGCGCCCGCAGGTATCTGCACGGTCGTCGTGCCGAGGACGCTCCCGGAAAAGCTGCGCAGTTTCAGTTCCGCCGCCGCCGGCCGGACATTGGGATTCAGGATGTCGATCTCGGAGTCTCCCTCCTGCGGACCGGGGACCACCGGGAATATCAGGCTGAAGTCCGCAGCAACCGAGCCGGTGCCATCGAGGAAAGTCCCGGCGGAGTCGAGAATCTGGCAGAACGCAATGATTCCCGCCGTGGAGCTGCTCACAACCAGCGAGGCGTCCAGAACACCTCCGGAGATCACGAACAGCTGGCTCGCCGTTTTGGTGACCTGCCCCTTGGCAGGAACCTTCACGACCGCGGGATTGCCCAGCGACGTGCCGTCCCAGTTCGTGAGCGTGAACGTTACGGAGGCCTCCAGCGGGCTGGGATTGAAAACTGCAATCTGCGAGATGGAGTCCAGCCCGGAGACAAAGTGGGGAAACGTGAAGGAGTTGGCCGGATTGTCGGCTGCCTGCACCCGGAGGCCTGATGCCGGCCCCCCCGCAAGCATGCAGAGACACGCCAGCACACCAAGGATCGTTCTCCGGTTGGGATTTTTGCATTTCATATTCTGATTCCTCGGCTGTGCGGATCGGGGCCGACGTGGCACACGCCGACCACCGATCCGAATGACATTGTGTCCAGCTCTTGAGCACCCGGATCAGAAGTACACGACAAGTGCGACGGAGGCTTCGATCCGGTGGAATACGCCTCCGATCGGAAACACCGTGGCCTGTGGATCGGAAGACTCCTTCGGAAGACCGTATCGGACAGCACGCGACATGTAGTCGCGCGCATCGACGCGTATCCCGAGTCTGCCGCCCATCCGGAACAGAATCCCGCCGCCGAAGTTCACATCCAGCACATTCTCGTTGTGCAGCTTCCCCAGCCCGCCACGGTTCGGATCCAAGGCTTCGTTTACGGTCGCCTGCGAAAGGACGTGAAAGGCGCCGCCTATTCCTGCCGTGAGATAGGGGAACGCACCGGATTTTTTGTCCAGCCCGCTGCGGGCCGGAAACCAGAGCGCATTGTATGAGAATTGGTGGACGCGGCTCGTAAACGTAAACTGGGTGTTGTTGGACTGGTTGACGATCTTGGTAGGGTTGGTCCCGTAGCTGTAGATGAAGTCCTGTCCCCAGTGTCCCTTGCCGTCCGTCCCGACGCGCAGACCTCCGCGGGCACCCACCGAGAATTTCTGGCTGGCGCTCAAGGGAACGGTCGACTGCGGAGCGGTGATAGTAAAGGTCTTCTCCTTCGGAATCGTCACCGCCCCATAGAATTCCAGGCGGTAGCGAAGTTCGGCGAAGCCAGGCGTTGCCGTGGCAAGCAGCACTGCGAGGGGGATGAAGAAGCCAGTGGTTTTTTTCATGTATGGTTGACCTTTCCGGGTTGATTCAGACTCAAGGGGGGATCTTTCGTCGGATCAAGGGGGCACCTTATGCAACTTAAGCGCTTTAGACTGACCAGGTGCACAAAGCCAGGTCCATTCTAATCTATCGGCCGGGCATTAGGTACGCTTAAGGATATTTTCCTCGCGCCGGCGGCCTTCTCCGCCGCCCGGCAGTGCCACCATCAGGGCACGAGACCATAACCCAAGAGCTCCAGCGTAGGAATCCTGCCAGCTTTGTCCGTGGCCGGTGGGAGTCCGGCTGATACAAATCTGTAGATGTCCCTGCATTACCGGTACAAAAATGTAAAATCTCCAACGTCGGGCGAAGGACCGACCTCACGCCAGGCCATGACATCAAGTCATCAGGAAACAACAAGATAGAAGTGCCCGCGGCCCGGGGAACCACGCGTCCTTTGCCGGTTGGCATTTCGATTGCAGAGGAGATGCCCGAATCAAACCAGACATGCATGCGGCGGAGAGCACTCGGGGATGGCCGCTTTGCGATTGTCCAGGCACGGAGGTATCGATGGGTACAAATTCCACACAGGGTTGGGCGATTGCCGTTTTTCTGGTGGCGTTCACGCTGCTGGCCGGCGCCTTCGCCGCCGGGGGCAATGTCCTGCTCCTGTCGCTGTTTCTGATCTGCGCAGGTGTGTCCGTCACCCTTTTTCTGAAAGCGAAGTCCATGGAACAAAGGGGCGAAGTCCCAGAAACAAGTCCGGTGACGGGCAGTGCACAAAGAGAAATAGGCGCCGCGAGGGGATGACACGCGCAAAGGGGGAGCAATGAGGGTCGTCTTGGGAATGGTCGTTACCTTGGCGGGATTTCTTATCGCCATGTTGGGTCTCGTAATCACGGCAAGCATCGGGGGACGGCTGGTGCTGACGCTTATCGGCATCGCCGTCAGCCTGACAGGCATCATGGGCGTCATCAACCGCGCCTATCTGAAAAACGCCATCTGGAAGAACTGAACCCACAGAGAGGAAAGGCCGGATATGAAGGTTTTTGTTGTTTTCCTGATGATCGCATGCTTTTCAGGGTTGCCGGTTCTGGCATTGGGCCAGACTCCGGCCCCGGCAAGCCAGCCCGCAGCAGCGGCACCTTCGGCCTCCGCTTCCGCACCGATCACCGACGCCGATCTGAAGGCCGTGCAGGCCCCCCGGCCGGAAGAAAAGGCGCAGGGAGATCCAGGAGGCACCATCACGGGAAATGCCTCGGATATCTCGGTGAGCGACGCCAAAAAGGGCCTGACGCTCCCCGATATCCTGAACGAAATCGGCCAGGACAAAATCGCCATCAACTTCGTGTGGACTCTGATCACGGGCTTCCTGGTGATGTTCATGCAGGCAGGTTTTGCGATAGTCGAGACCGGGCTGACGCGGGCCAAGAATGCAAATCACACGATGATGATGAACTTCATGGTGTATGGCGTGGGGATGCTGGCCTACTGGCTGATCGGCTTCGCCATCCAGGAAGGGGGAGTCGGTGCGATCGCGAACCTGGGCGGGACCGCGCCCCTGAACGCGGAGCACACCATTCGGATATTCGGCAAAGACCTCGGGCTGTGGGGCAATAGCGGGTTTTTCCTGATGCACCACGGAACGTACGACGTCGGGGTCATGGTCGTGTTCCTCTTCCAGATGGTGTTCATGGACACGGCGCTGACGATCGTCACCGGCACATGCGCGGAAAGATGGAAGTATTCGGCGTTCGTGATTTCGTCGTTTTTGATGGGAGCCTTCACCTACCCGCTGTTTGCCAACTGGGCCTGGGGAGGCGGATGGCTGGCCGGCCTCGGCACCAACTTCGGCCTGGGCCACGGCTATGCGGACTTTGCCGGATCGGGCGTGGTGCACTCGGTCGGCGGGGTGACCGCGCTCGCGCTGGGGATCATCGTCGGGCCGCGAATCGGAAAGTACACCCGGAAGGGAAAACCCAACGCGATCCCCGGGCACGACATCGTGCTCGTGCTGACCGGGTGCTTCATTCTTGCCTTCGGCTGGTTCGGCTTCAACCCCGGCTCGACGCTGGGAGCGGCCGGAAGCGGCAACCTTCGCATCGCGTCCGTCGCGGTGAACACGATGCTCGCAGGCATGGCCGGTTCGTTCAGCGCGATGTTGTACATGTGGCTTCGATATCAGAAGCCGGACGCCTCGATGTCCGCTAACGGCCTGCTGGCGGGGCTTGTCGCCATCACCGCGCCGAGCGGCTTCGTGAACCCCGTTGCATCGGTCATCATCGGCCTGGTCGCCGGGTTCCTTGTTTGTGTTTCGGTCGAATTCGTGGACCGGGTGCTGAAAGTGGACGATCCGGTTGGCGCCATATCGGTGCACGGCGCCAACGGCCTCTGGGGCGTAATCTCCGTCGGCCTGTTCGCGGATGGCACCAGCAATTTCGGAGGGGCCTGGAACGGAGTGAACGGCTCCGTCCGCGGTCTGTTCTACGGGGATCCCGGACAGCTGGTAGCGCAGCTTATCGGCGGGGTCACCCTGATCGGATTTGTCTTCACCCTCAGCTTCGCCTTCGGGCTGCTGGTCGACTGGCTTGTGGGGCACCGCTCACCCGCAAAGGCAGAACTCGAGGGGCTCGATATTCCCGAAATGGGAGCACTGTGTTATCCGGAGTTCGTGCTCAGAGAAGAAACCGGCGCGGCAGTGCAATAGGGGAGGTGCAGGATGCAGTCAGGATTGGCTGTCAGGACGACGACTCTCTCGCGCATGCCGCCGGTTCCATGGCGAGATCCGCACTCGGTCCAGCCGGCGCAGTTGTCCGAATACATATGCGCACTGGAAAAGGCAAGCGGCGAGGACCCGGGATCAGCCGACCTCCGCGTCTGCCTCGGGATGGCCTACGCCATGAATTTTGAGGTCTACAAATCCATGGACGCTCTGGAATGCGCGCTCGCCCTGGATCCCACCCACTTTTTTGCCCAGCTCAAGTATGCGGAGCTTCTCTACAGGCTGCGGGTACTCGCCGGCGCCGAGGAAGAGGCGCTGAAGGCGACCGGGATGGCGCAAAACGGGTGGGAGCTTTCCCTGGCCCGAAGACTGCTGCAGCAGATCCGCGAGCGCATGCACGAGAGCACGCAGCGCCCGGCCTGGATTAAACCGCTCGCAACGCCGGCCCTGGTGTTGTCGCTGGGGATCCTGATCGTGATTCTGGTGATGTGGCGATGAGATGGGACTTCCTGCTCGGTGCCTGCGTAGCCGTGGGGACGCTGCTTCCTCTCATGGGAGCTCCCGTTGTGCCGGTAGCGGCGGGCATCGCACTGGTGGTCACCTGGAATTGGCTTCGGCGCCGCTACGGTGTCCGGCGTCCATGATTCCAGCCCCCGGCGGATGCGCCGGGCCGGTCTGTCGTCCAACATCGTGTCCTATGAAATGGAGATGGGGCTATGAAGATGATTAGTGCGATTATCCGACCTCACCGGCTCGAAGACGTGAAAAAGGCGCTCGCGGATGTGGGAATCGCGGGAATGACGGTTTCCGATGTGCGCGGCGCGGGACGCCAGAGAGGCCAGGTGGAACGATATCGCGGCTCCGAATACAGCATCGACCTCATCGCCAAGCTGAAAATAGAGGTCGGGGTTGCCGACAATCAGTGTGACGAGGCGGTGAACGCCATCCGGGAATCCGCCCGCACGGGCGAAGTCGGGGACGGCAAGATCTTCGTGTCGTCCCTCGCGGATTCCGTGCGGATCCGAACGGGCGAGTCGGGCGACGACTCGCTTTAGATCTCTCCAAGCCACCACCAAGACACCAAGACACCAGGACACAGTCCATTCCCAGCGTCCGTTTCGCCTGGTGTCATGGTGTCTCGGTGGTTGTCTTTTGGTCCTTACAAAATTGTAAAGAACCTCCCTATGTGGTACAAAATTGTGGTTATTCGGGAAGCGGCTCGATAGCACAATATGCACTCCACCGATCCAGGCGGGATCCGGCAGCTGACGACACTTGTGGAGGTGAACCACGCCCTGTCGGGAACGCTCAACCTCAAGCACTCGCTCCATCTGGTCCTGGAAATCCTCGAGAGACACCATGGGATGTTCCGCAGCTACATCACGCTGCTGGACAGGCAAACGGGAGAGCTTTACATCGAGGCGTCCAACGGCCTCACCGCCGAGGGGCAGCGTGCGCGTTACGTCGTCGGTGAAGGGATCACCGGGAGAGTGGTCGAAAGCGGCAGGCCGATCATCGTGCCGAAGGTGAGCCGGGAGCCTCTTTTGCTCGACCGCGCGGCCCAGAGGAAGGGGCTCAAGGACGAGCTGACCTTCATCAGCGTGCCGATCGTCGTTGCCCGAAGACGCGTGGGAGCCCTGAGCGTGGACCTGCGCTTCAAGCCGGACTTCGACTACCACCGCTGTGCCGAATTCCTGCGGGTGGTCTCGGCAATCATTGCGCAGGCTCTCAGGGTCGAACACCTGGTCGAGGCCGAGACACACCGCCTGGTCGAGGAAAACATCCACCTGCGCGAGGAGCTGCGCGAACGCTACGACTTTTCGAACATGGTGGGCAACAGCGGCAGGATGCGCCAGGTTTACGAGCAGATCGAACAGGTCGCGGGCACGAACACTACCGTCCTGATACGCGGCGAGTCGGGCACCGGCAAGGAGCTGATCGCCCACGCCCTGCACTATAACTCGCCCAGGGCAAAGAAGCCGTTCGTGAAAGTCAGCTGCGCGGCGCTCCCCGACACGCTGATCGAGTCGGAGCTGTTCGGCTACGAAAAAGGAGCGTTTTCAGGCGCCCAGGCCAGGAAAAAAGGGCGCTTCGAGCTTGCCGAAGGCGGCACCCTCCTGCTCGACGAAATGGGCGACCTGAGCCTCGCAACCCAGATCAAGCTGCTGAGGGTCCTTCAGGCGCGGGAATTCGAGCGGCTCGGAGGCACGGAGACCATCAAGGCCAATGTCCGGCTGGTCGCGGCCACCAACAAGGACCTCGAAAAGGCCATCGAGGCCGGCACCTTTCGCGAGGATCTCTTTTACAGGCTCAACGTATTCACCATATTCGTTCCTCCGCTGCGCGAGCGAAAGCCGGATGTCATGGCCCTCGCCGACCACTTCCTCGAGAAATTTGCGCGGGAGCACGGCAAGAACATCAGGCGCATTTCGACTCCTGCCATTGACATGCTCATGAGTTATCACTGGCCGGGCAACGTCAGGGAGCTGGAGAACGCCATGGAGCGCGCCGTCCTCGTGTGCGACGGCAACGTCATTCACGGTCACCACCTGCCGCCTACCCTCCAGACCGCCGAAGCCTCGGGGACTGTGACGCGCCTTTCGCTGGGCGGTGCCGTGGCCGCATATGAAAAGGACCTGATCCAGGACGCCCTCAAAACCAGCCGCGGCAACCGGACCAGGGCAGCAAGGATGCTCGGCGCCACCATGAGGGTCCTGAACTACAAGATCCACAAGTACGCCATCGACTGCAGCCGCTTCCGCAAATAGGCTCGGGGAAACGGGCAAAAACGCCCACCAGGACACCAGGGCATTGAGGCAAAAAACCTCTTAAATGGCGCCTCGCCTCGGGAGTGCCGAACAAGACAATTTTGTACTTGACGGTCGGATCGGACACGTTTTTGTAAGAACCGCGTCTGGGCAGCAGCCCGGGGCACGGCGCGGACCGGCAAGGGGAATTCCCGTATTTGCATCGGATTATGCTCGAGGAGTCCCCCTGAGACGCGCCCGGACGCCTTCTGGAACGCGGGTTGCACTCCTCCATACCGGCATGGTTCGGATCACGGGATGCTATGGAATCACGAACCACAAACCCGACGTGAGGAGATCGCATGACTAAACCAGGAAAGCTGGCAACGAAGCTGCTCGTGATTTTCCTGCTGGCCGGAATTCAGGGCTCTGCCGGCGGCATGCTGCAGGCTTGCGCAGAAAGCGGTGAAGACGCAACTGCGAGGAAAAAATCGGAGCCGGGCACGGAAGGCCCGGGAGCGAAGAGCCTGTCTCCGGAGGAACGGATCGCAGCCCTGGAAGAAATGGTCCGGCTGCTGGGGGAGCGGATCCGGGAGCTCGAGTCGCACGCTTCAGGCGCGACGGCCTCCGCTGCGGCTTCCGCCTCGGGCGCTTTGCCTGCCGGGCGGACTCCGTCCGATCCTCCGGCGGCCGCCACGGCCGCGGCGCAGCCTGCCGACTCAGCGGCTCCGGCTGCGGCGCCGGCCGGTAACGTGCACTCCTTTTTCGACAAGGTGACTTTCAGCGGGCTGGTCGACACCTACTACGGATTCAACTTCAATCGCCCCGCGGGCCGAAGCAACGCCCTGTACAATTTCGACGTCAACCACAACCAGTTCAGCCTGAACCTGCTCGAGCTGGCGATCGAAAGGCAGGCGGATCCGATCGGTTTCCGGCTCGACCTCGATTTCGGCGATACCGCCAGGATGGTGGCAGCGTCCGAGCCCGGAGGAACGAATCTCTACCAGTTCCTGCAACAGGCATACGTCACTTACAAAGCGCCGCTCGGTAAAGGGCTGACGATCGACTTTGGCAAGTTTGTGACCCCCTTCGGCGCGGAGGTGATCGAAACCCCCGCAAACTACAATTACTCGCGCTCGCTCCTCTTCTCCTGGGCGATTCCCTATTATCACTTCGGGACACGGCTGTCCTACGCCCTGAACAACAAGGTGGCCTTCTCGGGGATGGTCGTGAACGGATGGAACGATGTCGTGGACAACAACGGCGGGAAGAGTGTGCATGTCGCCGTGAGCCTGACGCCGTTCAAGAAGCTGAACATCATTCAGAACTACATTGTTGGAGCGGAGCAGCCAGGGAACGACCACGACAAACGGCAGGTCCTGGATACGGTCGTTACCTTCAGCGCGACCGACAGGCTGAGCCTGATGGCGAACTACGATTACGGGATGGATCGCATATCGGGAGCGCGCGAACGGTACCAGGGGGTTGCAGGATACCTGCGCTATGCCTTCTCCCCGCGTTTTGCGATCTCGTCGCGCGTTGAGTGGTTTACCGACCCGCAGGGACTAGCCACCGGGCTCGGTCAGACCCTGAAGGAGGCAACGCTCACGTCGGAGTTCAAGGTGCGCCAGGGGATGCTTCTGAGGGCGGAGTACCGCACCGACTGGTCGGACCGCCCGTTCTTCCAGAAGAGATCCGGCGTGCCGGCGCACTCTCAGACAACCGGGACGCTCGGCATGATTTACCTGTTGGGACAGGAACACTAGTGTAGTGGGTCCAACAAATATTGACTTATCGTGAGTCTGCCTACTGGCCGAAGGTATGGGTGATCTGACAGTCCCCGGCCTCGAGGAGGGTAACTGAGGAATTCGGCCGGCTGCTCTGATTCAAAAAACGACCGTCGATGATTACCGCATCAAACCGACGGGCCGCAGTGGGGGCACGGCGTGCCGTGCCCTCAAGCCCCCGAG
>Ga0316628_100001463_pt1 | contig 16681 bp, 11 predicted proteins | sample OWC_Aug_M2_C1_D5_FD_207648 | JGI IMG/M metagenome (GOLD analysis project Ga0316628, IMG submission 207648) | Wetland soil microbial communities from Old Woman Creek delta, Ohio, United States - OWC_Aug_M2_C1_D5_C | ecosystem: Environmental > Terrestrial > Soil > Wetlands | place: USA: Ohio... | reverse complement strand
CGTTGCCGAAGGTGATCGTCGGCCAGGTCAGGCCGGGGATCGATCGTGCACCGCGGAACAGCCGCGGAAAGCGCCCGATCTCGCTTTTCATGTCCTGCCTGCCGCGTTCGCGGATGAGGTCAAGCGTCGCCTCGCTGGTGATGACATGCCCGGCCTTGTAGGCGGAGGCGCCGAGTACGCGCACCGCATGGTAGTGGCTTAGCACTACGTACTTGATCGGTTTGGAGGTGACCTTGCGGATGCGCCGGATCACCTCGCGGGCCATGGCAGGGGTGGCCTGCGCGTCGATCACCATGACGCTGTCGTCGCCGACGATGACGCCGGTGTTCGGATCACCCTCGGCGGTGAAGGCGTAGCAGCTGCGCGATATCTTTCCGAAGGTGATTTTCTTCGGCTGTAGATCGGCCCGAGAGGCGAATGCTTTGGGCATCGTGACTCAGGCGTGTTCGGCGGGCTCGAAGCGCTCCAGGCGGTAGCCGTAGTTGTAAATCGGAACCACGCGGTACCCGGTCTCGGGACGCAGATCGAGCTTCTTCCTGACCTGACTGACGTGCGTGTCAACGGTGCGCGTCGCGAGATCGCCGGTACGGCCCCACACGGCTTCCTGCAGGTGTCCGCGCGACATCAGCCGCCCCATGTTGCGGAACAGCACCACCGCGAGCTCGAATTCCTTGGGCGTCAGCGCGATGCGCGTGCCGTCGCGCGTGATTTCGCCTCGCTGCGTGTCGATCGCGAACGGCGGAAACGACAAGCGTGTCTCGTCCTCGCGCGGGTAGGCCCGCCGCAGCAGCGCGCCGACGCGCGCCAGCAGCTCCTGGCGGCGGGCCGGCTTGACCATGTAGTCGTCGGCGCCGCTCTCGAGAGCGAACACGATGTCTTCCTCGGAGTCGCGCACCGTGACGAACAGGATCGGAACCGTCTTCGAAACGTTGGCCCGGATCCATTTGAGGACCTCGTCGCCGGATACATCGGGGACCTGCCAGTCGAGCACGTAGAGGTCGAAGCTCTCGCGCCCGGCGTGCTTCATGGTCTCGCGGCCGGCGTTGTAACCGTGCACGTCGTGCCCGGCATCGGTGAGCCAGCGCCTGAGCAGCGCCAGCTGATCAGGATCGTCTTCCAGAATCGCGATTCGCAAGTCTCTCTCCCAAGTATTCGGAGCAGCCTCCCCCGCACGCAATGATAATGCCGCTGGCGCGCGAAGGAAATTCCGATTGTGGGAGAATCGCCGGTTCCCACGGTCCCGATTTATGCGAATTGCGATTCTCGGCGGCGGAACGATCGCGCGCCTGGTAATGGAGCACCTGCGCGCGGGCGGGCTTCCCGGCGCGGAAGTTGTCGCCATCGCGGGGCGCAGTAAAGGTTCACGCGGCGCCGCGCTCGCCGCCGAATTCGGCGTGCCGTATGTGCTCGGCGCCGACGCACTGCTGGCTGCGAAACCCGGAGTGGTGCTCGAGGCGGCCTCGCACGCGGCGGTGCGCGCGCATCTCGTGCCGATGCTTTCCGCAGGGGCTTCGGTCATCGTGCTTTCGGCCGGCGCATTGGCCGACGATTCCCTGCGGGAATCCGCCGAGCGCGCCGCCGAAGGTTCGGGCGCGCTGCTCTACGTGCCCTCCGGCGGCATCGGCGGGCTCGACGCGCTGAAGGGCGCGTGTGCCGCGGGCGTAGACGAGGTCTCGATTCGCGTCGCCAAGCCGCCAGCGGCTTGGCGGAACATTCCGTACGTCGAGGCGCTCGGCATCGACCTCGGCGCGCTCCGCTCCGCCATGACGCTGTTCGACGGATCGGCCCGTGCAGGCGTGCCGCACTTTCCTCAGAACGTGAACATCGCGGCCGTGTTGTCGCTCGCCGGGATCGGCTTCGATCGCACGAGGCTCGAGGTAGTGGCGGATCCGGGCCTCAGCTACAACACGCATACGATCCGCGTCGCCGGGAAGTCCGGGGGCTTCACCGTGGTCCTCGAAAACGTGCCGGCGCCGGAAAATCCTAAGACGGCCTGGCTCGCGTGCTACAGCGCGTTGGCCGCGTTACGCGAGTTCGGGGCCCACGTGCGGTACGGAACCTGACGGCCAGGGTCCACTCATCTCTTTGTGCCGAAAGGGCTTTGTGCCTTGGAAGGACGAGTATGTCAGTCGCCGCGGTCACCAATGGGCAAACGCCCTGTTGCTTGACTAACCAGCGGATAACTCACATAATTTCGGGTTCCGCCGGAGGGGTGCCCGAGCGGTTAAAGGGGGCAGACTGTAAATCTGTTGGCCTTGCGCCTACGTTGGTTCGAATCCAACCCCCTCCACCAGAATTTACGGGCGGCGCGGGCGAGGGCAGTGGTGAGTAACGGGTGAGGTGTATTCAGGCGGGTGTAGCTCAATGGTAGAGCAGAAGCCTTCCAAGCTTATGACGAGGGTTCGATTCCCTTCACCCGCTCCAATGAACGAATTCAGCCCATGTAGCTCAGTGGTAGAGCACTCCCTTGGTAAGGGAGAGGCCACGCGTTCAATCCGCGTCATGGGCACCAGATAGACAAAGACAAACGAAGAGGCAGCGTCGAGATGGCTAAAGGCAAATTTGAGCGGACCAAGCCGCACGTGAACGTTGGCACGATTGGGCATGTGGACCATGGGAAGACGACGTTGACGGCGGCGATGACGAGCATTCTGGCCAAGAAGTATGGGGGGGAGGCCAAGAGCTACGATCAGATTGACTCGGCGCCGGAGGAGAAGGCGCGCGGGATCACGATCAACACGGCGCACGTGGAGTACGAGACGGCGAAGCGCCACTATGCGCACGTGGACTGTCCGGGGCACGCGGACTACGTGAAGAACATGATCACGGGTGCGGCGCAGATGGACGGGGCGATTTTGGTGGTGTCGGCCGCGGACGGTCCGATGCCGCAGACGCGCGAACATATTCTGCTGGCGCGCCAGGTGGGGGTTCCGTACATCGTGGTGTTCATGAACAAGGCCGACATGGTCGATGACAAGGAGCTCCTGGAGCTGGTGGAAGTGGAGGTGCGGGAGCTTCTGAGCAAGTACGATTTCCCCGGGGACAAGACCCCGATTGTCATTGGTTCGGCGTTGAAGGCGCTGGAAGGTGACAAGGGCGAGATGGGCGAAGGGGCGATCATGAAGCTGGCTGATGCGCTCGATTCGTACATTCCGACCCCTGAGCGGGCGATTGACGGGGCGTTTCTGATGCCGGTGGAGGATGTGTTTTCGATCTCGGGCCGGGGCACGGTGGTCACCGGGCGCGTGGAGCGCGGGGTGGTCAAGGTGGGCGAGGAGATCGAGATCGTGGGCTTGAAGCCCACCACGAAGACGGTGTGCACGGGCGTGGAGATGTTCCGAAAGCTCCTGGACCAGGGGCAGGCGGGCGACAACATCGGGGTGTTGCTGCGCGGCACCAAGCGCGAGGAGGTCGAGCGCGGTCAGGTGCTCGCCAAGCCCGGCTCGATCACCCCGCACACGAAGTTCGAGTGCGAGGTGTACGTGCTTTCCAAGGAAGAGGGCGGGCGGCACACGCCGTTTTTCAACGGCTACCGGCCGCAGTTTTATTTCAGGACCACCGACGTGACCGGCAGCGTGGAGCTGCCCTCGGGCACCGAGATGGTGATGCCCGGGGACAACATCAAGATGACGGTGACGCTGATTGCGCCCATTGCCATGGAGCAGGGCTTGCGCTTTGCCATCCGCGAGGGCGGCAAAACCGTCGGCGCCGGCGTCGTCGCTAAGGTCATCGAGTAAGGATTCCACAGGCCAATAGCTCAACTGGCAGAGCGTCGGTCTCCAAAACCGAAGGTTGGGGGTTCGATTCCCTCTTGGCCTGCCAAATCCCACTGATACGGCTGACAGGATGCTCGACAAGATAAAACTGGCGATTGCAGCGCTGATCGTTGTGCTCGGGTTCTGGGGCTATTACTGGCTCTCCGAGAATGCACTGGTGCTGCGCGTCCTTTCGGTGTTCGGCGGTATCGTGATCGGCGCCGTAATCGGCTCCTTCACGGAACCGGGGCGGCAATTCATCGCGTTCTCGCGCGAAGCGATCGCCGAGGTGAAGAAAGTGGTCTGGCCGACGCGCAAGGAAACGATGCAGACGACGGCGGCCGTGTTCGCCTTCGCGGTGGCGATGGCGGTTTTTCTATGGATCACGGACAAGGGCCTCGAGTGGGCGCTCTACGACCTGATCCTCGGATGGACGAAGACTTAAGTGGCAAGAATCGAGCAGAGCGACATGGCTAAACGGTGGTACGTGGTGCACGCCTATTCCGGCTTCGAGAAGTCGGTGCAGCGCGCGCTCGAAGACCGCATTGCGCGCGCCGGCATGCAAGACAAGTTCGGTCGCATCCTGGTGCCCGTGGAGGAGGTCGTCGAGATGAAGGGCGGCCAGAAGCACATGTCCGAGCGCAAGTTTTTCCCGGGCTACGTGCTGGTCGAGATGGAGATGAACGACGACACCTGGCACCTGGTGAAGAACACCAACAAGGTCACCGGATTCGTCGGTGGCACGGCGACCAAACCCGCGCCGATCTCCGAGAAGGAGGTCGCGGCGATCATGCAGCAGATGCGCGAAGGCGTGGAAAAACCCAAGCCCAAAGTGCTGTTCGAGGTCGGCGAGATGGTGCGCGTGAAGGAAGGGCCGTTCACGGATTTCCAGGGAACGGTGGAGGACGTGAATTACGAGAAGTCCCGCCTGCGGGTGGGGGTCACGATTTTTGGACGCTCGACCCCGGTCGAGCTCGAGTTCGGCCAGGTCGAGAAGGCCTGACCGCGTTTGCAACGTAATGGGGAGGCCGCGGCCGCTTCGGCCAAAGCCGCTTGAACCCGATAGGAGCCTCAAATGGCCAAGAAAGTAGTCGGCTTCGTCAAGCTGCAAGTGCCGGCGGGCAAGGCGAATCCCTCGCCACCCATCGGCCCCGCGCTCGGACAGCGCGGGCTCAACATCATGGAGTTCTGCAAGGCGTTCAACGCGCAGACCCAGAAGATGGAACCCGGACTGCCGCTGCCGGTGGTGATCACGGCCTACGCGGACAAGAGCTTTACCTTCATCATCAAGACGCCGCCGACGACCGTGCTGATCAAGAAGGCGGCCGGCGTCGATAAAGGCAGCCAGAAGCCGCATACCGACAAGGTGGGCAAGATTACGCGCAAGCAGTGCGAGGAGATCGCCAAGTCGAAAATGCCCGACCTTACGGCAGCGGACCTCGAAGCCGCGATGCGCACGGTGGCGGGCAGCGCGCGTTCCATGGGCATCATCGTGGAGGGCATGTAAATGGCCATCACCAAGCGCAGGAAGGCGTTCGCCGGCAAGGTCAACCCGACGGCGGTTTACCCGGTGATCGATGCGTTCAAGCTCGTCAAGGAAACGGCCACCGCCAAGTTCGACGAGTCGGTCGACGTCGCGGTGAACCTGGGAATCGACGCCAAGAAATCCGACCAGACCGTGCGCGGCTCGGTCGTGCTGCCGGCGGGAACCGGGAAGAAGGTTCGCGTCGCGGTATTCGCCCAGGGGGACAAGGCGCAGGCGGCGACGGCCGCCGGGGCGGACGTCGTCGGCTTCGATGACCTGGCCGAATCGATCAAGGCGGGCAAGCTCGATTTCGACGTCGTGATCGCGGCTCCGGAGGCGATGCGCGTGGTCGGCCAGCTCGGCCAGATCCTGGGTCCGCGCGGTCTCATGCCGAACCCGAAGGTCGGCACGGTGACGCCGGACGTCGCCGCGGCGGTGAAGAACGCGAAGGGCGGGCAGGTGCAGTTTCGGGCCGACAAGGCGGGGGTGGTGCAGTGCCGGATCGGACGCGCGTCGTTCTCGGCCGAACAGCTGCGCGACAACCTGGCGGCGCTGGTGGAGGCGCTCAACCGCGCCAAGCCGTCGAACACGAAGGGCATTTACCTGCGGAAGTTGTCGGTGTCGAGCACGATGGGGGTCGGCGTAAAGGTGGACCCGGCCTCGTTTTCGGCACAGCAGCAGGGGCAGCATTAAGAGGATTTTTGAGGGCTTTGGGCTGCCGGACGTTCGCAGGAGCGGCCGGTTGCTGTCAAAGACCGTAGGGGCCGAAGGCGCGAGCCGCAGGCTTAATCGAATGCAGTCACCCTACGCAGACGGCGCACCCGAAGAAGGAATCGTGAGGTTCCTGATTCAAGGTCGCCATAGGGGGGCGTCCCGCGAGGGAGGCCCGTTTGATCAACGTAAGGAGGTAGACCTTGAGTCTTAATCTGGAGCAGAAGCAGTCGGTGGTCGCTGAAATCACCGCGCAGCTTGCGAACGCCCAGGCGATCATCCTCGCGGAATACCGCGGGCTTGACGTCACGCGCGTGACCGATCTGCGGTCCAGGGCGAGGAAGTCGGGCGTATACCTGCGTGTGCTGAAGAACACGCTCGCGCGGCGCGCCGTGAAGGGCACGTCGTTCGAGAAGCTGACCGAGCAGATGACCGGTCCGCTGTTGTATGGCATCTCGCGGGATCCGGTGGCCGGCGCCAAGGTGCTGTCGGAGTTCGCCAAGGATAACGAGCTGTTCGTCATCAAGGGCGGTGCGATGCCGAACGTCGTGATGTCCCCCAAGGACGTCAAGGCGCTCGCTTCGATGCCGAGCCGCGAGGAACTGCTCGCCAGGCTGGTCGGTACTCTGCAGGCGCCGATCGCGAAGTTCGTGCGCACCGTGAACGAGGTGCCAGGCAAATTCGTGCGCACCCTTGCCGCAGTACGTGACCAGCGGGAGAAGGCCGCGGCCTGATCCAGCCCAAATTCAGGAAACCCACAGATTCTTTTTTCGGAGCATTGAACATGGAACGAGCACAGATTCTGGAAGCAATCTCGAGCATGAGCGTCCTGGAGCTCTCGCAGCTCATCAAGGACATGGAAGAAAAGTTCGGCGTGTCGGCCGCGGCGGCGGTTGCCGTGGCGGCGCCGGCGGCCGGCGGTGCCGGCGCCGCCGCGGCGGCGGAGGAGAAGACCGAGTTTGCGGTCGTTCTCACTGCGGTAGGCGACAACAAGGTCAACGTCATCAAGGCGGTGCGCGAAGTCACCAGCCTGGGACTGAAGGAGGCCAAGGACCTCGTCGACGGCGCGCCCAAGCCGGTCAAGGAGGGAATCTCCAAGGCCGATGCGGACGCGGTCGCCAAGAAGCTGACCGACGCCGGAGCGAAGGTCGAGATCAAGTAATGAACTTCGGTCACCGGGGGGTGTCCTAGACACCCCCCGGTCCGAGGACAAAGGCAAGTCGCCGCGCGGCGCCTTACCTTTGTCCTTGAGCCAGCCGCTTCTAGCCCGGAGCTTCCATGACCTATTCCCTGACCGAACGTAAACGCATCCGCAAGAGCTTCGCGAAGCGCGCAAGCGTTCTCGATGTACCGTTCCTGATCGCGACGCAGCTGGAGTCCTACACTGCGTTCCTGCAGGCACACGTCTCGCCCGAGAGGCGCAAGAACGAGGGCCTGCAGGCGGCGTTCACGTCGATCTTCCCGATCTCCAGCCATTCCGGGAACGCGCGCCTCGAATTCGTGAGCTTCGCGCTCGGCGAACCGCCGTTCGACGTCAAGGAATGCCAGCAGCGCGGATTGACGTACGCGAGCCCGCTGCGCGCAAAGGTGCGCCTCGTCATCATGGACAAGGAAGCACCCAAGCCGACCACCAAGGAAGTCAAGGAGCAGGAGGTCTACATGGGCGAGATCCCGCTCATGACCACCACCGGCTCGTTCGTGATCAACGGCACGGAGCGTGTGATCGTGTCGCAGCTGCATCGCTCGCCGGGCGTGTTCTTCGAGCACGACCGCGGCAAGACTCACAGCTCCGGCAAGCTTCTGTTCTCGGCGCGCGTCATCCCCTACCGCGGCTCCTGGCTCGACTTCGAGTTCGACGCGAAGGACATCGCCTATTTCCGCGTCGACCGGCGCCGCAAGATGCCGGTGACCATTCTGCTGAAGGCGCTCGGCTACACGCCCGAGCAGATCCTCGAGGAGTTCTTCGACTTCGACAGCTTCAACATCGAGCCGAACCACGTGCTGTTCGAAGTGGTCCCCGAGCGTCTGCGCGGCGAAGTCGCGCGCTTCGACATCAACGACAAGTCCGGCAAGCTGATCGTGGCGCAGAACAAGCGCATCACCGTCAAGCATATCCGCGACATGGAAGCGGCCGGAATCAAGAAGATCACCGCCCCGGACGAATTCATCATCGGCCGCACCCTGGCGCACGACGTGGTCAATTCGGACACCGGCGAGATCGTCGCCAACGCGAACGACGAGATCACCGAGACGCTGCTCGCCAAGCTGCGCGAGGCGCGCATCGGCAAGGTGCGCACACTGTTCACCAACGATCTGGACCAGGGCCCCTACGTTTCGCAGACCCTGCGCGCGGACGAAACCGCCGACCGCAATGCGGCGCGCATCGCGATCTACCGGATGATGCGTCCCGGAGAGCCTCCCACGGAGGATGCGGTCGAGGCGCTGTTCAACGGGCTCTTCTTCGGCGAGGAGCGCTACGATCTCTCGGCGGTCGGGCGCATGAAGTTCAACCGACGCATCAACGCGCCGAGCGAAACGAGCTGGCAGGTGCGCTTCAAGAACGTCGCTCTCGCCAAGGACGCGGAGGAGGAGCTGCGCGCGTATTTCCGCAACGCGCCTGAGCTCTCGCTCGGCAAGGTGAGCATCGAGAACGTGGCCACCGAGGAACAGGCGCAGGCGGTCGTCGACAAGATGTACCAGGAGCTGAAGTCCAAGGGCATTGACCGCCAGAAGCTCGAGGCCAAGGTCGAGCAGCGCATGACCCTCAGCCCGCGCGACATCGTCGAGGTGATCCGCATCCTGGTCGAGCTGCGCAATGGCCGCGGCGAAATCGACGACATCGACCACCTGGGCAACCGGCGCGTACGCTCGGTCGGCGAGCTGGCGGAAAACCAGTTCCGCGCCGGCCTGGTGCGGGTGGAGCGCGCCGTCAAGGAGCGGCTGTCGCAGGCGGAAAGCGACAACCTGATGCCGCACGACCTGATCAACGCGAAGCCGATCTCGGCAGCGATCAAGGAGTTCTTCGGCTCCTCGCAGCTGTCCCAGTTCATGGACCAGACCAACCCGTTGTCCGAGATCACCCACAAGCGACGCGTGTCGGCGCTCGGACCAGGCGGGCTGACGCGCGAGCGGGCGGGCTTCGAGGTACGGGACGTGCATCCGACGCACTACGGTCGCGTCTGCCCGATCGAGACACCCGAGGGCCCGAACATCGGTCTCATCAATTCACTGGCGCTGTACGCGCGCACCAACCGTTATGGCTTCCTGGAAACGCCGTACCGCAAGGTGGTGAACACAAAGGTGACGAACGAGATCGAGTTCCTCTCGGCGATCGAGGAAGGCAACTACGTCATCGCGCAGGCCAACGCGCAGATCGACAAGAACGGCAAGCTAACCGACACGCTGGTGTCGTGCCGCTGGAAGAACGAGTTCGAGCTGAAATCGGCCGAGGAAGTGCAGTACATGGACATCGCGCCGGCACAGATCGTTTCGGTGGCCGCTTCGCTCATTCCCTTCCTCGAGCACGACGACGCAAACCGCGCCCTTATGGGCTCCAACATGCAGCGCCAGGCCGTGCCCTGCCTGCGCCCCGAGAAGCCGCTGGTCGGCACGGGCGTCGAGCGCACCGCGGCGATCGACTCGGGCACCTGCGTCATCGCGCTGCGGGGTGGCGTGGTCGACCACGTCGACGCCAACCGCATCGTGGTGCGGGTGAACGACGACGAGACGGTCCCGGGCGACGTGGGCGTGGACATCTACAAGCTGACCAAGTACACGCGCTCTAACCAGAACACGAACATCAACCAGCGCCCGATCGTCAGACAGGGCGAGCGTATCGCCAAGGCCGACGTCGTCGCGGACGGCGCCTCCACCGACCTGGGCGAGCTGGCTCTCGGCCAGAACATGCTGGTCGCGTTCATGCCGTGGAACGGGTTCAACTTCGAGGACTCGATCCTGATTTCGGAGCGCGTGGTGGCCGACGACCGCTTCACATCGATCCATATCGAGGAGCTCACGGTCGTCGCGCGCGACACCAAGCTCGGGCCGGAGGAAATTACGCGCGATATCTCGAACCTCTCGGAAGGGCAGCTCTCGCGCCTTGACGAGTCGGGCATCGTATACATCGGTGCCGAGGTCGAGGCTGGCGACGTGCTGGTCGGAAAGGTCACGCCCAAGGGCGAGACCCAGCTGACGCCCGAGGAGAAGCTGCTGCGCGCGATCTTCGGCGAGAAGGCTTCGGACGTGAAAGATACGAGCCTCAGGGTGCCCTCGGGCATTTCGGGCACGGTGATCGACGTTCAGGTATTCACGCGCGAGGGGATCGAGCGCGACAAGCGCAGCCAGCAGATCATCGAAGACGAGCTGCGCCGCTACAAGACCGACCTCGCGGACCAGATGCGCATCGTCGAGTCCGATACCTTCGAGCGGCTCGAGCGGCTGCTTACCGGCAAGGTCGCCAACGGCGGACCGAAGAAGCTCGCCAAGGGCACCAAGGTCGGCAAGAGCTACCTTGAGACCATCGAGCGTTATGACTGGTTCGACATCAGGCTTGCGAACGAGGAGGCTGCGGCGCAACTCGAGGGCCTGAAGGACTCGCTTTCGCAGAAGCGCCGCGAGTTCGACGCCATGTTCGAGGCGAAGAGGAAGAAGCTCACCCAGGGCGACGAGCTGCCGCCCGGCGTGCTCAAGATGGTCAAGGTGTACGTTGCGGTCAAGCGTCGCCTGCAGCCGGGCGACAAGATGGCGGGCCGCCACGGCAACAAGGGCGTGATCTCGAAGATCGTGCCGGTGGAAGACATGCCGCATATGGCAGACGGAACAACGGTCGACGTGGTGCTGAACCCGCTCGGCGTGCCCTCGCGCATGAACGTGGGGCAGATCCTCGAGACGCACCTGGGCTGGGCGGCCAAGGGTCTCGGCCTGAAGATCGGCGAGATGCTGAACCGCCAGTCCCAGGCCGCGGAGCTGAAGGAGACCTTGTCGAAGGTCTACCACTCGGCCGGCCGCGAGGACCACATCAAGCAGCTCTCCGACGAGGAGACGATGCAGCTCGCGCGCAATCTCAAGGAAGGCGTGCCGTTCGCCACCCCGGTGTTCGACGGCGCCACCGAAGCCGAGATCAACGCCATGCTCGAGTTGGCGGGCCTGCCGGTCTCCGGCCAGGTGACGCTGTACGACGGGCGCACCGGCGAGGCCTTCGACCGCCAGGTGACGGTTGGCTACATGCACGTACTGAAGCTGCACCACCTGGTCGACGACAAGATGCACGCGCGCTCGACCGGACCGTACAGCCTGGTAACGCAGCAGCCGCTCGGCGGCAAGGCGCAGTTCGGCGGCCAGCGTTTCGGCGAGATGGAGGTCTGGGCGCTGGAGGCGTATGGCGCCGCCTACACGCTGCAGGAGATGCTGACCGTCAAGTCCGACGACATCAACGGCCGCACCAAGGTGTACGAGAACATCGTCAAGGGTGACCACAAGATCGACGCAGGCATGCCCGAGTCCTTCAACGTTCTGGTGAAGGAAATCCGCTCGCTGGGCATTGATATCGACCTGGAGAGGTACTAATGAAAGCGCTACTGGAGCTCTTCAAGCAGGTACAGCAGGCCGAGGAATTCGACGCGATCAAGATCGGGCTCGCTTCGCCCGAGAAGATCCGCTCGTGGTCCTACGGCGAGGTGAAGAAGCCCGAGACCATCAATTACCGCACCTTCAAGCCGGAGCGGGACGGTCTGTTCTGCGCGCGCATCTTCGGGCCGATCAAGGATTACGAGTGCGTGTGCGGCAAGTACAAGCGCCTCAAGCATCGCGGCGTGATCTGCGAAAAGTGCGGTGTCGAGGTGACGCTCGCCAAGGTGCGCCGCGAGCGGATGGGCCACATCGAGCTCGCGAGCCCGACTGCGCACATCTGGTTCCTCAAGTCTCTGCCCTCGCGCCTGGGGCTGGTGCTCGACATGACGCTGCGCGACATCGAGCGCGTGCTCTATTTCGAGGCCTACGTGGTGACCGACCCGGGGCTTACGCCGCTCAAGCGCTGCCAGCTGCTCACCGAGGACGACTACCTCGCCAAGGTCGAGGAATTCGGCGACGATTTCTCCGCCAGCATGGGTGCGGAAGGCATCCGCGCGCTGCTGCGTTCCATCGACATCAACCGCGACATCGAGACCCTGCGCAAGGACCTCGAGGCGACCTCGTCGGACGCCAAGATCAAGAAGATCGCCAAGCGGCTGAAGGTGCTGGAGGGCTTCAAGAACTCCAACATCAAGCCCGACTGGATGGTGATGGAGGTGCTGCCGGTGCTGCCGCCCGAGCTGCGCCCCCTGGTTCCGCTGGACGGCGGGCGTTTCGCCACCTCCGACCTGAACGACCTCTACCGGCGAGTCATCAACCGGAACAACCGCCTGAAGCGGCTGCTCGAGCTCAAGGCGCCCGAGATCATCGTGCGCAACGAGAAGAGGATGCTGCAGGAAGCGGTCGATTCGCTGCTCGACAACGGTCGCCGCGGCAAGGCGATGACCGGCGCCAACAAGCGCCCGCTGAAGTCGCTGGCGGACATGATCAAGGGCAAGGGCGGGCGCTTCCGCCAGAACCTGCTCGGCAAGCGCGTCGACTATTCCGGGCGCTCGGTCATCGTGGTCGGCCCGCAGCTGAAGCTGCACCAGTGCGGCCTGCCGAAGAAGATGGCGCTCGAGCTCTTCAAGCCGTTCATCTTCAACAAGCTCGAGCTGCTGGGGCTCGCCACCACCATCAAGGCGGCGAAGCGACTCGTGGAGCAGGAAGTGCCCGAGGTGTGGGACATCCTGGAAGAGGTCATCCGCGAGCACCCGGTGCTGCTGAACCGCGCACCCACGCTGCACCGCCTCGGCATCCAGGCCTTCGAGCCGGTGCTGATCGAGGGCAAGGCGATCCAGCTGCACCCGCTGGTATGTGCGGCATTCAACGCCGACTTCGACGGTGACCAGATGGCGGTGCACGTCCCGCTGTCGCTCGAGGCGCAGATGGAAGCGCGCACGCTGATGCTCGCCTCGAACAACGTGCTTTCACCCGCCAACGGCGAACCGATCATCGTGCCTTCGCAGGACATCGTGCTCGGGCTGTACTACGCCACGCGCGAGTTCATCAACGCGAAGGGCGAGGGCATGTCCTTCGCCGACCTCGCCGAGGTGCATCGCGCCTACGATTCGCGCCAGGTCGACCTGCACGCGCGTGTCTGGGTGCGGATCAAGGAAGTCGAAGTGAGCGAAGAGGGCGAGAAGAGCGAGAAGATCACGCGCCACGAGACCACCGTCGGCCGCGCGCTGCTCTCGGAGATCCTGCCGCCGGGGCTGCCGTTCGTGCTGCTGAACAAGCCGCTCAAGAAGAAGGAGATTTCGCGGCTGATCAACGCCGCGTTCCGCCGCTGTGGCCTGCGCGAGACGGTGATTTTCGCCGACAAGCTCATGAACGCCGGCTTCACCATGGCCACCCGCGCCGGGATCTCGTTCGGCGTGCACGACATGCGCATCCCGCCGCAGAAGCACGAGATGATCCAGGCTGCAGAAAACGAGGTGAAGGAGATCGAAAGTCAGTACACCTCGGGCCTGGTCACCGTCGGCGAGCGCTACAACAAGGTGGTCGACATCTGGTCGCGCTGCGGCGAGCAGGTCGGCAAGGTGATGATGGAGCAACTCGGCACCGAGGAAGCGGTCGACCGCAACGGCAAGAAGGTGCGCCAGGAGGCTTTCAACTCGATCTACATGATGGCCGACTCGGGTGCGCGCGGCTCGGCCGCGCAGATCCGGCAGCTCGCCGGCATGCGCGGGCTGATGGCGAAGCCGGACGGCTCGATCATCGAGACTCCGATCACGGCGAACTTCCGCGAAGGCCTGAACGTGCTGCAGTACTTCATCTCGACGCACGGCGCGCGCAAGGGCCTGGCCGATACGGCGCTCAAGACCGCCAACTCCGGCTACCTCACGCGGCGGCTGGTCGACGTCACGCAGGACCTGGTGGTGACCGAAGACGACTGCGGCACGCAGAACGGCGTCGCGATGAAGGCGCTGGTCGAGGGCGGCGAGGTGGTCGAGGCGCTCAAGGAGCGGATCCTCGGACGCGTGCTGGCGACCGACCTGGCCCACCCGGAGACGCAGGACCTGCTCTTCGCGGCGGGGAGCCTGCTCGACGAGGACGCGGTCGATACGATCGACAACCTCGGCATCGACGAGGTGAAGGTGCGCACGGCGCTCAGTTGCGACACGCGCTGGGGCGTTTGCGCCAAGTGCTACGGCCGTGATCTGGGACGCGGCTCGCTGGTGAACGTCGGCGAGGCGATCGGCGTGATCGCGGCGCAGTCGATCGGTGAGCCGGGCACGCAGCTGACGATGCGGACTTTCCATATCGGGGGCGCCGCTTCGCGGACTGCGGTGGCGAGTCAGGTCGAGGCGAAGTCCGCCGGCGCGGCGCGCTTCACGCCGACCATGCGCTACGTCACCAGCGCCAAGGGCGACAAGGTGGTGATCTCGCGCTCGGGCGAGGTGATCATCGCCGACGACAACGGCCGCGAGCGCGAGCGCCACAAGGTGCCTTACGGCGCCACGCTGCAGGTCGTGGACGGCGATGCGGCGCGTGCCGGCAAGATTCTCGCGAGCTGGGATCCCCACCACCGCCCGATCATCACCGAATACGCCGGAACGGTGAAATTCGAGAACGTCGAGGAGAACGTCACCGTCGCCAAGCAGATCGACGACGTGACCGGGCTCTCGACGCTGGTGGTGATCGATTCCAAGCGCCGCGGCAGCCAGACCGCGAAGGGCATGCGCCCGTCGGTCAAGCTGCTGAACGAGGCGGGCGACGAGGTGCGGATCGCCGGCACTGACCATGCGGTGAACATCAGCTTCCCCGTGGGCGCGGTGATCGCGGTGCGCGACGGCCAGCAGGTCCAGGTCGGCGAGGTGCTGGCCCGCATCCCGCAGGAGGTCTCGAAGACGCGCGACATCACGGGCGGTCTGCCGCGCGTGGCCGAGCTGTTCGAGGCGCGTGCGCCGAAGGACAAGGCGACCCTCGCGGAGCACACGGGCACCGTGTCGTTCGGCAAGGACACGAAGGGCAAGCAGCGCCTGGTGATCACCGATCTGGAAGGCGCGCAGCACGAGGAGCTGATCCCGAAAGACAAGCACGTGCTGGTGCACGACGGCCAAGTGGTCAACAAGGGCGAAATGATCGTCGACGGTTCGGTCGACCCGCACGACCTGCTGCGCCTGTTGGGCGTGGAGGCACTCGCACGCTACATCATCGACGAAGTGCAGGACGTGTACCGTCTGCAGGGCGTCAAGATCAACGACAAGCACATCGAGGTGATCGTGCGGCAGATGTTGCGCCGGGTGCAGATCGAGGATCCGGGCGAGACCACCTTCATCCAGGGCGAGCAGGCGGAGCGCGCGGAGGTGCTGGAGGAAAACGAGAAGGCCGAAAAGGAAGGCAAGAAACCGGCGGTCTACTCGTACATGTTGCTCGGCATCACCAAGGCTTCGCTGTCGACCGATTCGTTCATCTCGGCGGCTTCGTTCCAGGAGACCACGCGCGTGCTCACCGAGGCGGCGATCATGGGCAAGCGCGACGGCCTGCGCGGCCTGAAGGAGAACGTGATCGTCGGTCGCCTCATCCCGGCGGGCACCGGAATGGCCTATCACAACATGCGCAAGCAGCAGGCTGCGGAGCCGATCCTGCCGGAGATCCCGGCGAGCGCGGAGACGCCCGCGGCGGAGGCCACCGCCGGCGGCAGCTGACGCTAGGGGGCGACTTGGAACGACCGCGGCCGTTCGCCGCGGGTCCGGGTCGCCCACATCGTCTCGAACGCGCTTTCCAGGTGCCTCACGTGCGCGCCCGTGTCGAATAGCGGCGTGCTGAGGCGGTTTACCGCCAGGCGGCTGCGCAGCGCCGCCAGCGCCTGTGGATCGGCCGCGAGCGCAATGGCGCGCCGCTCATAAGCCTGCTGGCTGGGGGCGATCAAATCGGGCAGTCCCACCGCGGTCAGCAGGCTCGCGGCGACGCGCGAGGCGAACGTCTCCCCGGGCCAGGTGAGCACCGGTACCCCCGCCCACAGCGCATCGGTGGTGGTGGTATGCGCGTTGTAGTAGTGGGTGTCGAGAAACAGGTCGGCGAGCCGCAGCCGCGCGAGGTGCTGAGGTTTGGGCAGGCTCGAGGCGAAGACGAGGCGTCGCCGCTCCACTCCGTGCCTCTCGGCGGCTTTCCACAGGGCGTATTTCGCCGGGACGTTGCTGCGGTATAGCCACAGCACGGAGTCCGGCACCTCCCGCAGGATTCGCATCCAGCTCGAGAAGATTCTTGGTTCGACTTTGTAGTTGTTGTTGAAGCAGCAGTACACGAATCCCCGCTCGGGCAGCCCTTGCTCGGCACGCGAGGGCGTGCGCTCGTCGATCGCCTGCTCGCGGTCGTTGATCTGGTAGGCCCCGGGAAACCAGGCGACCGCCTCGGAGTACCAGTCGCCGGCGTCGGCCTCCGGAATCACCACCCGGTCGCCCACGATGTAGTCCATGAACGGAGCCTGCATCGATTCGGGGTAGCCGAGGTAGTTGATCTGGATCGGCGCCGGGCGACGAGCGAAGATCTCCGGTCGCCCGCCGCCGGTGTATCCCTTCATGTCGACGAGGATGTGGATCCCGTCGCGCGCGATGCGCTGCACGGCTTCCTCCAG
>Ga0316628_100001462_pt1 | contig 16686 bp, 7 predicted proteins | sample OWC_Aug_M2_C1_D5_FD_207648 | JGI IMG/M metagenome (GOLD analysis project Ga0316628, IMG submission 207648) | Wetland soil microbial communities from Old Woman Creek delta, Ohio, United States - OWC_Aug_M2_C1_D5_C | ecosystem: Environmental > Terrestrial > Soil > Wetlands | place: USA: Ohio... | reverse complement strand
AGGCGGTCCCCGTCTACGAGAACGCACTGCAGCTCGACCCGACGTTCGGCCGCGCCTACGCGGGCCTGGCGGTCTGCTACCTGAACCTGAACCAGACCGAGGAGGCGAAGAAGTACTACGAGAAGGCGTTCTCCCTCATCGACCGCATGACCGACCGCGAGAAGTACCGGACCCGCGGCGGCTACTACCTCCTCACGCGCAACTACGCGAAGGCCACCGAAGAGTATCGCGGACTGGTGGAGCGTTACCCGTCGGATCCCGCTGGTCCGACGAATCTCGCATTCGCCTACTTCTACGCCCGCGACATGCGACGAGCGATGGAGACGGGACGCCTCGCGGTCGAGTCGTATCCCGGCAATGTGCTCGCCCGCGGGAACCTTGCGCTGTACGCGATGTACGCCGGCGATTTCGCCACCGCCGCGCGTGAGGCGGAGGCCGTGCTGGCGGCCAACCCTGGCTACGAGACGGCCTACGTCGCCGCCGCGATCGCCAAGCTCGACGGCGGCGACATTGAGGGTGCGCGCGGCTTCTACACCCGTCTGCGGGGCGTGGGACCGTACGGGGCGAGCCTGGCCGCAACAGGTCTTGCGGACATCGCCCTGTACCAGGGGCGCTCGAAGGAGGCTCTCGGCCTCCTCGAGAAAGGGATTGCCGGCGACCTCGCGGCAAGTCTTCCGGCGGAAGCGGCGCGCAAGAGCGCCATGCTGTCGGCGGCACTGCTTTCCGGCGCCCAGACCAGGCCGGCGGTGGCGGCGGCGGAGCGCGCGCTTTCCTTCAGCAAACGCCACTACATCGTGCTGTCGTCCGGCTTGACGCTGGCGGCGGCCGGCGAGGAGAAGCGCGTGCAGCAGCTCGCGGCGACTCTGGCGTCACAGATCGAGCCCGAGCCGCGCAGCTTCGCCAAGCTCCTCGAGGGACAGCTGCTCCTCGCCAAGGGCCGGCCCACGGAGGCGGCGGTTCGCTTCCGGGAGGCCGGCGACATCGTGGACAGCTGGATCGGGCGCTACCTCCTTGGCCGCGCCTACCTGGATGCAGGCGCGTTCACCGAGGCCGACTCCGAGCTCGAGGCCTGCCTCAAGCGCCGCGGCGAGGCGACGGCGGTCTTCCTCGACGACGTGCCGAGCTACCACCTCCTGCCGCCCGTGTACTACTACCTGGGCCGCGCGCAGGAGGGCCTTGGGAGCGCCGGCGCCGCGGACTCGTACCGGCGCTTCGTCGAGCTCAGGCCGCAGGCCGACGACGACCCCCTCGTCCTCGACGCGCGGAAGCGCCTGCAGAAGCGCTGATCCGGGTCAGGCGCCCGCTCCTGTCCCCGAGCCGAGCCAACACAGGGCACGCATTTCCGGATCCCGCGACTGACGAGGGTGAAGAACTGCCCCGGCGGCCGCGAAAGGACGGCCCGCCGGGGCGGAAGAAAGAAGGGCTACGGACCGACAACAGTGATGCAGGTCGAGAACTCCGACGTGTCGCCTCCCGGTCCGAGCAGCGTGCTGGTCGTGGCCGTGATGACCTTTCCGAGGAGCCCGGGCGGCAGGCTAACCCCGAAATGACCGATGCCCCCGGTGTCTGTCACCACTGAGATTGTTTGCAGGAACGTCTCCCCCTCACCGTAGCCGCCATGCGCGCAGGTGGAGTTGGCGAAAAACTGAACGAACAGCGTCACTCCCGGTGTCGGCGTGCCGAGGTACACGCTGCCGGAAACTACCGTGGCGGACCCGTCGTCCACGGCGGAGCTGATGCCCGGCGAGTTGACCAGAACGGCGGCGTTGAGGATGCCCCAGCCGTTGCCGAAGATCGAGTTCGCCAGGATCGCGTTGCCTGTCCCGGAAAGGACCTCCACGCCGAACTGGGAATTGTGCGCGATGACGTTGCCGGCCCCGTCTGCGGTACCACCGATGAGGTTGTTCAAGCTGTTCTGGTCGATGCTGACGCCACTGTAAGCGTTCCCGAGCCCAGAGGCGAGCGCCGGGTTGGTGCCGATCCAGTTGCCGACGACTGCGTTTCCCGTACTGCCGTAATCAATGTCCACTCCCCAGAGGTTGTTGCCCGAGATGACGTTGCCTTCGCCGGGGCTTGCGCCCCCGACCGTGTTGTCGCTGGTCTGCGAGAGGATCAAACCCCCATAGTTATTAGGCAACGCCACGCTCCTGGTCACGTCAACCCCGATGGCGTTCCCGATGACCGTGTTGTTGTGGCTGAAGGTGCCGAGAACGATACCACCTAGGTGGTTCCCCGAGAATACGTTACCCTTGACCGTATTGCCGGTCGTCAAGCTGCCGTCGAGGAAGGCGCCCCACCCGTGGTTCTCGAGCGCCGCCGTGGCAGTCGAGTTTGTGCCGATGAAGTTTCCCTCGACCGTGCTGCCCTGCACGTTCGACAAGACAAGCCCCGAGCTGTTGCCGGACATGACGTTACGCTCACCTGCCGCAGGGCCGCCGATCGTGGTGTTGTTGGCGCTGTTGATCCTCACGCCGTTCGACTGGTTGCCCAGGTCGACGATGCCGGTGATGTCGGTCCCGATGAGGTTGCCTTTGATCACGCTGCCCGGCGCATCCGACAGGATTAAGCCGTACTGCCCGTTGCCGGAGATCAGGTTGTCTCGGATGGTGATGCCGGTCGTCGTTGCGCCAGACACGGAGATCCCGTTGGCCGTGTTCGCCCATGCCCCGGTGCCGGCCGGGTTTGTGCCGACCTTGTTGCCGGAGATGTTCACGGTCTGGCTATCTAGGACTCCGATTCCGTTGTCGGTGTTGCCGGACACGACGTTGCCGAGGATCTGCGTGTTAGTGGCTCCCCCCTCCAGGAGGATCCCGCCGTCGGTATTCAACGCGACGATGTTGCCGTCGCCCGCGGCGGGGCCGCCAATTGTGGTGCCACTACTGGTGGCGACGGAGACACCCTGGTTGCCATTGCCGAGGCCAGCCGTGAGCGCGGGGTTGGTTCCGACCCAGTTGTGGCGGATCGTAGTGGCGGCGGCGTTGAGGAGACGAATCCCATTGTAGGTGCTCGCACCGACGATGTTGTCGGCAACCGTGGTCTGGTTGGCTCCGTAGCTTGCGATCCCGTCGCCGTTGTTGCTCAACGGCGCCGTGGCCGCGGCGTTCAGGCCGACGAGGTTGCCTGTGATCGAAGTGGCAGTAGCGCCGGACTCGACCGTAATGCCGTTCGATCCGTTGCCCGAGATGAGGTTCCCGGAAACTGTATTGTTGATGGTGGTGGCATCTTGCAGGTCCGCACCGATGCCTGTGTTCGGCACTGCAGCTGTGCCTGCCAAGTTCGTCCCGATTCGGTTGTGAGACACCGTGTTCCCGGTGCACCCGTGGTACAGGCCGACGCCCTGTCCCGCGTTGCCTGAGATTAGGTTTGAGTCCTCCGATGCGGCTCCTCCGATGACGTTGTCGGTCGCGTCCCACATTCCGATTCCGCAGCACCAGGCGTTGGGGAGACTGGAGGTGCCAGCTGCGTTGGTACCGATGAGGTTACCCGCTACGACGTGTCCCGACGCGGCCACCAACCAGATCCCAGCCTCACCGTTGCCGGAGATGAGGTTCCTGCGGACGGTGCTGGCGGTCGAGGTATCGATGTAGAGCCCCATACCTACGTTGGCGAGCACGCTCATGCCAGTTGGGTCCGTCCCGATTCGGTTGTCGCTCACGGTCGCGTTGGTGCTCTCGAAAAGCGTGACCCCGTGGGCTGCATTGCCCGAGACCAGGTTCCCGACGATCTGTGTGCCGGTCCCCTGATCCTCGACGCCGGTCCTGCTGTTGTACGCGATCACGTTACGTTCCCCCGGCGCGGTGCCGCCGATTGTATTGTCAGCGGCCGCGGCGAACGTGATGACTCCATTCTGGTCGTTCCCTAGCGCGGTCGCCATCGTGGAGTTGGTGCCGATCCAGTTGCCGAGGACGGTATTTTGGGGGCTCGTGATCCCGATGCCGGAACCGCCGTTCGCCACAATTGTGTTCGCCGCCCCTGGCGTGGTTCCGCCGACGACGTTGTGGTGGGCGCCGTCCCCGATGTCGATGCCGTCGAGGCCGTTCGGGACCCGCAGCGTGCCGGTCGCGTCGGAGCCGATGAGGTTCCCGCGGATCGTGTTGTGGTGCGTACCCGTGGACACGCTGATCCCGACGCTGCCGTTCCCCGAGCACACGTTGTTGGCGATCGTGTTGAGTGTCGTCTCCGTGTCGTGGAGGTAGATTCCGGCGTACGTATTCGCGACGGCCGCGGCTCCCGCCGCGTTCGTGCCGATCAGGTTGTCGGTGACGGTCGTATTCTTCGCGCCGTAGAATAGGAGGATCCCGCTGCTTCCGTTGCCGGAGATCACGTTGCCGTGGATGACGTTGCCGGCGCCGAGGTTGATGAAGATTCCACCCTGGCCGTTACCTGCAGCGGCACTGCCGTCTGTCCCAACGTAGTTGTTCTCGACGTGTGTCGAGGATACGCCGGACACCAGGATGCCTGTGTTGAGGAAGCGTGTGATCACGAATCCTCGGACGACCGAGCCGCTCGCGCCGATCTGGAGACCATTTCTCCAGTCCGGGATGGCAGCGCCGTCGATCCGAATCAGCGGCGTGCCGGAATAGCTAGGCTGAGTGGTTGCGTCGAGCAGGACGGGGTCCGTGACTACGGGTAGTGCCGACATGGGGCTGATGGTTTGGACCCCCGCGCCGGGGATGGCGAAGTGAATCGCGTCCAGACCGGGGTGCGCATTGGCGTCGAGCATCGCTTGTCGCAGCGAGCCCGGGCCCGAGTCGTTGGTGTTCGTGACCAGGAAGATCGTCGGAGGCAGCGGGAAGAAGAGTTGGGCCGGGTGGAGATTGTCGTAGCTCACGATGAGCACCGTGCCGGCCGGCAGGGGGCTCGCCTGGCCGTCATACGGAGTCAGGAGTGAGTCGGCCGTCGGAGTAAAGGCACCGGTGGCCGGGTCGAAGACCTCGGCCGTCTGCAGCCAGTCGCCGTTCTCGCCGCCGACTGCGAGGGCTTTTCCAGAGGGTAAAGGCGCGACGGCAAAGTCGAAGCGGCCGGTGGTCAAGGAGCCTGTGGGCGAGAAGACCTCCGTTGCGGGGTCGTAGACCTCGGCGCCCGAAAGGACACTTCCCGGCCCGCCGCCGGGATAGGAGATGCCGCCGAGGAGAAGGACTGTGCCGTCCAGGAGCTTGGCGGCGCCGTGCTGCTGGCGGGCCTGGGCGAGCGAACCGGTCGGCGTGAAGAGCCCTGTCGTGGGATCCCAGAGCTCCGCGGAAGCCAGAGACGTTCCGCTGTTGGAAGCGCCGCCAACCACGATGACCTTGCCGGTGTCGAGCAGCGTCGCCGTGTGCGTCGACCGTTCCGTGTTCATGGATCCTGTTGGTGCGAAGGCATCCGTCGCCGGGTCGTACACCTCGGCGCTCGCAGTGATCACACCTGTGCCGCCGCCCGCGATCAGAACCTTTCCTGCCGCCGGAACCCACGAGGCCGTGAACAGGACACGACCCGTGGAGAGGGATCCGCTCGTCGGAGTGAAAGTCCCCCCGCCGGCCGGGTCGAAGAGTTCGCCAACGGTCGTTGTGACTCCGGGGGGTGTGAGGGATTGATAGCCGCCGACGATCAGGACCTTCCCGCTCGGCAGCAGCACGCCGCGATGTTCGTTACGCGCGACGCTCATGGTCCCAGCGGTCGGCGTGAAGACGCCGGTCGACGGGTCGTAGATCTCCGCGGTGTTCAGGAGACTTCCTCCACTGTCCATGCCTCCGGCGATGAGGACACGGCCGTCGGCCAGCGTCGTGACCGAGGAACGCCAGCGATAGGTGCTCCCGGTCCCGGTGTCACAGAAACCCTCGACGTTGAAAGCGTTCGACGTCCCGTTGATGGTCGGGTCGGCGGCGAGAGAGGCGGTGAGGGTGTATCCCCATCCACCACTGTCGAGGAAAAGGGCGGGGAAGTCGGCGACGCCCGACGCGTTGGTCACTACCGTGGTGGAGCCGGTGAGAGTCGCGGCGGAGCACGGAGACGTTCCCAGTGTCATGGTGACGGGCACGCCCGGCAGCAGGGTGGGCGTACCCTCGACCCTGACCGGCGGTATCGACTGGCCGGCGACGGAATCGGAGGGCTGGACCGTGAAGACGAGGACCGCCGGGCCCGGGCCGGAAACGACGCTCAGGGTCAGTTCCCGCTGCGCCAGCTGCGCCGCATCCGTAACGCGAACGGTGAAGGTGAAGGTGCCCGTTGCCGTCGGTGTGCCGGCAAGGATTCCCGCCGGGCTCACCGTGAGGCCGGGCGGCAGCCCCCCGAACGCCGACCACACGCGCACACCGCTGCCGCCGGCCGCCGTCAGAGCGATGGTATAGAGAGCGCCGACCGAACCGTCCGGCAGCGAGGCGGTCGTGATGACGAGTGGAGGAAGCGTCGGGGCGAGAATCTGGGCGAGGGGGGGTTGGGTGTCGCCGAGCGCGGCAGCGTCACTGTTCACGCCCTTCGAGACCACGGACACCGAGAGGTCCTCAAGGTTGAACTGCGAAGGATCCCCTGGCGGCTGAGCAGTGGGATCGGGAACGACCCTGAGCGTGGCGATCGCCACCTCTCCCGGGTTGAGGAAGAACGAGTCGCCGCCGTTCGGGTCGAACAGGCTGGCGTTCAGATTCGGGGTCAGGTCATTGACCAGAAGCTCCTGCTGCGCGGCCTCCGTCAGCTCGCAACCGTTCGCCACGGGGACGAAGTACAGCCGGTAGATCATGAGCTGATAGGCGAGGCCTAGCTGCTGGTTGGCGAGGTTTAGGTTGAAGCTGTACGCGGCCGTCGTGTTGCCCACGTTCTGGGCCACGAAGTTGGCCTCGGTGACCGAGCCCTCCGTGAGCGCCGTGTTGAAGACCGCCGGGTTGAAGACGGCCGGGTTCAACACCGCCGGGTGGAAGACCGCGGGGTTGAACACGGCGGGGTTGAGAACTGCCGGGTTCAACACCGCCGGGTTGAAGACCGCCGGATTGAAAACCGCCGGGTTGAGGACGGCTGGATTCAAGACCGCCGGGTTGAAGACCGCCGGGTTGAGGAAAGCCAAGTTCATAACGGTGTTGTTGAAGGCGTCCACATTGAAGACGGCGGGGTTGAAGACAGCGGGGTTGAGGACCGCCGGGTTGAAGACCGCGGGGTTGAGGACCGCCGGGTTCCCGAGATCGTAGTTGAGGACGGCGGGGTTGTTCGGATCGATGTTGAAAACCGCCGGATTGAAGACTGCCGGGTTGAACACGGCGGGGTTGTAGACCGCTGGGTTGTAGACGGCTGGGTTGAGAACCGCGGGGTTGTAGACCTCGCCATCAAGGAGGGTGTCGTCCGCGGGTGGTGGGTTCGACGAATCGGGGTTGATCCGCACCGTGCTCCGGAGGCAACTGCTGCCGCAGTTGAGTTCGGTCACCCGCACATCCACGCTCGCTGCCCGCTCGCTCGACGTCACGAATACCGCTTGGCTGATGCTTGAGTAGGCTGCAATCGAGACGGACGGGATGACGCCGACAACAGGGCCGAACTGCTGGAACGAGGCCGTTCCGCCAACCGGTTGGTTCAGGATCTGGAGCTGGAACTGCCTTGCCGCGTCGGTGGCGTTCTGCACGAAGATCACGAAGGTGCGCTGAAATTCGGGCGAAAGGGGCCGGGTATTCGACGGCACTGCCACGAACAGGCCGGACATCAGGCGCGCGGTGTAGACGTTCTGGTTGCGCATCTGAGTGCGGTCAGCGCCGCCTGTCACGGACTCGCAGGTGGGCACCGGCGTCGACCCGTCGAACAGACTTGTGTGGCCCTCCCCGGGAGGAACGTAGTTCGACCAGTCGCCGTCGGGGGGGCCCACCACGTCGCGGTTGTCGGTCCAGACGGCGTGGAAGACGGGTGCGGTCGAAGGCGCTGTGTTGAAGACCCAGCCGCCGTTCGCGTCGGGCACGAAGCGGGGCGCCCCCGCCACGTCGTGGTAGTCGCCGAAGAACGGCTTGTGCCCGAGCTCGAACATCGGCAGGTTGGGCGGGTTGTACTGGAGTTGCAGCGCCGTCGCGTCGGCAGCGGCCGTGCCCATCACGATGAACGGGTAGCGCGAAACCTGATCCGACGGCTTGAGGAGGGAGTAGTCGGTGAACACCGGGACAGCAGCCGGGTCGGCGATTGCCGCTCGCACGTCCACGGTGTGCCGCATCGGGTGGGTCGCGTCGAGGAGGTCGACGACGAAACGCTCGAAGACCCCCGAAGCGTCGGCGCGATAGTCGTTGTAGACGAGCATCAGCTTGCCGGCGTTGAAGGTGAGAGAGGGGAAGAGCTGGTGCCCGGGGAGCGCCGGCTGGTCGATGGGCTGCGGTGCCGTCCAGGTTGCGCCGTCGTTCGACGTCGTCACGACGATCCTGGCGTCACCAGCCACGGGGTCGACGTTGGGTGTCGCGAGGCCGCGAGTGGCCCACGCGAGGTAGGCCCTGTTGGTGGCATCGATAGCCATAGTGGGGTAGGCGTTGGTGCGGAATGAATATTCGGAGGTCCCCTGGTCGAACGGTGAAACGGTGGCGACCTGCCCCGGCGTGGTGAAGGTCTGGCCACTGTCGTCGGAATGAGCGACCAGGATCGCGTCGGGGTAGGGCGTGAGCGCGACGCTGCAGGCAGCCGTCCCGGCGAGGCCCTTGTTGAAGGCTTCGAGCTGGTTCTTGAGGGCGAGCCCTGCCTGCTTTTCGGCGGGCGAGGGCTTGCTCCCCAGCGGGTGGGCGACCAGCCAGGCGTCCGCGGCGGCGATCACCTGTTCGATGGCGACGTTGTCGGCACCGGAGTACACGTTGAGCGGAGAGACATTCAGCTTGGCCGCAATGAGCTGCTGGGCGAGGATTCCCGGGGCGTCGCTCGGCGGATACGTCTTGCTCAGGATGACGATGGCCTGTTGTTTGGTGTAGGTGACGCCGCCGACGACCAGCGTCTCCACGGGCCAGGCACCCGGCGAGTTCTTCCAGAAGCCCTTCTCCTGCGTGCAACTCGGGGCCGCACTGCGGAACTGCCGCCAGGCGACGTAAACTCGGCCGGTGGCGGGGGCGACGGCGATCGTCGCGCCCTGGGCGACGGTCAGTCCGACGCCGTTCGCGCCGCTCAGGCTCAGCGGGATGGGAGTGCTCCACGTGCCGCCGCAGTCCGTCGAGCGGCTGAACATGATCCGGGTTCGCAGTGCGGCGCCCTGGCCGGTGATCTCGGCCCAGGCCATGTAGACGTTGCCGCACGGGACCGTCTGGCTGACGGTGCTGTTCCCCTGGGGCACCTCGAGGGTGACGGTTTGAGCGCCCGCACGCGGGATGTCCGTCTCGAGCCAGGGCTTGTCGATGAAGGCCCCACCGTTCTCGAACGAGTCCACGAGAACGGTGTCGACGTAGCGGACCGGCTCCAGCGTCTCGTTGTTGAGGTCCATGAGGCGCGCAACGAACGCGGCGCTCCTCAGGAGCGAGCGGTCAAAGACGATGCCGCTGTAGTAGAAGAGGCCGTGCGTGCCCGCGCGCACGACGGGGTCAGCGGCGGCCTCGTACCCGTGGGGCGGCGAGACCCAGGCCTGATCCTGCGGGTAGCCGCGCACGAGGGTGCTCTTCCAGCTGCCGCCGCCGTCGGTGGACCTGAAGAGGCCGAGCCAGGCGTCACCTGTCTCCTTGCCCTCAGGCAGGCCGGGGAGGTCCACCGTACGGTAGTCGTTGACCCCGGCGAGGAGGTGGAGCGGATTGCGGGTCGAGACCGCGATCGAGGGCTCGTTCTGTCTTTGCAGGAAGGGATCCCCGTCCGGCCAGGTTGTGCCGGAGACCATGTTGACGTTGGGGCCGACCCAGATCCTCGTCGTCTGGGCTGCGAGGGGCGCCACGGCGAGCACCAGGATGGCCGCCACGAACGCCCGGGTCTCTGATCCGCACTGGCTGCGAGGTTTCATGGGATGGCTCCTGTCACGCTTCGGGAGACCGATCGCCCCGTGCCGCGTCTCGCACACCGGCCGTTCCGGCGCTGAAGCCGCGATGCGCCGCCCGACCGTTGGGGGCGCTTCGGGGTCGGCTCTTCTTTGATCTCCGGGAACACAGCGGGAGAGGCAACGATGATCGCCAAGGCCCGACCCGGTAGGCGGCGGGGCGTGTGGGGGCCCACGGTCGGGGCGGAGCAAGGTCAGTCAAGCAACGCCCTTCCTGGAGTGGATGCCGTGGGGAGAAATGTCATTGGCGGCATGTCTCCTTGCCAGTGTGAGGGCCGCCCGCACGGACTGTGGCGAGCGGAGGTGTCCGGCGCCAGGGGCTGACGGCAGGTGCTCTCGAAGATGCGGATCGGGGGGTAGGGCGTCAAGGCTTGAGCGCCCGAGGAGCCTGCGCTCTCTGAGACGGAAAGAAATCCCACGGGGACCCGTCCGGGTCCCGGCGAGACGGCCATCGTCCCTCTCCTTCTTGGCGAAAGTATGGGGCATGAGTCTAGATTCAGCAACTGGTTAGTGCTGTTTACTGAGACGAGCGACCAACACCATGCCCGCTCGGAGGGCGCGAGGCGGGAGACGTCGCCGTGAGGGCGGGCACCTTGTGGCTCGGAACGAGGCCCGACTCAACGTTGCGACGTATCTGCCCTACGGGGATGTGGCCCCGCAAAGTACCAATGGGAGAAGGGTTGCGCTACGGACGGTCTTCCGCCGACATTCGGGTTCTGGGCGAAGGGATACTGGCGCGTGATTTGGGTGCCAAGGCTGCCCAGCCTGGTGCAACTCTGCCCCCGCGGGGACCGCCGTTGCGTCTCAGGTCCAGACGCCGGGGGTCGGCGCCGGGAGCTCGGCGGCCGCCTGCTCCACCGCGTCGGGCAGGCCCTGCAGCCAGTACAGCCGGCTGTGGCTCACCCACAGGATATGGTGGCCTCCCGGGCCGAACGTGGCCCATCGCCCCGAACCGTCCTCCGCGCCCGGCGGCGTGAACGGCGTGCCGCCGGAGCGCATCGCCTCGAGCATCCGGGCCAGCACCCGCCCCGCGTCCTCGTCCTTCGGATAGACGGAGAGGAACACCCGCAGCTCGCCCTCGCGCCCGTACTCGGCCACCACCGAGCTCCGCGGCGCCACGTCACGCCCGTGCATATTTGCCATCAGGCGCGCCGCACGCTCGCCGCTCCAGACGTGCGCGCGATGCAGCCCGGCGAGGCGGATCGGGAGGGCGGGGCGCGCGCAGGCTGCCAGTGCCAGCGCGAGGACTGCAACGAGCGCGGGCAGGCTACGCCGCACCTGCGAGTCCCAGCTCCCCGGCGATCGACGCCATGGCGTCGCGCACCAGCACGATGTGCTCCTCCAGGGGCATGCCGAGTTCCTGGGCGCCGAGCACGATGTCCTCGCGGTTGACGCTGCGCGCGAACGCCTTTTCCTTCATCCGCTTGAGGACCGACCTCACCTCGACGTTGGCGATCGCCTTGTCGGGTCGGACGAGGGCTGCCGCGGTCAGCAGGCCGGTGAGCTCGTCCACCGCGAAAAGGCACCTGGCCATGTCGGTGTCGCGCGGCACACCGGTGTAGCTGGCGTGTCCCTCGACGGCGCGCACCCACGCCTCCGGCCACTCCTTCTCCCGCAGCACCTTCGCGCCGACCCACACGTGTGTCTCCGCGGTCGGGTTCTTCTCGTAGTCGAAGTCGTGGATGAGGCCAACGACGCCGAACGCGTCCTCGTCCTGGCCGAGGCGGCGAGCGTGGGCGCGCATGGCAGACTCGACCGCGAGCGCGTGCTTGCGCAGGTTGACTGACTCGGTCCATTCGCACATCAGCTTCCAGGCGTCTTCACGAGTTGGAGGCATGGGGTCAGCCTACACCATGCATGGTGTGACGCAGAAGGCGCTGTCGCTATTCCGCTTCGCGCCGCGCACCGGTTCCGCCGGGCGGGCCCGACTCAGCCCGTGGCGGCGCGCTGGCCGGCCGCGACGACGAAGTGGCACCCCACCGACGTCGGGTTGCGTTGCGCGGCCGCGGCGATCAGGCCCGCCGCGGTGCAGCCGTGGAAGAGGTCAACCAGGGCGGCCGACAGCGGGGTCGAGCGGTAGAACTCCGTGAGCCTGCCGAGCTGATGCCGGAGATCGGCGGCGGCCCGCGCCAGGCGTTCCGGGGTGCGCACGATGCCGACGTAGTTCCACATGGTGTGGCGCAGCGCCGACCAGTCCTGGGCGATCAGCGCGGGATCCTCGTTGGAGGGACCCGGCACCGGCTCCCAGTCCGGGATCACGTCGGCGAGGTTCCTGGAGATGGGGAGCTGGCGGGCGCGTACGGCCGCGTGGTCGCCCGCCGCCAGTCCGAACGTGAGCCCTTCCAGCAGTGAGGTGGAGGCGAGGCGGTTCGCTCCGTGCACCCCGCTGCACGCCACCTCGCCGGCGACGTAGAGCCCCGGGATGGTGGTGCGGCCCGCGAGGTCCGAGACAACCCCGCCGCAGGTGTAGTGCGCCGCGGGCACCACCGGAATGCGGTCCTTGCGGATGTCGATGCCGTACTGGAGGCAGGTCTCCGCGACGTTGGGAAAGCGGCGGGCGAGGTCGTCCCCGGCGCCCCCGAGGTACAGGAACACGCACTCCGAGTCGGTGCGGTGCATCTCGTCCACGATCCCCCGCGCCACCACGTCGCGCGGCGCCAGGTCGGCGTCCGGGTGGTAGCGCTCCATGAACCGCTCGCCGTCGTGGTTGACGAGCCTGGCGCCCGCCCCGCGCAACGCCTCGGTGATGAGGAAGCGCGGCGCCCCCGGCATGTAGAGGCACGTCGGGTGGAATTGGATGAACTCCAGGTTGAGCAGACGGGCGCCGGCGCGCGACGCCATCGCCACGCCGGAGCCGATCGAGCCCGGGTCGTTCGAGGTGTGGACGTAGAGGGCGCCCGCCCCCCCGGTGGCCACGATGGTGGCGCCGGCGAGCACGGTGCGGACCCCGCCCGAGGCCCCCTCCATGAGGTACGCCCCGACGCAGCGGTTCTGCAGCGCGTAGCGGTCCTCGGCGCGCCGCGACTGGTGGTGGGTGGTGAGGAGGTCCACCCCCTGGGCGCCGAACGCGGTGCGGACCCCGGGGGTCGCCCGAACCTCGGCGAGGAGCGCCTGCTCGATGGCGGCGCCGGTCCGATCGGCGGCGTGGAGGATGCGGGGGAGCGAGTGGGCCGCCTCCAGGGCGAGGTCGAGCGTCCCGTCCTGGCGGCGGTCGAACGCCACGTGGAGCCTGTCGAGCAGCCACGTCTGGACGCAGCGCGGACCCTCTTCGGCGAGGAAGCGCGCCGCCTGCGCCAGGCCGAAGTCGGCTCCCGCCGAGAGGATGTCGCGAGCCAGGAGCTCCGGGGTATCGCCCTCGCCGCGGAACACGATCCCGCCCTGGGCGCGCACCGTGTTGGTCGCCGAGGGGTCGGCGGTGCGGCAGACGAGGAGCACGTCCGCGCCGCGCGCCGAGGCGGCGAGCGCCGCGGCGAGTCCCGCCACGCCGGTGCCCAAGATGAGTACGTCGCAGCGTTCGCGCTCGGGAAGGCTCAACGGCGAACCTCCAGCGACAGGTCGAGCGCCGGTGCGGAGTGGGTGAGCGCGCCGACCGAGATGAAGTCGACGCCGGTCCCGGCCAGCGCCGCCGCGCCGTCCAGGGTCACGCCGCCCGAGACCTCGAGTCTGGCCCGTCCGGCGACCACCGCCACGGCGGCGCGGATCGTGTTGGGGTCCATGTTGTCGAGCATAATATGGCGGACGGCGCAGTTGAGCGCCTCCTCCACCATGGCGATAGTCGTGCACTCCACCACCAGCGGGATCGCCTCCCCCCATGCGGCGCGCACCTTCGCCACCGCCGCGCTGAGCGAGCCAGCCGCCGCGAGGTGGGTGTCCTTGAGCATCGCCGCGTCGAAGAGGCCCATCCGGTGGTTGGTGCCGCCGCCGCAGCGGACCGCGTGCTTCTCGAGCGCCCGCCAGCCGGGCGTGGTCTTGCGGGTGTCGAGGACGCGGCAGGTCGTGCCGGCGACGGCGTCCACGAACCGCCGCGTCAGCGTCGCGACACCGGAGAGACGGGTGACGAAGTTGAGAGCCGTGCGTTCGGCGGCGACGATCGCGCGCGTGGGACCGCTCACGCGCGCGGCGGTCTCCCCGGCGCCCACCGCGTCGCCGTCCCCGCGCGCCACGTCCACGACACACCTCTGGTCGAGGAAGGAGAACGCCGCCGCGAAGGCAGGCATCCCGCACAGCACGCCGGGCTTCTTCACCAACAGGTAGGCGCTGGCCCGGTCCTCGGGGCCGAACACCGCCTCCCCGGTCAGGTCGGGGAGGTCCTCCGCGAAGGCCGCCGCGAGGAGCGGCGGGAGGTGCGCGGCGTACGGCTCGGGGAGCGCGGGCACGTCGCTATTCTATCTCCGCAGGTGCGACGCGACCGCAGCGATGTGATCGGGTCCCGTGCCACAGCAGCCGCCGACCAGCCTCGCTCCCGTCGCGACCCATGCCAGGGAGCAGAACCCGTAGCGGCTCGGCGCCACCGGGTCGGCGGTGAACCACCGCGCGTCCTCGTCGAACCAGGCGTTGTTCGCGTAGGCCACCAGCGGCAATGCCGTCGCCTCGGCCATCGCCGCCAGGGCCGGCAGGACGTGGCCGACCGCCGTGCAGTTGGGGCCGGCGGCCACGACGCCCGGCAGCGTGACCGCGGCAGCCGCGTCGCCCACCGCCTCGCCGGAGAGCACCAGCCCGCCCGAGATGCAGGTGAAGCAGACGACGACGGGCATCCCGGTGGCCGCTGCCGCCTCGACGGCGATGCGTGCCTCCCGCACGGTGTTGAACGTCTCGAGGAGCAGGCCGTCGGCGCCGGAGGCGGCGAGGAGGTTCGCGGTCGCCTCGTGCTCCCGCCGCAAGGTCCGTTCGTCCGGTACGAGATCGGGTCGGTAGCAGTCCTCGAGGGTCGTCTGCGACGCGAACACCAGCACATCCCGCCCCGCATCGCGGGCTCCGTCGCGCGCCAGGCGCACCGCCAGCGTCGCGAGCTCCTCGGCCCGGTCCTCGAGGCCTGCCCGCCGCAACGAGAACGGCGCCACGCGAAAGGTGGCGGCGGTGACGGCGTCCGCCCCGGCGGCGGCGTAGTCGCGGTGCAGGCGGCGCACCTCCCCCGGGGCGTCGAGCAGCGCCCCGACGCCCCACAGGCGGCCCGCCGACGCCACGCCCCGCCGTATCAGCTCGCTCCCGGTTGCCCCGTCGAGCACCCGGGGGCCGCCGGCAAGCCACGCGCTCATCTCGTCACGCGTCATCCCTGCTCCGAGCCGACACCGTAATCGCCTTCAGGACTGCATACGAGCGAGCCTCCGGCGGCGTTGACACCTCGAACCGGCCTACGTTGATTCCCCCGCCCCCCTCGCCTAGCATACGACCGATGGGGGAGCGCGAGCGTGGGGTGCTGGTTGCGGTGGCGCGGGGCGCCCCCCGCAGGGTCGTCGAGTCGCACCTGGACGAGCTGGGGCAGCTCCTCGACACCGCGGGTGGCGTGGCGGTGGCACGGATGGTGCAAGAACGCAAAGCCCCGGACCCGACGTTCTTCATCGGCAAGGGGAAGGTAGGCGAGCTCGCGACGCTCGTGGAGTCGAGCGGGGCCGGCGTCGTGGTGTTCGATGACGACCTGTCACCGGCGCAGGCCCGCCACCTCGAGGAGGAGCTTCCCGACGGGGTCAAGGTGATGGACCGCGCGGGCGTCATCCTCGACATCTTCGCCCAGCGGGCCCGGACGCGCGAGGCGCAGACACAGGTGGAGCTCGCCCAGCTCACCTACCTGCTGTCGCGCCTGACGCGGCGGTGGGCACACCTGTCGCGCCAGGCGGGGGGCATCGGCACCCGCGGCGTCGGCGAGACGCAGCTCGAGACCGACCGCCGGATCATCCGGCGCCGTGTTGCCGCCCTGCGCGCCCGGCTCGTCGAGATCGAGCGCGAGCGCGCGGTCCAGCGCAAGCGCCGCGCGCAGATCCCCGGGGTGGCGATCGTCGGCTACACCAACGCCGGCAAAAGCACCCTCTTCGAGCGACTGACCGGGAGCGAGACGCTGGTCGAGGACCGTCTGTTCGCGACGCTCGACCCGCGGACGCGGCGCGCCGAGATCGGCGACGGCCTGGTCGTCACGGTGGCCGATACCGTCGGCTTCATCCGCAAGCTGCCCCACCACCTGGTCGCCCCCTTCCGCGCCACCCTCGCCGAGGCGGCGCTCGCCGAGGTCGTGGTCCACGTGGTGGACGCCTCCCACCCGGCTTGGCCCGACCAGCTCGCGGTCGGCGAGGAGGTGCTGGCCTCGCTGGGTGTCGAGCCGAGGGGCTGCATCGTGGCGCTCAACAAGTGCGACCGCCTGCGCGACGGCCCGCCTGCCGCACCCCCGGACCGGGATGTCGTGGCCATCTCGGCGCGGACCGGGCAGGGGGTGGATGTTCTGCAGCAGCGCGTGCGCACCGTGGTGCTCGGCCAGCCGGGAATCGAGGTGATGCGCTTCCCGGCCGCCGGCGGCGAGGAGCTGCAGCGGGCGCTGCGCGAGGAGACGATCGTGGCCCGCCGCTTCGCGCCCTCCGGAATCGAGCTCGTCGTCCGCCGTCGCTAGGCGGACTCGGCGTTCGCCCGGCTGCGGCGCGGAGCGAGCAGGAGGTAGACCGTCGGGGTGGCGATCAGCGACAGCAAAACCGACATGCAAAGTGCGCCGATGACGCCGATCGCCAGCGGGCGCAGCATGTCAGCGCCGGAGCCGACCCCCCAGGCGAGCG
>Ga0316628_100001461_pt1 | contig 16692 bp, 14 predicted proteins | sample OWC_Aug_M2_C1_D5_FD_207648 | JGI IMG/M metagenome (GOLD analysis project Ga0316628, IMG submission 207648) | Wetland soil microbial communities from Old Woman Creek delta, Ohio, United States - OWC_Aug_M2_C1_D5_C | ecosystem: Environmental > Terrestrial > Soil > Wetlands | place: USA: Ohio... | reverse complement strand
TAAAGGGGATAGAGCCTAAAATTATCAGTAATGACCCAATGAGCTTAAATGTTATATTCGGATTAAACAGAAAGGGGGATGGTTCTATCCATGCAAGGACAAAGCCAGTAACCCACAAAGGAATGCCGAGGAGATTCCTCAAGATGATAGTGGCCCACTGGCCTCCCTTTTCACCCCACCACCTGGAATAGGCGGCAGTAAAAGCGCTGGAGCCGATTAATACAAATCCTAATATTATGAAAGCTGCTGCATTCCCCATCCCTGCCATGCCGAGATACACTACTGATATATATGCAACAGCAGAAGCTAATAAGAGATATATTGCTGTATATATAACCGTTTTCATATCATCTCAGTCTTAAATGTATCAAGCCGGCTTATGGTAATGAGCAACCATTCGGATCAAATCCATTCCGGCAACCTCACTCATTCGCATCGGCTGTGTTGTTTAATTCGGAACAATATCAACAAATCAAGCAAGAGCGATGCCTGGATTTAAGTCATTGATTTAATTGATATTCACTACCATAAGGCGGGAATGCTACAGGCACTTTGCTCTGCCGACAGGACATATTGCCTTCCTAATTTTCCATCGCGTAAAGGGCTGCGCCCAATGCGCCTGTAATTTCAGGATTATCTGCCACATGGACAGTTTTTCCCAGAGCATGCTCGATAAGTCCTTTCAGGCATTGGTTCTTCGCGCAACCACCGGCAAACACGATATCTCCCTCGATAGGAATTCTCTTGAGCATCGAAAGCACTCTGTTTGCTACTAACTGATGAAGTGCCACCGCGATTTCCTCTCTGATTTCCCCTTTTGCTATAAGAGACACTACCTCTGATTCTGCAAATACAGTACACATGCTGTTGATCCGGATTTTTTTATTTCCTTTGGAAGCGACATGCCCGAATTCTTTCATCGAATAGTCGAGGGTCTTTGCCATTATCTCGAGGAACTTCCCTGTACCGGCCGCACACCTGTCGTTCATCTCAAACTTTCTCACATTTCCCTTCTCATCGAGACTTATAACCTTTGTGTCCTGTCCCCCTATATCGATAATCGTTCTGCATTCAGGAAACAAGGCCCTTGCTCCTCTTGCAAAAGCCTTTATCTCGGTTATGGTTCTCGATCCTAAATGCACTTCAAAAAGATGGCGGCCGTATCCAGTGGCCATAATCCTTTCAGTTTTTACATCTCTCAACAATTCATTACACCTCTCAAGGGGACTGAATGATGTCTCTGCCTTTTTAAACAACAGGATCTGTCCCTCTTCCAAAAGAGCGAGCTTGATAAATCGTGAGCCTATGTCTATACCCGCAGTCTTCATGCTTTAGCTTTCATTATTTCAAGAAATGCCTCAACGCGACTCTTGAGCTGACCTGCATCCTCCAGGCTGTAGTCTGTTTCTATCCGCATAAAAGGAACATTTGTTATGGCCTTTTCAGCCTTATATGCCTCCATCATATACGGAGTACAGAACTGGATACTGTAGTGAATCACACCATCTGCATGAAGACTATCAACAAGTGATTTAATATCGTCCATCCTTTCGTTGTTCGGCGTGAAGCAAGCACAATTGATGCCGAGATACCGCGAGGCTATCTTTTCCAATGCTTCGTCAATGCTCGCGAAGCTCTCATCGAGGAGATTGCGGTGGTTTCTCTCACCGACACAGGATTCTTCCCCCACAACAACACCTCCGCTTCCCTCTATTATTGAGTGGACTTTCCAGTTTGGTATCGCCATAGGAGAGCCTGAGATGAGGATCCTCGGCGAACCCTTTTCCACCACACCAATACCCTGCATCGCCCTGTTCTGAAGCTCGTCGCAGAGCGCATTTGTCATCTTTGTAAACCTAACAGGGTCATCATAAAAAGCTATCTGGTTGATTAATAGGGCATCGAGACCCGATATCGGCGGAGGATCTGCAGCCCTCAGTCTGCTTAGTCTCTGAAGGGCTTTTCTTTTTTCATTAACGATAGCAACAGCATTTTTGAGTCCTTCAAGGGTTACCTTTTTACCGGAAAGTTCCTCCATTTTATTTCTAAATCTCCTAACCTCACTGAGCCAGAGCCTTCTGTCTTCCTCAGACTTCATATTAGGCAATTCCATAACATATACCTTTTTCGTTATCTCATTAAAGATCTCGTATGCCTTTTTCTTCCCATCACAAGTTGTTTCGCCCACTATGAGATCAGCTAACTCTACATAAGGACATAGTCCTGCGAGCTTAAAGCCCATGAATGCTTTTATTAAGGCACAGGTGTTCCTCGGAACAAATCGTTCTGCCTCGGCTGATCCGACCTCAGCGCCCGCGCAGAGCCCCACGCACACTCCATCGACTGCAAGCACAATCTCTTCAGGCACATAAACACAAAATGTCCCCACAACTTTCTTTCTCGTTTTCTTTGCTTCAAATATCTCCTCAATTCTAAGACCGTGAACTTCCGAGATGACAAAATCAAAATACGTCATGCCTTCTGGCCTGTCCTTTTGAGAAAGATAGATGCTTTTATAGGCATCAGTGAGGACGCCCAACAGCCCTGAATGAGCATCGAGATTAAGACCGATATTTTCCCACATCTTTGTATAGTCTTTCATTTAAACCTCCCGGTATTTAAACTCTTTTGATTATTCTAACAATAGTAATAATCAATAAATCTAATAGTAAATATCTATATATTTAGAGAAATTGATAGGTTAAATTAATTAGAGTCTGTTTATTAGGAATGGCTAAGGAGTTTCTTTGCCGATTGAGGCACAACGCATACTGCAGCGATTTTCTTAATATTTTTCAGAATTTATATGCAACAGTAATGAACACAATATTTGCTTTATAAGACTGGTCCTTGTATGCGCCTGTGAGAAAGGCTCCGTTTGTTCCGGTTGTTGCCGGGACAAACTGGTAACCGTCTAACTGAGCGTCACTGTAAGTAAATTTTTCGTAAACATATCCGGCTGAAAGAGAGAGCTTTTTGGTCATATCATAAATTGCTTTTATCATATACGTCCTTAACCTGTAGTCGTCCCAATTTGAAAGGTCGCTATTGTCCTGTGTACGGCCCGTCGGCAGCGGATTGTCACCAAGATGATAGGTTAGATCAACATCTCCGTTTGATCTCACATAATCGTGCTGCAGCTTCAGGGTCAGTGTCCCGGGTAATACATAAATATCAGCCCCGAAGCCATAGTCATAGCTCTTATCCTTTTGTTTGGCGTCCCAGTTAAAAGCTGTCGGCGTCGGAGGTGTTGAAGGATCAAAACCTGACGTGGCATTAAAAGGCAGTTGGCGCTGAAACTGATAATACCGCATCTTTTCATAATCATAGTAGGCCGTAATTTTGCCAAGTTTTCCAAAGCTATAGTCAGCATCAATGTTGAATTCATCGCCTCTGACTTCCCTCAGACCGAGAACCACGTCCTTGTAATCAGTATCTTTATTCTTATATCCGGCACTGAAATTAAGGTTTTCTGTGGGAGAGATATCAACAGAGGCCCCGTAAGTATCCCTGTCCTTTGTAGCTACATCAAAACGCCTGACAAATGTGTTGATAAACTCCGGATCATCCGGTGGAACATCAGGCGCGTGGAACTCAGCAGTTCTATGCAATTTTTCATACCCGATTTTAAGGTTCATAAAATCCAATCCGCTCCATTTTAAATCGACTGAATAGATGTCATCTTTATTCAAAGGCACGTCCTCTCTGTTTCTCTCTTTCCGGACATGATTATAACCGGTGATGAGATACAGACTCGCAGGCAGCCTGAAGCCAAGCTCACCGCCGTAGTCATCCTTCTTATAGCCGAACAGACTGTTCGTAAGAGATTCATCTTCGGCGATCGTGGTTATCTCATCTGACTTGTTGTGCCTTTTGTAATACTTGTAATAAACTTTGCCGTTAAGGAAGGGAACAGGATTCGAGGTCAGAACAAAGGCATAATTTCGAGTGTCGATCTTTCCATCGAAGGTTTTATCGCTTAACGTAATAGGGACTCTGCCTCCCGGTACATCATCCACGAAAAAATCAAGAAGTTTCACTTCAGATGTAGTGCGTGAAGCAGCGAGATTGAGATTGAACTTGCTGTTTAACGGAAGTTTCACTCCGCCCCTGAATGAAAGCTTATAGTAATTGTTGTCAGGTGAAAGGGTAAGAACATCAGTTGTCGAAGCAGTATCTGCCGTTGCAGGGTTGCGGAAGTTCAGATTGTTGTTATCATTATCAAAGTCACTGAGGAAAAAAGTCAGGGACAGAAAGAGAGGGTTTTTCACATATCCTGCCTCCATTTTCAGGGTGTCTGTAGTAAAATTAACAGGCTCTGGAAGTTCGATCGCAATCCCCCCGGGACTGGTTCCTGCGACACCCATCGGATAAATTCCATCCTTCTCTTCTCGTGATATCGAGACATCAAAAAACAGGGGTTTTAGCATATCCAGGCCGATGCCGGCTCCATAACTTTTTCTCTCGGTGGAATAATCAAAGGTAGACCACGTCCTGATATCCGTGCGCGGCGGATGAACTGTGTATGTCAGATTGTCTGTGCCTGTACCTGAATAAAAAGACCTGCCCCCGAAAGTAATGTTATGGGGGATCTCATAGTAATCCAAGTAAAACTTGAATGAGCCCCATTTGCCTCCGTCCCCCCTGTAACGCTGGGTATCATATGCGATATCAGCTGCATTGAAATTGAAGAAATAATCCGAATCATACAACAAGTGGAAGTTTCCATAGAGACCGTCTCCGACGTCCCGGTATTCATTGAACTTGGCTTCATTGCCTTCGATATCCGCAAGCATGCCTTTTACATTTACATCGGCTTCAATCTCGAACGCCCACGCGGAAGAGCAGAGGATGATGTTCACAATGAGAATAAATGCTATTTTGAAATAGTTTAGACACCCTCCCCCTTGCCCTCTCCCCTCAAGAGAGGAGGACATTTTTAGTGGGATGGGGATGCGCAATCGTGTATCCCAAGATTTTAATCCTCTATCATACAAGGGGGGAGGGTTAGGGTCGGGTGAATTATTACGATTTTTTTCGATCTCATTTTTTTCCACTTCCTACCTCAACCAGTGGCTTCCCCTTGCTGCCGGACCGTTGCTCCCGTGAATATTCGAATGGCAGTTCAGACAAGACCTTGCGAACATCTTGTTCTTGCCTGAAGTGGCTGTACCTTTGAAGGTCTCAAAACTTGTATACATTGTCCCGGGATGCCCTCTGTCATCATGACAGCTCTGACAAAGGAAAGGCACTTTCTTTTCGAGGAGCTTTGAGTGGTTACTGCCGTGTGGGACATGACAATTCAGACATTTTTCATCAACCGGAGGATGCTCCCACATGAAGGGGCCTCTTCTTTCTGCATGGCATTTGTAACACAACTCGTTTACCGAATCTGCTTTCAACATCTTCCTGCCAAAACTGCCCATGGGGTTATGACAACTTGAACATTTCATTCTGTTTTCTTTGATAGGATGATGGGACTGCTTATTCGACAGTGACCTGATATCCCTGTGGCAGTTAAAGCAGAGGTCGGGCTCTGCTGCCTTTAGATATTTTTCTGTACCATAATGAATAGAATGGCAGTTATCGCAGGAAACATCTGCCGACCTATGTCTGTTCATATCCCAGAATGCCAGAGACTTTGATTCTTCATGGCACAAGAGGCATTTTGAGGATTTATTTTTTGCGTCAATCTTATTGGTAAAGGCAAAAATTCCCTTTCCCCTCCCCCCGCCTTTCAAAACATGATCGCCTCCGGGCCCGTGGCAAGACTCGCACTCTTGCCTGTTTGCAGGACTCTCCGGGATGGATTTCTTTCCGTGAACTGATTTGACAAAACTTTCGTAGATACTGCTGTGACAGCCACGACAGACTTCAGAGCCTATGTAACCTGTTTCAGCACCGGTTGTTTCCTGATAACCAAAGGCAAGGATGAATATGGAAAGGATTAATGTTAAAACTTTCTTTTCCATCACGATACGCTTGTTACAAAATTGAGCGATTCGTTATATAATTTGTTGGTAGCCGCTGATTTTACCCTGCGTTTTTAATAACCTTCTAACTGAAAAAACAATACCACAGTTAAACCCATTGATCAAGTGATCGAATCATAAAATTAATCCCATCAATTCTTTCAAGTCATTTGCCCGATTACCAGGGCATTTTACCGAAGGAGTGATCTATATATATTGCTTAGTGTCAAAACAGTTCTATAATACTTTTAGATACTGCAAATGAATATGTTCATCATTGATAACGAGGTCTTCATCAGGCTTGGTTTTTTCTTCGGCATTTTCGGATTTATGGCAGCATGGGAGATAATCGCCCCTCGAAGATCTTTAACCAATCCTAAGAGCACACGGTGGTTTAACAACCTGATGATAACGTTTCTTAATAGCGCATTGGTCCGTTTGGTTTTTCCCGTAACTGCCATAGGAGTTGCTCTTTTCAGTGCACAACGTGGCTGGGGCATTTTTAACGTTATTATGGACACACGTCAATGGATAACCGGAGCCATCGCAATTGTAGTGCTTGATTTAACCATATACGCACAGCATGTCTTTTTCCATAAAATTCCTCTTTTCTGGCGTCTCCACAGAATGCATCATACAGACCTCGATATTGATGTAACAACAGGTGCAAGGTTCCATCCAATCGAGATAATTCTTTCGATGGTCATCAAGATGGCAGTGGTAATCATTCTTGGAGCACCAGCCTGGGCTGTCTTGTCTTTTGAGGTGCTACTGAATGCCACTTCAATGTTCAATCATAGCAATGTCTTAATGAATCAGAAACTTGACCGGTTACTTAGGATTTTTTTGGTTACTCCTGACATGCACCGTGTGCATCATTCAGTGATAATAAAGGAAACAGACAGCAATTTTGGTTTCAACCTGCCATGGTGGGACCGCCTTTTTGGTACATATCGCGATCAGCCTGTTGCCGGACACGAGGCTATGACTGTCGGCCTTGCCAATTACAGGGAACATAAGTGGCTGGCTCTGCCCTGGATGCTGTTCGTACCATTTTCTGACAAATATCGATAAAACCGTCCTGCACTCAAGACCTGCTGATTTTGCGGCTTTTAGTGTTTATACATAAACTCCCTTTATCTGTCATACCGGCAGTTCTTTCCACACTCAGGCGGATTCGCAGAGGCGAAAAGCCGGAATCCATTTTTATATTTTCCGGATTCCCGCCCAACAGACCGCGGGAATGATGTCTCAAATTATTGGGTTTATAAACAAAACTCTATTTAGACAAAACAACCTACTCTTATATATGGCATTTTATCCAGTCTGAAAGACGAATTTCCCGACAGATGCCTTACCGTAAAAAATAAAAGTCAATAAAAACAAGATATTAATCATTATGGCATCCAAATTGCTCTTAGTCTGTTTGAAAGGAGCAAAAAATGACGACGGATCGGTTTACAAAAGTCCTCTTACGCATCATTGTAGTCATGTTGTTAATAAATTTTATGTACGCAGTCTTCGAGGCAAGAACCGAGAGCAATGCGAAACGGAACGATGATATGGGAAGACATCAGATAACATCCCGGGCGGCTCAAGCGAAAATTTACACACAATAGAAAAAGCAGTTACTAATACGGTCATAAGTATAAAGACATAAATATGTAAAATCCCTCCTGACCTCCCTTTGGCAAAGGGAGGAAATGTACCCCTCTTTGGCAAAGAGGGGAAAGGGGAGATTTTTTAATAATGATTCCTAACTTATGAACTCCTTAGTAAGTTGTTATCTCTGTGCCTCTGTGGTAAATGATCTGCCGTTTTTAGGATAATCGATGCAACAATCGGGAAGGCTGTGGAGAGCAGAGTGGAAGTCCATGGGACTGAAAAGTAAAAGTTCTGTTCAGGGAAAATGCTTTGGGGATTACAACAAAAAGGGCCTCAAAATCACATGCTTTTGAGGCCCTTAATCTTCATCAGGGGTGGGAGATCCCTCTTTTAATGCCCGTGCGGATCAGTTTTGGGAGTAATCTCCTTTCCTGCTTCTTCCTGTTCCTCACTCTCAGTCTCGTAAGCTCCCATCATTCCCCTCATCATCATAGGAGAACGTTCCTCCATCATCTTCCTGAGATTTTCTCTCTGTTCCTCGGTTAGTATCTTTCTTGCTTCGGTTAATGCCTCAATCCTCAGGTATCGAATCTGTGTTTCCATGCCTTCTGTTTTCTTGAGGGCCTCTTTTACCTTTTGCAGGTTGATCTCAGATTCTTTAAGGAGAGAGTCTAAATCTATCTCGGCTATCTTCAGTTCTGCGTCCTGCCGTATGATATCCTTGGTATATTTTATCCGTATGTCATTGAGCTTTGCTTTTTGCTGATCGTTCAGTCCTAACCTCATGGAATTACGAAGTATGAGTGAAACACCGTGTTGAAACCACGGATGATGTCTCCCCATCCGTTCTCCCCGCATTCCCATCATACCACCCATCATCTCTCCGCCCATCATCTGTTGCCCGCCTTGCATTCCCTGCCCGTGCATCTGCTGCATCATAGGACACATCATGGGCATCTGCTGACCTCCGCCCATCATGCCAGGCCCGCACTCCTGCTGGCCACCCATGTCCGCATATGCCGTGATAGTGAAAACTGCCAGAACCATAAGACAAATCACTAATCTTTTCATCTTTCCTCCTGTTATTTTTATTTCATAATTTCTTCACTTCTTCTTTGCCACAAACTTCTCAGGGTCCTTGTCAAACTTTTCCTTGCAGATTCTTGCACAGAAATAATAGGTCGTGTCTTTATAGACGCTCGTGGCAGCCGCTTTTTTCTCATCTACGCTCATGTTGCACACAGGGTCTTTCGCCAACCTGCTCACCTCCCTTTGTCTTTATAAAAAAAGCCTATCAAAATCCAGGTTGATCGTCAAATTTTTGTAAACCTTCAAGAACAAGATAGAACGACGCAACACACTTGCCGCGAATTGATGAAATATTCCCCCTTAGAAAAGGTCTACGACCCGTAGAGGGGGTTATAAAGCGGGAATGATGGGTTCACTGTAGCCTTTTTATTGCTGAAGTTTACTCAGTGCCTCTCTGGCAGCGATGGTCTCCGCCTCTTTTTTGCTTTTTCCGAACCCCGTACCGAACTTTTCCCCGGTGATATACACTTCCACGGTAAAAATCTTTTTGTGCTCTTCACCCTCCTGCTTTATTATTCTGTATTCAGGGATAGTGCCGAAAAGCATCTGGGTTTTTTCCTGAAGTTCTGTTTTGAAATCGTAGAATTCGCCTGAACTCATAGTCGTAGCTATTTTTTCTCTGAATAACCGCAGGATAAGCTCCCGTGCCTTCTCATACCCTCCGTCAAGATAAACCGCACCGAGAACCGCCTCCATGGCATCCGCAAGCAGGGATCTTTTTGTTCTGCCCCCCGTAGCATCCTCGCCCTTACCGAGCCTCAAATGTTTTCCGAGGGATACGGAATTTGCGATTTCAGAGAGTACAGATTCCTTGACCAGGTAAGACTTCGTCTTCGCCATTACCGACTCCGTGAGCAGCCTGTCGGACAAAAAAAGGGATTCCACTATTGCAAAACCGAGCACCGAGTCGCCGAGGAATTCGAGTCTTTCGTTATAGCCTTCCGCCTCATCAGGATTCTCGTGAAAAAAAGATCTATGGGTGATGGCTTCAAGGAGAATCTTCTTATTCCTGAACCGGTAGCCGAGATTTTTTTCTAAGTTGGGGATATCACGCAAGGGCATCGGCGGACTGTTAATCTTCGAATTTCTTAAATAAGAGGCACGCGTTTGTGCCGCCAAAACCGAATGAATTGGTTAAACCGTAATTCACTGTCATCTTTCTCGATCTTTGGGGCACATAATCAAGATCACAATCGGGATCAGGATTATCAAGGTTTATTGTCGGTGCAACTATTTCGTGACAGATGCTGAGAACAGTCACGACCGCCTCGACACCTCCTGCCGCACCGAGCAGATGCCCCGTCATGGATTTAGTCGAACTCACAGCGACTTTATAGGCGTGCTCTCCGAAGACTGTTTTTATGGCGTGCGTTTCAAGCTCGTCTCCGTATTTTGTCGAGGTACCGTGGGCATTTATATAATCAACGTCGGGAGGGGTGATCCCGGCATCTTTTAATGCCATGGTCATGCATCTCGCAGCACCCTCACCGCCCGGGGAAGGGGAAGTTATATGGTATGCATCTGCGGACATGCCATATCCGACTATCTCCGCATATATTTTAGCCCCCCTATTCTGAGCGTCCTCGAGGGGTTCGAGGATTACGATACCTGCGCCCTCTCCCATCACAAAGCCGTCTCTCCCGGCATCGAACGGTCTGCTCGCCTTCTGCGGCTCGTCATTTCTTGTAGACAGGGCCTTCATCGCATTAAATCCTCCGATCCCCAGAGGCGTTATTACCGCCTCGGTACCCCCGGCGATCATGATATCCGCATCACCTCTCTGAATTAGCTTGTACGCGTCTCCGATTGCATGACTTCCGGTAGCACAAGCAGTGGCCATCGCGGAGTTCGGGCCTTTTGCTCCGAACCGGATGGATATTTGTCCGGCAGCGAGATTTACTATCAGCATGGGGATAAAAAAAGGGCTTATCTTCCGCGGCCCTTTTTCGAGAAAGACTGAATGGTAATGTTCGATCGCATGGAGCCCGCCGATCCCCGACCCTACGATCACACCTGCCCTATCCGCATTCTTTTCAGTTATCTTCAGCCTGGAATCATTTATTGCCATTGATGCAGCGGCAACGGCGAAATGGATAAAACGGTCCATCTTCTTTATTTCTTTAGGCTCAATATAATCTTCAGGATTAAACCCTTTCACCTCACCCGCTATCTGTGTCGGGAAGGCGAAAGCGTCAAACTGGGTAATCTTTCCGATGCCGGATATTCCTGAAATAAGATTGTTCCAACTGCTATCAACACCGACACCAACCGGGGTTATCATACCCACGCCTGTCACCACAACTCTTCTTTTATCCATTCGGCACTCTGCAGGTTCTATGCTGATTTTTTGTTATTAATGTATTCGACGGCGTCCTTGACTTTTACAATCTTTTCTGCGTCTTCATCGGGTATCTCGATTCCAAATGCCTCCTCAAACGCCATGACGAGTTCAACGGTATCAAGCGAATCCGCACCGAGGTCTTCGACGAAAGATGCCTCGGGGACAACCTCTGATGTGTTCACACCGAGCTGCTTTGATATGATTTCTTTTACCTTTTCTTCCACCATTCAAACACCTCCTCTATTCAGTATTCAGTTTTCAGTATCTAACAACTAACAACTGACATCTAACGACTGTCACATATTCACATATACATTCCGCCGTTCACATGGATTACCTGGCCCGTTACATACCCCGAATCAGGCGACGCAAGGAAAAGAACGGCATTTGCAACATCTTCGACAGTACCGAACCTGCCTAACGGAATAAGTTTCTTCATCTCTGTCTTTATATTATCCGCCAGAACATCTGTCATCGCCGTTTCTATAAAACCGGGGGCTACGGCATTTACCGTTATCCCTCTGCCCGCATATTCCCTCGCAACCGTCTTCGTAAACCCTACTATTCCCGCCTTTGACGCACTGTAATTCGCCTGGCCGGGATTCCCCATAAACGCAGCCACGGATGTAATATTTACTATCCGGCCGTACTTTTGCCTGGCCATATCCTTTATCGCCTCCCGCGAACACAGGAAAACACCCTTCAGGTTTATGTCCAATACCGAGTCCCATGCATCCTCTCTCATCCTCATTAAAAGACCGTCTTTCGTTATCCCGGCGTTATTCACCAGTATGTCTATCCTGCCAAACACACTGCGGATTTCTTCAAACACCTTTTCGACCTCTGCCGAGTTGGAAACGTCCAGCTTCATCCCGACGGCCTTCACCCCAAGCGCAGAGAGAGAATCTGCAACTTCCTCAGCCGCGGCCGGGTTCCTTCCCGCAACAACTAAATTCACTCCCCTTCCCGCAAGGCCCTCGGCGATAGCCTTCCCTATGCCACGCGTTCCGCCAGTAACGATTCCCACCTGACCTTTAAGATCCATATCGTCTCCTAAAAAAACCGGCTTTCATTTTAACAAAGAGTTCTTCTCTTTTCCAGTCCTTATTTGTTTTATGCTTTCACAGTGGTATTGTGATAATCCTTCAGTGAAGCCTCGGCATCAATATTGTAAATCTCCCCGCACCCCTCTTTTCCAAAGAGGGGGAGACAACCCCATCCATCCCTTTTGATAAGGGGGAATTCCTACCCTGGAAAAAGGTCTATGACTCGTAGAGGAGGTTAAGAGGGATTCAACGAATTTAGATATGATCAATATCTCTGGTTTGCCATCGTCCACTGAAAGGATGCCGGAATTATTGTAATATTCATTCATTTATGTTAGTTTTAATGATAAAGTTTTTATTAAGAAAGTTTCAACGACCTTAATCATAACCTGAAAAGCATTTTTTCTGCTCAAAATCATATCCCGGAATGATCAATTCCTGGACGGAATTTCTAAAAGAAAGAGAATAATGGAGATGAAAGGTAAAGTATATCTGATTGATGTTACAAACAGGGATGGGGTACAGACATCCAGGATACTTCTCCCGAAACTGTCGAAGACGATGTTGAATATCTATCTCGACGAGATGGGTATTTACCAGAGCGAGATAGGGTTTCCGACCCTGAAACACGAGCTCAATTACATAAACGCAAACCTTGAACTGGTAAAGCTGGGCGCGCTCAAAAGGATTCACCTCGAAGGCTGGTGCAGGGCTATCCCCGAAGACGTCAGGCTGAGCTTCAAAAACTGTCCTGAACTCAGACATATAAATATCTCCATGTCGACTTCCGAGATAATGATTAAAGGCAAGTTTCAGGGGAAAAGGACTTTTAAAGACATAATTAAGTCCCTTGTTGAGGCTGTTAAAACTGCAAGAGATCTCGGTGCAGAAACCGTGGGAGTCAACGCAGAGGATGCATCGAGGACTGAACTCGACAGGCTGATAGAATTCGTACTTGCAGGAAAAGAGGCGGGTGCGGACCGTTTCAGATATTGCGACACACTCGGGACGGACGACCCCATAACCATTTATGAGAGGATAAAAGCATTGGCGCTCGCGACAAAATTCCCTTTGGAGATGCACTGTCATAACGACCTCGGCATGGCAGAGGCCGTATCGATTGCAGGAGCGCAGGGGGCCATCGAAGCAGGCGTCGACTCTTATATAAACACGACGATCAACGGGTATGGAGAACGCTGCGGCAACTGTGATTTAGTCTCAACTATCCTTGCGCTCAAATTCTCTCAGGGCCTTAAGAATAAACTTCCTCTCGACGAGTGCGTAGACCTCAAGATGGCGTGGAAGATGGGAAGATATGCCTCCTATGCGTTCAATATCCCCATACCTATAAACCAGCCTGGTATCGGCTCAAATGCCTTCGCGCATGAATCGGGAATACATGCGGACGGCGCCCTGAAGGACAGGCGCAATTATGAACTCTATGATCCGGAGGATGTGGGAAGGGGTGAGCCGGAGCTCGCCGAAACCGGTAGGATTATAACGACCGGTGAATACGGCGGAATCAAAGGTTTCAGGCATGTATATGACAAACTCGGCATTCATTTCCACGATGACAACGAAGCGAGAAAGGTGCTCGAACTTGCTCAATATGCAAATCTGCATACTCAAAAGCCTTTGACTGACGACGAGTTGAGGCTTATCGCAACGTATCCCGAAGTCGTGCAGAAAATATTAACGGTGAACATATAATGTATCCCGTTACTCTGATCCCGGGAGACGGGACAGGACCTGAAATATCTGAGGCCACAAAAAGGGTCATAGAAGCCACCGGGGTTCCCATAAAATGGGACATCCAGGAGGCAGGGCTTGATGTCTTTGAAAGAGAAGGCACCCCTTTGCCGCAGAGGGTGATCGATTCCATAAAGAGAAACAAGATCGCCATAAAAGGTCCCATCACCACTCCGGTGGGAACAGGGTTCAGAAGCGTTAATGTCACACTCAGGCAGGTCCTCGATCTCTACTGCTGCTTAAGGCCGTCCAGGACCTTTAAGGGTGTGCGGACGAGATTTCAGGATATAGACCTCGTTATCATCAGGGAAAATACTGAAGATTTATACGCCGGCATCGAATTTGAGAAAGGCTCGGAGGATGCCAAAAAGATCATAGACTTAATTCATACATTAACAGGAAAGGCTATAAGAAGCGATTCAGGCATAAGCATAAAACCGATATCCGTGTATGGCTCTGAAAGGATTATGAGATTTGCCTTCGAGTATGCGAGGAAAAACAAGCGGAAGAAAGTTACGGCAGTCCATAAGGCAAACATCATGAAGTTCTCCGACGGGCTTTTTCTCGAAACAGCGAGAGAGGTTGCGAAGAACTATACTGATATAGAATTTGAAGACAGGATCGTAGACAACATGTGTATGCAGCTGGTCCAGAAACCCGAACTGTACGATGTAATTGCTCTTCCTAACCTGTATGGCGACATCATTTCCGATCTGGCGGCAGGCCTCATAGGAGGGCTTGGTATAGCGCCGGGGGCAAACCTCGGCGAAGAATATGCGGTCTTCGAACCCGTCCACGGAAGCGCCCCGAAGTACAAGGGGTTGAACAAAGTAAATCCGCTTGCTATGATACTTTCAGGTGTCATGATGCTGAAACATTTAGGGGAGTTAAGGGCAGCCGAGAAATTAGAAGCAGCGATCGCCTCCGTGATCGAGGAAGGGAAAAAAGTGACCTATGACCTGAAGCCTTCACCCAATGATCCGACTGCCGCAACCACAACCCAGTTTGCCGATGCCGTGATTGAGAGATTAAGTTAACCTCACCATGGAAAGTGACAGTTCACAAAACACCGAACCGCCGAACATAAGCATATCCTTGCAGCTTTGTATGTCATGCCCGCAGGTTGTAAGCGGGCATCCAGGTCTGTTCCGGATTCCCCGGTCAAGCCGGGGAATGACGGGAATGGGGTTTCACTTAATTATTAACTCCTTATTAAATCCTAAATTCGAAATCCTAATGCCTAAACAAATCCGAAAATTTCAAATTCGAAAACATTTTGAAACATTCAAATGTATGATTTTGAATTTGTTTAGATTTTCGTGCTTAGGATTTAGAATTTTTCTTATTCCCTATGTGGTCTGATATCCTTCTCATCATCATTTTCATCATCATAAACGGGTTCTTTGCGGCAGCCGAAATAGCGGTCATCGCAACGCGGCGGATCAGAATCCGGCAGCTTGTCGAGCAAGGCAACAGAAACGCCCTCCTCCTCCAGAAATTCAAAGAAGAACCGGACAGGTTCCTTGCAACGATCCAGATTGGTATCACCCTCGCAGGAGTAATCGCTGCAGCAATCGGAGGTGCAGCCGCGATTCAGATCATAAAACCCGCACTCCAGGAGGTTCCGTTAAAACCTGTCGCTGCTTCGGCCGAGGCCATTTCAATCGGAATCGTAACGCTTGTCATCACATATTTCCTCCTTATATTCGGTGAGCTGATCCCTAAATCCATTGCGCTGACAAACCCCGAGCGAATAGGTTTGAAAACCGCAAAACTCGTCGAGTTATTCTCAAGGGCAGCATTTGTGTTTGTGCGTATTATGACCTTCAGCACCAATATACTGCTGAAACCTTTCGGCAAGAAGACCTATACCGGAAGGGCGATAACAGAAGAAGAGGTACGAATGCTAATAAAAGAGGGCGGTGAGCAGGGGGTTTTTGAGGCTACGGAACAGGCCCTCATCCATAGTGTTTTTGAATTCACCGATATGTCCACAAAAGAGGTGATGGTCCCGGCCACCCGTATGGTGACAATCGGCCTGGGCATGTCTGTTGAGGATATAAAAACCATAATCACCGAAGAACAGTTCTCGCGTTACCCTGTCATCGGCAAAGACATCAATGACATAAGGGGAATTCTTTATGTAAAAGATTTCCTGAACGCGCTCGCAAAAGGTGCAGTCGATATCAGGAAACTCATTAAGCCGCCCTATTTCATCCCCGAGACGATGAATATCAGCAATCTCCTTAAAGAGATGCAGAGGAAAAGGGTCCACATGGCGTTGGTCATAGATGAATATGGCGGGGTTTCAGGTCTTGTAACGATGGAAGACCTTTTGGAGGAGATCGTGGGCGAAATCAGGGATGAATACGATATCGAAAGCCCTGTTGTAAAGCTGAGCGACAGAACATTCCTTGTGGATGCATCAATCAGCATCAGGGATCTGAAAGAAGACCATGATATAGAGATCCCCGAATCAAGTGAATACGAAACCCTGAGCGGTTTTTTATTAACCACCCTTCAAAAAATCCCCAAGGTCGGCGATGTCGTTGAAATCGAGAACAAGAAGATTACCATCGCAGAAATGGTGGGCCAGAGGATCGCCAAAGCAAAGCTCGAAAAACTGCCGGAAACCATCTCCCCGGAATAATGGTTTGCAGCTACAGAATCGTTCAATTTGGATATGTTATACTTTACGAAAAGGTAAACTAATTATGCCGCTTTTAACGGTCTTAAAAGAAAGAGAGAAAAGGGCAAAGATCTTAAGACAGGATGCTTTTTCTGAGGCTCGAAGGCTCGCATCGCTTTTAAAAGAGCGGTTTACTTTCGAATCAATATATATTTGCGGATCACTTTTATCCGGCAGATTCGGATACCATTCGGATATTGA
>Ga0316628_100001460_pt1 | contig 16694 bp, 16 predicted proteins | sample OWC_Aug_M2_C1_D5_FD_207648 | JGI IMG/M metagenome (GOLD analysis project Ga0316628, IMG submission 207648) | Wetland soil microbial communities from Old Woman Creek delta, Ohio, United States - OWC_Aug_M2_C1_D5_C | ecosystem: Environmental > Terrestrial > Soil > Wetlands | place: USA: Ohio... | reverse complement strand
GCGCCGCGCAGCGCCCCGCCGACCTCACCCAGCAGCGCGGACGCGTGACGGCACGCGGCGCATTCGAGCACGTGCGCCTCGATGCGGCGCGCGTCCTCGGCGCTCACCTCGCCGTCGTGCCACGCCGAGACGCCCTCGTACCAATCCTCGTTGCAGCCTGCCATGACTTCTCCTCGCGACCTCGGTCGACTCGCTCCAGCAGCGCGGCGCGCGCGCGGGCGAGCCGCGAGCGCACCGTGCCGACTGGACATCCCTGGATCTCCGCGATCTCCTCGTACGAGAGCTCCTCCACCTCGCGCAGCAAGAGAGCCTCGCGCCACTCGCCGCTCAGGCTCCGGAGCGCACCGTGCACCTCGTCGGCGAAGCCGCGATCGACGAGCTCGCGCTCGAGGTCTCCGGCCGGCTCGGGCGGCGAGGCGAGCCCGCCGTCGAGGACCTCGAGCTTGCGCCGCAGCCCGCGCACGGAGTTCAGCAGCACGGTGCGCTGCACTCGCAGCAACCACGCGCGCATCCGCTCGTCGTCGCGCAGCTCGCCGGCGTGCTCGATGGCGCGGACCACCGTCGCCTGCACCAGATCCTCGGCGTCCGCGTCGGAGCGGCTGGCACGCTTGGCCGCGCGGAGCAGACTGGGCAGCTCGCGCAGGAGCTTCTCTATGAAGGAAGGGGAGGGGCCGGACATCCGGAGGTGTCTCGGTGAGACACACCGTGAGGCTCGAAGGGTTCCTGGAAAACGCAGAAAAGCGTGCCCGCGGGCGACATCCCGCTGCTCGCAAGCGAGGGCAGCGTAGCCGGTAGGGGTGGCCGGGGCCGGCCCGCGGGCCCACCGCCGTACTTCCGAAGCCCGGTCATCCGACGCCTGACCGGACACGATCTCGCTGTAGCCTGACCGAGCCGGTCCAGGCGAGGGCGTCGTCCGTCCGCGCCGTGAAAAATGCGGCAAACCCGCCCCCTCGGAGCCAGCCGTCCTCCTCGCACAAGGCCGCGTTCTGCGCGACGATCAATGCCGCGAGAGGTGGGACCGATGTCGACCCGGGCGAAAAGCGCGCTCAAACTGCGTACGTGTGCCACGTGCAATCGTAGCGAATCGCGGACTCGTGGTGAGCGCGATCGGGGAGGCGCCGTTGGCCGGAGGCGGGGCTCGGTTCGCTCGAACCGAGCTGAGGCGTTCAAACGCGATCTGCCCGTCGTGTGAGGATGGTCGCAAGCTCGGCCCGACTCGCAACGCCCAGGCGTTCGTAGAGGACGCGCAGATGTTTCTTGACCGTGTTCGACGAGATGCCGAGCGCGCGCCCGATCTCGGGTGCGGTGAAGCCGCGCACAGCGAGGTCTGCCACCTCGAGCCGCCGCTTCGTGAGCAGGCCCTCCCACGATCGATCGACGCGCGACGACGCGTCGATCGCGGCGAGGCGCGTCGAGAGATGGAGGGCGATCGCGCTCGCGGTCATGAGCTCCTTGACCCCGAACGGGACGTCCTCGGCGCGCGCGAAGTGGATCGTTCCGGCGAACGCGCCCGCCGAGATCACCGGCGCGACCATGTACTGACGTCCAATGGTCGGGTCGAGCGTGTCGATGAACGCGTCGGGCATGCGGCGTTTCACTGCCAGGTCGTGCATCCATCGAAGCGGCGCGGCGCACGGCGCGTGGAAGCTCTTCACGTCCTGAAACACGAGGTCGTACGCGCTGAGGCGTTCGTATTTGTCGAGCATGTGCGTGGGAACGCCGCGGCTGTGTATGACGTTGCCGTCGATCAGATAGAGCCCGACCGCGCGCGCGCCGACCAAGTCCCCCGCTTTGTCGAGCAAGGCGCTTGCCAGATCATCGACGTTACGCGCGCGAGCCGCGCGCTCGGTGAACGCAACGAATCCCATTTCGCGAGGATACTCGCGTCGGTGCCCGAGCGGGTAGTCGCGGTGCCGATCCAGGCGGCGCTCCCGCCCAGCTTCGCCCGAATCGCTTGGGCGCTCGACGCGACAAGCTATGAAGGCTTCGATGTCTTGGCGGGGTCGTGGGTCTCCTTCTTCTTCCAGAGCGCCAGCGTAATGGCGGCAATCTTGCGGGCGAGCGTCACCTTTGCGAGGTCCGGCTTTCTCCCTGCGGCGAGCTGACGCTCGTAGGCCTTTTACAGCGGGTCCTCGCGGTGCTGCTGAATCACGCTCGTCGCAGCACCCTTGAATACGTACTTCAGCATCCGGTTGTGCTTCGGAGTGAGCCCGCGCGTCTCCTGCACCTCGGCGCGTCCATCGTCCCGACGCGGTCTGTACCCAATCCGAGCTCGAGCGCATCACGATCGCCGACGCCGGGGCAGCTCTCGAGCTGCCGCGCGACAGCGTGCCGGTGTGACTCGGTGACCAACTCCTTCTCCGCGCGTGCCCGTACCGCGCAGAGGCCGTCGTACTGCGCGAAGAGAAGATGCGCCGCAACCCGGCTGGTGTCCGGAAGTGCTCTGCGCCACGCCGCTACGTGCTGACCGTCGAACGCCACCTCCCCATGATGCCTACGCCCCACGAGGTAGCGCCGCCACGTCCGGCGCGGCTCGCGCGCGAGGCGGAGCCGTCACGGCTTCGGCAGGCGAACGACGACGTGGCCGGGGGTGGCCGGGACGGCGGGCGTGGTCGAAGTCTGCGCGACGCCACCGCTCGCCGATCCCGCAAGGTAGTCGGGGTCGGTGGTGGCGGCCGCGGTCGCGCCCGTGCCGTGCATCTGCACGACGTCCGCGCCGGCGTCGCTGACGAAACCCGAGCCTCCTCCACCTCCGCTGCTGCTCCCGCCGCTCGGGGCAAGGGCGCCGCCGCCACCGCCGTAGTAACCGCCGCCCCCTCCGCCGCCGGCGCTCCCTTGACACACGCCCGCGTAACCTGCGCCGCCGCCTCCAGGCGCGCCGCCGTCGGCTTGGTATCCGCTGCAAGTCGAGCAAGTCGGCGGCGGATCGGCGCCGTTGCCACCCTGGAACGCGGCGCCCGCGGTAGCGCCCGTGCCGCCGGCCTGGCCGCCTGCGTCCTCGGTCCCCGAACGTGACGACGTCTGCGCGTTCGCGCCCCCTCCGGCGAGCCCGCCGCCGCCGGCGAGCGGGTTGCAATAGACCGTGGTGTCACCGCCGCCCTTGCCGCCGCCGCCGCCGCCGCCCGCGAGAAGGAGCAGCGTCGAGCCGAGCATCACCTGGGAGTATCCACCGCCGCTCCCGGCGCTTCCGAACTTGGCGTTCTGTCCTGGCGCACCCACCGTGATGTCGAGGAGCGAACCGGGCGCGACGGCGAACCTGGCGCCGGCCATGCCGCCGCCGCCGCCCGACCCGCCGACAGCGGTGGTCCCGTAGTTCGAGCCCGCGGCGCCGCCCGCGCCCCACGCCTTGAGGATCACGCTGCTCGCATACGGCGGTACCGTGACCGTCGTGCTCGTCTGCGTGTCGACGAACAGAGTGCCGATGCGCACGTCGAAGCTCGTCGTCGAGGGTCGCTGCGTCGTGCGACCGATGCCGAGCAACGCGACCGTACCGTCTTGGGGCGTCTTCGCCGCTGCGTCGACGTCCACGTGCAGCACGACGGGAGCGCTGGCCGTGAACGTGAGCGTCGCCGGAGACGTTTGGAGGTTCGAGAGGCCGGGGAGGCCGTTCACCGTGACGTCGACGATGTCCGCGAACGTCGCGCCGCGCGTGATGTTGATCGTGATGTCGAACCCGTCACCGGGATCGGCGGTGACGTGCGGTGGCGTGGCTGTCAGCAGGAAGCCGTCCGCCGCTGCCTCGACTGGAGGGGCGTCGACCGGCGCGTCGACGGACGCGTCCGCGCCGAGCGACGAGAGGTCCGTCACGAGCGAGCACGCAGCGCCCACCGTGGACGCCGTGAGCCCGACGAGCGACCAAGCGCGGAACCCTCGCACGGCTACATCATACACCGCGCGAGTGGACGGCGCCTCCGCTGCCGCGTCCCAGCGTCACGCCGCGCGGCGTGGTCAATGTCATGCTGCGAAGCGAGGACCGCGCCGCTGCCGTGACGGAGACGGAGACGGAGTCGGAGTCGGAGGAGCTGCCTCTAGAGACCCAGCCACGGCCCGGGCGGGATCGTCTGGCTGCCGTGGCGGATCTCGAAGTAGAGCATCGCCCCCTCGCCGTCGTCGCCGACGGTGCCGATGCGCTCGCCCGCGCCGACCTCGTCGCCGACCTTCACGTCGAGGGTGCCGAGGTTGCCGGACACCGAGTAGAAGTGCTCGCCGTGGTCGAGGATGACGATGCGCCCGTAGGCGCCGTAGCGGTCCGCGAACGCCACGTGACCCGTGTAGATTGCACGCACCACCGAGCCGGCCGCGGCGAGGATCTCGAGGCCCGGTCCGTCGGCGCCCTCGCGCCGCGCCGGCCGGACGTCGGCCTTGCCCACGACCGGGAACAGCAGCCGGCCGCGCGAGGCCGCGAAGCCGCTCGCGGCCGCGCTGCTCGGCCCGCCGGCGCCGACGATGACGAAGTCGCTGCCGCCCTGCGATCCCTCGAACGCCTGCTCGAAGGCCGCCTGCCGGCGCTTCTCGTCCTCCATGGCCAGCCGCGCCGCGTCCATCGCCGAGCGCTGGCTCGCGAGCGCCTCGCGGTCCTTGGCGACGCGCTCGAGCGACCGCGCGATGTCCGCGCCGTGCCCGCGCAGCCGCTTCTCCTCGCCGAGGTCCCTCTCGAGCGCGAAGCGCGCGTGCTCGACGTCCATCGCGTGCCTGAGCAGCGCGTCGAACCCTCCGCCGACGGGCAAGAGGCCGGCGCGCGTGAGCTTGTAGAAGGACCGCGCCCGCGCCATCGCGCGCGCGTGGACCGTCTGGATCTGCGGGCTGATGCCCTCGAGCTCCTTCTTCGAGGCCTGCTCCTCCGCGTCGAGATCGGCGATCTTGCGATCGAGCGCGGCGACCGCGAGCGCGTTCGATGCCCCGGTCGGCGAGGGCTCGGCGTGGCGATGACGAGCCGCGCGCACGTCGCCGCTCACCGCCAGCGCCAGAAGCGCGAGCGCGAAGCGCTTCATCAGACCGTCACCAATCGCCGCAGGCCGAGCGCGGCGGCGGTGGCGCCGAGCACGCCGCCGAGGGCGACCATGCCGAGCACGAACTGCCAGGGCAGAAACGACGGCTCGACGCCGATCAGCAGCGCGAGATCGCCGTCCAGCCGCCCGCGCACCAGGACGAACAAGAAACCCAGCAGCACCACCGCGAACGCCGCGCCGAGCGCGCCCTGCAGGCTGCCCTCGATCAGGAACGGCGCCTTCACGAAGCGATCCGTCGCGCCCACGAGCCGGAGCACCTCGACCTCGCCGCGCCGACGCTGCAGCGCGAAGCGCATCGTCGAGCCGACGACCGCGAGCACCGAGAGCAGCACGACGACCGCGAGCACCGCGGACGCGGCCACGCCGCCGCGCACGAGCCGGGCGAGCCGGGTCGTCCAGGCCTGATAGGTCTCGACGTCGTCGACCGCGGGGAGCCGCTGCAGCTTCGTCACCATGTCGGTCAGCGCGTCGTCGGTCACGTCGCTCCGCACCTCGAGCTCGATGGACGCGGGGAAGGCCTCGGCGGGCAGCGCGGCGAGCGTCCCGTTAGGGTCGTCGTCCTTGGCGAACTGCTCGCGCGCCTGGCCGCTCGACACGTACTTCACCTTGGTCACGCCGGGGACCTTCCCGAGCGCCTCTCTGAGCTGCGCCACGTCGGCGGACGTCGCGTCGTCCCTGAGGTAGATCGATGCGCGCCCGGCGTGCGCCCAGCGCTCCTCCACGGCTTGCAGGTTCGTCACGACGAGCAGCGACGCGGCGAGGCAGACGAACGCGACGGACAGCGAGAAGACGCTGAGGGCGTGAAGCCGCCATTCGCGCTGCAGGCCGCGCTTGGCTCGACGGGTCGTGGCGTTGGAGAGATCGAGCATGATGGTCCTCGAGATCAGACGGGGAGCTCGTTGTCGAAGTCGGTCTGGCCGGGCGAGCTGATGCCCGAGCGCACGTCGATGGCCTTGCCGTTGTCGAGCACGACGACGCGGCGCGGCTGGATCTCGAGCAGGCTCCGGTCGTGGGTCGCGAAGATCACGGTCGTGCCCGCCTCGTGGATCTCCTCGAAGAGGCCGAGGATGTCGATCGCGAGCTGGGGGTCGAGGTTGCCCGTGGGCTCGTCGGCCAACAGCAGCGCCGGCTCTCCGACGATGGCGCGTGCCACCGCGATGCGCTGCTGCTCGCCCCCGCTCAGCACGCCCGCGGGATCGCCGCCGCGCCCGCTCAGGCCCACGCGGTCCAGCGCTTCGCCGACGCGCGCGCGCACGAGCCGCTGCGGCAGACCGAGCACCTCGAGGGTGATCGCGACGTTCTCGTACACCGACCAGCTGTGGACGAGCTTGAAGTCCTGGAAGACGCAGCCGATGTTGCGTCGCAAGAACGGGACCGAGTCTGGCGTGAGCCGCGCCACGTCGCGGCCCATGAAGAGGATGCGGCCCTCGTCGACGGTCTCGGCGCGATAAAGGAGGCGCAGCAGCGTCGATTTGCCGGCGCCGCTCGACCCGGTGAAGAAGACGAACTCGCCGCGCTCGATGACGAGGTTCATGCCGCGGAGCACCGGCGCGCCGGGCCGGTAAGACTTGTAGACGTCCTCGAAGAGCAAGATGGGGCGCTGGGCGGCCTCGCGGCCGAAGCGCGCGCCCGCCCGGAGCATCGGCCGGAAAGGAGCGGACTCTTCGTCCGGTCCCCTCGCGCGTCGCTTGCCCGATGGATCGTCGGAAAAGGGCATGGTCTCCGGCTACCAGAGGCCTCCAATGTGGGACAACTTTTGGGAGGGGTTGGGGGACATCCACCCCGACCCCGCGAGCCCCGCGGAGATCAAGCGCGATCACGCGGCGGCGTTCAGGACCCTCATGGGCGACTGATCAGGAGGTCGTCGCGCAAAGCGACGCCGACGAAGACGCGGACTAGCCGGCGAGCGTCATCACGCCGTTCGCGCGGGCCGCCTTGCGGGGCAGCTTGCGGGGGCTCTTGCCGCGGCGCGCGGTCTTCGGGGCGTGGCTCTTGTCGAGCGCGCTGAGGCGGCCGCGGACGCGAGCGTCCAGCGAGCGGAGCGTGGAGTCGACGCGCCGGAGCAGCTGCTTCTCGAGCGAGCGCGGCGCGAGCGAGCCGAGCGCGGCCTCGGCGGCCTGGTCGGCGCGCTTCTGGACGTAACGCTGCCAGCGCTTCGCCTCGCTGCGAACGAAGCTGAGGAGGTCGTGGCCGACACCCCGCGTCTCCGTGGCGAAGGTGCGCGTCGCGTTGCGCGTGCGCCCGACGAGGACTGCGCGCTGGCGGGCCGCGTGTTGACCGGTTTGCTGAAGCATGGCCGCGATGGGTTCCATTGAGAGACCTCCTGAGCGCTGTGACGCTGTGCAACAAGCATGGTAACGCAGCGCGTTACGCTGTCAAGGGGCGCTGGTTTTGCGCGTCAAAGCCTCTGGCACGTCGCGTCAGTAGGTCGAGCACTTCCACTCGCGGGGCGGGCAGTTCGTGCAGCGGCCGCCCATGCAGTACCCGCCGCAGCGGGACACGATCTCGAGGGTCTCCGCCTTCACGTAGTCGTAGGGGCCGTCGACCGCGGCCTCGCAGTCGATGCCCCAGAGGTCGCCGCACACGCGCTCGAGGCGGCATCGCTCGCCGAACTGCTGGCGGATGCGCGCGTCGCGAGCGGCGTCCGGAGCTGGGGTCGTCGGGGCCGCCGAGCCGGCGCTCGCCGCGCTCGTCGCGGTGGCCGTGGCCGTGGCCGTGGCAAGGGTCGCAGGCGGTGCCGGCTCGGAGGCCGGCGGACCCTGCGGCGGCGGAGTGGAGGTGCAGCTCGCCACCACGATCCACGAGAGCCCGAACAGCGCCGCGTCACGCATCCCGGAGAGTCTAACGGAAAGCCCGCCGCAGGCGTACGATGGCCAGCGCATGGAAACGAAGAAGGACGACACGCCGCTGCTCACGTTCGGCTACGCCGCGCCGGAGGCGAGCGAGGAAGCGATGCGCAACATGACCGAGCTCGCGACGCTCGTCAGCGCGCGCGCGAACGCCGACATCGCCGTGAGCGCGCTGCCCTCGTACGAGCGCGTCACCCAGCGGATCCACAAGGGCGAGCTCGACCTCGCGTGGGTGTCGCCCATCCCGTTCATCGCGCTCTGGCGCAGTAAATCGATCGTGCCGCTCGCGAGCCCGCGGCGTGGTGGCATGGGCTACCACGGCGCGATCGTCGTCGCCGCGGACTCGCCCATCACGGAGCTCTCGGGCCTCGCGGGGAAGCGCGCCGCGTGGGTCGACCGCTACAGCGCCGCCGGCTTCGTCGTGCCGCGCATCGAGCTCGCGAAGGCCGGGCTCGACGTGAAGTCCGCGTTCTCGGCGCAACACTTCTACGGCTCGCACGCGGCGGTCGTGCGCGCCATCGCCGACGGCCGGGCAGACTTCGGCGCGACGTTCGTACGGCTCGGCGCGAACAACGCCGTCGTCGGCGGGCCCTGGTCGCACGACCCGGATCTCGAGAAGCGTCTGCGCATCTTCGCGGCGTTTGGCGAGATCCCCCCGGACGTCATCGCCGCGCGCGAGAGCCTCGACGTCGGCGTGCGCAACCGCGTGCGGGACGCGCTCCTGGCCGTCGCGCGGGAGCCGAGGGCCAAGGAGCTGCTCGCGGCGGTCTTCGGCGCCGAGGCGTTCGCCGCGCCGATCACCTCGAAGTACGAGGCGCTGCGCGAAGCGGCCGCGGCCGCGGCCGAGGAGAACCTGCTCGACATCGAGGAGGAGCTCGAGCCGGAGATCGTCTTCGACCCCGAGTCGGTCGACAAGACGCAGCCGCTCCCGGCGCAGAAGGGCTAGCTCGGGCCGCGCGACGCGCTCGGGGCCACCCGGCCCCACTCGCGCAGCTTCGCGCGGACGTCGAGGCCCTCGCCGCGAAGCTGCCGCTCGAGGTGGCCGAACGAGTCGAGGCCCCAGAACATCTCTCCGTCGACCAGCATCGTCGGCACGCCGAAGATGCCCGCGGCGATGGCGTCGTCGGTCTGCTTGCGGAGCCGATCTTTGGCGTCTTGCTCGCCGGCGCGCCTCACGAGCTCGTCGCCGTCGAAGCCCGCCTCGCTCGCGGCGCGCGCGACCTTCTCGGGTGTCTCGACGCCCTGGCGCTTCGCCCAGACCGCGGCGTAGAGCGCGTCGATGAGGCGGCGCCGATCGCCTTGCGGCATCTCGAGCGACGCGACGCGGAGCGCGAGCAGCGGGTTGAACGGATGCGAGGGCGGCGGCGCCATCGGGACGCCGAGCGCGTGCGCGCTGCGCGTGACGTCGAAGAGCGTGTAGACGCGCTTCGCCGGGATCTCGGCGGGGCCCTTGGTTCCGCCGTGAGCGAGCAGCGGCGCGAGGAGCGTCGGCACGGCCGCGACCTCGCGCCCGTGGCGCACGGCGAGGCCGTGGATCTGGGTCCAGGCGAGGTAGGCGTAGGGCGAGAGGAAGTCGAAGTGGAACGCGATGGGCGAGCTCATGCGCCCGCCAGCGTAGCATCGCGGCCGCTCACGGGCCGGTGCCGCAAAAGACGTTCAGGAAGCTCTTCACGTCAACGGACGTCTGGGGGTAGCAGCTCGACGCCGCGCCCGCGTCACTTTGCAGGACGGCGCAGGCTCCGGTCGTCGAGCTGACGGCATCCGCGTACGCCTTGCACTCGTTGAACGTCGCGGACTGGATGCACGTCTGGAAGTCGCTGGCCGCGCAGGTCCCACACGCGTAGTCATCGCACCCGAAGCTCGCGTTCACGAGGTCGCCGCAGGAGCCGGGACCGCCGGCGGACTTCTCCTGGGCGACCTGATGGAGGACGAGATCCACGCACCCCGCGGTGTTCGGCGAGCACGAGCTCGACGTGCAAACGAGCGCGCCCCACGCCGCCGCCGACTGGAGGGTGAAGAGGCAGGGCAGGCACGTGCCCGCGTCGCCCTCCGCGGTCTGCCACGCTTGGCACGTCTGCTGGGTCGCGCTGGGTTCGAGGCACGCCGTGGCGAAACCGGCGATGTCGGTCGGAGTACACGCGTTCACGCTCACGTTGGGCTTCGCCATCGTGCCGGGCGCGTACCCGCTCACGTCGCAGAGCTCGCACGCGAGCCCCGAGCTGCACGGGCCATCCCCCGGTCCGACGCCGCCATCGCCACACGCGCCCATGTGCTGCACGGGCATCGGCATGTACCCCACGGGCCCGCACCCAACGGTCGTCGTGCCGTTGCACGTGCAAGCCTGCGTCCCAAAGCAATTGCCCTGGAATTCGGGCTGGCACGTCCCCGTCGCAGCGCAACCCTCGCTGACGGGGAAGTAGCACGCTTGACCCGACGGACAAGTGGCGGAGGTCGAGCAGGGACCGCCGGACGAGCCGTCGCCGCCCCCATCCGAGCCGCCCGCGATCACTCCACCGCAGCGTGCCAGCGGCACGAGCACCACGACCACCAAGACCAAGCGAAGCACCCCGACCCTCATGGATCGGAGCCTGGCACCCGCCAGGTCACTCGGCCGCGGAGACGCGCTCCTGCTCCGCGAGCGCGCGCTCGGCCACCCGCACCGCGCGCGCGCCGTCGTCGCCCGTCGCGATGGCGCTGGGACGGTTCGCGAGGGCGGCGATCGCCGCGGCGGCCTGCAGCGCGAGCGGCTCGGCATCGTCGAGATCCATCGAGGCACCGCGGCCGTCGGCGTCGGCGCGCGTCAGCGAGCACGCGAGCAGGTCGCCCTCGTAGACGAAACGTGTAGTCTGCACGCGAACCGTCCGCGCGCGCCGCGAGCCGTGGCTCACCTCCACGCGCGCCTCCTGGCCGGCGCCGGTGCGGACGAAGAGCTCGGCGCGGTCCGAGCGGCCCGAGGCGTGGGCCAGCTCGACGTCGTCGCGGAACAGGACGGCCGCGAGGTCCACGTCGTGCACAGCGAGGTTGAGGCAGATCTCCTCGCGCGACGGCCGCGCGGTGCCGTGCCGGCGCGTCTCGATCCTGAGCGCGGGGTCGTCAGCGGTGGCGGCGACGAGCGCGCGCACCACGGGGTTGAATCGCTCCGAGTGGCCGACGAGCAGGTGGACGCCGGCGTCGGCGGCGAGCTCGCACAGCTCGCGCGCGCGCGCGCCGGTGGAGCACATCGGCTTCTCGACCAGGACGTGGCGCCGTCGGAGGATCGCGCGGCGCGCCTGCGCCTCGTGGAGCGCGGTGGGCGTCGCGAGGACGACCAGGTCGGCGCGCTCGATCGCGGCGTCGAGCGACAGGAAGGCGCTCGCGCCCCAGCGCGCCGCCACCGCCTGAGCGCGCGCGGGGTCGAGGTCGTAGACGCCGGCGAGGACGGCGCCCGGGGTCGCGGCGAAGACGCGCGCGTGGCGCTCGCCCATGCTCCCCGTCCCGACGACGACGACGCGGGTGGTCATTTCCGGTCGGAATCGGGCTCAGAAGGCCTGGCGGGCCGTGGAGCCGCCGACTGCGGAGCCGCCGGACGCGTCGCGGCGAGCTTGTCGTGGAGGAACTCCGCCGTCTTCTCCCACTCGACCGCGGAGCGCGCCGGGTCGGCGACCAGGTGCGTCTGGCCGACGAGCGGGATGAACGTGAAGGGCCTGTTGGCGCGGGCGAGCGCCTCGGCGAGCTTGAGCGAGCTCGCGAAGTAGACGTTGTCGTCTGCGGTGCCGTGCATCAAGAGCAGCGGTCGCGGCACGGGCGCGTGCGCCGTCATCTCGAGCAGCGACGACTGCGCGTAGACCGCGTCGCCCTTCGGATCGAGCGGCGAGGGCAGGCCGAGGTAGCGCTCGGTGTAGGCGGTGTCGTAGTCGTGCCAGTCGGAGGGCGGCGCGCCGGCGACGGCGGCCTTGTACACCTCCGGGTGGGTGAGCACGGCGGCGGCGGCGAAGAAGCCGCCGAACGACCAGCCGTAGACGCCGACGCGTGACAGATCGAGCTCCGGCATCTGCGCGCCGAGCGCGCGCAGCGCCTCGATGTGGCCCTCGATGGGCACGCTCGCGAGCTTGCCCGCGATCGCGCGCTCCCACGCGCGGTCACGGAAGGGCGTGCCTCGCGCGTCGATGGAGACGACGATGGCGCCCGTGGCGTCGGCCATCATCTGCGCGCGGATGAAGTGCACCGCGTCGGCCGTGACGAGGTTCACGCCGGGCCCGCCATAGGCCGCGTCGATCACGGGGTACTTGTGCCCGGCCACGAAGCCGTGCGGCCGCACGACCGCGACGCGGTAGGAGTCGCCGCCGACCTTGCGCAGGTCGAGCTGCGGCACCCACGGGGGGCTCTCGGCGACGCTCGGCAGCAGGGCTAGCTGCTTGCCCTTCGTGTCGAGCACCTCGTAGCGCGGGTACGCGGTGGCCGTGCCGACGGTGGCGGCGAACGAGTCGTGGTACTTGCCGAAGCTGCCGGTCACGACGCCGCCGCTCGGACCGATCTGCGCGGGGACGCCGCCGGCGAGCGGCACGACCCACACCGATTGCTCGCTCGGCTCCGCGCTCTCCTCGACGACGACCTGCTTCTTGTCGGAGTCGAGATCGAGGACGCGCCGATAGCCCTGGCCGGGAGCGAGGACGGTGCGCGGCGCGGTGATGTTGCCGTAGGCCTCGCGGACCTCGAGCTCCCACGAGCCGTTGCGCTCCGTCGACCAGACGAACGATTTTCCGTCCGCCATCCAGCGCGGTACGCTCGTGTCCACGTTGAGGAAGGCCTCGTCGTGCTCGGTGAGAAGCTCGCGCGTCTTGCCGGTCTTCTCGTCGACCGAGAGGAGCTGGCCGGTCTTCTGCTCGCGATCGAGGACGTAGAGGGTGAGCGGCGCGCCGTCGTCCCAGCGCACGGTGGCGACGTAAGGGAACTTCTTCCGGTCCCACTCGACCCACGTCGTGGGGCTGAGCGGCTGCGTGGCGACGATGCCGAGCCGCACGACCGCGTTGTTCTTGCCCGCGCGCGGGTAGTAGGCCTTGTCCGGCTCGCGCTCGGGGTGGGCGACGTCGGCGATGCTCAGCGTCTCGACGCCGGTCTGGTCGGCCTCCTCGAAGGCGATGTGCTTGCCGTCCGGCGCGAACCAGAAGCCGCGCTCGCGATCGAACTCCTCCTGGGCGATGAACTCCGCCATGCCGTGCGGGACCTTGTCGGTGCCGCTGCGCGTGAGGCTCGCCTCCGGGCTCCTGCCGTCGATGTCGAGGATGCGCACGTCGTTCTCGCGGACGTAGGCGACGCGCTTGCCGTCGGGCGACAGGTGCGGGTCGAAGGCGCCGTCGACCGGCAGCTCGCGCACGTTGCCCGTCATGCGATCGAAGACGAACAGGTGGCCCGCGAGCGGCAGCAGGATCGCCAGGCCGTCGGGCGCCAGCTCGAACGAGGTGAAGCCGGTCGCGGTCTGGCGGAGGCGCTCGCGCCGCTCTCGGTCGGCCGCCGAGAGCTGGTTGGGGTTCTTGTACACCTCGTCGGCGCCGCACAACCGCATCAGGTGGCCGGTCGCGATGTCGAGCTTGTAGAGTGCCTGGGCCGACTTTCGCGCCTCGGCGCGGAGGAAGAGGACCGCGCGCCCGTCGGGCGTGACGACGGCGTTGCGCGGCGTGCCGGAGCGAAACGAGTGCGTCTCGGCGAGGGCGCGGATGAGCGCCTCGTCGAGGTGCGCCTCCTGCGCGGGAGCGTAGTCGAGCAAGCGCGTCGGGCGGGACTTGGCCGAGGCGAAGGGCGGAGCCTCGTGAACCGCTCCCGCCTCCTCCGCCGCGCCGCCGCATGCCGTGACCAACAGGAGGCAGAGGGCGTGGCGAAGCATGGATCGCCGGAACGTTATGCGCCTGGCGGAGCTCTCGTCAACATGCGATCCGGCGCCCCGGATCTCAGCCGCCGATGCCGAATTTGAAGGGATACGCCGCGACGTCGGTCGGCGACTCGCTCGCCGGGAAGTGCCACGACTTGACCTGCCGCTGGACGCACCCCTCCACGCGGGCGTTGCCGATCGTCGAGCTCGCGACCGACGCGCGCGTCACGGTGCCTCCCGGCTCGATGTTCCAGCTCATCGTCACGCCGCCGCGAAGCTGCGGGTTGCGCGCGAGCTCGCTGTCGTAGCAGGCGCGGAGCGCGCCCTGGTGGGCCATGACGACGCGGCGGATCTGCTCGGGGGAGAGGCCGCCGTGCGCCGCGGGCGTCCCGGCGCCGATCCCGATGCGCGCGCCGCCGCCGTTGCCGTCGCCGGTGCCGTTGCCGTGGCCGTGCCCGCCCATGCCGTTGCCGCCGCTGCCTGGCCCGCCCGGGCCGCCCGTGCCGCTCCCGTAGCCGCCGCCGTGCCCGGCGCCCCAGCCCGTGTCCATCGTGCCGGAGCCGAAGATGACCCCCGCTCCCGTGCCGCCGCCGCCGGAGCCGCCGCCCTTGAGCGCGGTGCCGGGGCCCGAGCCGATGCTGAGCTGCTGGGAGTTCATCGCGAGCGCCTCGGAGACGCTGCTGATCGTGCTGAGGGTCTGCTTGATCTGCTCGCCGGTCTCGGACTGCAGCACCTCGCTGATGCCGCCGTAGTTCCGCGCCGGCTTGATCTCGCCCGGGATCTCGGTCTTGTCCTTGTCGCCGTTGATGCCGAGCTTGCCCTCCGCGCCGGCGACCTTGCGCCCGCCGCCCTGCGGCTTCTTGTCGCGCGCGCCGGGATCCTTCACGCCGGAGCCGCCCGGCTTGTCTCCCGGGGGCGAGGGCGGCGGCGGCTCCTCGATCTGGGCGCGCCGCAGGCCGAAGCGCGCCGCGTACTCGTCGGGGTTGGTGAGCTCCAGCGGCTTGGCGATGGGAGGCGGCGTCATGAGCGCGCGCATCAGGCCGAGCACGCCGACGTGGAGCACGCCGCTCGAGAAGAGCGCGAGCGCGACGAGCAGCTCCGGCGCCCAGAAGTTCGAGATGGGCTGCGCCGCCTGCGAGAACTGGAAGAAGATCCCGAACTGCCCGTACTGGAGCAGGCCGTAGTCGCCGGGGACGATGGTGAACGGCGCGCCGCTGCGGCCGAACGCGGCGGGATCCTCGTCGCGCCCGCGGAGGCGGAGCACTCCCGTCACCGCGCCGCGTGCGTCGACCTCCCAGCCTCCGTGCTGCGAGCGGACCGGCGCGTGCGAGATGTCGAGGCCCTCGGGCCTGGGCAGCACCGCATCGGGCGCGTCGCCGAGCTCGAAGGCTTCGCCAGCCTTGAGCGTGCGGAGGGCGACGACGGTGGTGCCCCACACGGCGGCGACTCGGAGCACGGTGGGGGTTGAGGCGGCGACTGCAGCGTTCGGCATGGAGCTGGATAGACTAACGTCGTCCTCGCGACCTTGGCTATGGGTCCTCGGCACCTACATGTCGCATCGCGACATGGTCAGGGAGTGACGCGTCAGAACGAGCTCGTCTTGCGGGTCTCGGAGAGCTCGCCCAGAAAGCTCCGGTGCCCGAGGTCGCCCGCGGCGAACTCGGCGCGTACGCGGCGGAGGAAGTAGACGATTTGCGGGCTGCGCAGGCGGCCTTCGACTTCCATCTCGCCGAAGCGGAACACGCGCGTCCCGCCGTCGAGCATCTTGGCCTCCACCACGCCGGAGTCCGGGTTGGCGCGCAGCGTCTCTTGCGCCGCGCCCGCGTCGCGGCCGACCTCGATGTGGTGGGTGGCGGTGGCCGATGGATGCGCGGCGCCCGCGTCGTGGTGCGCGGCCTTGGGCTTGCCCTTGGCGCGCTGCGCGTCCGCGCCCACGGCGAGCAACACGATGGGGAGGCTCATGACGAGGCCGAAGACGAGGGAGCGGGAGCGGTTCACTTGCCACCCTTGGGTGCGGGGTTGCCGCCCGGCGCAGGCGGCGCCGGAGGCTTCGGCGGCGCGGCGGCGCCGGAGAGGTACTTCTCCGCGTCGGCGCGCCCGGCGTGATCGCTGGGCGCCTCCGAGAGGAAGCGCTGGAAGAGCGGCGTCGCGTCCTGCGGGCGCTTGAGGAAGTCCGCGTAGAGCACGCCCAGGTTGTACAGCGCGGCGATGTTGTGCGGGTCGCGCTCGAGCACCTTCGAGAGCAGCGAGCGAGCCTCCTCGAGCTTCGCGCCCGGGCTCTTCGGATCGGCCTCGCCGCGGACCGCGGCCGCGAGCCCGATCTGGGCCTCGATGTCGTCGGGCGAGACCTGCAGGATCGCGCGGTACTGCTCCTCGGCCTTGGCGTAGGCGCCGGCGCGCAAGAGGACTCCGCCCATGTTGAGGCGCGCCGTGGTGTCGCGCGGGTCGGACTGGGCGGCCTTGAGGAACGACTGGAACGCGAGCGCGTCGTCGCCGTTCTGGAGCTGGATGAGGCCCATCGCGCGGTTGGCGATGGCGCTGTCCTTGTTGGCGTCGAGCGCCTGCTTGGCGAGGAGCTGCGCGGTCTCTCGCTCGCCCTTGGCGAGGTGGCAGAGGGCGAGCTCCGCGAGGGCGGACGCGTCGCCGGGCTTGCGGACGAGGACCTCGCGGCCCTGCTCGATCGCCTTGTCGAGCTGGCCCGAGTTGCGCAGCGCGGCCACCAGCAGCGTCCGCGCGTCGATCGCCTGCGCGTGGGCCTGCACGTAGTCGCCGAGCAGGTCGGCCGCGGAGCGGTGCTCGCCGCGGCGGCGCTCCACCTCCGCCAGGGCGACGACGACGTCCTGAGCCTCGGGGGCGAGCTTCTGCGCCGCGCGGAGCTGCTCCTCGGCGCCGGCGAGGTCGCCGGCCTTCGCGAGCACGACGCCGAGGTTGTACCGCGCCTCCCACAGGTTCGGGTCGATGACGAGGGCTTCCCGGAAGAGCGAGACCGCG